>Ga0172371_10014473_pt1 | contig 10159 bp, 5 predicted proteins | sample Lak12m_FD_114543 | JGI IMG/M metagenome (GOLD analysis project Ga0172371, IMG submission 114543) | Freshwater microbial communities from Kabuno Bay, South-Kivu, Congo - kab_022012_12m | ecosystem: Environmental > Aquatic > Freshwater > Lake | place: Democratic Republic of the Congo: South-Kivu... | reverse complement strand
TCACGCAGACGTGGCTTGGTTTCCATATCAAAAATAATATCAGATGCAATAATGCCGAGCCTTGCTTTTGAGCTGAATACCTTTTGCAAGTTCCCCCAGCGCTTTTTGAGCCGCGCTTTGGACACATCATTTATTCCGCGTGTTTTAGACTCGAACCATGCATCAATTTTCTCTTGCGAAACAACATCCTGCTCCACTTCACGCGCCTCATAACGCAAATCAAGAACAACCTTGTCCCGTACAGCTTCATCAAATTTGTATTTATGGATATACGGTCCAAAAATTTCAAGGCTGGTTAGCTTGTCTTTTTTCATCAACGGCGTGCCTGTAAAACCGATAAAGGTGGCACCCGGCAAGATGATATTCATTGCTTTATGCAATTTTCCGGATTGTGTGCGGTGGCACTCGTCAACAAACACATAAAAATCGCCTTTGGGTGAAAAATTCTGCGGCAACGCACTTTTAACTTCTTTTATAAAACTTTCATAATCGCGGTCAGATGCCTCACCGCCTCGCCTACCAAATTTATGTATCAATGAACACATCAACGCTGGAGAGGTGTCATTAATTTTATCAACCAAATCACGCCCGCTTTTTGTACGGACAATCTTTTCATCCACGCCCTTGTAAACGCCCTCGATTTGGGTGTCCAACTCGTCGCGGTCGGTAACAATCAGGATCCGGCCGTCCGGTACATTTTCTTTGATCCACTTGCTTAGCCAAACCATTGTGAGCGATTTTCCGGAACCCTGAGTATTCCAAATAATGCCGCCTTCACGCCGCTTAGTGTAATCCTGCGCTGCTTTTACACCATAATACTGGTTGGGACGACAGATCTTTTTTGTTCCATTGTCATAGATCAGGAAGTTATGCAGAATATCAACAAATCGCTCTTTACTGCAAAGGGAGATTAGGTTCTTATCCAGTCGTATAGGATATTCCTCATTTCGCTGTCGAACATCAGCAGAGACCTTATCACCTGCTTTCTCATCTTCCCGCCAAGAAAGATAATACTTTTCAAAAGTCCCCGTCACGCCGTATCGCAGCCCTTCAGAGTCATTGCCCGCCATAATCAGGCCAACCGTAGCGAAGAACGGCATGATGAACTCTTTACGCTGATTGGTCAAGTTTTGCCGTATACCCTCCGCCATGGAAACCGTGCTGCGCTTTAATTCAATTACACCAAAGGCAATACCGTTAATATAGAGCACCAAATCCGGGCGTTTTGCCTGTTTGCCGATGTATGTGACTTCCTCAGCTATGTAAAAATCATTCTCAAGGGGCTTTTCCCAATTAACAAACTGCACGGTCGTTTTATGCTGTCCAACAGTTTCGCTGACCTTCGCGCCATACCGCAGCAGGGCATAAGTGGCCTTATTGAGATCATAGAGGCTAACCTGCTGGTTACTCGCTGCGTTGACAAGCTCGCGGATTGCCTTGTCAATCAGAACATAGGAATACCTCTGCTTCCGTAAAAATGTACGCAGGTATTCCTTTTCAATATTGGAGTTGTTCGGACGATCAGTGAAATCGCCGAGATAAGTATATCCCAGCTCGTTTACAAAAAGCTTGATAATACGCTCCTGAGTTTTCTTTTCTTTTTCACCGACGCTCATATTTACCACATCCTTTATTGTTCTTTTAAGTAATTCGCTACTTTATCAACTTCGGGGAATAAAGATGCTTCATGTATTTCGAGTTGTTCCAATTCTTTCAAAATTTGTTTTTGATTTTTTATACTTAATACCGTGTAACTAATATTTTCAAGCTTTTCTTGAGCCTGTTTTGGGCTTTCACTTAAACCACTGAGTATAAATGCGCCATCTTGTTTTAAAATTCGCCCATTTGACTTGTTAGGTTGTACAAAAAGGGGTTGCAACAAATCAATTGGCTTTATTTCACGTTTAAACGCGGGGACTTCAGTGGTCACTTCATAATAAAATCTTTCTATTATATCATCTTTATACCGGCTATTTGAAGCTTGTGGAAATTTATCGTTCGGCAAATTCTCTAAGCATAATTTCAACATTCTTTCTTTATCCTTAAGGCTAAACTTTGCAAGGCAAGAAAGCATTAAAGCTTTGTCGCTATCTGAATAAACAACATCCTTTGCCAGTTTGTTGAATACATAAACAATGCCCTCTGTTGAATTAGAACAATTTTTACACCCAAAATTTTTGCATGCAAAATATAAACCTACCAGAGGATTAGATGTAACATCCAGCAATCTGGTAGGGCAATCGTAATGCTGCATCACTACCAACTTGTCAAGGTGTGTTAAAAATTGAAATCGCTCAGGGCAGCGAACCATTATTTCATGGTAATAATAATCTTCCTTATCCCAATTCTCTTTTCTGAAAACGCTTGGTATTAGTTTGTAATCTGTTTTATAAATTCCCCTATAATAAAATTTATAGTGTTCGCTTGCTGTTGTCTTTTTATGGGGTTGGTTAATGTAGTCGTTTGTTTTGGAAACTCCCTTAATTATACCTTCTAATTGATCAATCTGCTGCATCGCAATCGCTTCATCATAAGACTGGGGCTTCTTTTTTTGAGTATTTGAATCAGTTTTTACTTTTGATTTTTGCAGCATCTCACTTGCTATTTTCTCATCATTCTCTGTAATTTTTTTAATTTGAGTTAAATAATCAATAACATTGTTAATTAATACCATAACGCTACATCTTCCATCCTTATAAAAGCTTTTACCTTTAAAAAGCTATTTTAATAAAGCAACTCTGTTCTAAACCAAACGTATCCGCCCGGTAAGCAACTCTTGCATCATACCTTGTTTGATTAGGCGATATTTAACAAGCTTTTTCTCAAGCTGTTCGATTTCGACGTCCATATCGGATAGGATAGAAGCGATATCTCTTTGTTCAGCTAAATCGCTTGGAATTGAAGCTATCATATCCTTTAATAGAGACCAGTCAGCTCGTGGCATTTTTGTGCCTGTTGTTGAATTTGCTACATTGGTAAACCAGTCGCATTGTATCATATAATAAATATATATATTTATAGCAATACCGCTAATCCCGGACAAGACCCAAATCTCAGTTGAACAAACACCATCAAACAAGGGATAATGATATTTTTTTAAGTATGGCCTGAGCCTTCCGTATAAAACATCTCCTGCTCGAAATACATTTTTTAAACTTTGCTGTTTTTTTAAATCCGTCCAGCCCAACAATCTTCCAGACTCAGTTTCAATATGTTCTAACTCTATACATTTGACTGCCTTAGAATTATGTGAATCAATCTTGTCTTTTTTTATTTCAAATATCCGTACCAATGGAAGAATAACCCACTCCCCACTAAAACCCGGCAGGCGCTTTTGGCCTGTGAGAAGTTCCTGCATTGCGCCCTGTTTGATCGCCTTTTTCTTCGCAATTAACTTTTCAAGGGAGGCGATCAGGCTGTCCACATCGGAAAGGGCTTCTGCGATAGCGGTTTGTTTGGTTTTATCGCTTGGCACAAGATGGGACAATTCTAAAATTTTAGCTACAGACAGACCAGGTTGAGCCGATGATTCTGAATACTGGTTCAGCTTCATATCATCAAGTATATAATATATATATTTAATATCTGTGTTTTGGAATGGTGTCACTACAATAGCATGTTCAGAGGCAAAAAACCTACCTGAAACAAAAGCGACATTGCCGCATAAAGCCCCTTGCCGACCTATAAGAGCAAAATTTCCTTGATGAGTATAGGACGCAGTATAACCTCTTAAACCATTTCCCCCGTAACACGGGTATGGATCAAAGTCATTGATTAGCCTTTCTGTAATAGATAAACCACTTTTCATATCTACTAATTGATTTAGCTTTTTCTTTTCCCATCCTTCCGGCACTACCATACAAACCCTATCCTTTCCAAATGAGATTTGACCTTGCTTTCCATTTGCGCAACCTCCGCCTCACACTCAGGCAGGGTAAACTCATACCGCTCCATCAGCTCGACGACACGGAAAGAAAGCCTATGCGACACGGCGGAATGAATGGCATCAATACCGTTATAAATCGCGTGGAACCACTTTTCTTCCACCAAAAGCTGTTTGATTTCCTCCTCGCTCAGCTGTTCATATTTTTCCCTTGCGATCATGTCCAGTGCAGTGTCCGCTTGTTTCAGCAGCTTCTTTATAATTGACGCTCTTTCGGATTGGAGCAGATATTCCTGAAACACTTCAAGTTCCGCTGCACTGTCTGCATCGTTCTTGATTGTTTTTATATGGGCTTTGATTGTGGCATCCTTCATATCTGCCAAAGATGAAAAATACCCATCTTCGCTGCTGTTTTCTTCCACAAACTCTTCGAGCTGTGCGGTAAGGACGTCAAGTTCTCCCTGATGTTTTTGCAGCGCATTCAGCTCGTCAGGATAAAAGTGTTCAATCAATAATAATTTTGGAATGATTTCTCCGTCATAGCTTTTCACCCTGTCGGTCTTTTCTTCGACCGTTGTGCCATTAACCTTTTTCTTTTTGGTTGCATACTCATAAGCGATTTTCCGGCCAACGCCATAACTGTCAAAACAAACAGCATAAACGTCGTCCTGCATAGTCTCAACCCAATATTCCATCAGCTTTTGATAGATATCGTATTTGTCAATCAGCGGAACATCAGAAAAAGCCGTCAAAAGTAATTCCGACAATTCATGGATAATCGTTTTCGGGTCATCTCCCTGGCTAAGATTCATCATTAAAGGCGTAACCTGATCTCTCCACGACGTGTATGCGCCGTCCACCATATTGGCATGAGCGATAAATTCCTGATGTGAGGTAATAGTCCCAACCACATCGTCTTTTTCGACTATCGGCTGGGCATAACCATCGCGCAAAGACTTGAAAAGCATATCCTTTATGGAAGGGTACACTTCCCAGTATTCCGTCATGCTCGCTATGTCCCTGACCGGAATACCACCATTCAAATGAGCGTTAATATCCTGCAAATCTTCTGGCTCGCTGCTGTCAATATAGCGGGGGATGTTCAGATTGTATTCGTTTTCAATTTTTATCTCGTCATCGGGTACAAACCGAGCATATTTGGAATCAGATGAATCCATCGCATTAAAAGCTGTAACAATTTTATAAATATCCTGCTCACGTAAGCGATTTTTATTTCCATCCTTAACAAACCCTTTGGAAGCATCGATCATGAAGATGCCTTTGCGCTGTCCGGCATCTGCTTTATCTATAATAATTATACAAGCAGCGATAGGTGTACCAAAAAACAAATTAGTAGGCAGTCCAATGATACCCTTGATGTAACCGCGGTCAATAATTTCCTTGCGGATAGCCGCCTCTGAATTGCCACGGAACAGCACCCCATGCGGCAAGATGATAGCGGCTTTGCCCGTTGATTTCAGCGAGCGCAACACATGCAAAAACCATGCATAGTCGCCGTTCTTTTCCGGCGGTGCTTTGTACCCGTCAAACCGGCCATATAACTCAGTAGCATTATCGCCTTTTACGGTGATGTTCATGCCGTCCATCCATGACTTGTCCGAGAACGGTGGATTCATAACGATATAATCAAAGGTTCTAAGCAAGTTGGAGTTGCGTTCATCCTTAAACTGCGGATTGGCAAGGGTGCTTTTATTTCCCACCACTTCCGCCGCCGCCATATTGTGCAAAACAAAATTCATACGGGCAAGACCGGCTGTCTCCTTTGTTTTCTCCTGCCCATAGATAGCGACATTCGGCGTGCCATCCGATTTTTTAGGAGCGGCATCCGCTGCGCGAATCAGCAAGGACCCCGATCCGCATGCCGGGTCGTAAAGCGTTTTGTCCGATCCTTTCGCCTTATCAATCCCGATAATCTGTGCCATGATTCGGGAAACCTCGCCTGGGGTATAAAACTGTCCTTTGCTTTTACCCGACTCCACGGCAAAGTTTTTCATTAAGTACTCGTATGCGTCTCCAAGGATATCATCCCCGCCTGCGCGGTTAAATGTGAAATCAAGCTCCGGCTTCTGGAAAATCTCAACTAAACCGGACAGCTTATCCACAGCCTCTTTATCGGTGCCAAGCTCCTCGCTGTTAAAATCGGCAATATCAATGATGCCCTTAAGGTCATTCGCCTCTGCCAGCACTCCAATAATAACATTGATGCCTTCACCAATATTTTTCGCACCTTTCAACTTCACGATATCGTAAAAGCTGCCGCCCGGTGGCACTTCTATTTCCCATGAATCATTGCTCTTATAGCGATCTGAAACATATTTAACAAACAGTAAAGTAAGAATATAATCCTTATATCGGGCAGGCTCAACTCCACCACGCAACTTGTCACATGCAGCCCATATTTGACCATAAATCTCGCTTTTTTTGATTGCCATATCTTCTCTCCTGCTTTGTCTAAAAAATGATTAATTAAAAATGAAATAAATAAAAGCCAATGAATTGGTTTTATATACATAAATCCCCATAATAAGATTATTATACTCAAATTTTGAGAAGAATGAAAGTTATTTGCCATATTACTAAATAAAATAAAAGGTAGATCCTTTAGTCTTCTTTTCAGCCCACCCCGACTAATTCCTACATGTTATGCGTCCATCGTACCTGAAAGGCTTTGGCTAAAAACAAAAAATCCGCCCTCTATTTATGGGTGCGGATTTTCTTCACTCAAATGCAAGCTTAAATCGTGTAAAAATCGTGTAAGACTGTTTTAAAAAACGTGAAACCCTTGATAATTCAAGGGTTTCATGATTCGTGGTGGAGACAGCTGGGAACATTTATACTGTTTCAAGCTGTTTCTTTTTAGGTATCAAACAGCCCCGAAAAGCATTTATTATGCCTTATCGGACCCATATTGAATTTATTGTTTTCAATTCTTCAATGCTTAAATCTGCAATCCTAAGGAGTATATGACATCTGCAAATCCTGCTTGTCTTATCACCCAATTTTATTACTACAGTCTCAAACTCTATTATTTATATCCAGCCAAGTCAAAGTTGTTTACATCCAGAAATACTCTCTCCTTTTGTATCTCTGAAACAACATTATGCGTATCCATTGCAATCATTAATTCTTCATTGGTAGGCACGACTAAAACTTTGACCTTTGACAATGTTTAATCATAATCACCATTATTGACCAATTATAAGAATTGAATTTTTAATATAACTTATAGAATGCAATGTAGGCATGCGAATAAATAGGCTATTTTTGGATGGTTTTGGCAAATAATAGTTTTTAAAGCGAAACGCCTAATGTCATTCTGCATTGCTAACATGTTTATTTTAAGACTCAAAAAACCACTTAGCTAAATATAACCCACCTATAAACACACTGGCAATTATGGCTATGATAATCCATGATAACACCCAATTTTTTTCATTACCATCACTCTCATTAGTAGTTTATAGGAAAATCCACTTCAAAAACAGTATGCTGCGTACTGTTTCTTAAACGCATTCGCAAAGCGGCGTTTAGCCTTTTTGAATGGCGAATATGGCCAACTGCGTCCTGTCCCTGAGCTCGGTTTTGCTGAGGATCTCGCTGATATAATTCCGGCACGTACCGTTGCTCAAACAGAGCTTATCCGCGATTTCTTTGTTTGAGAATCCTGATCCGATCAGCCTGATAATCTTGATCTCCGTTTGGTTCAGTTTCGCTATGTCTCCCTTAGGCTTTATAGCAGAAGCGCCCCTGGTCGTTTTCGATAGACTATCAAGCACCCTTCCGGCTATTGCCGGATGGATCATGGCACCCTGCTCACATACCATATGGATCGCGTCGGCCAATTCTTCTTTATTCACGCCGTTTGGCAGAAATCCGTTCGCTCCCGCCAGGATCGCTTCAAAAATATACCCGTCATCCCCGGGTCCAGTCAACAGGAGTATTTTGACCTCCGGGCGCAAGTCCTCAATAATTTCAGAAGGATCCCGTCCTTCTTTGAAAGGCACATTCATATCCAATATCAAAACATCCGGACGGTATTTTTTCGTGTATTCAACGAGCGTAGACCCGTTGTCCGTACAAAAATCAACTTTCATGTCCGGCCTCGACTTAAATATATTAAAAAATCTGAGATAATCGGGTTTGTTCTGTATAGCTATTCCGATTTTAATCCTGTCAGTTTCCATGTTTTCCATTTAATATCACTTCAATTTCTCTTTAGATGGATGGCTTCTCCGACGCAATCATGGGCGGCCTCCATCAGTGCTTCAGATGCGAATATAATCGTTGCGCTCCTGTCCGGTGGTAGGAATGATAGTAACAAATCATTATTGGTTCAACCGATGATTTTTGCAAATCATTTTTTCACGGACTTTTCGTTCAGGGCCTACGGTTTAGCCCTAAACGAAACCCGCGTGACTAACAAAATCAATACCAGGTAAAGCTTTCATCCAAATATGTAATTACATTTTTGGTTTCCATATAGGCTTCCAGACCTTCTTTGCCAAGCTCTCTGTTCAATCCGCTCTGCTTATACCCACCGTATGGCGCCTGAGAGAATACAAAGTTGTGAATATTAATCCACACAGTGCCGGATTTAATTTGCCTCGCATATACGTGGCCCTTGCGCAGGTTCTCGGTAAAGATGCTGGCGCCAAGACCGTATATGGTATCGTTGGCGGCTTCAATCATCTCTTCTTCGGTATCAAAGGTTGATACGCAGAGCACTGGTCCGAAGATTTCCTCACGGTATATGGTCATATCACTCTTTACGTCGTCAAAAATGGTAGGGTATACAAAGAAACCGTCTTTGAGTTCGCCTTCCAGCTTCACGTTGCCTCCGCAAACCAGCTTCGCGCCTTCCTTTATCCCTTTTTCTATATAGTCAAGCACTGTTTTCTGGTGTTCTCTAGACACAAGCGGCCCTATCTGCGTATCGCTGTTGATGCCAGGGCCTACTTTGATCGCCTTTGTCCGCGGAACAAGCTTTTCCATCAATGCATCATGAACTGATCTGTCGACAATCAGCCTTGTCAGGCCGCAGCAGCATTCGCCCTGATTTAAATAGGTTCCAAACAGGATCGCGTCCACCGCGCGGTCCAGGTTTGCGTCTTTAAAGACAAGCGCAGGCGATTTGCCGCCAAGCTCAAGGGATGCAGACCGCACACAGCATGCCGCCTTTTCCATTACTTCAATTCCAATCTGCGTGGATCCCGTGAAACTGAACTTGTCGATCAATTTGCTGTTCGTAATCGCCTCACCAACAACCGATCCCCTTCCAGCGACGATATTAATGACACCTTTGGGAATTCCCGCATCCTGCATGATCTCGCCCAGCATGATGGTTGTAATGGGTGTTGCGGTAGCAGGTTTGATCACCATAGTGTTTCCCGCGGCCAGTGCGGGCGCGATTTTCCTGATGGCCAGCGCGGCCGGAAAATTCCAAGGCGTAATGGCGCCCACGACGCCCACAGGCTCCTTAAGCGTGTAATCAAGCACATTATCGCCTGCGGGAATGCATTCCCCATTCAGGCTCACGATAAAATGCCCGTAAAATTCAAAGCAGTCGGCGCACATCGGCACATCAAATGCTTTGCTTTCCTTAATGGGCTTGCCTACATCCAGCGTTTCGGCCGTGGCAAACTCCTCGGCTCTTTCCATAATCAGCTTCGCGCATTTGATTAATATGCGGCCCCGCTCCATCGCGCTCATTTTAGGCCAAGGGCCCTCGTCGAACGCTATTCTTGCGGCTCTGATCGCCCTTTCCACATCTTCTTTGGTTGCGGAAGCAACCGTTGCGATCTCCTGTCCGGTGGAAGGATTGATGGTAACAAATTTTCCTCCGTCCGAAGCCTCGCACCATTCATTGTCAATGAATAACTGATAATGCTTTTTCATTATAAATCCTCCTTTTCTTTTGATTTGATATTATTTAAGCCATACTGCATAAACGCATCATTTAAGCTTGTTGAGTTCGGTTCTCATAGCAGAAAATCCGTCAAAGAGAACGGAAGTGTCAATCTTGTAAACAATGAACTTAACGTTCGCAACATATTTTTCAAGCTCAAGCCTGTCATGAACCATTACGCCGGCAGCCTTTCCGAACCGGTTGATCATGGAGATTGCCTTGTCCATGGCGTCCACAACCTTCTTGTTCTTAACGTCCCCGGGTATGCCCAACGCGATTGAAAGGTCATACGCGCCCAGGTATACCACGTCGATCGCTTCATAGGAAAGAATCTTCTCCAGGTTTTCGAG
>Ga0172371_10014472_pt1 | contig 10160 bp, 9 predicted proteins | sample Lak12m_FD_114543 | JGI IMG/M metagenome (GOLD analysis project Ga0172371, IMG submission 114543) | Freshwater microbial communities from Kabuno Bay, South-Kivu, Congo - kab_022012_12m | ecosystem: Environmental > Aquatic > Freshwater > Lake | place: Democratic Republic of the Congo: South-Kivu... | reverse complement strand
TATATAATATTCACACAAGAGTCATTATGCGAATTTTTGTAATCGTCAGCAAAGGCTTGAACTTTCAAAAAATCGCAAAAGTCTTGTCGGATCTCAGAGATAGTGAGAGTGTCTCAAAGTTATGGTTCTCCCGCAAATTTCGTGAAACGTTGTCAACAAGGTTTTTGAGCAACCATCTCCTGTCGGACTACTCGTTATACCTGACGCGCTGTTTGAGTAAATCGAGATTAGCGCGTCCATACATTTTGCGCTTGATGAGCTTTAGCCGATTAACCTGTCCTTCAGTTTGCCCATTACTCAAGGGGTGAGAAAGTCCCATTTTCACGGCTTTATAGTCTCGCTTCAGGCCAATAGCGAAATTGCGTATCTTGGGTGCAATGCTCTTTTCGGCCAGAGAGAGCCAGGCATCGAATTCGTTTGAGAGCCGTTCTCGAACCATTTTCTGGAAATACTGTGCCAGGTCATACGCATTTTTCACCTGGTTTGAAGTCAGGCAAAAATGCTGCACGAGTTTAGTTTCATCTGCATCTAACTCATCCGCTGGCTTGCTCAATAGAAAAGCAGCTTTAGAAACAGCCAATACTGGCGATGGGGCTTTGGGAGCTACATGTGAGTGGCGGTGGTTACAAGTCGGGCCACGCAATTCGGCTATATACCGGGCAAGTGTCTGGTAAGAACCCATATAGCCAAGGTTATTTAGTTCAAGGAACAACTGCTTGGGTGATCGAAAGCCTTCGTCCCAACGCTCCTTGATATATTGCTCAAAACCAGAGGTTTTGCGATTAGATCGGATTTGCTTTGCAGGAGGTTCAGGCAGATTTGCGTATTTCATCGCTGTGTTGATACATATACCAAGATTTGTGGCTATATCGCAATACTTCACTCCTTGCCGATGGAAATCCTGGATTTGCCTGTAAAGTTCCTGCTTCTGCTGCAAGCTGGCATTTACAGCTTGGCCAATTTCTTGCTCTACTACTGGCTCTCGTTCAATCTTTTCCGGCTCAGAGGGTGCTGGAGATGGCTGAGGAAGCTTCAAAATCTTGGGGTTCTGTTGCACCACTTCCTTAAGCGTGTTGGTCAAATTGACCAGCAGGTGAAATCGATCTGCAATTTGAATGGCATTTGGGGCACCCTTTGTTGCGCCTTCTGAATAACTGCCGGCGCGGTCTCGTGTAATGATTTCAACACCTGGGTGCGCTTTGAGCCAGTCTGCGAGTACATCACTGGTGCGATCTGGTAGCAGATCTACAACTGTATGCTTTTCCAAATCAACCAGGATTGTTCCATACTTTCTTCCTTTTTTCATGGCCCAATCATCGACGCCCAGGCATCTTGGAGTAGAAAATTCATCTTGTGGGGTATGACGTATGATCCGTAATAGTGTATCGGGCGAGATATCGCCATAGTGAAGCTTCTTTGCCATCCTTGACCCTCCTTCGCCCCCTGCTTCAAAAGCAATCTCTCGCAAAGCAGCTTGAAGCTGATTGGTTCTTCGTGCGTACCGGATCGCCAAATCTGAGATCGGCTCGGCAAAAGTCACCCGTTCACACTCCTCTTGTATGCAGAAAAATCTATGAATATCCAGATGCAGGACAACCTTTCTCGTTCCGAAAGATAAATCTGTCAATGTGCGCATATAGCCACTATGAACCTTCGAACTTTCGTTGTGGCATTGTGGACATGCTGCTGATAGTCTGGTTGATGATGCATTTATCGTGATACAGTCAGGATCAATTTGTGTCTCGATCAATTGAAAACCAAACTCCCCCAAAAACTCAACCAATATATTCTGATTCATGGCACTACCTACCCAGATATAGAAAAGGTAGCACCTTTCTAACACATGTCTGTCAATTCATCAGAACTTGCCTTTCACGAAATTTGCGGGAGAACCACAACTGTGAGACTCACTCTCATTATCTTTGCAAAAAACGTCATTTTTGGGTTGTTCGCTCTCAATAACTTTGAGACCCGACATATATTTCTGAACAACTTTGAAGGAGGAAAGTATGATCCCTGAAGCCCAACGTAGTCGTCGTTTGCCAGTATACATCCTTGCAGACCGTTCGGGTTCTATGTCTGGTGAACCCATCGTGGCTGTAAATCAAGGTTTGATGTTTCTTAAAAACGATTTGGAAAATGAACCTCGAGCTGTTGAGTCGATTTGGATCAGCGTGATCTCGTTCGGTGGACGAGCTACAGTTGATGTTCCGTTAACTGATCTCCTTTCATTTATTCCACCCACTCTAAATGCAGAAGGTAGTACCCCATTAGGAGAGGCGTTACGTTTGCTAAACCAGGCTATTGACCACGATATTATCCTGGGTTCTGGGCAACACACGGGCGACTATAAACCTTTGGTATTCCTTTTCACGGATGGAGAGCCAACCGATGAGTGGCGTACTCCCGCCCAAGAAGTAAAACAGCGTACTCAGGCCAAAACAGCGAATATCATTGCCATTGGTTGTGGGCCTAATGTAAATGTATCTATGTTAAAAGAGATTACTGAAAGTGTGATGTTAATGGAGAATGTCAATGGTGGTGATTTCCAGAGGTTGTTGGCCTGGATTTCGCAATCTGTTAAGCGAGCTAGCCAGGCTCGCACTAGTAACGATCCAAATGCTCAAAACCAGGTTTCTTTGCCGCCTCCGCCAGGGCCAGGATTCCAGATTGCCCTATAGCGAATTGGTTGCTCATACTTTTAATATTTAGGGCAGGGCTATTTGCACGAATTTCCTTGGGTAGGCATTTTAGCTAGATCAGACCCGCTTTTTACAAAAAAACTTGCGATTTCATCAAGAGGAAAACCTCATGACGACAACTTACAAAGCTTGTTTCAGATGCCGCTGGATATGAAAGATGGTGGTGATCGAAACCTATATGCATGTAAGGCTCCTCACTGCCAGGTCGGCGGTGTCATATTTTGTGATAAATGCTTGAAGGAATTAAATCCGAACAAGGGTTTGTTTGGTAGCGGCTTGCCTAAAAAATGCCCCACTTGTGGGGTTGGAGAACTCGCCACAGTGAGATGGGTAGAATGGGACTAGTGCAAAAACCGGGCTTCTTTGATCCACTCGCTGCTGGACTTGATAGGGCATCCCACTATGGTGAATTGGATTTGCGGCGAGACGCGAGCAAATCCAATTGAGAAAACTTAAAACCGCACCTTACATTGATTTTTGAAATGAAAGGCTCATATGCAGAAATGGGAATATCTTAACATAGCTTGTTCACGTAACCATAGTTCTGATTGGGCGCCAAGATTTGTGAATGGGCAGGAATTACCCAACTGGTCTACTGGCCCTACCATTCATGAAGTGAGCAATCAGCTTGGCGAACAAGGGTGGGAACTTGTTGGCTTATCGACGACGGTTAATCCTGAATACTATCGTATGGTCTTCAAGCGGTCCAAATCGCAGGGGGAAGGAAAATCCTTATGAAATGTCCAGCATGTAATCTTGACGTTGTTGACGATAGCCGTTTTTGTCCGAATTGTTTGACAGTATTTGAGAGGAAGCAGCCATCTGCTTCTTCTGATGCGGCTTATGATAACGTAATTGGTTATGGAACAACCTTCACGACTTCTTTTCTTGGAATGACAACGCGCTTGCGGGTGGTATCGTCCATTAACATACCCTCACCAAATGTTGACGTTGTGATTTACTATCAATCGCAGGGAGTAAATCACAGTGTATCAATACAAGGAAGTTTCTTTGAGAACTTATTGGCTGTTCTCGTAAGTATTCGTCAACACACCGATCTTCTCGCCGGCGCCGAGTTCGGGTTCCTGACCTCATTTACCAATGACCACCAAGCAATACTTTTTAGCCAGGTAGGGTCAGCAGAAGTAAAAGTTTTTCGCAAAAAAGGCGCATTATCTGGCGCAAAAGATATGGTGCAAATTAATATTGAAGGGCTGCAAATCGAACGGGAATTAAATGACGATTTCTTTGAAAAAATAGAAAAACTTCAAGCAACAATTGAGCAGGCCAAACGAAAGATTGCCGATAAGATTAAAGCCTATAGCCCCACTAAAAGGAGGTAAATATCTGCGAGAGACATACCCAGGAGGATATATGAGCAACTGGCAGAAAGCAAAAGTCTATTGCCGTAAATGCCGACAATGGAAATCAGATGTCGGGCATAGAAACTGTCCAAAAGGAAGCGGCAGCATTACATGGATTGATATTGAAGAATTCAAAATGGGCTGTGGCAAATGCAATAGTACATGGGCGTTGGGAACAAATGTTTTTTATTGTGGCTGCGGCAATGTTCAAGAAACTGAATATCAAGATTTAGCAGTGGTTATTGAGGCTGGTGATCAAATAATTGCCAGTGATGGCGATGTGATATATGTCCTCAGGCGCTCTGGTACTGTCGTGGTTGGTCGAAGGAGCTACTCGGATTTTAGCTATTGAATTTAGCTTGAAGTAAAATACAGGGCTTTTTGGAGGGCTTATTGTATGGAAGATAAACAAGAATTTCACGCTGAGGGTGTGGATAAAATTTCTTCACCCCCAAATGCAATGAAGAATGTGCCTCTTTCAAATTCCAGCATTCCTGTAAAGAAGGAAGACGTAGAGAAGAATCATTTACAGCCCTCTTCCGAAGCATCTGAACCAATGGATCAGAGTCCTTCAAACATTCCAACCGAATTTGCATTACCCCGTAAAGAATTATTAGTATCATCCGTGGAACCGGCACCTAGCGAGAATGGGAGCGCACCACCAATGGATATTATGGCTTCTGCCGTGCAAGATATTCACCCCGCCGGCCAAAAACCAGATGAACATGTCATTCCGCCTGTAGCGATGCCATCATCTCCCGAACCCCCATCTCCCTTGCCGGATAAGGATGTTTTAGAGCGCACTCGATCTCTGTGGCGCGAAATTGATCCAACAGATCTGTCTGATCCGGTTGATCCAACTGATAAAGACATTAAAAAGGGAATTTGTGGCGAGATTCTAGTTGGCGCCAGCCGGCGCGGGCGGTCACACGCCCATGATGGAAAATATCGCGAAGATTCTTTCGCGTTTGATGTTCAAGATACATGGATATTCATTGCTGTCGCCGATGGCACGGGCAGCAAGCCCTTGGCACGCGTGGGGGCAAAAACTGCCGCAAATTCAGCGCTAGGCTACCTGAAAACTCGTTTGATGAGTTTACATACGAACGACCAGGCGCCTTCTACCCTACGCGGCGCTTTGGCTGGTGCTATGGTGCATGCCCTTGCCGAAATTTCTGACGAAGCTGCTTGCCGGCAAAAGGAAGCCAATGATTTTGCTACAACGCTGCTTTTGGTGGCATACGGCGGCTGCGATGAGAAACGCTGGCTTGGAATTGCCCAGGTTGGGGATGGAGGAATTGCGATCCAAAAACAAAACGGCGAATGCATCCAAGTAGGTAGTGCAGATCATGGCCGGTTTGGAGGGGAAGCGGTTTTCCTGACCAGTCAAGAAGCTCAGATGACCTGGAATCAACGGGCCATTGTTTATGAAGTTCAAGATGCTTTTCAACGGTTGATTGTGGCTACCGATGGCGTTTTCGATGATTTCAGCCCTCCGTTCGGTCAGACTGAGCGTCTTTTCGATGATCTCCAGCCAATCAGCGAACAGGCAGATGCGGCAGCCTGGTTGCTGGAATGGTTGAATTATGAACGGCGTGGTTCTTTTGATGATCGAACGTTGGTTGTTTTGACGCCCAATATGGGTTGAATGAGTCAGCAAACGGCAAAGTTTTAAACATATAAACCAGTCCATACATTGTGTATCGCAAAGGAGAAAGATCACTTATGAACGTTGTTATTATCCAGACATTTGACAAGATGAATTATGTAATTCAATGCGGTTATTGTCGCGGTGGAGGGCGAAAGCCGAGAAAAGTGCAAAATTGGCAAATTGTGGAATATACTGGTGAGACTTGTGATGTATGCAATGGTAAAGGAGCACTGAGAGTACAAGTTAATGATTTTTTGATACCCGATGGCAAATGCCAGGGAACCGGATTGTATAAACCTACCGATACTTCGCCTGTGTTAAAATGCGAAACTTGTGGAGGAGTAGGGGCCAGATCTTTATCGGGTGAATTGAAGATCGTAAGGTGAAGTAATTCACTTGAACAAATTTGGACTAGATCAACAGAGTGGAACCGCCGCTTTATTTTGGCTCTAAAAGAAAGTTGTAGTGGATTTTTGTTGGCTAAATCACGCCTTTGCCTTAATGTCTGTGAACTATTAATATCATGATCGTTACTCTTAAAGATGGACAAACTTTGGATTGTCAGGATAACCCATTTGCCAGCGGGGTAGATGGCGCTGCACATTGGACGAAGGACGGCCGTTCGCTGGTTAAGCTTTACCATAATCCTGAACCATGGCGATCAGCCAGTTTGGATGCGATCCTGGATCGTTTTAACGCCATTAAGGCGAAAGACAAGAAGGAGGAAGGTTACTGGGAAAGCCTGCTTTGTTGGCCAACAGGCATTGTGGTATCCCCACGCTTAGGTGTCGTTCTACCACGGGCAGAAAAAGAACTAAAGAAAATAGCTTTTTTTATCCCCCCGAAATGGCTCAACAAACATCCTGAGGATATGGGAAATTGGAACGGACGATTATTAATAGCTTTGCGCATGGCGCGCTCTGTTAAAAGATTGCAAGGCAAAGGCTTATGTCACGGCGATCTATCCGACAATAACGTTTATGCAAATAGTAATGATGGGCGCACCTATGTGATTGATTTAGATGGGCTTGTTGTACCCGGTTTGCAAATTGCCCGACCAGTTGTAGAAGGAACACCAGGCTATATTGCCCCAGAGTTAGTCGCAAAAACGGTGCCTGATCCTTCTGCACAAACAGACTTGCATGCCTTGGCGGTGCTAATTTACCAGATTCTGTTTATACGTCATCCTTTGGAAGGCAAGAAAGTTCACGATCGAGATCCCGACAAAGATGATCGGTTTAAATATGGGGAACGGGCTTTGTTTATCGAGCATCCGACCGACCCGTCGAATCGGCCGGAAAAGTTACCCTGGTCCTATAAACTATGTACAAAGGGTGTTGTTGACTTGATCGAAAAGGCTTTTGTCCAGGGTTTACATCAACCCAGGTTAAGGCCCCACCCCATGGACTGGGAACGTGAATTGGCCTTTATGTCAGATGTTTTAGTTCCCTGCCTGAATCCCAAATGCTCTTTAAAATCATTCCCGTTGCCTGATCTTCAGGTAGGTGTTCCATCTCGATTACGGTGCCCCTGGTGTGGCTCGTCATTTGGGGGCTTTAGTTTGGCGATTTTGCGGTGGCAAAAACCCGTTCCAGGGCAAAATGGGGTTTTTCGTCCGGATGGCACTCGTAAAGTGGCCTGGCCTAAAGGAGCATTGTTTGAATGGCACACAACTCTTTCTGGCTTACCCCTCCCGAGTATGGAACCAAAACCATTGGCAACATTTGACTATCTACCGCAAAAACCCGGGCCAGTGTTTTTGCTCAACCAAAACCTTCCGTGTCTAGAAGCAGCAGATCCTGGGGGAAGTTGGAAGCGTGTGCCGGTCAACCAGGCTGTTGAATTAAAACAAGGACGCAAGCTGCGTTTTGGTTTACCAGGGCAGACCAGAGATGCAGCAGTGGAACTGCTCAACTTTCATGAGTAATTTTGACCTGACCAGACTTTTACAGAACCCACCATTAAACGGGGAGATCAAGATCCCATCTGGAGAATTCCAGGGTGCTTGGGTCCTCCATAAAGCGATTCACTTGGTAGGGAGCGGATTGTCAACCGTACTCTGGAGAGAAAAAGGACCGGTGCTCAAAATCCAATCTCCGGGGGTTAGGATAACTAATCTATCTTTAGAGGTTACCGCGGAAAGTGATAACATTGCCCTGGAAGTTGTCAGTTCTGTTCAGCCTGTTCCCAAGTTTCATGGGGTGAGAGTTTTGGGCAAAATATCCGGTTTGGCTGATTGGAGTAATTGGAATTTTCCTCCAGTTATTGACCTGGGTAAGATTCGGGGTAAATCGCGTTTAGAACGTTCAATAGGATTGCCAGTAAGCAGTGCAATTTCCATTCGATCAACTATGGCTGGCCTGACGGCGGAAGTGAGCCAGTCGTCTCTTGGACAGCGAACGCTCAGGCTAGTTGTAGCCAGCGAAATATTAAATCCTGGAGCGCTATTGGACGGATTACTGGAAGTGGAAATGGCTGGCATCTTTACTCTTGTACGTATTACGGGGGAAGTGTTTACAGCAGCTCCTACAGTTGCCAGTAGTCGTGATGGAGATGCTCAAATCATTGAAGGCGTGGATATATTTGCTCCAGTTAAACTGGTTGATCGCGAACCTGAACCAGTGAAAAAACCTCCTGAAACCACGCCTCAGCAAGTTCAATTCCAACGGCCACAACCATCTATTTCTGTGGATCAGATGATCGTTAATGCCGAAAGCGCTGAGCAACGTCAAGAGATTGATATGGCTGAAGAACTACTTACGCAAGCCTTGCAGCAAAAACCGATGGAGCGAAGAATTCATCGGCTGCTTGCCGATTTCTATGAGCGTCACAATAATCTAGCCAACGCCACTATCCAGTGGGAATTTTTGTACCGTGCAGAGACTGAAAACTTTGAGATTATTATTAATTTGGCTAAATGCTATAGCCAGACCAATCGCCATACTGATACAATTGGCTTGTTGGAAAAATCTTTAAGATTACCCGAAGCTAAATATACTGTTGATGTTTATCGGATTTTAGGATTAGCTTATTATAATAATGGTCGTACCGAAGAAGCAGTATGGGCACTCAGTCAGGCCCAGAATATAAAATACGATAAGAAATTAGCATTACTTCTCAAGAACTGGCAACAACAAGCGCGTTAGCGGAAGAAACACAGTATGGGTATTGATGATATCTTCTCGTTCTTTGGAAAGTCGCCTTCAACTCGCGAATTTTACACGGACTTGCTAGCAAAAGCAGAAAAAGCTAAGGCCAAACAAAATTTGGAAAAGGCAAAAACCTTCTATATAAAGATTATAAAAGGCTTTATGCGCCAAAAAAATCTGCCGGCAAGTTTTGGTCAGTACATCGGGCAGGCCTATTATGAATTAGGTCAGATTGAACGAGCGACTAAAAATACATCAGGAGCAGTAAATAATTACTTACAAGCGTTAAACTATGGACGCTTGCCAGAACCGGTTATCCAATTCGTTGCGCAAGAACTCAGCCATCAGAATAGTACCTCTCCTCAAGCAGTTTCTGTATACACCTTGCACTTGAGAAATCTGCGAGCCCTGAGTTTACCAGATGATAACGTAGTCGAATTTCTAAAATCTACATGTCAACGTGGCTTACAATCTGATACGACAGCAGATGCTCTCCGGTTCATCATTGAACTTGCTGCTAAACTTATAGTGGTAGATCCGAAATTAGAATGGGCTTACATAGCACAGGGAATCAGTTACGGCCGTTTGGGGAATGTTGAAGATGCAATAAATTCTCTTAACCAGGCAGAGCAACTTTTACCAACTCGATCAATCACTCCATATTACCTGGGTGTCTATTACTACCAAAAGAAAGATCTGGAAAACGCTTATCAGGCATTTCGGCGCTCTCTCAATATTGACCCCAATCAACCCGAGACTTTATTTTATATATCAAAAACCTTACTGAAAAAATACGAAAGTGGGGGAGAAGTAGTTATTCTCGAAGAAGCTGCTTCATCTAACGAGAAAGCTTGTAAGCTACAACCGGCCCGATCAGATTACTGGTTCTCTCTTGGTTGTGTTCGATCTCATCAAACTCAAGTTGATCAAGCCAGAAATGCTTTTCAACAAGCTGTCAATCTCGAACCGGGGAATTTTGAATACCAAATCACGCTAGCTGATCTATTGTGCATTCAAAACGATCTGCCAGCCGCGATAAACGCTTATCAGAAAGCAGTAAACATATCTCCTGGTGATCTAACTGCTAATCAGAAACTGGCGAGTTTATTTTATCAAACTGGCAAATTCCGTGAGGCCGAGAGTGTATTCCAACACATCCTAAGGCAAAAACCGAATGATAACGAGGCATTGATTGGTTTCGGATGTTCTCAATTTGAACAGGGCAAATATCAAGAGTCTATCGGTTCTCTTGCTCAAGTCAAAACCCATACCCAAGAAAGCCTTTTTCGATTGG
>Ga0172371_10014470_pt1 | contig 10161 bp, 8 predicted proteins | sample Lak12m_FD_114543 | JGI IMG/M metagenome (GOLD analysis project Ga0172371, IMG submission 114543) | Freshwater microbial communities from Kabuno Bay, South-Kivu, Congo - kab_022012_12m | ecosystem: Environmental > Aquatic > Freshwater > Lake | place: Democratic Republic of the Congo: South-Kivu... | reverse complement strand
TGCAGCCGGCCTTTTCTTGCATATCCTGTATCCTGTATCCCTTGGGCCATGTTAACGATCCGTGCAGCCCTGTGGCCTCTGCCAACGGAATGTTCTTCCTGATAAGCCGCCACGGTTACGCAACAATTGGCGGGCATTACGACGTACGAGACCTTGCAGTGGAGGACATCGGCATCGGAAAGCGGGTCAAGGCCGCGGGATTAGGGCTGTTGTTCGCCAACGGCAGGAACTTGCTGCGAACGCGGATGTACACGGGCTTCAGCGAAATAGTGAACGGATGGATAAGAATCCTCAGCGGTTCCATGAACTACAGGCTATCAGCAGTGATTCGCCACATGGTCGAGCAGATCTTGGTGAGTCTTCCGGTGTTTGTAGCAGCGCTGGCTTGTTACGCGGCCGAGGCAAGCCAAGTCTGGCCCAACACATGGTTTCTCCTTCCTGCAGCGTGCATCCTAATGATGGCGGTGGTTCCGCACTTTTTTTATTCGCAGATAGGTGTCCCGCCCAAGTATATGTGTTTGCTCGCGGTTGGGAATCTCGTGGTTATCTGGAGCTTCGCGGTGATGGTAAAGAGGATCCTGTGCCATGACGCGCTTCAGTGGAGGGGAACCACGTACAGAGCCGCGCGCTATCAGCCCATGAGACTTGAACCTCCATGGCCGACCGGCTATCCGTCGCGTCCACCCAACCTGGAAAAAGCCAAGTTCACACCAGGACCGGTTGATATCATTTAGCGTCGTGCGCGTAAGGCGTTGACCATCATCGGCATGGCGCGGTGGTCTCCCGTCAGTTGCGGTTGGAGTCACGTTCCGCATCGAGCACCTGTCTGACTTTGTTTCCAAGGGTGTCCACGGTGAAGGGTTTGTGTAGAAAGTGGACACTGGGGTCCAACACCCCGTGATGAACAATAAAATCTTGAGTGTACCCCGAAACGTACAGCACTCTCATCTCCGGCCGTGAGATTGACAGCCTGTCGTACAAGCTGCGACCGTCCATTTGGGGGAGTACTACATCCGTAAGCAGAAGGTGTATCGGACCGCGGTGTGTGTCCGAGATCTCCAAGGCTTTTTCCGGATCGGACGCCTTCAACGGGGTGTAGCCCAGCATTTCCATGGCCTCACAAGCCAGATTCCGAACGACCTCCTCGTCTTCGACCACCAGGATGGTTTCCGTTCCTTGCGGTCGGACCCCAGCCGTTACAGAGGCAGGAGTCGGACCCAATACCTCTTTGGCGCGAGGGATGTATATTTTGAAAGTGGTTCCGATACTGGGTTCACTATAAGCGGTCAGATGACCGCTGTGCTGTTTCACTATGCCGTAAACCGTGGCCAAACCCAATCCTGTGCCGACCCCTTTCCTCTTGGTGGTGAAAAATGGCTCAAAAATCCGGGACCGGGTAGCGGCGTCCATTCCGGTCCCGGAATCGGTCATGGCAAACATGACGTAATCTCCTGGAATCACCTCGGGATTGGCCTTGGCATACTGTTCGTCCAGCGTCACATTTGCAGTTTCCATGAGAAGGCTCCCGCCGTTTGGCATGGCATCTCGAGCGTTAACGGCCAGGTTCATCAGGATTTGCTCAATCTGCCCGGGATCGGCATTAATCATGCCGACGGACTCATCCAGCTTGGTCACGATCTCGATGTTCTCTCCGATCAGCCTCCGGAGCATCTTTTCAATGTCGGAGATCACCAGATTGAGATCCAACGCTTTTATTTCGAGGACCTGTTTTCGGCCGAAGGCCAGAAGCTGCTGGGTCAGCGCTGCAGCCCGGCGTGCTGCACGAGATATCTGAAAGAGCTTTTCCTTTGACGGGTTCCCGCCGGTCGACTGCTGCATCAACATATCGGAGTATCCAAGTATGCCGGTCAACAGATTGTTGAAGTCATGCGCGATGCCCCCTGCAAGCTGGCCGATTGCCTCCATTCTCGCGGCCTGGCGAAGCTGCTCCGCTGCCAATTTGCGTTCCGTGATATCCAGCATGGTCACCAGATTTGCAGGTCTTCCTTTGAACTGGACGGTCTTCGAGAAGATCTCCAACCACTTGATCTTCCCGGACTTGGTACAAACCCTGAATGTGTAATTCGGTATCTGTCCGGACTCCCCCTGCTGCTTTAGCCTGGCCTGCTGCAACACCAGTGCCTTGTCGTCAGGGTGAACCACGCTCATGAATTCTTCTGGCCTCCATTTGATTATCTGCGCAGGGGAGCACTCGAGCATCGAAGCCAAAGTCTGATTGAAGTACCCGTAAATTCCGTCCTGGAGGATTGCCACAGCCATCAGAGATTGTTCTGACAGCAGCCGGAACATCTGCTCGCTTTCACGCAAGGCTGTCTCGGCAAGCTTCTGCTCGGTTATGTCACGGCAGATGCTCTGATACTGGATCTTTCCGTCTTCAAACTTCCGCACCGTGGATGTCAGCAGGCATTCGCGAATCGCGCCATCCTTTCTGACAGCCGGCCACTCATAGTCTATGACCGATCCCTCACGTTCAAGCTCATCCTGCCACTGGCTTATCATGGAGGGATCGGCCCACAACTGGGGGGCGGTCATTCTCATGATCTCGTCCGTGGTGTAACCGAAAAGGGTGAGGAAGGACTTGTTGGCGTCGATGAAAACGCCGTCCCTTGTGACAATGTTTATGGCATCCCGAGAGTACTCAAAGAGCGTGCGGTACCGTTCCTCACTTTCACGTAAGGCTGTGTAAGCCTTTTTGCGTTCTGTAATGTCTATGCACACGGCTTGTACTGCCGGACTGTTCTGGTAGGTGAACCGGATTGCCGTGATTTCCAATTCTCCCACCTGCCCATCCAGACGGGTGAACTGCAGTTCCGCGGTGGGAATTGGCTCGCTGCAGGCCAGTGTCTGAACGATGAGCTGCTTCACTTTTTTCCGGTGTTGCGGAAGCACGAAATCCAACATGGATCTGCCGACTATCTCACCAGGATCTGCGCCGCCCAGCAGCTTCACCATGGAACGGTTGACAAATACCGCCTTGCCCTCGCGAACTATGCAGACGCCGTACGGGGCGAGCTCCACGAGGCGCCTGTAGCTCTCTTCGCTTTGCCTTAAGGCAGCTTCAGCCCGTTTCCTGTCGGTAACATCCTTCATTGAGCCGAGCATCCGGTAAGCTACGCCCCATTCATCGAAAAGGAACGCACCCGTATCCTCCATGTCCACGTAAGTCCCGTCATTGCGCCTGAACCGGTAAGCTACATCGTACAGAGCCCTTGTATTCATGGCTTCGCCGAGAACGGCCAACGCCAGCTCCCTGTCCTCCGGGTGTATTCGCTCCTCCCAACCGGCAATGTCTACCTTTTGAAACTCGTCCGTAGTGAAACCGGTAAGTTGCTCGACCGCGCCGGCCCACCTTATGTTACCTGTCGGCACGTCATAGTCGTAGATCAGTTGACCTGTCTGCTCCACCACCACACGATATCGATTCTCGCTTTCTTGCAGAGCTTCGCCGGCCTTTTTCCGCTCGCTGATATCGATCATCAGACCTCTGACGCCAACATATTCCCCTTCACGAAAGATGGGAGTGAACCGCGCAAGGACTGGAAATGTCGTCCCATCCTTGCGCTGCGCCCTGTATTCCTTGAGCCCGGAGGCTCCTCTTACGGCTTCGGATATGTACGCCTGGACCTTTTCACGATCTTCTGGCGCTATCAGCCTGATCGCCTCGAATCCCATTTCCAGGTCCTCGACGGAATATCCGGTAAGGTCGCATCCGCAGTTATTGACAAACGTCAGACAGCCGTGTCGGTCGACTTCGCAGACCATTTCCGGGAGCATTTCAGCCAGCTCCCGGTAGCGCTGTTCGCTTTCCCGCAACTCCTCTTCAGCGCGCTGCCGATAAGATATTTCCGTTTCGAACTCTTTGTTCTTACGTGCCAGATCCGCGGTCCTCTCCAATACGCGAAACTCCAGGTCCCCATGAGCTTGCTGCAAAGACTCTATGAGGTCATCCTTTTCTATCTGGAGCCGGATGGCGCCAGACAGCATCGAGTGCACCATTCGGCCTGAGGCCACCAGAGCCGCGGAGTACAATAGGCCGACTACACCCATCGCAAAGTGTATCTCCCCGCCCTCGTACAAGAACCTCCCCACCCCCGGAATCGCCAGCAGCAGAATCGAAGAAAGATAGCCCTCGGTCACCACCGCGGTTGAAACCGTGACGGCAGCCGCAACGCCGAGCAGGACAGAGGCCAGCAGAAACTCGTGAAAGAAGCTATTGGATGGAAAGACAACTAACGTAGTGAGGCCCCACAGCAAGGATGACAGTCCGGAACCCACCAAGAACCAGTGTCCCCAGGATGGGAGAGCTTCCGCAGTGGGGTTCGCTTTGTGAAATGCCGCAGCCAAGGCCTGTCTGCCGCCCTGGACGGCCAAAAAGACCACAAGCCAGGCCAGGAGTCGCCAGTGTTCCACCGCACCCCACAGGACGGCCGTCAACGCCAGGGCAGCTGCAACAGCCCCGTACAACCCCAAACGGTCGTGGGAATAGAGTTGGACTATGCGGGCTGCCCGGAGTCGGGCCTTGTGAGCGGCGACATCTGACACAACTGGAGAGCCGTTGCTGAGCGGACTATCTGTCATGGGTATGCTCCCAAGATTCCGAAGAACAATCCAGACCCCATCTCAAGGATGTCGGAGCCCGACCGTTTACTTTACATTTCCGCTGCAACAACTTCAAAAGAAATCGCGAGTCGTCTGTAACCATTCAGTTACACGAGGCTGTTTCGCTGACCCGTGTCATCCCTCGCGATGGCAAGATTCGGAGAAACCGCGCCGAGTAACTAAGTACGCCATCTTGCAAATTCGGTGACGTATTCTCAGGAGCCGTAGCCTCGTAGGGGCTCGGGTTAGCACCGAATGCGGCGCCGTAGGTGCGCCACGGAGTACTAAGGAGCTGCAGTCGTATGGCAAGGATTCTGCTATTGGTGAATCTTTATCTTTTCGAGCTGCTTCCAGGTGTTGCCCGAATACCAGACGTCCACAAATTCCTGAATGGAAGCGTATTCACGAGCCTTCATCTTCTCGGAAATCTCTTTTCGAAGAAGCATCTTTATGCTGCGAAATGCCGTCGAGTCAGAGGCCGCGAACTGCAGAGCCACCTTGCGGGCAGCATCAAAAAGGCCTTGCTCTGTGGTCGTCATGTCGACGAGTCCCAGCTTCAGCGCTTCGTCCGCAGTGAACATGGCTCCGCTAAACGAAATGGTCTCGGCATTCCTATGTCCTACGCACGCCTTGAGCATCTCTAGCGCTCCGGCAACAAGCGTCGCACCGAAGGTGATCTCATTCAGGGCAATCTTTGCTTTTCCCTCGACCATGATCCGGTAGTCGCAAGCTGTGGCGATCATGCAACCGCCGGCTATCGTGTGGCCGTTCAATGCCGCTATCAACGGTTTGGGATAGGTGAACAGGTAAGTGTAAAGGTCTGCGAACTTGACGAGAAACCCGGTAAGCCACTCACGCGGGTGGGTGATAAGCTCCGGTATGTCAAATCCAAATGAGAAGAATCGGCCGTTGCCGGTTATTACTACCGCCTTTACTCCGGCATCGTCGACAAGCGATTCGAAGCAGTTTCTGATCTCTTCTATGACTGTTTCGTTGATGGGGTTTACTTTGCCGCGGGTCAGCTTTACCGTGGCCACGCTTTCTTCTGTGGAAACACTCACGAACTCCATCTTGGCCTCCTTTCGCTGAACCGGAGAGGACGAACGACTCCCGCCCTCTCCGTACAAAAAAGACAGACTACGGTTTACCGCATATGGTCAACGCCTGGGAATCACCTCGATCTTCATCATAATGCCTCCGTACCCAGCGCATTGAACCCCCACATCCGGGCATCTGACATAATGCATGAAGTGGAACGCGTTCGGGTCCAGCCCTTCGCTGATGCGCTCGACGATGAGAGCAACCGGGACCGCAAGCTGCGACACCGCGTACACGCACATCTTCTTGGGACATAAGCTGGTGATGAAGTTCCCGTCCAGGTCCAAAACGAATCGGTCACCCACAGTGTACCCAGTATTGCAGTGTCTGGCCTCGACTACCTCAGCTTGGATTGAATAAAGAGGGGCAGCGTCAGCCATCTTTTCCAGAAGACGCAACCTCGGGTCGCCGTCTGTGAAGACATCCAAATCGGAACTGGAGTATCCAACCCTGCTGGCGAACTTTTTGAGGATATCCCATCTTGACATGACTTTTCCTCTCAATGAAATCTATTCTCAAAAAACGGTCGAATGAAGGCCGGTTAACTTCCCCGGCGGGCACTGATTCCAATGCTCTTTCATACGAGCGAGATTCAGAACCGTTTTCACAGCTGGCCTGGCAGATCTCCTTCGCTACGAACGGCGCAGCTTCACTGCGCTTCGGCGACCCGCCAGGGTCGGCTTCACCGATTATCAGGTGCTTGACAGTGCATGTGTATGAATCGGCGAAGTCAAACCGGCCGCGCGGTTCCGGTGCATCGGCAATCACGCTCGCAGTCCATCTCACAACTGAGGACACGCGGAGACGCACTTTATGCAGCGATACCAAGCATGGTCATCCACCGCGGTGACATGGGTCAGCATTTCCACGTCTTGCTCGCTGGGTTGTGTCGCTTTCATGAAATACGAAAAAACCGGACTCCTTATGGAACGCTGCGCGCAGGCAGCCGTGTTGACCCGGCCATCCGCGTTGATGGCTTGAGCCGGGCATTGCTCCACGCAGACAGCGCACCCCGCCGGACAGCCTGTTGTCTCTTTGCGCGGCCAGCTCATCGTATTGAGTTCGGCAGTGGTCACGATCGCGCTCAGCAGAAGCCTCGGGCCATAAGTGGCATTGAAAAGCAGCCCGTTCTTGCCCATTTTGCCAATTCCGACCGTTTCCCCAAGCTTCATCAGGTTTATATAACCCTTGAAATCTCCCCGTCCCAGGACTTTGTACGGGAAGCAGCCAAATACAGAAACCGCGGCTTCTCCATGCTCTTCCACGACAGCCGCAGCCCGCATGCTGAGCGCGTCGATGTGCCGGTAGAAGACGTTGGCAGCCCGCCAGTACATTGCTTCCGGCTCGGTTTCGCTCCGGAATATTCCTCTGGGAATCGGGACCCCCAGGCACATCACGCTCTTTGCGGCCGCGAGCATACGGGAAGCCGCGGATTCCGGAAAGAGGTCTTCCAGGGTTGCGGCGGACGCGGTGCCGAACACGGGGACATTTTGGGCGAGAAGAAAGTCCTTGAGTTCGGTGGTAACGGAGTTAAGATCTTGGTGCATGTTTCCCTCCCGAGATTTACTGGCTGTACAGTCTAGTTTTTCCCGCGCATGACCGCGGGGATCGACCCGGTCTACGGAACTCTCTGACCCTCAATCATTCCCTTCAGTACAGATGCGGTAGCCTGAAAAGATGCGATATCTTTGGAAGCCTTGCACATGAGAAGGGCCCCCTCAACGCAGCTCATGACCACCAGGCTCAAACCGTACGGGTCCGCGTCGGGCCTCAATTTCTCTACGTCCTGGGCCTGCTGGAACAATGCACGCAGAAGCTCTCCCCACAGTTCGAAGAATCGGCCCGCCGCCTGAGCCAGCTTGCGGTTCGAATCACCCAGTTCCTGGGCGATGTTTCCAAACAGTCAGCATGCACTGCAGCCGCGGGCTGCGTAGTATCCGAAGATACCGTCGATCATGAGCTGGATCTTTTTCAGGGGATCGGCCTCGTCCGCCATGAGGGCCTCAAAAAAGGGGATCTGCCTGGTGAGCGCGTCGTCTATAGCCGCCTGTGCTATTTCCTCTTTCGAACTGAAGTAAAAATAGAGATTGCCGCGTTTGACTCCTGACTCTCTACAGATGTCGTCGATGCTGGTCTTGGCGTATCCCTGCAATCGAAAGAGCCTTCGGGCGGATTCGATAATTCTTGCCTTGGTAATTGCGCCTTTGGTGGTCGTGTGAGCCTCGGCAGTTTAATTGAATAGTCAGTCTATTTTGGCGCGGCCTTGTCCCTTTGTCAAGCTATTACACGCAAGACAAAGGGCTTGACAAAGGGAATCGATGGGTTTAAAGAAACCTATCTCTACGGGCTGGCAAAGGCTTGTCCGCAATGGATTCAATGAATTGACTTGTAATTGCATGTCCCGGAGTGGGGAATTTGCTACGCGATCCAGCGAATCAGTTCTCCGGGGTTCCGAACGCGTCGGCGATCCGCGGCAGAATTCCCAGACGGATCTGCACGAGACCGTTTGACTTTGCCGCCGAAGGTGACCGACACTATCTAGGACGGTAGCTCCGAAACGAACCGCCGAAGGCCGTGAGGGCAAGTCGCGGGAACCGTGTTGGAGGGTATGGATAGAAATGGAACCATCTCCTGTATTGATTAAGGGTAACCGCGATTCGGACAGGCCCTATCGCAAGGTCGATTGCGACCATTACGGCGAGTGTCTTGACACTGCCTTGAAGAGTCGCTGGTCCGATTTTTCGTGCACCGAATGCGCGGCGTACACCCGAAGTAGATTCATCGAGAGTGTTACAGGCTCGGAAGACTACTGGTAGCAGCCGATTATTCCAGGGCTGTTCGGGCGTTTTCTCAGCGTGCCTCATTCCAGGGACACGGGCCTACTAGTACACGGACATCGGGGGCTTAACCGGATACGGCTGACCGCCGGCACGATGGCTGCCGCGTCCGTTTTCGGATGCAGGTGTGCTCTTCCAAGGCCGACGGGTCGTGACCTGCTATGCGCACCACCGGGTCGCTTGAGACGGCGTGGCGGATCAATTGCCGGCTTCAAACATCGAGCTATTCCCAGAATCATTCCCTGGGAAATCCTGCCGAAGAAAGTTACTCCACGAAGTTGTTCAAAAGAATCGCGGTCTTGTCTCATTGCCCGGAGGGATTTGTATGCGGAGGGGCGGTTGTTGCCCTCACGCTCATCTTCGGTCTTGACAATTCCGTTCTTCTACTAGGGATGCTTTCGTTCATTTCAGGTGCCACGTGAAAAAAGTTCCCGTCGTCATCGTGTGGGCTGTGGCCTTTGCCTTCGTCGAATCGGCAGTGGTGGAATATTTGCGCGCCATATACTCTCCGCTGGAGAAGGGCGGATTCCAGTTTCCCGTGCTGACGTTGCAGCAAATCAATGCTATGGGGCCTGATCATGTCCGGCGTCTGATGATAGAATTGGGACGTGAAATGGCCACCCTTGTAATGTTGGGGACCGTGGGGGTTGTCGCTGGGACTAATCGCCGCGAAGCCTGGGCCCATTTCATGATCGCGTTCGGAGTTTGGGACATATTCTATTATCTCTGGCTGAAGCTGTTCATAGATTGGCCGGAGAGTCTGATGACGTGGGATTTGCTTTTCCTGGTTCCGGTGCCCTGGACTTCTCCTGTAATCGCTCCCGTAATCATATCCGTCGCGCTTGTGGCCGCGGGCCTGACGGTTATCTATTTCGAATCGCGGGCTACTCCAGTCGTGGCGGGATGGGGGGAATGGGCGACCTTCACTGCGGGCGGCGCCATGGTGATCATATCTTTTTGTTGGGACTACGAGAACATCATGAGCGGAGGAACCCCGTCGCATTTCCACTGGCCGCTCTTCTTCGGGGGCCTGTCGATAGCCCTGGCAACTTTTGTCAGGCTTCTGCTGCACGGCTCACGCGGCTGGCCCGGCTGAACCTCGCCTTGACTGAGCTACCGGGCTCTGGTATTGATTTCGTCTAAGTGTTGTTCCAGACCGGGTTCAGACTGTGTCGACCCGGCCCGGCATTGGGACCATATTGGACTATGACTCGGAATAAGACGTCCAGGTGCGGACAAAAACGGAGGCCTCATGGGAACTGTACCGCGGAATAGGGCTGCCTCAAAACTGTACGATGAGGACAATCTGGGTTTTGGCAATATTTTCACCGATAACATGGTAGTGATGCGGTATTCCGCGGACCACGGCGGATGGCAGACACCAGAGATGAGACCGCTCGAGAACTTGATTCTCCATCCGGCCACGATGGTCCTACATTACGGGCAGCAGGTTTTTGAAGGTCTAAAGGCGTTCGCTGGTGCGGGTGAACAGGACATCCTCCTGTTCAGGCCTGATATGAACATTGCCCGGTTCAACAAGTCTTGCAAGCGGCTGTGCATCCCCGCGCTGGATCCCGGCGTGTTTATGGAACAGATGACCCGGCTG
>Ga0172371_10014466_pt1 | contig 10162 bp, 4 predicted proteins | sample Lak12m_FD_114543 | JGI IMG/M metagenome (GOLD analysis project Ga0172371, IMG submission 114543) | Freshwater microbial communities from Kabuno Bay, South-Kivu, Congo - kab_022012_12m | ecosystem: Environmental > Aquatic > Freshwater > Lake | place: Democratic Republic of the Congo: South-Kivu... | reverse complement strand
AGCGGCCGACGTTCCCAAGAGGGCTAAGGAAATAGAAGAGGCTCTTGGTATTCCTGTTAATGAAATTATTGCTGTTTCAGCTAAAGAGGGGACTAATGTTGAAGAGGTTTTGAAAAGGGTTGTCGAGACGGTTCCTCCTCCGAAAATTGACGACACCGGGGAAACAAAAGCTTTGATTTTTGACTCCGTATACGATTCTTACAAAGGGGTTGTTACTTATGTTCGCGTTACGGAAGGCAGTTTGAAAAAAGGGGATAAAATTACTATGCTTCATACGAGGGCTGTTTTTGATGTGTTGGAGGTTGGATATTTTAAGCCGAAATATAAGCCGGCGGATATACTCAAGTGCGGGGAGGTTGGCTATGTGGTTACGGGTTTGAAAACCATATCTGAGGCCAGAGTCGGTGATACTTTGTGGCGAAGCGATAAGCTCGATTTGGTTTTTGCCAAACCTTTGCCCGGGTATAAGAAGGTTACTCCGTTTGTTTTTGCCAGTATATTTTGTGTCGAGGGTGATGATTATCCGGTTTTGAGGGATGCGCTTGAGAAGTTAAGTTTGAACGATTCGGCTTTATCTTATGAACCTGAAAAATCGAATGCTTTGGGACATGGTTTCAGATGCGGGTTTTTGGGTCTTTTGCATCTTGATATAGTGCAGGAAAGGCTTGAACGCGAATACAATTTGAATTTGGTTGTTACGGCTCCGTCAGTTTCTTATAAAGCCATATTAACCACAGGTGAAGAGCGTGCTATCGAGAGCCCTTCTGAGTTGCCCGACAGATCATATATTTTGGCTGTTAAAGAGCCTTGGGTGAAAATCGAAGTTTTGGTGCCGAAAGAGTATACGGGGTCTGTAATGAAGCTTTTGCAAGATAGAAGGGGCATTAATAAAGGCATGCATTATTTGAGCGAATTAAGGGTTGTTTTGGATTATGAGATACCTCTTGCTTCGATTGTTGTCGATTTTTACGATAAATTGAAAAGCATATCTTCAGGATATGCTTCGATGAATTATGAGTTTTTGGATTACAGAGAAGAAGATTTGGTAAAAGTTGATATGTTGGTTGCCGGCGACGTTGTACCTCCTTTGTCGATGATTATGCACAAAAGTGAGGCTTATTATGCCGGATCCGCTGTCGCTAAAAAATTGAAAGAATTGATACCTCGTACGCAATTTGAGATACCTATTCAGGCGGCCATAGGGGTTAAGATTATCGCCAGAGAAACCATACCTGCTTATAGAAAAGATGTTACAGGTTATCTTTACGGCGGCGATAGGAGTAGGAAAGATAAGCTTCTTAAAAAGCAGAAAGAAGGGAAGAAAAGGATGAAGATGATCGGAAAGGTTAGTGTGCCTCAGGAGGCGTTTATGGCGGTGTTGAAGAGATAATACCTATTCGGGTATGGCTTCACTTCCTGTTTCTCTCGAGCTAGCATGTACGCTCTCGAGAAACCGGGAACGTTGCAGATATACCCGAATAGGTATTATCTCTTTTTGAGGTTCGGGTATGGCTTCATTTCCTGTTTCTCTCGAACTAGCATGTACGCTCTCGAGAAACCGGGAACGTTGCAGATATACCCGAATAGGTATTATCTCTTCTTGGTGGTTGTGTATGGTTTCCTTTCTGTTATTTCTTCGACCATCCCGCTAAAGCGGCATGACCTTTGAAATAACAGAAGCGTGATTTTCTTGGCATGTCCGGTTATCGCTTGGATGGACTTTTTTGCATAAACACATTTCAGTCCCTATCTATGTAATTAGCTTGACATTTTGTCAATAATATATAGAATGAACATCCTTATTTAAAAATCAATTTGGGTACACCAGATATACAATCGGGGCAAGAAGGTTTGTCTAAAGATCGGTTATTGTCGTTGATGAACGAATATTTTGGCGAAGTAGATATTCTTATGGCGAATTTGGATTTTAAGGCCGGAGCGCGTGTCCCTCGTTGGGTAGAGGAATGGAAGAATTCTATTATTCGTGCTGTTTCCGATGTTTCAGAAAATGATTTGATCGACCATGATGCGCGTGAATCTTTTTTATTGGAAATTAAAAACATATGTCGTAGTTCGTCAAATTCTATTAAAAGTGCTAGATCTTATCTTGTTGCTAACAAGGTTAATGGTTTTTCAAGAAAGTTAAGGGATTTATTAGGATCTATCTCTATTTCCACTGATGGCGATCAAGATGATGAAGAAGTCGACGATGAAGATTCGCACTCAGAAGAGTCAGAAGTAGAGAATGTTTCGCTTATTGCCGCCTTGCAGTTATCTTCTACTGCGGAAGTTGTTTCTTCCGTGGTTCGTTATTTCAAGAATCTTTTAGGTTTTGAAAGAGCGATCCCTGCTTTTATTTTTGATGAAAATTTATTTGATTTTATTTCAAAGGGCCAAGTTGATGAGATTTATGAGATGATTTGTGGTTTTTATGAACATATGGAAAAAGTTGTTCATAATATTTTTACTAGAGATCCGGAGATTGATCTTGGTCGTTTTTTGCAAAGTTTTTCTGATGAGTGTGGTAAAGGTTTTGATTTTGTTCCTGCGATTTTATCGACTGATGTTGCTCGTAAAATTTGTGAGTATATGTTTAGAGAGGTTCGAATGTCTTCTGCATTGATTGATCCCTCGGATTGTTCAGTTTTTTTACTTAGAGGTATTGAATCTGGGTCTTCGGATGTTTTCCGTTCCGAGATGAAGGATAGATTGTCTAAATTGTCGAAAAATGGTTTTCATCAACGAGAAAAAGATTTAATTGATTGCGCGCTTGTTTGCGACGGATGTGTTAATGGTACTTGTAATGACATTATGACTCGTATTAATGATACGTTATATGGTGGTTTACCTATTCGTTTTGTGCAGCAATTAAGATCTTTTGTTTTAAATATGGAACCTGATGACCTATTGGCAATGTCTAACGAACCACCTTTGGGTGGTGAAGATCAGTTTGAAATGGGATATTTAATTCAATCTTTGACTGATGTTGCTAGGACAATGGGAATTATAAATGATATAGATTTAAGTATAGCTATAAGTGATGGTAGATTGGATGACGAAATAGCCGGATGGGTTGATTTTATAAATGGAGATACTTATCAAGGACAGCAGGTCAGGCATGTTTCTACTTTGAAGCCGGTTTTACTTAAACTTGTTTCTAGGGTTGAATTTAAACAGGAAAAACAAGAGTCCGATGTTGCTCCTGTAGATGTGTCTAACAAGGCTGTTTTGAGTGAAGCTGTTGCTGCTAGGGTGAATGTTGCTTTGACTAGAGCTATGCAACTTCTTGCTGCTGCCAAAACCGGACCTAAACGCAATCCTAATATTACAATGATCGATGCTTTGAGAAGAGCTCTTTCTTGCGGTGATTCGTCTTTGTCTCAACCTCAAGTTTTGGTTTTGGTTGAAATTCTAGAAGGTGTTTTGGATAACTCGAATGTAGGTGGAGATGGTTCTTTAAGAAGTACGTTGGACTCTGATAAATTGCTTGGTGTTTTGCTTGGTTCTGTTGAGCACCTTTCTCCGCATACCGGACATATGTCTGAATTTGTCGCTGATGTTGTTGATCGCGAACAAAGTTTTGAGGCTCGTATAGCTGAATTGCAAGTGCAGATAACAGATATGGATGTGGACGCTTTGGGTCAGCGAAAACAATTATTGGTTGATGCGATAGCAGGTTTTCGTCAGGAAATTTTAAGGTTACAAGGGGAAATCGAGTCTCAAACAGAAGAATTGAGAAGGTTAAAGAGGCAATTACCAAACTTGGTTGATGGGTCTAAACAAATGGCTGATCTTTTAAAGGACATGTCTGGATTAAATCAATCTATTTCTGAAGATCGTGCCAAAACCGATGCATTCCTTAGCTTGATTTCTGACAAAGAGGCTGAATTGCAAGTTTTGGAAGTTAGCTTGGGTCAAGCTGGTGTGCTTTTATCTGAACATGCTAGGTTGGGAACTTTGGCTGATGATTTTAGACTTGGATTAATGGAACTTCTTGAGAAATGCCCGGTACCTTCTAATGATCGATAACTTTATTATGCGAACATCTGATGTAATACAATTGGTTGATAGGCAATATGGAGATAGTGTTGTCGGTGGTACTCCTGGTTTAGACAATAAATTGAGGGGTGCGGCTATGAGGTTTCGTGCAGTAATAAAAAGGTTTTTAGGTGAGCGCTCCGATAGATTGGTTAATTATGAGGATTTGTTTGAATTGTGTGATTTGGCTGATGGTGTTGAAATAAGAGATCCCGAGATTGCTCAAGTTTGTGCTAGCGCTCGTTCAAACGTTGGTTCTCAAATTTTGGACACTTTGTTGTTGGAATCTATGCCTACAAAGACTGGACAAACTTCGGATATTACGAATGCTATTAATCGTCAAAATTTGGCTTTGAATGTTTGGAAGCTTATAAGCGTCGTTAAAAGAGAAAGACCTGAGACCTTTGGTCCGAAATGGATACAAATGAATGCCGCAGATGTTTATAAAGCGATAGTCCCTTTGATAAGGACGAAAGATACCGGTATTTTGAATTGGGATCTTGTGCGTAATTTGTTGCCGGTTTCTTTGCGTGAAAAATTTGTTGTGCAAAATGTTTCTGCGGAACAGGGGCTTGTTAATGCCGTTAAGGAATATAGGCATATTGCTGAAAGTGTTGGCCCCGAAGCTTTGGCTGAATTTTTGGTTCATATAGGTACAGCGACAAGAGCTGAGCAAGAAGATGTTATCAATGTCATTTCCGAATATTTAGGGCCTTGCAGTGTCACATATTTGAGTTTGGAAGATTTTAGGAAGTTGCCGGAAGGTGTTTTGTATTTGCCCGGGCCTAAGAGATTTATATTTATTTTGCTTAGAAATTTTATTTATAGAGAATTATTAAAAGTTGTTGGAGATTCTGCTGTTGCCGGGTCGGCTTTTTCTATTGCATTGGAGGCTGTTATATCTTCAGCACGTAGTAAATTGAATGATTCATCTCCGGTTCATCTCGAATTGTTCACGGAGTTGGTGGTTTATTGGCATGATGTTTTGTCGGTTCAAAGTCCGAGCAGAATGGTTTCATCTGTACAAGGTCGTGAAGGAAAAATCATGGCATTCCCGTCGTTGAGGCAAATGGTTGCTATGAAAGAAATGAGAGAGGATAGGCGAAAATTCGTAGCTTTTTTTATGGGGCAAGGTAAGACGGCAACCGCTTTTTTGGCTAAAGAACACGTTGGTGCTCGCAAAATGTTGTATATATGTCCAACTCATTTGTGCCAACAAACTGCGGATCGTGTTTCCAAATATTATAAAGATGGAGAAGCGCCTTCGGTCGGTGTTGTTAAAGCGGGTATTACTCCGGATCAACTTGAGGAAGTTTTGCGAAATGAAGTCGTAGTGTTGCCTTACAGCATGTTCAAGTCTAAGCCCGGTGGGGTGCCTTTGACGGATTCAATTAAAAAAGCCGGTTTTGATTTTGTAACTATAGATGAAGCTCATAATGCCAAGAAAGATGGTCATGTTTTTGCTGAGACTGTATTTGATTTTGCAACTCAAATGCCGGATTTGTATGAAAAAGGATGGATTCTCGAATTAAGTGGTGAGCCTGTCCCGAATACTCCGGATGATTTCGTGACTCATTTGAGGATTTATAATAAAGAAGCTTATGGAGATGTGACGAGTTTGAAAGCCTATTTAGCTAGGCAAGATTCTGATCCTTTGGAGTTGAGAGCGGCTGTTTTAGACTTCCTTGTTTTGATTGATGATCCTGAAAGTTGGGAGAAATTTATGCGCGTAGAACCTTTTGATTTGTATGAGGAAGAAAGAAGGGTTTATCAGGCTGTATTCGAGGATGACAATATGGATAAGCAGGAAAAATTACATTTGTTATCTCTTGCGATTTTGAATCCCGGATTATTTAGTGCTGCCGAGGTTCGAAGCAGTCTTTTTGATCGATGTGTGCAGAAAACAAGGGAATGTTTGGCAAATTATGATTGTGTCGTAATAGGTGAAAATTCTTACAAACAGGGTTTCACGAGACCTCATGAAAATTATCCTGACAAGAAAACTTTTGTTGATAGATTAAGGGATGAACTTGGTGCGGAGGCTGAAGTTTTGGTTATAGATGGCGATGTCCATCCTGAAGAAAGATCCAGAATTATTGCTAGAACTAAAAATACAGGTGGTAAAAAAATGGTACTTGTTGTTATGACATCAACTGTTAGGGAAGGGTTGGATTTATCTCATATACATCGAGCTGTATTGCTTGAGCCGACTATGAATAAACCTGATACAGCCCAATTTTTGAAAAGGTTCCAGAGAGAAGGAAACGTGGATGTCGAGGTTGCCGTTTTTGTCGGAGCGGATACTGTTTCTGAAGGTATTTTGAGACATGCCGATAGAAAAGCTATTCGAGCTAATAGATTTAAATATGGCGGAGTTTTGACGAAAGTTGACGTTACAAGAATTTCCGAAGGCGATGTTGCTGATGATGTTAGGTTTGAAGGTGGTAGGTTGGTCTTTGGTACAGATGTTAATGAAATGCTTTTAACTCCCGCCCAAAAGCTTGCTCGTATCGTTGCTTATTTGCATAACAAGCCAATTTTGTTGCAAAGAAAAGTTATTGAAATGTACGGAGATGAATTCGCAAAACTTTATATGACCAACTGGGAATCTTCTTATAGTGGAAATAATGCCAGACTTGTTGCGGCTTTGATAGAAAAACTTGAAGAGGATGGCGTTGTTCATGGTGGAAATTACGGTGACATCGCATCAGGTCCGTTAATTCTTGAAAATACGTTAGGGCGCGTTTCCAAGCGAGGAACCGGTGTTGCGAGAAAAATTAGAAGTGTCGATTTGAATCCTTATCTTCTTGAGAGAGGCAAGCAGTTTTTGAAATCTACAGATCCTTCTTCGCAAGATCCGGTTGTGTCTGTGTCTTCCATGACAGACATGTCCTCCGTTTTGAGAGATGGGTCGTTGGATTTGGCGAATTGCTCGCTAGCTTTACATTGTACTCACCTGAATGTTATCAGAAAAAATCCTGCCGATAATGATCGCGTGAAAGCTTTATGTGAAATTAACAGAGTTCTTAAAGATGGAGGAGTTGCTGTTATTACTTTGCCTCATGAAGCTTGTTTGCCTGAAGAGGTTGAACTTTTCAAGAAGGAGCTTATAAATTTTGGCTTTGAAGTTTTGCCCGGTTATTCGGGAGTTGGCCAATCTGTTGATTCGGATGGTGGTTCCAAAGATAGAGATTTTAAAAATCACACTATCGTTTGTAAGAAAGTCGGTAAGCCATGTTTGGATAAATTAAGTCTTAGAAATTTGAAATTTTCACGTGTGTCTAGCGGTGGTGCTTCTGTTAGGAAACCGCGTCCGATGCAATCCAGCGATGCGGCGAAGGGATCTATACATACGGAATTTAAGATATCCGGTTGTAATGTTGAATATGTTGATGGTATCCATGATCGAAAGGCGGCTGAGGCGGTTTATAGAGCTAAAATGTCGCAAGCTCGTATTTATATACAAGAATTGTATGCTAAACATGGGTCTTCGCTTAATGGTTTGTCTGAAGATGAGGCTGCTTCCCTTGATAGCAGAGGGATATCAATTATCATGCTCCATTTCAGTGGAGTTGGACAATGGATTTTTTCTTTGAATGAAAGACCTGATTATACCGAGTTCGTTTTCCCGGCAGCTTAAGTATCATCGCAGGCTCCTAGCGATTTTCTCCTGTTCTTACTATTTGGACCAGTCCATGTTCTTTTACCGCTTGTCGTATTGTAAGTATCCATCTTCTTACTTCCGATGGTGCCATTGATATGGCTTCTATTCTTGGCAAATTGTTTGAAACTCCGATCTCTGTCCCATCCAATTCATTTGTTCCTTGTTCCCCGAGTATTTCTTTCATTATGGTTGCGAATGACCTTCTTTTCGACAAAGGTTCGTCTTGAAGTATCCCTTCTTGTAATCTTATTACGCTCGGTTTTTCCCCATCTATTACAATATTTGGCATGAGTGATCCTCTTTGTTTTGCCATAAAAAGTTCTTGCGGTCCTCTTACTCTATTCCTAAATTGCCCCATGAATTTAGGGCTTATTGGATCGTAAGCTATTACCGATGTCGGTAGTATTAAATGACTGGCTTCATTCCCTCCGGATTCTTGTACTGAAATTGCAAAATATTGTTGCATTGCTAAAAGGGCTTGTCTCGCAGTTTCGTTACCTTCGCTTAAAGTTGTCCATGTATCAACTTCCATTTCCGGATTTGGGTTTGGCATAAATATATTGTTTAAAGGGTCGTATTGTATCATCCGTTCTTAAAATTAACAATCTGGACTAGGATCTTTTAACTATGTACTATGTTTTTTGTATGGAAGAACAAATACAAACACAACCAGAGCAGGGGCAGAAGCCAAGTATTATGAAGATGATGATTTTTTTTATTACCGTTACTCTTGTTGCAGGAGTTGTCTATTTTTTCAGAGCGGATATATCTAGATTTTTCAGTGATACATTCGGTTCCGGCGAAACCACTGAGGATGTTTTTGTAATAGCTTATGCGGAAGGGTTGAACAGTTTTGATCCCGCCAATTATGATGTCAGAAACAGGAATTTTCTTGTAAATGTTTATGAAGGGCTTACACGGTTTGATAAAAATTTATCTCTTGAGCCTTGTCTTGCCGTTAGCTGGGGACAAATTGACGATTATACTTGGGAGTTTAAGTTGAGAGGGGATGTCTATTTCCATGATGGTACTTCGCTTGATTCGTCTGATGTTTTAGGCAGTATTACTTATGCAATGAGCGATGATGCGTCTCAGATGGTTTCTCTTTTAAGTTCTATAGAAGATGTCGAGGCGGTGGACGATTCGACGGTTTTGATAACTACGAACAGGATTGATCCAATTTTGCCTAACAGGCTTGCGTATATAAACGTTTTCCCTTCTGATGTCGATGTGAGCAAGACGCCTGTCGGCACTGGTCCTTATGCCGCAATCTCTTATAATATTTTAGATTCTGGTGATAGCGAACTTCTTCTTCAATATTTTCCTTATTATTGGGGGTTTAAGCCTTCTTATGAAAATGTGAAGATAATTTCGATATCCGATAGTGCTGCGCGAAAGGATGCTATATTGAATGAAGAGGTTGATATTTTGGCCAATGTTGCGCCGGAGTTTGTCGATGATCTTCAGGCTGCCGGTATTTCCGTTGTCGCTCAGCCGAGCTTGGAGGTCAATTTCTTTTTGTTTAATACAGAGGGTGTTTTTGAAAATGTCGATTTGAGAAAAGCTTTTTCGATGACTATCGATAGGGCGGATCTGGTTTCAGATTTTTCAGAATATGCTGATGTGGCCGATCAGTTTGTTGGCAATGGCGTGAGCGGTTATGATTCTTCTATAGAAATGCCAGCTTATGCCCCTGATGGTGCAAGTGCGGTGTTTGACGAAAATGATGTTACGGAATTTTCTTTGGCTATGGCTCTCGGTATGGAAGGACTTGGTTCATATTTGCAAGATATGTTAGCTTTTTCTGCGCACGTTTCTGTCGATGTGGATTATATGACTGTCTCTGATTTGGCGTTGGCAATGACGGAGCGAACTTATGATATTTATTTTACTGGCTGGAAGTCCGAACTTGGGGATTCGGCCGATTTGTATGAAACTGTTTTTCATAGCAAAGATGGTGTGTATGGCTCTTATAATGTCGGGTATGAAAATAACGATGTCGACCAGCTTATAGAGGAATCTTTTTTGGAAAGCGACTCTGTTGAAAGAATAGCAATCCTTAAGGAGATTATGCGCATTTTGGTTGAAGAGGATTTGGCCGGAGTCCCTTTATTTGAATCGAAATTCATCTATGGATTTTCAAGTGATGTGACTTGGAGTCCAAGAGTTGATGGATATATTTTGGCAGGGGAGTTGTAGTCTATTCTACAAAATTGCCTTTTAGGACCTCTTCTCTTGTTAAAGCTCTGTAATGAGATAGTTCTTCTGGTGGTATTTTGCCTTCAAGCGTGTCCTGTATTATGTCGGTACTCGGGTGGATGACTCCTTCTATGTCGCGTCTTCGATTAAGTTCCATTCTTAATTCTTCGGGAGTTCTTGCTGATGCTAATCTGAAAAGTCCCTTTCCCGCGATTCTCATGATTTGATATTTAGTACCGTCAAAGAATACAAATGGATCGT
>Ga0172371_10014465_pt1 | contig 10163 bp, 10 predicted proteins | sample Lak12m_FD_114543 | JGI IMG/M metagenome (GOLD analysis project Ga0172371, IMG submission 114543) | Freshwater microbial communities from Kabuno Bay, South-Kivu, Congo - kab_022012_12m | ecosystem: Environmental > Aquatic > Freshwater > Lake | place: Democratic Republic of the Congo: South-Kivu... | reverse complement strand
GCAAGAGCCCAGGCGAAACCTCACCGCCCAACCCTTAGCTACGCTTCACTGCATGACTGCCAAACCTGATGATTGCTCGACACCCGGTCGCAAGTCTGTTTCCGCGAGAGCAGGAAGTCTGAGGCTCTGTGAATTGTGGGACAGCGCACTACCTGAAAGGCATGGCAATGAAATACTGGCTTGATCTCTTTACTGGAACGACTTGGGACGAGTTTCGAAACTCCGGTGCGAGTGTTTCCGGTTTCAGCAACCGGATGCGCAAGAATGTGGAGAGGATGGAGGTGGGTGATGTGCTCCTGTGCTACTTGACGGGCGTCATGCGGTGGGTGGGGGCGCTTGAGGTGCTCGGTCCAAGCCAGGACAAGAAGAGAATCTGGAAAGATGCGGAGTTCCCGGCACGGGTGGCGGTGAAGCCGGTGGTGATGCTGTCTCCGGAAAACGGCGTACCGATGGGTGAAATCGAGGGCAAGGTGAGTTTCTTTGAGGGAAAGGCGGACCGCGGCAAGTTCAAGGGATTTATCAGGATGAGTCCGAACGTTTTTCGCGCGCAGGCGGACGGGGATTTGATAATGGACCTTTTGCGGGGGGCTGAAAAGGCACCGGTTGCGCGCCCGGTCGATGCCAAGAAACTGGCGCGACGGCCTTTCTTCAAGGCTGAGCGGCGAAAGGGGAAGGAGACCGTTGCAGCCGTTGTAACTGTGCCGGAGTCTGAAGAGGCTGAAGAGGCGGAGGAAGCAGAGACGGTGACGAAGTCCGAAGTTAAGGCCGCCAAGACGCGGCACACGGAAATCCAGTATCAATTGCTCGCACTGGGAGCCGAGCTAGGGCTCGACCTGTGGGTGGCCCGTAATGACCGGTCCAGAGGGTGGAATGGGAAGACGCTTGGGGGTCTGCCCCGCGTGATTGAGGAATTGCCAACGCAGTTCAATGAGGCAACGAACCGGACGATCGAACTTATAGATGTGCTGTGGCTGAAAGGGAATTCGATTGTGGCGGCCTTTGAGGTGGAATGCACGACGAGCGTGTATTCGGGACTGCTGCGCATGAGCGACCTGCTGGCGCTGCAACCGAACTTGGAAATCAATCTCTACCTGGTGGCGCCGGATGAGCGGCGAGAGAAAGTGAAGCAGGAGATACTGCGCCCTACTTTTTCGCTGCGCGAGAAACCGTTGGCGGAGGTCTGCGGTTTTATCGGGTTCACGGGATTGACGGAGAAGGTTGAAGGGATTCGGAAGTTGAACCTGGCAGCTTCGCTGAAGCCGGATTTTCTACAGGCAACAGCGGAGTTCTTCGAGGCTGAGGAGGAGGGCTGACGTCCCCGTCTCCCCGGCCCTTTCCTCCGCGGCGGAGGGAGAGAATTATTTCTTAGGAGGATTCTACCCAGGGTGCGGGCCTCGGTGGCCTGACCCTGGGCTAATTCCTACCAGGGGTTGATCTTCCGTCGGCCTCCGTTTGTCGAACTGCCGGGGGACGGGACCACGGGACTACAGGACCGCGGGACCACGAGACAAAGCGGTGGCCCGCAAGGGACTGCGCGCCCCGCCGGTCGCCGCCCGAACGAAGCCGCTCTGGGGGTTGACATAGTCCGCCATTGGCGTATAGTGTTGTGCGTGGAATTCGTTGAGACGCCGACGTTCACGCGGTTGATCGGGAAGCTCATGGATGATGACGAGTATGCGAAGCTGCAACTCGCGCTGGCCTTGCGTCCCGACTGGGGCAAGGTGATCCCGGGCAGTGGTGGCTTGCGCAAGTTGCGTTGGGCGGGCAGCGGGCGTGGCAAGCGTGGTGGACTGCGGGTCATTTACTACTGGCAGACTGCTCAGGATCAGATTTGGCTGCTCGTGGTCTATCCGAAGAGCGAGCGCGACGATTTGTCGCATGATGAGATCAAACAACTGAGAAGGTTGGTTGAGGAGTTTGAGTTATGAAGAAGGAACTGTTTGAAGAGTTGAAGCAGAGCCTGCGCGAGGCAAACTTAATCAAGCGCGGGCAGTTGAAGCCAGGGCGCGTGTTTCACGTGAACCCGGAGTCGAACGTTGTGCGTGTTCGCGGCAAGCTTGGTTTGTCACAGTCGAAGTTCGCGGCCATCCTTGGCATTAGTCCTGACACGTTGCAGAATTGGGAGCAGGGGCGTCGGAAACCGACGGGGCCGGCGAAGGTGTTGCTGAAGATTGCCGCCAGGCATCCCGAGGTCTTGTTGGAAGTCGCGTAGGGCAGAGCCGCCAACGCTTGGCGTCTCAGCTACGCGGTAGATGCTCGCGCGCGGCTGGGACGTGGAGATCGAATCTGCCAAAGGCTTCGTGCGAATCCATCTGGACGAACCGGCCTGCCTCGTCGCCGAAGCCACGACCGGAGCGATCAAGCAGAAGCTCGCCGGAAACATCGAGTATGATACCTGCCAAGGCAATGAGGAGCAAAACGAGCCCCGCCCGCACACTATGAGCCTCACCCCTCGCAGACACCATCCGCTTTATTGTCAGACTACATCGCTTGCTAATTCAGGCTGGCAGCTTGCCTCGCTAGAGCCAGCAAGCCCCTTGAAGAGGGGAATGCACCGGTTGAGTCAGAAACGCAGCGCCAGAACCGAACAGGTCTAGGGTCTCACCCGTGCGACTCCGGTGACACTGCGGCGATACGCCGGTGTGGTCCCCATGTGGGCCGGCCCACATGGGGACCACACCGGGGTATCACGGGTCCCACACCACAATTCCTCCGGTTTTGCTCTCGGGATGCCCCCGAGTTCAGCGTATCCCAGAAGTTCGGCGGCCATTCGATGTAAGCTGTTGCAGAATAACAGGTTGCGTCAACAAGCGCCCGTGAGATGCCAAAAGTCATCCAGGGTTTCCGGTGTATCTCCAGTGCGTACCCGGTGCGTCTCCGGTTTGGCGCCCGCGTGCTGCCTGCTGCAAAGCATAGCCAATCTAAATCGCTTTGTGTACAGATGCGTAGGAATGGTCCTCGTGCCCGTGCTGCTGACGGCGCAAGAGGCTGCCGATGGCCTTGACGGAAACGGAGAGAGCGGTAGCATTGTCGCGGCACAGCGGGAGTATTAGGGTTTAGTGTGCCGAAGGCTTTGACTTATGAGCGCAACGTCAGACTGCGGTTCTACGCCGCCCGGCCATCTGCCCGGGCGCGTCCTGAATGGGAGGGCGTTGTCCCGTGTCAGGGCTCAGTGGTTCGCATGGGGCTGCCTGTCGCTGCTGATGTGCTCCGCCTCCGCGCCAGCGGCGGCGCCGCGGTTGGGAATCCAGCCGCCGCAGGGCAGCCATGGCTGGGTGCGGCTTGACAGCACGTTCCACAGCAACGCGGTGCTGACGCTCCATGCCTCGACGAACCTGATCGCCTGGACCAATATCGGCACGCTCCACAACGCGTTGTACGCATATCCCGACGCGGCCAGCCCCGCCTGGAGCCGGCGGTTTTACCGCCTGGCGGCGGCGGCGCGCGGCGCGACCAACGACTGGAAGAACCAGATTGTGTTTCCCACGGACGCATTCCAGTCCACCAATGCCGCCCAGAGCGTCAAGTGGGTGAAGTTCTCCGTCCTGCTCGATGACCCGACGCGCGTGTACTACCAGGACAGCAAGAAATACCTGTTCCACTATGATTTCGCGACGACGCGCCTGCCGCCGTTCCGGGGCATGAGCTACGCGGAGTTCGACGTCGTGTCGCTGCATCGCACCAACCAACAAGTGGTGCTGGGCGCCGTGCTGTATCCGCCCACGACCCAGTATGCCGAGTACGGCGTCCAGTTCATCGGGCAGGACGCCTACACGCCCGAGGAGATCGCCAGTTGGTTCGAGTTGGTCAGGGCCACGGTTTATCCGTCCAACCATGCCGAGGCCTATTACATGCCGGCCTTCGAGCAAAGCGAAGCCGCCCGCACCAATGCGGAGGCTTTTGCCGCGCTGGGCATACCCGTCACCTCGCTGGACCGCTGGGTCACGGTCAATAACTGCTATTCGCCCGGCTGGGCGCTGGGCCGGCTGAAGTTCTTCCCCGCCGCGGAGGTGGTCGCCGCCTACAGCGATGGCCGCTTGCAGCCCGGAGACATCCTGCTCACCGATGGCGTGCCCGCCGATACGCCGCTGGTGGCGGGCATTATCAGCCTGAGCCCGTCCACGCCCAGCTCGCACACGGCGATCCTGTCTCAGTCGTTCGGCATCCCGTTCGTTTACCTGCCCGACGCCGAGGAGCAAGCTCGCGTGCTCGGCCTGGTTGGGCGCGAGGTGGTTCTGCGCGCGATGGTCACCTCGGGCGTGGGGCAGATCAAAGTGCTCGATGTCGAGGGGCAGCTCGATCCGGCCTTGGAAGCGCAGATGCTGGCGCTCAAGGTTCCTCCGCCCATCAACTTCCTGCCTAAGCAGTCCTACGGCGCGATTTGGGCCAACACAGACATCCTGGTGCCGACCGACATCGAGTATTTCGGCGGCAAAGCGGCCAACTACGGCTTGCTGCGGCGCGCCATTCCCACCAATTGCCCCATTGCCATCGCCTTCTCCTTCGACCTGTGGGACGCGTTCCTGGACCAAAGCCTGCCAGGCGGCGCGACGTTGCGGGCGGAAATCGCCTCGCGCCTGGCGCCTTACACGAACTACCCGCCCGACATCGTGTCGCTCAAGACCAACCTGGCCGCCATCCGTGATCTGTTCACCAAGACTGCCACCTTCACGGCCTCGCAACAGCAGGCCATCACCAACGCGCTGCTTCCCTGGTTCAACCCGCGTCGCAATATTCGCTTCCGCAGCTCGACCAACGTGGAGGACTCGGAGCAATTTACTGGAGCGGGGCTTTATGACAGCTTCAGCGGCTGCCTGCTGGATGACATGGACGGCGACACCGCAGGGCCCTGCCAGTGCGATCCCGCCGAGTCCAAGGAGCGGGGCGTGTTCCGCGCGATCCAGAAGGTCTATGCCAGCTTTTATAATGACGACGCGTTCCTCGAACGCCTGATGCATCGCGTGGACGAGGCGCAGGTGGCGATGGGCGTGCTGGTTCATCACTCGTTCCCGGACGAGGAGGAACTCGCCAACGGAGTGGCCACGCCGACCTTCACGTTTTTGCCCACCAGCACCAACGTCGTTGGGGACATCGTGACGCAGCTCGGCGCGGAGTCAGTCACCAATCCCGACGGCAGTTCGGTGCCGGAAATCGTCAGTGGCAAGCTTTACAACTCTACTTACCTGCCGAACTATTACACGCTGGCGTTGAAACAGTATTCATCACTCGTGCCGCTGGGTGACTATGTGATGGATTGGCAGGCCGATTACCGGGGCTTCCTGAACCTCTTTACCGCAGTGGGCTATGCCTTCCGGCAATTCTATCCGGCCAAGAACGGTTTCCGCCTCGACTTCGAGTATAAGAAGGACATCAACCTGGGCCTCGTGGTCAAGCAGGTGCGCGAGCTGCCCCAGGCCACCACGACGAATTCCGTGACAGCGTTCCTGATTGACGAGCCGGTGGCGCATTCGGTGCTGCAGGCTGAATTCACCAGCGTGTTCGCCAACCACCGGCTCAAGTCGCTTTGGAGCCTCGACACGACCAACCTCTGGATGACCGCCACCAACCTCGTGAACGGCATCTACACCCAGGGAAGCTGCGAGTATCTCGAGAACGGCAGCCTCCAGACGCTAACCGGCCCGCTCAATGGCTGGCCCAACGCGTCCAACTCGCCTTCGGGCGGCACGAATTACTGGACCACGGGCGCCGCCGCCAATCGCCGTTCGTGGCGGCTGGAGACGGCCCTCCAGACCACGGTCACCGGCACGCAGCCGCCCATCCTCACTCAGGCGGATTTCGCCAAGAAGGTCGGCGTCACCTACGCAACGGCCATGCCCACCATCAACAGCTCGGGCCAGGTGGTCAAAGTCGCCGAGGAAACCGTTTCGCTGGAGCCGCAGCCGGCCCTAACCCCCGGCGCCGTGTTCCAGCAGCGCACCCTTCACACCAATGCCGTCACCGTCCAGACTTCCTTCTATTGGCCCAAGAACCCCGGCAGTATCATCATTTACACCGCCCCGCTGCTTCAGTTCGCCGAGACCCGCATCACTGGATTGACCACCGACACCATCGTCCTGACTAACTGCTACTCGCAGACTTACGGTCCCGGCCACCATAATTTCAGCGAGGAGTTCGTCTTCGAGCCCCGCCTGGACCCGGGCGTGCCTCCCTCGACCCTCGCCCAGCTCAACGCCGCTAACATCCAGTTGATTTACGTCTTCTGGTCGGGCGGCACCAACGCCGTCATTTACGCCCTCGGCCTGAATGGGCAATTCCGTCCTCTCTAATCCAGTGAAGCACATTGTTCGTACGCACAGACATCTTCCATTCGCCGCCTCGCTAGCTTTGCTTACCATGAGCCATTTCACTCCGGCCCAGCCCGCTGACAAAGCCCGAGGCGGAGACAAACCGCTGCCCCAGCAGCCGGCGGATTACTTCCCGCCGCCCGAATCGGAAGGCGGCTGGCGAAAACTCGAGGCTCCGTCGGACATACGTCGTTTGGGCGGCATGGACCCCGCCAAACTGGAGGAACTCAAGCATTGGCTGCTGGCTTCGGACCAGCGGCCGTTTGGCGCCGTGGTGATCCGCCGCGGCTACATTGTCCTGGAGGTCGAACGCGATCACAGCTCGGTGACCAACACCCAGAACGTTGCATCCTGCGCGAAAGCCATTTGCGCTACCGTCCTCGCGATCGCCTCGGAAGAGAGTCAGCGCGGCAGCCTGCCGCGACGGATGACGTTTGACGATCCGGCCTTTGACTATATCCCCTGGGCGAAGCCCCTGAGCGATCCCCGCAAGGCTCAGATCAAGGTCAAGCAGCTTCTCAACCACACCTCGGGGATCACGCCCGAGGGCTATGGCATTGCTAATCGCCAAAGATGGGAATACGTGCTCGGGCATGGCGGCGATGGCCGAACAGCCAAACTGTTCTTCGACCCCGGCACCACCCTTGAGTATTCGACGCACGGCCTGTACCACGCCGCACTGGTGTGTGAAGATGTCACCGGCAGACGTTACGACCGATATGCGGTTGAGACCCTGCTCAAGCCTTTGGGGATCGAGCGCTGGTGGTTCGAGATTCTGCCGGGGGACGACCAGCACGGGAACCATGCCTCGCATACGGCGGGCTTATCCGCGCGCGATATGGCGCGCATCGCTTATTGCATGCTTCGGAACGGCCAATGGGCCGGCCGCCAGGTAATCCCCCGATGGTTCGTCGAGCAGACCGCCAGGCCGACTCACTCGGTAGTCGGGGTTACCCGGAAGAGCTTTGGCCGCGATGCGCGCTCGTGGTCGCATGGCTGGGAACTGCCGGCCCTGGAGGGCGACCGGAAGGGCGAGGGGATTCCTCTGGACGCGCGCCATAAACCGGGTTCGGGCGGCCAACTAATCTCGTTTGTGCCCAGCCTGGACCTGGTGCTCACGCGGCAGACCGGCAAGAGCGGCGAGTGGGAGTTCGAGGAATACGTCCGCCGAGCTGCCGCCGCGGTTCTACCCTCGGTTCCCGGCGCTTGACCTCCGCAGCCCGGGCCGGCAATGTGTTGGCGTAATCCCCGAGCCCATTCGGGGCAAGAGACTGTATGCCAATTTACGAATATGCCTGCCCGAAATGCCGGGTGATATTTAATTTTCTGTCCAAGCGGATCAATCCTGACCGCTCGCCGGTGTGTCCCAAGTGCGGCAACAAGAAGATGTCCAAGCAGCTCAGCCGGTTTGCCATGTCGCGCAAGCTCAAGGAGCCGGCCGCCAAGCCTGAGACCGAAGGCGGAGAGCCACCCATGCCCGATATGGACGATCCACGCGTCGAGCGCGCCATGATGGAGATGGAACGGGACATGGAACACCTGGACGAGAATAATCCCAAGCACATGGCCCACATGATGCGCAAGATGAAAGACCTGATGCCCCCGGGTACCGTGCCCAAAGACCTCGACATTGCCATCAAACGCCTCGAGGCCGGCGAAGACCCGGAGAAGATCGAGGAAGACATGGGCGACCTGCTCGGTGACTTCATGGGTGGAGAGGGCGAAGAGGGCGGGGTGGGCGGGGGCGGCCCCTACACGCGTGATAGCGGGCTGTATGATTATTGATCCGGCCTGTCTTGCAGGCGGCGTTCGTGGGCTTGTTACGCATCGGTGAATGAACTAGTCTTTGGCCATGAGACTTCTGGAACGTATCACGGTCGAGCCCGGCAAGTGCGGTGGGCGACCCTGTATCCGTGGCCTGCGCATTCGAGTGACGGATATTCTCGGGATGCTGGCTGAGGGTGTGCCCCAGGAGGAAATCCTGCGCGACTTTCCCTACCTCGAAGCGGATGACATCAAAGCGGCGCTCGCCTACGCGGCGCGTCAGTCCGATCACGCGGTCTTGCAGCCCGCGTGAACTTCCTGGTTGACGCGCAACTCCCGCCGGCGCTGGCACACTGGATTGCCAGCCGAGGTCATGCGGCTACGCACGTCTTCGACCTCGGTTTGCACACAACCGACGACCCCACGATTTGGGAACGTGCGCGGAGCGAGGGTACGGTCATCATCAGCAAGGATGAAGATTTCGTTGACCATTGGCTTTTGAGCGCGGAGCCGGTGCAATTGGTCTGGATTCGGAAAGGGAATTGTTCAAACCGTGCGTTGCTCGCTTGGATCGAGGGGTTGTGGCCTGACGCTGTGATACGGTTGGAACGGGGGGAGAAGCTCGTTGAACTGCGGGCGTAGGGTGTTTTTCCGGAGTTGAGAATTGTGGCCCACATCCACCAAGAGATTGATTTCACGGTCGCCATCTTTGTTGTGCACCAGGACAAGGTTCTGCTCATCCATCACCGGAACCTGGACAAGTGGTTGCCGCTGGGCGGACACATCGAGCTGAACGAGGACCCGGAAGCCGCGGCGTTGCGCGAGGCCAAAGAGGAGAGCGGGCTGGAGGTGGAGCTGCTCGGCGAGCGCCCGCCGACGACCGAGCCCGGCACTCGCGCCCTGATCGCCCCGCGGTTTTTGGACATCCACCGCATCACCGACACCCACGAGCACATCGGCATGATCTACTGGGCACGGCCCAGGAACGGCACCCTGAAACTCTCGGCCTCTGAGCATCACGACATCCGCTGGTGCTCCAACGAGGACCTCGACCGCCTGCAGCCCCCTATGAGCGGCGCGGTCAAATGGTACTGCCGCACGGCCTTGAAGGAGGTTGAGGGCTAGGGGCTGAGGGTCAAGGGCCAGGGACACCGAGGCGCCGCGACCCGCACAAATCACCCTTCCCGATTCACGGCCCACGCCACTTATGCTGTCCCGCAAACTCAAGGCCGGCTGCTTCATGCTTGAAGGTCTGAACTCCTTCGGCACGGTCTATTACCTGTATTACCTCTATTTCTTCATGCGGACCGAGTTTGGCTTTGACAACAAAGCCAACCTCGCGCTGGCGGCCTTAAGCGGGGTGGTTTACGCGCTGATGGCCTGGCAAGGCGGGATCTTTGCCCAGCGTTACGGCTATTTCCCCGCGCTCAAGTTCGGGTTCAGCATCATGCTGGGCGCGCTGGCTGCCGGCAGCCAAATCCAGGTCCAAAGCGGGCAGATCGTGGTCATGGCATTGACGGTGACCGGCATCTGTTTTACCTGGCCGACGCTGGAAGCGCTCGTCAGTGAGGGAGAAAGCCGGGCGGGAGTTCAGCGGATGGTGGGCATCTATAACATCGTGTGGGCCGCCACCGGCGCAGTGGCCTATTTCATCGGCGGCGCGATGTTTGAGAAACTCGGCGCGCGCAGCTTGTTCTACGTCCCCCTGGCGATCGTGATCAGCCAGCTCGGCCTGACGTACTGGATCGAAGCCCAATTCGGCGCGGGGCAGGCCTGTCGCACGCCCTCCGTGCCGCGTGTGTCTGGGGCTGACCCCCACCCTGCGGGACCAAGAACCCAGGTGTTTCTGCGCCTGGCGTGGCTGGCCAATCCTTTTGCGTATATCGCGATCAACACCCTCATAGCGGTGGTTCCCGGGGTCGCCCAGCGACTGGGGCTTTCAACGATGGCGGCCGGCTTCTGCTGTTCTTTGTGGTGCTTTTCGCGGCTGGGGGCGTTCTTTGTCCTGTGGCGCTGGGACGGCTGGCACTATCGGTTCCGCTGGTTGCTGGTTTCCTATCTCGCGCTGGTTGGCACATTTGCTGCCACGGTCAT
>Ga0172371_10014464_pt1 | contig 10163 bp, 10 predicted proteins | sample Lak12m_FD_114543 | JGI IMG/M metagenome (GOLD analysis project Ga0172371, IMG submission 114543) | Freshwater microbial communities from Kabuno Bay, South-Kivu, Congo - kab_022012_12m | ecosystem: Environmental > Aquatic > Freshwater > Lake | place: Democratic Republic of the Congo: South-Kivu... | reverse complement strand
ATAGCGCAAGTTATACAACAGATTCTTCAGATATAACATATGTTTGCCCAACTTCAATATGCCAGCTGATAAGCTGGAGCTCTACAACAGTCGTATTTAACGTGACAGGATTCAGCTCATACAGAGCAAGCGGAACAAGTTCTGGTTCAGGAAGCTCAACAAATCCAAACCAGTCGGAGATACTTAAAATTAAAGATGTTGATGTAAGTGAAGAAGAGCCTAAGCCAGATGAGCTTGTTGAAATAACTGTAAATATTAAAAATAATGGTGATATCGATATTGATAATATTGAATTAGAGATAAGATTATTGGATAAAGATGGGAATGTGGTTGAAGATTCTGACGGCGATGATCTTGAAGATGATTCTGAATTTGACCTTTCAGATGGCGACAGCACAGAAGAGACCTTTTCATTCAGGATGCCTATAGATTCAGAAGATGGAGATGAATATACAGTAGATATAACTGCCTGCGGAGAAAGCGATGATGATACAGAAGAATGCGCTTATGACAATTCAACATCTATAAAAATAAAAAAAGAAAAACATGAAGTTATAATCTATTCAGCAACAATAACACCTTCATCGATAAACTGCTTTGACAGCTTTGATGTAAATCTTGTATTGAAAAATATAGGAGAGAAAGATGAAGATGTCATATTGACTGTAAAGAATGATGAGCTTGAGATAAGCAAATCAGAAACATTTGAATTAGAAGCAGATGATGAAGATGATTATAAAAGATCATTAAGCTATGCATTTTCTGCTCCAAAAGATCTTGAAGAAGGAACCTATACTATAACTGTAAAAGCTGATTACAGCGATGATACAACAACAAAAACATTGCAGCTTGTTAAAGGAACATGCACCCAGGATCTAGATGAAGAAGAATTTGGAAATGAAGCTATTGTTGTAACACTTGACCAGAATAAGGTTGTAACAACTCCTGCACCAGAGCCAAATATGCTTCCTGAAAAAGCATCAGGATTTACAGACAGCTTTGAATATGTGATAATGCTAGTGATATTAAGCCTGCTTGCTCTAGGGATAATAGTTTTTGCAATAGGCGCAATAATAATAAGACTTTAGAGGTGAAATTGATATGAAATACAGACAGGCATTTTTATTTTTAGTTATCTTATTGGCTGTTTTAAGCTTAAGCAAGATAAGATTTTTGGAAGAGAACCTTATGGCAGGAGATGAACTAGAGATGTTCACAAATGTTGCAAACAACGGCAATGAAGATGCTGAAGATGTAAGGATTATTGCATATTTCCCAGAATTAGGAGAAGTATATCAGCAGAGCAGATTTAGTATTGAAGATGATTATAACCATGGGATGTTCAGCTGGTTTAATATGCCTTCATCAGTTCCTGCAGGAGATTATCTGGTAAGAGTAGCTGTCAGCAATGATGATTCCAATGTTCATAAGTTCAGGTATATAACTGTTGAATAAGATAATTGAACAAGTTTTATATACTATTTCTTTATTTATTTTATCATGATACAGGAAGGCGAAGCTTTAATCGATGTAAAAACAAGAAAGATCGTTTCTAAGAAGATGGATGTGTTCTATAATCCTATCATGAAACTGAACAGAGATATCTCTATACTTATTCTTGGTTGCATCGGTAAAAAAAATATGCAGATAGGAAGCCCTTTGGCAGGTTCTGGAGTTAGAGAGATAAGATTCTTGAAGGAGCTTAAAAAAGGGATTATAAAAAGGATTGATGTCAATGATATGAGCAAAGATGCTGTTTCTGCCATCAAAAAAAATCTTACTTTGAACAAGATAAAAAGTTCTAAAATAAAGATATTTAACCAGGATGCAAATCTATTTTTATTGAACTCGACAGGATATGATTATATAGATATTGATCCTTTTGGAAGTCCAAATCCATTTTTAGATTCTGCTGTAAGAAGGATAAGCCGCGATGGAATCTTGGCTGTAACTGCCACAGATACTGCTGCTTTGACAGGAACCTATACAAATCCGTGCAAAAGAAAATATTGGGCAATGCCTCTGAGAAATTTTAATATGCACGAGGTTGGGCTAAGGATATTGATAAGGAAAGTCCAGCTTATAGGGGCGCAGTATGACAAGGCTTTATTCCCTATATTTTCATATTCTTCTGAGCATTATTTCAGGATATTTTTCAGATGCGACAAAAGCAAAGAAAAAGTTGATGAAATCATCGAAAAGCACGGAAATTTTTCAGGTGCAGGACCAATGTGGCTCGGAAACTTATGGGATGTAAATATTGTTGAATCTATGGAACAAAAATCTAGATCTGAAGAAACAAATAAATTGCTTAAGATAATCAAAGCAGAATCAAAGATAGAGGTTATAGGTGTATATGATATTCCTGAAATAGCTAAAAGATACAAGCTTAAAACAATACCAAAAAAAGATGATATCTTAAAAGATATCAAACAGATGGGATTTTTAGGTTCTGAAACACATTTAAGAGATAACTCGATAAAATCAGATATAAGTGAAAAAGATCTATTAAAGATTTTAAGAAAGTAATAAAAAATTAACCGATTGCTCTTCTGACATCAGTTACTTCTACTGACTGGACGCCTTCAACTGTCTTTATGTTTTCTTCTAAAGATTCTGTTGTACCTAATTTTTCGTCCATAACAAACAGGATCTTTAAAGCTTTTAATCCAAAAGCAATAGGCTCTTGTTCAACTTTAGTATCTCTATCTCCTGCAAACTGTTTGATATGTTTTAAAGAATCTTCAGTTATCTTGTCTAGATCAAATTCAGGACTCTCTGGCATTATCTTAAGAGTAACAATAACGTTTGCCATGCTTAAAAACCTCTGGTTTTTGGCACCCTGAAAAATTTTAAATTTTTCATGGTTTTAGTTAGGGCCAATGAAACCGCATTCTGGACATTTATATTTTGCTGCTGTTTTTCTGCAATCAGGACATCTTATTATCTCGTATTTTCCGCATTCTGGACACATAAATTTGATAGATCCAGGATTATTAGCTATCCTTCTTTTGCATGAAATGCAGCTTAATTTTTGTTCTACCATAGACTATAAGATTTAGAAGGGCTTTATAAAGGTTGCGAAAATAGACCCTATTTTCGCATACCCTGAAAATGCTTTGTATTTTCATTGATTACGATTATTAATAGGCGACAAGAAAATGGATTTAATGCCTGTTTTTATCGTTATTTCTAGATAGATTTATAAATAATAGAGATGATATTTACTTCAAAAGGGGTGGTATGATGCAAAAAGCTCAAGTTAGTATGGAGTATATTACTATTGTAGGCTTTGTTGTGGCTATATCTATACCTTTAGTCCTTATATTTGCAACTTATTCTGGTGAGATGAACGAGAATATAATATCTAACCAGGCAAATACAATCGCAACAAAGATGATCGATTCTGCACAATCTGTATATTATATGGGAGAAGCTTCTAAGATGACATTTAGCGTTTATATGCCGGATAAGATAGACAATATAACAATAGGCCATAATGAGGTTGTTTTTTTTATAAGAAAGATGAACGGGTTTGATGAGGTTGTCAAGTACAGCCCTATCCCTATAAATGGCACAATCATGTCTTCCCAAGGAGTCCATAGGATTGTAGTCGAATCAAAAGGAGATTATGTATGGATTTCAAACGAATAACCAAATCACAAGTTTCTATGGAGTTTGTTTTTTTAGTAGGATTAGCTTTTATGATAATGGTAATCTTTATTGCAGCAACAAGAAGCGAGTTTGATGATCTGAGGTTTGAAGAAGAAAGAACAGGTGTTCAAGATGTTGCAGTAACAATACAGCATGAGCTTATACTTGCATCAAATATGAGAGATGGTTATACAAGAGATTTTGATCTTCCTGAAGAGATCAGCGGAAAAACATATACTATCCAGATAATCAACACAACGCTTTTAGTATATACTAATGATTATGAATATGTAGTAAATGTCCCTCCTATTATCGGAAGTGTAGACCAAGGATCAAATAGGATAAACAAAAGCAACAGTTTTATTTATATAACTTAAAATGAAAAAATCACAGGTTTGGTATACTGATTTTATGATCGGAATATTTATCTTTTCGATAATTGTTGTTATCTTCTACACATATGCGCATAGTGCAGAACAGGATCCTAAAGTGATAATCACAGACCTTTCTGTCGATGCAAAATCAATAAGCGGTTCTTTGGTAACAGAAGGTTATCCTTCAAACTGGACATTGGATAATGTTGTTGTAATAGGTCTAACAGACGGAAAACAAAGGATTGTTCCTTCTAAACTGAGTATGTTTGCAGATATGGACTATTATCAGACAAAAACAAAACTTAGAACAAATTACGAGTATTATTTTTATCTTGAATATATGAACGGAACAAGGATAGATATAGATGGTAAAGACAGCTTAGGATTAGACCCTAATTCTTCTTCAAATCTTATGTCACTTTCAAGAATAATGGTATATGACTCTAAACTTGTAAATATGGTGGTACAGTTATGGCAATGAGAAAAAAAGGATTTTTTTTCATAATCGATGCATTGCTTGCTACAGCTATATTGCTTGGCGGGATCATGATATTATCTAACTTTTATATCAATGAACAACCAACTGTTCTAGTCAATTATATATCTGAAGATATCTTAAAAGCATTTGCAACATTAAGAATTTATGAACTGAACAATACCTATGTTAATGAGCTTATAACAAATGGTACTATTGTAAATCTGAATAATTCTATACTGGATCAGATAGGGGAATTTTGGGCAGCAGATAATATCATGTTAGCAAATGCTTTTACAAAAAATATCAGTGAAGACTTGCTTCCTCCTCAGTACGGTATAGGCATCTGGGTAAGTGATGAACTGATATATCAAAGAGACTATCCTCCACCTTCAACAAGATCTTCTGCAAGAAAGATAATATCTGGCATAGAAAAAAATAAACCTACGAAAGGATTTATAGCGAACGCCCATGCAAACAGCTATACAAAAACAACCACACAAGTAATCTCTTTCTCTCCAGAAGGTTCTGGGTGGTATGGTACTACAAGCAGTCCAGGCGAATCAACTATTGTAAAATATTTTAGTCTTCCTTCTGGTATAAATATAACTAATGCTTCTATGTATATATCTATGCATATAGAGGATGGAGGAAACAATTGGAATGTTCTCAATATAAATGGTCTAAGCAGCCCTTCATGCAATTTATCAAGAAATAACCTTAATTTTTATTATGGTGAAGAGGGTGTATTTAACAAAAAAGATATTAAAAGCTGTCTAAATCCTGGTTGGAATAAAATAACTCTCAGATTAAGGAACCAAGGGTATCACGGTCATATCCATCCAGGGATGTTTATAAAAGTAGATTATATCCTAAATGAGACTACAGTTAATTATGATAAAAATATTTCATTGAGATATTATTTTGATAATGTGACAAGCAGTCCTGGGAGTGACAGCCAAAGCGGAGCGTGGGCAATACTTCCTTTTTTTATACCTGATGAAGCAACAAATATAAGCACAAGTTTAAGTATAAAAGGAAAAATATAAGAGATTATACATCTTCATCTGGTTCTTTTGATGCGTGGGATGGCCGTTCAAAGAAAAAAAGAAATTATGATTATATACTGTTTATTAACAGCAATACCCCTTTTGACACAAAAAGCAGCCCAGCATCAAATCCATCATATTCTTATAACAAATCACAGCTTGCAAGCAGAATTGTAGCTGGAACAAATATAATAACAGTATATTTTAATTGTTATGGAGATGATAATTGGGGAGGATCAAACAGACCAGCAATATATTCAAATCCGTATGATGATCCTTCAGGTTCATCTTATATTGAAGTTAATTACACTCTTGAACAAGACATACCTTATGGCAGCATAAAAATAATAAAAACTTCTGAATTTGGAGGGGGTTCTTCTTATGACAAGACCTCTAATTTCAGCTTTCCTTATCAAGCTAATGTAATGGGTGATGTTTTTACACATATTGCACAAAGATATTCCAATAGGGTAACTGTATATTCAGATATTAACACACCTCCGCAATATACTATATTTTCTTCACCTTCTGATAGAGCAGTACCTACTACAGTTTTTGTTCCAAAGGACAGAATAAGTTTATCCCCAGCAGCAAAAAATTATATAAGGATAAAAGATGTCAGCAGCGGCAATAAGGTATTACCTAATACTACAATAGAATATGGTTTCTATATACCTTCTTTTGTAGGTTATGGTTCTGTTTTTTCTACACAATCAGAAGCAGAACAAGATGCTTTGGACAGGCTTGAAAATGTCCTTGGAAGTTTTGTATCTTCTGATAATATCATGACAGATTCTAGTGAGATGACTGATGTTCCATCATTATGGGGACCTGCAATAATTGAGGTAAGAGCATGGTATTAGGAAAAAAAGCTGTATTTTTTACATTTATAGCAGTTATGCTCCTATCAGTCCTTATATTATCTATGAACATAAACCAAACTTACAGATTGAGAGAAAGTATCTTTGTAACAGAATCCAGAATTGGAGCGATGGACCGGTTTATAGATGATATTGAAGATGATATAAGCAGAGGAGTCTATATTTCAGGATTTAGAGCATTGGTAGGAATAGAAGACCATATAACTGTTGAAGGAGATTATATTACAAATATTAATCCTAATTTTTATGAGCTTTTCATTAATGGGACTCTTGATGGAGCCAACTCTTCTATAATGCTAAACAATACTTTTAAAGACTGGATGGAAAAAATGAAGAGTGAAGCAGAAAAGACAGATATAATCCTTAATTTTACATTAAACTCTGTTAACATATCACAAAATAACCCCTGGACTATCCTTGTTGATACTGAGGTATATATTGATATAACTGATGAAAGAAATACCTCTCATTGGTCTAAATTAGAAAATGTTTTAACAAATATTGAGATAGACGGATTTGAGGATCCATTTTATAGGATTGAAACAAATGGCGTCTACTCATCTAGAATTGAAAAAAGCAACTACAGCTATTTTGTATCTGGTACAGATATAACTAATCTTTTGGACCATGTTTCTCATGGATATTATGTTGCTTTTCCAGGAGCTCCAAGCTATCTTATGAGGTTGCAGGGAAATTTTAGTTCATCGGAATATGGTATCGAAAGTTTGGTGGAAGTTGATAATCTACCATCTGAATATCAACATGGAGGTAGTATTGTAGATTATTACTATTTTGGAAATGATGATCCTTCTGCTTACCATGTAAGCGGAGCACCAACATGGTTTAGAATCGATAATCAAACAAATATGTATGGAAATCAAACTCATATTCAATCTTATCAGGTTGGAGGTTTAACATAATATCAAAATGAAATATAAAAGAAACATTTTTAAACAGCAAAATTTACATTTAAACTGCGAAAGGGGATTTTATGGCTTATAACACTATTCAGACTGAGGTTGATGCACTTGTCTCCTTGATAAACGATTCTGGGCAGATATCTGCAAAAGATGCTGCTCAAAAACTTAATGTATCTATGCAGACAATCATGGAATGGGCTTCTTTGCTTGATGAAGAAGGGATAATCAAGATAGAGTATAGGTTTACAACGCCCTATCTTGTCAAGAAAAAGATAAGCGAGGAACAGCTTGAGAATACAAAAGAGTTTATCTGTGATGAAAAAGATATCTTAAAAAGAAAAAGCGAGAGTGTATTAAATTATCTGAACAGATTAGAGACTGAAGTAACATCGTTAAAAGATGTTCTTGAGGATATAAGCAAAAATTTTCAAGATAAGATGAATTCTGTCAACAAAGAGCTTAAAGACCTTAAAGATGCAGAAGCAGAAAAAGAGATGATGGACAAGCAGATAGTAGAATCTAAGCAGACCATGATCAAAAAGATAGCTGAACTGAACAAAACATTGGCCCAGGAAGAGCAGGAATCTGAAACATTGTATAATCTTCTTTATACGCAATCAGATATGGAAAGAGCCTTATTAAATATAGATGAAGATGAGCTCAAGCTGATAAAAGAGACTGACAAGCTTCTTGACAAGAAACTGAAAGATATCCAATTTGAGATAAAAAAACATTCTAAACTGAACGATAAATCTAAAAAATCTGTCCAGACAGAGAATCATCTAAGGGAGATAGAAAAAAAGTATTCTGACCTTAAGCAAAGGATAGATAATGAAAAAAATATTGTACAGGACCTTATTGAAAGGAACAAAAAACAGGAAGATTATATCGATTCCATAAAAGAAGATATTATACTCAAGACAGAGAAGCTCGACAAAGACCTTGGAAAGAAAATATCTGAAACAAAAGGACTACCTAAAAGATTAAAAGGCCTGATGGAGAAAAAAGACAAGGTGATGCAGGTACTTAACGGAGTATTATATAATGAAAAAGTACTTAAAGAAAAACTTATGGCTCTTATCAAAAAAACTGAAAGCTTAAATAAAGGTTATGACGAAAATATAATAAAAGAGCTAAAAGAACTTGAAGAAAGCCTAAAAGAGATCTCCAGCAAAAGAGGATTTTTTGAGACTAAAATAAAAGAGATCTTCAAGATGCTTAATATTGAACATTAACAGCTTATCAAAAAAAAGAGGCAGCGGAAACGAAGTTTCCTGGTACTCAAATCTTTTGATTTGAGCCAGAAAATTCGAAGAATTTTTGTTGTCTTTTTTATTACCATAAAAAAGAGGTGTATTATCTTTGAAAAAAGAGAAAAAGTCAAAAATAATTAAAGTTATCAAGAAAAATATAGATAAAAGAAAGGTCAAAGAAGAGAAAAAACCGGCTTCTGACATATTAAAACAATACCAGATAGTTTCCGGAGATATCCCTATATCTGTAACTATCTACAGGAAAGAAGGGGAGTTCGTACCTTTATATGAACTGCAGATAGCTAAAGTTGGGAAAGTGACTGAAGTTATCCTTGAAAAGATAAGAGAAGAGCTTATCAATAAGGTAAATTTAGGGATAATCGATATAACAGATCCCAAAAGAGCAAGCTTTGTTGAAGAAAAATTTTATGCTGCAGCATATAGCCTAGTTAAAAGATATTTTCCAGCTTTAGGAGGAGAATCTGAAAAATTCCTGACATCTTATATTGTTAAAAGAAGCCTTGGGATGGGCGATGTTGAACTATTGATGAGCGATCCTAACTTAGAAGAGATTGCTATAAACTCTTCAGTAGATCCTATCTGGGTATATCATAAAGAGATAGGATGGTTAAAAACAAATATAATTGTTGAAGATGAATCAAAGATAAACCATTATTCTTCTATGGTAGGAAGAAAAGTTAACCGTCAGATAACTGTCCTTGAACCTCTGATGGACGCTAATCTCCCTACAGGAGACAGGGTAAACGCTACACTGATGCCTATCTCTTCAGAAGGGAATACGATGACAATCAGAAAATTTGCATCAAAACCATGGACAATCGCTGATTTCATAAGGACAAAAACAATATCTGCATATGCAGCTGCACTTATATGGGAATGCATACATTATGAGCTGTCTGCTATAATCGCAGGAGGAACTGCATCTGGAAAAACATCTATGTTAAATGCGATTGCAAATTTCTTTCCGCCAAACCAAAGAGTTATCTCTATCGAAGATACACGTGAGATAAGGCTTCCTAAATTTATCCATTGGGTACCTATGGTAACAAGGACAGCAAATAATGAAGGAAAAGGCGGAATATCTATGCTAGATCTTCTTGTCAACTCATTACGTATGAGACCTGACAGGATTGTTGTAGGAGAGATAAGAAGAAAGGCTGAAGCAGAAGTCTTGTTTGAATCTATCCATACTGGCCATTCTGTATATGCAACTGTACACGCAAACAACACCAAAGAAGTTTTAACGAGATTGACAAGCCCGCCAATTGATATCCCAAAATCAATGATCCCTGCTGTTTCACTCATAATTGTACAATACAGGAACAGAAGAAGCGGTTTGAGAAGAACATTTGAGCTTACCGAGATAAAAGAAAACGGAGATGCGAATGTTCTTATGAGATATAACCCTCAAAAAGATAATCTTATACAGATAACAAGATCAAAAGCTTTGATAGATACTCTTGAGCTGTATACTGGAGCAAGCATCCAGCAGATCAAAAAAGAAATTTTAGAGAAAGAAAAAGTGCTTATCTGGTT
>Ga0172371_10014463_pt1 | contig 10163 bp, 7 predicted proteins | sample Lak12m_FD_114543 | JGI IMG/M metagenome (GOLD analysis project Ga0172371, IMG submission 114543) | Freshwater microbial communities from Kabuno Bay, South-Kivu, Congo - kab_022012_12m | ecosystem: Environmental > Aquatic > Freshwater > Lake | place: Democratic Republic of the Congo: South-Kivu... | reverse complement strand
TACCAAGCAGAGCCCGTCGGTGTTCATCCCCGGCGTTCACGACACGTGGACCGGGCAGTACCTGTATCGCGTGGAAGACTGCATTACCCCGATCGATCCGACCGCGGAGCGGTTGCTGCTGTGGTGCCGCTGGCCGGACGTGTACTACACCGAATCCGAGGCGACGGGGGCGAACTTGTTCGAGCGGATCGGACGGGAGATTATCCAAGCCGTCCGCCTGCTGCTCCCCAGACTCGGTGCCCGCGACGTGATCGTGACCAGCGACCACGGTTACATGTATTCGGGCGCCGACCTCACTTGGTCGCCCGGTGACGGGCTGCTGGACGAGCGGCACACCTGTGATTTGTTCCGCGATCCCCAGACGGGCTTCTGCAGCAGTCGGGCGACCGACAACTGGCCGCTGTTCGTGGCCAAGCAGCGGCACCTGTTGTACCGGCAATTGTTCGAACGGCAGACGATCCGCCGCGGCGATTTCACCTGTACCTGCGCGAAAAAGAGGAAGCCATTCGCGAGGCGTGTCTGGAAATCATCGAAATGTGCCGGCCGGGCTGGAAAGACCGCTACACGGCCCGCGCGGCCCAGATGCGGATGCAGTTCGCCGCGGCCTCGGGTGATGGCGGGCATGGCTCGGATGACGAGTAAGTTGGGAGCGCCATTGGTAGAATGGAATGGGAGGCATCGAACATGATCCAATCGAAGCCTGTTCCGCAGGTCACGGTGGTCGAGGTTACGGATCCTGCCACGGTCGAGCGGCATCGCCAGCAGGACGAGCGGCATCGGCGCAATCTGCAGTGGCTGCAAGCCCACTGGAGCGACCTTCCAGAACCGCGAGGACGCTACGTCGCGGTGGCCGACGAGCAGGCGTTTGTGGCCGAGACGGCGGAAGGCGCCTGGGACTGGACGCGGTCGGAGCACCCCAGTGATGACGGCGCGGTGGTGATGTTTGTGCCGCGCGAACGGGGCTGGAGGATTTATGCGCATCGTCGGTGATTGGTTCCTGTTTGATGACGGGGAAATCCGCCCGATCCTCCGCGCCAAGCTGCGGACTAACCGCGGAACGACGGTGACCGAGCAGTTCCTGGTCGACACGGGGGCGGACCGCACGGTGTTCACCGCTGCTCTGCTACAGCAACTGGCGTTGCCTGTGCAACCGGCCCCAACGGACGAACGGCTGCTGGGCATCGGCGGGGTCGCCGCGTACGTCATGGTCGACAGTGTCATCGAGTTGACACGCGACGATGGCGGGCCAGCGGCGGTGCGAGGACAGTTCGCCGCCTTTACCGATCCTGGGGCGACCGACTTGAGCGTCATGGGCCGCGACGTGTTGAATAACTTCGACGTGATCGTCAGCCGACCGAAGAGCGAAGTCGTGTTGCTCGCCCCGCGGCATCGCTACCAGGTGGTCCACGACTAGCAACAGGAGAGGTGGCGGAATCGTGATTCTGGACGACTACCTTCCCGGATACAACCTGGCGGAACGGGACAAGACAGACCCCCAGATCAAGGGCGGGTTGTGCTTGTTCGAACGCCAGGTGTCCCTGTTTCGCCTGCTCGAAATCCTCGCCGACCGCGACGAAGCGGCCTTCGGTGACCAGTTAGGGCTGACGGTTTACGGGCTGGATGAATTGTTGTTTCTGGAAGATGATGCACTCCGCCACCGCGAACTCGAACGAGTCAAGAAGCCGCTGAAGGACGGCTACGACTTCCTGGCCAACGCGAACTTGAAGCTGTTGTTCATCGTCGGCGGCCGCGTCGAGATTGGAGGCGGTCAGCGGTTCTATCTACGACATGCCGACCACGCCCGCGGCCAAGTGGCTCTCAACAACCTGTTCAGCAACTACTTCAAGCAACATGACGACGAGCGAGACAACGGCCCGAGCTGGTACTGGACCGAGCGGATCACCTGATCGTCTGGCGGCAGGCGCCCAAGTTCGCGTCCGCGGCCGGCCCGACTTGGGGATCGGCAAGGTCATCGGAAGCGAAGCGGTCGCCGGACGCCAGCAGGTCGATTGCGTGTTCCGCCGGGGCGACGAGCGTGTCGTGCTCACGTTCCCGGCAGACCAGCTTCAACCGCATCGGGACATCGCTGAACGTCTGGTGGTCGGCGACCTTGACGACCCTCGCCGCTACTGGCTCCGCGAGATGGCGTTCCGCATCCCCAACGCCAACCTCGGCGGGGAATTGAGCGGCTCGCGCACGGAGCTGCTGCCGCACCAAATCTTGCTGACGCATCGCTTGATCCACAGTCCTTCGCGCCGCGTGCTGGTGGCCGATGAAGTCGGACTGGGAAAGACGATCGAGACGGGGATGGTGATCCGCGAGTTGAACGCCCGTGGCTACGCCAAGCGGGTCCTGATCATCTGCCCGGCCGGCCTGACCGAGAACTGGTGGGAGGAGTTGCATGATCGCTTCGGATTACAGCAGTTCCGCATCCTCGGCCGCGACTTCACCGACCGGCGCGGTGAGGTCTGGGAGACGGAGAACTTCGTCATTGCCAGCATCGACACGCTCAAGCTGCGCAGCCACCTGACGAAACTCAAAGCCGGGCCGGACTGGGATCTGGCGGTATTTGACGAAGCCCATCACCTGAGCAAGAAACAGAAGACGACCACGCAGAACTACAAACTGGCCGAGGTGGTGCGAGACAAGGCTCGTGATCTGCTGCTGCTGTCCGCCACTCCGCACCAGGGGGACCACGAGCACTTCCTGAACCTGATCTGCCTGCTGGACCGCAGTCTGTTTCGTGACGTCGCCAGCATGTTGGAGCATCGCTTGCGGCTGGACGAAGTCATGGTGCGCCGCACAAAGCGGGAGGTCACCGACGCGGACGGAAACCCGATCTTTGCCAAGCGGCAGGTACACAGCGAGAGTTTCCACCTGGCCGAGTTGGAACGTCGCTTTTACGAGGCGCTGAGCGAGTACCTGCGCGAGGGCTACAACCTGAGCGACGAAGACCCCAACGATCCCAAGCGGCGGGCGATCGGCTTCGTGATGACCACGTTTCAGAAACTGGCCAGCAGCAGCATGCGGGCCATCCGCGCCGCCCTGTTGCGGCATCTGATGCGCCTGTATCTCAAGCAGATCGTCCGCTCCGAGCAGGCGGAAGACGCGCGCCTGGACGAGTACGTGCTGGACCGACCTCAGATCCGGGATTTGGAACGTAAAGCCATCCTCTTGGCGTTGGAATTGGAGGGAATTCCGAGAACGGAGGCCGGCCGGCTGGAGGCCGAGGCGGTGTGTTTCCGCGAGAAGACGGCCATCAAGCGGAAAATGCAGGAGCGACAACAGAAGGCCGAGGCAGAATTGTCGCAGGAGACGCTGTTCTCCAAGGAGGAGTCGCTGCTGCCGTTGCTGATCTTCGACGCCATTCCGGACGAGATCCAAAAGGTCGAATGCCTGTTGGCCATTCTCCCGCTGGCCGGCGATTCCAAGTTCGACGCGCTGGTCCGGGCCATCGAACGGATGCTGCTGTACAAGGCGGACGAGAAGTTCCTCATTTTCACGCAGTATTTGGCGACGCAAGCCTATCTGGTGGATGAACTGAGAAAACGCTTTGGAACGGAGCGCGTCGCCGTGATTCGCGGCGGGAGCCTGGACGAAAAGATCCGGGCCGCACGCCGTTTTCGCGATCCCCAGGGAGCCCAGTTCCTGGTCAGCACCTCGGCCGGTGGCGAGGGCATCAACTTGCAGGTCTGCCGCATCCTGTTCAATTACGACCTCCCGTGGAACCCGATGGAGGTCGAGCAGCGGATCGGGCGCATCCACCGCTTCGGCCAAAGCGACACAGCACAGGTCTATAATCTGGTCGCGATCGACACGGTCGAAGGCCGGATCCACCTGCGTCTGGAAGACAAACTGACGGAGATCGCGCGGGCGATCGGCAAAGTCGATGCCAGCGGGAATGTCGCCGAGGGCTTCCGGGAAGCGATTCTCGGACCGTTGGCCGAGGCGTTGGATTATGACCTCCTGTACCGCGAGGCCCTTCGCAACCGGGACTTCCAGCGGACCGACGATCAGATCGAAGCCGCCATCCACGCAGCCCGACAGGCGAACGAGGCGTTGAGCGGACTGATGCAGGGTCTGGAGCCGTTCAACTTGGAGAAGTACCGCCGCATCCGGGGCGACTTGACGCTGGACCACGTGCGCGAGTTCCTGCGGCGGTTTCTCGACCTGCACTCGATTCGAATCGAAGAGCAGAACGGCTTCTGGGCGTTCAACACGCCGAAGGTGTTGACTGGTAATCTGCCGGCGCGCTACGAGCGTGTGACTTTTGATCGGAGCCAGGCGATCACTGCCGAGTCCGTGCAATTCGTTGGCCTGGGGCATCCCCTGCTGGACGCCATCCTCAATCACTGTCAGGACGACTCGTTCGGCGGCGAAGTCACGGTCTTCCCCCCGGAATCCGGTGTTCCTCCGCACCTCCGCGTGCTGTACCAATTCGCCTTCCGCCACGGGGAAGAACTGGTCGAGCGTGGTCTGCTCGTCGTTGCCATCAACCAGCAAGGCGCGTACGACACAACGCTTGGCGGTTGCCTGCCAGCATACGTTTCCCAAGCCGGAACGCCGACAAACGGCAAGACCCGCGACTGGCTGAGTTCCGCCGAACAGGTTGCCCAGCTTCAGCTGGAGCAAAAGCACGAGGCGCTGCGGTCCCAACACGGCCCGAACCTCTCGATCGACCGTCGAATGGTGGGTGCCGCGGTGTTTAGATGACGGTCCTCTTGTTTGTTCCCGGCCGTCTCGTTCCTAACGCATCCAGACCGAGACCGACCGGCGATTAGGCTCAACGAAAAGAAACGTACCAAAAACGGGCTTGTCGTGTCTCCAAGTTGCCAGCTGGTCCACTCCATCGCGGTGAATCACAGCCGAGGGACGCGCATCAACCCGGCGTACGCCGCGGAGTACACCGAACTTGCGCACCGATACGTTCGCGCCGCTAAGAGCGTCTCGGCAGAGTCACTCCAGGGAGTTGCCCGCTTGCGGCGCAAGCTCGCCGGTTGCGTAAACTACTGTCGTCAAGCTCACTTCTCGCCGGCAAACTACCTGACGCGGCTGCTCAGAACCGGAGATCGCCTCGTCGAGAAGAAACTCTCGCAGCACGGCGTCACTCGATCGCGGAAATGGTGGGTCAGCAACAAACGACGTGACCGAGCCAAGGAATATGCATCAATTTGGCGTACCAAGGGACATTCGGTACACCCGTGTTGAGGGAAGGCAAAGTGAGAATCCAAAGGGGGCGGGAGTCACGAAACGTTCCTGCATTTGTTGGGGCGAGCTTGGCGGGAAGCGAGCTTTCCCTGGCGGATGCCCGGACCGTGTGGTCGCACCGAGATTTCTCGGCAAACGCAATGCCGCGCTTCGCACTACGGGGCGTTGCTGCCATCTCGGCGTGGCTTTTGGGGCGGTTTGCATGTCCAACCCAACTCGGCCCGCGCGGCAGCACGAGACCTCGCAGACGGTCGTCCCGATCTTGACGGAGCCCAACGGCGGGCACTTAATGATGATCGAGGCCCGGCCCCAACCGTGACCGGACCGAATTCACTGCCTGACATCTGGCGCGTGAAAAGGCGACTACCATAAGGACTGTCCATCTGATTAGCCCCGCACTTCTGTTGAGTCTTGCTTGCGCTCACTTCCGTCTGGAGAACTTGTGAAACCCAGCCTTGTACTGTTCCTCGCTCCGCTGCTGGCGGCCACGGCGGTCGGCGATCGCGGCGGGGCCGCGGAAACCGCCGAGTCCGTACCACGGACGGTGTTTGACATCCGCGAATTCGGCGCGGTGGGCGATGGCGCCACGCTCAATACGCGGGCCATCCAGCAGGAGATCGACGGCTGCACGGCCGCGGGCGGCGGGGATGTCTTGATCGCCGGCGGCCGCTTCGTCACCGGCACGATCTATCTGAAAGACCATGTGACACTGCACCTGGCGGCCGGCACGGTGCTGCTGGGCAGCACGCAGATCGCGGACTACGCCACGGACACGCACAAGAATACGGCTGCCGCAACGTGTGCGTGAGCAATTGCACGTTTGACACCAGCGACGATTCGATCTGTCTGCAGGCGTCGCGTCCGGACCGGCCTTGCCGCGATGTCGTGGTTTCCAATTGCCTCTTTGTCAGCCAGTGGGCCGGCATCCGGATCGGCCTGCTCTCGATGGGGGACTTCGAGAATATCGCGGTCAGCAACTGCGTCTTCCGCGACATCCGCGACGCCGGCCTGAAGATCCAAATGTGCGAGGGCGGGACCATGCAGAACCTGGTCTTTGGCAATTGCGTTCGACAACCTCTCGCTGACGCTGCCCGGTGGCGGGACTCGCAAGCAAGCGGCCCGCCGCGATCTGCCCGCATTCGTCGACCCGCGTCCGGAGTTCGGCGTGTTGGCGACCCGATTCCTTTCGCGGGCGTCTACGCGCGGCACGTTCGGGACCTGCGATTGAGCAACCTGCGGATCGCGGCCGTGGGCGAGGAACTGCGTCCGGCCATATTTTGTGACGACGTGTGTGAACTGGCGGTTACCGGCCTCCGGCTGTCCGCCACGTTCACCGCTCCTGAAACGGTGCGTCTGAACGAACACCCTGAACCCGCCCGACACTGAACCTGCCGCCCCCCCTTGACCCACCACGTTTCCCTGCTTAGCGTCAGCCCTGTGGGAGAAAAGCAGTTTCCTATCGATCGAAAGGTTGGGTGATGAGGCGAGCAGGAACGCTAACGACGCTTTCGGTCTGGCTGCTGCTGACGACGGGCCTCACGGCTCAGCAGCGGACGACGATTCTGGTTACGTTCGATACGAAGGCGATCGGTCCGGCCGTGGCGTGCGACGGAACGTTCCAGATCGCCGGCGGCAAGGCCCTGACGCAGTTGTGGTTGGGCGAGGGCCAGGACGCGGCCGACGGGGCGAGCTTCCAGCTGCGGACCGAACATGACGCGACCACGGCCACGGCAGCAAAACTCGGCCATACGCGCCGCTGCTCGCTGACGAAAGGCCTGCTGGTCGACGTCGACGGCCCGGCCCATGGAATCTTGCGAGCCAGCACGAAGCTGGGCGAAATCGAGATTCCTCTGCAACGGCTTCGTCAGAAGCGAAGGCTTCGGCTGTTGGACGGCCGGGTCCAGGCCCAGTTGGTTCCGAATGTGACGCCGCAAACGGGCGACCAGGCGGAGGAGGAGTATCCGTCGGTGGCCGTCTTGCCGGACGGACGGGTTGCGGTGGCCTACGTGGCATGGGACGGCAAGCAGGATCGCATTGAAGTGCAGGTCGGCGGCCAGCGGCGGACGCTTGCCACGCCGCCGGGCGATTACTTGGAGCCCCGTTGCGCCGTCGACGGGCAGGGCAGGTTGTGGGTGGTCTGGGCGGCTGGCGACGGCCGGCAATGGGACCTGTGGGCCGAGTGCGAAGGGCGTGTCCAGCAACTGACGCGCACCGCGGGCAACGATTTCTGGCCTCGGCTGGCCCGGGACGCCCGCGGCCAGCTATGGTTAGCCTGGCAGACCGTGGCCGACGATTTGCACTATGAGGTGCTGCTAGCCCGGCTGGACCATGACGGCTTGGGCGCGCCGGTGAACGTCAGCGAGCATCCGGCGGATGACTGGGAACCGGCGCTGTGCGTCACGTCCGACGGCCGGATCGTGGTAGCCTGGGACACCTACCGCCACGGCAGCTACGACGTGTACCTCCGGGAGTTCACCCCGCTGGATGCGGCTCAACCCTTGGGCGCGGCCCGCGTTGTGGCGGCCAGCGCCCAGCGCGAGGCCCACGCGACCGTCGCGGCCGACGCGGCGGGCCGCGTCTGGATCGCCTGGGAGGTGAGCAACGAGGAGTGGGGCAAGCACCCGGAACCGCGGGCCACGCTGCATCAGTGGCGGCGCAGCGAGGTGGCTTGTTACGCCCAGGGCCGCCTGTCACGTCCCATCGCCGACCTGATGGACGCCGTCCCCGCCGGGGCGCGGCTGTTCGTCGAGTATCCGCACATCGCGGTCGACGGCCAGGACCGGGTGTGGGTGCTGTTCCGCCTGGAAAACCAAGTCCGGCCTTTCTGGAAAGCCGCCAAGACGGCCCGGCTGCAGAACTACGGGATGTGGCACGTGCTGGCGACTCAGTTTGACGGCCAGAAATGGTCGCCACCGATGCTGTTGGCGGGCAGCAACGGGCGGCAGGATGCACGGGTCGACGTGGCTCGCGACAAGGACGGTCAACTGCTGGTGGTCTTCGGCGCCGACGGCCGCACGCGGAGCTTTCCTTATATGCCGGTCGACTACGACGTATTTCTCGCATCGCTGGCCGGCATGGGCAGCCCGATGCAAACGCTGCAATTGAGCGACGCGCCGGAGTTGGGGCACGTCGCACCCGTCAAGGCTGACCCGGAGTTGGAGCCGTTGCCGCGGAACTGGACCGTGGGCTCGTCGTCCTACCGGCTGGTGCTGGGCGACACGCACCGGCATACCGACATCAGCCGCTGCGCCAACGGCTATGACGGCTCGCTCCAGGACGCCTACCGTTACGCCCTGGATGCCTGCGGCCTGGATTGGCTGGCGATCAGCGACCACGACCAGGATATCCTCAAGCATCGCCAGGACCGGAAGCCTCGGCCGCGCCAGGACTACGACTGGTGGCGATCGCAAAAGTACTGCGACCTGTGTACGATTCCCGGTCGTTTCGTCGCTGTCTACGGATACGAGCACGGGGGCAGTTACCAGGCCCGCGGCGGGCACAAGAATATCATCGTGGCCGAACGCGACCGCGGCGTGGAGGAAGTGGACGCGCCGCACGAGCTATTCGCCGCGCTGGCCAACTCGGGAGCCCTCGCCATTCCCCACCAGTTGGCCGATGGCGGGTCCAGCACCGACTGGGGGCAGTGGAACGGCGAGTACGAGCGCGTGGCCGAGATTTTCCAGGCGCGGGGCAGTTACGAGTTCGACGGCTGCCCGCGCTCGGCCGAGATCTTCACTGCCGGCAACTCCCTGTGGGACGCCCTGGCCCGCGGCGTACGGATCGGGATCATTGCCTCGAGCGACCACGGCCAGACGCACCAGGCCCGCGCGGGAGTCTACGTGGACGACGGGCCGTCGGGCTTGACGCGTGAGGGCATCCTGGCGGCGCTGCGGGCGCGGCGGGCCTTTGGGGCCACGGTAGCGGTCGCGCTGCAGGTCTCGGTGGGCGACGAACCGATGGGCAGGGAAGTGACCGTGGCCCAATCGCCCCGGATCGACTGCCGCGTGACCGCGCCTCTGGACGTGCGGCGTTGCGACGTCGTCCGCGACGGCCGCTTCCTCTACTCGATCCAGCCGGGCGCGAAGCAGGCGGAGTTTACGTTCCATGATATGGACTTGAAACCCGGCCAGTCGGCTTACTACTACGTCCGCGCCCAGGTCGGCGAAAACGACTACGCCTGGTCATCGCCGCTGTGGATCACGCGGGAAACAAGGTAGGGCCGGTTCCTACGGGCCCGATACTCGATCGTCGTTGGGTTGGCCGGTGGGAACCAGCCCCACACTTGGCGTGGAGGAGCGATCCCGATAAAACCCCAGCCTCAGACAGCACCCATTCTTCAAGGTTTCCGTGTCACCGCTACCACGTGCTGCGGAGGAAGATCCGTGCGACGCGCATGATCCGGGGAGGCTGTTCGGTCAACCGGCACGATCGGCCCCGGCACGATCGGCCCCATCTTGCCTTAGCGAACCCCGCGGCGTTCAATACAACAAAGCCTCCAAGCCCTTGCCGTGCCGGACGAGTCGCCGGGGCGTTGACCAACCAGGAACCAAGCTCATGAACCGCCTGACATCTTTGATCCTCCCCGCCTTGCTGCCGTCGGCGGCGCTCCCTGCCGCGGATGCGGCCAAGCCGGTTCGCCCCAACGTGGTTGTCATCGTCAGCGACGATCAGGGGGCGGCGGACGCGGGTTGTTACGGGGCGCAGGATCTGGTGACGCCAGCCCTGGACGGTTTGGCGGCGCGCGGGGTGCGGTTCAGGCAATTCTACGCGGCGGCTCCGGTGTGCTCGCCGTCGCGTGCCGCATTGCTCACGGGCCGCTATCCGCTCCGGGCTGGTTTGACCGGCAACGCCGGCTCGCAGCCCGGAGGTCGCGGCCTGCCAGGAGCGCAGGTCACGCTGGCCGAGACGTTCCGTGCGGCGGGCTACGCCACGGCGCACATCGGCAAATGGCACCT
>Ga0172371_10014460_pt1 | contig 10164 bp, 5 predicted proteins | sample Lak12m_FD_114543 | JGI IMG/M metagenome (GOLD analysis project Ga0172371, IMG submission 114543) | Freshwater microbial communities from Kabuno Bay, South-Kivu, Congo - kab_022012_12m | ecosystem: Environmental > Aquatic > Freshwater > Lake | place: Democratic Republic of the Congo: South-Kivu... | reverse complement strand
TTGCACGGCCCCGAGTTAATGAGACCAAGATTCACGTTTAATAGGGTTACACTTTTTGTTGTTTAGCACGGTCACAAGGCCGTGCTGGCGTAACCACGTTTCAACGGCCACGCGCCATATAGTATCAAAGTCCTGCGACTTTGCACCACCGATGTTCTCCGACATCTGCCTGACCAAGGCCATGATCTGGTCTCTGATTTCCTTCCTCTTTTTGAGGCCATATGCCTTCATTTTCACCGCGCCTGACGAAAAGCAGGCGCAGGAACTTGCCCCGGAAAGACAGGCCCTGCGCCTGTGATTGAGGTTGTGGGCGCTCAGTTCTGCCATCAGCTGGAAGTCGCTGGCCCCGCGCTCATGCATCACCTGCATCTGGGCCTTCAGCTCCCCCTGGCAGTTCTCTATCGCCCCGTTGTACGGCGGGTAATGCCTGGGCGAGTTCAGCTCTATCACCCCGAACTCCTCCAGTACCCGCTGCACTTCCACGCTGTTCAGGTTGCTGCCCCTGTCTTTCTTGATAAACAACGGCGCGCCGTTCTCCAGGAAGAGGATCCTGAGGTTTTCCGCCACGTCATAGCCCTTGGGGAACTCCCCCAGAAGCGGCCTGAACGTGTAGCGGCTGGCCATGTCCCTGACGTTGTGGATGTTCATACGGATACCGTTCATCGACAGCTCCGTGTCGTCCACTGCCCAGACAAGGCCAGGCACGTGCCAGCGCACGTGCCGTTCCATAGCCCGTCTCTGCCGGTGGTACTCCTCGCGGTACAGCCGCACCGCCTCACTTATGACCCTGCGGGAGATCCGTTTGTCCCACTTGGAACGAACAGCCTTCACCCCGGAAGTCCTCTTCCTCCCATGGCGCAGTGCCTCTATGTCCTTCCTGAACTGACGCATATCAACCTCACCGAACTTCTGCGGTCCCGGTTTCCGAACCAGCGCCTCCCGCCTGACGATCCGCCTTTTCCACCTCATCAGGCTTGAGTACGCCAGCAGCCCCGGCACGCACGATTCCCTGTACGGAAGCTCCTGTTTTTCCACCGTTCGGACAAGCCCTCTTATCAGCTCGCTCTTTTTTTTTCGGCTCGTCCCTGACCGGCTGACTCATCACTTCCCGCACGTATAACCGCCGTTCCAGATGCTGGCTGTTCTCCTCCGCCTCATGCAACTTCCTCTTCAGACTCTCCTTCTCCTCGTCCACCGCCAGACCGGGACGGCCGGAACTTTGGTTCTGAAGGGCGCCCATCATCGCGGATAACGCCCTCTCTTCCCACTTGTAGTAGCTCTTCCGGCTGATCCCCAGGTTCCGCGCCGCCTCCGTCGCGCTCATCTGGCCGCTCCGAACCTTGATGATCTGTTCCGCCCTCTGTCTGGCTATCCCGTTTGAGTCCATCTACTCCTTCTTGAGCGTCTCCTGCAGCTTCTGCAGCCGCTTCTCCAGCTTGTCCTGCTTCCTGACCATCTGTGTTTCCAGCAGCTTCTGGAGCTTCGGGGGCAGCGGCGGCGTCTTCGGCTCCGTCTCCGACCTCGGCGACAGTGCGGAGAGTATCCCGCCCATCGCCGCCACCTGCCAGTTGTTCAGCAGCGTCCAGCTTATCCCCATCTCCTTGGATATGGCCACCGGCTTTCTGCTCTGCGTCCACATCGACAGCACTGCCTGGCACTTCTCCTGCGCACTGTACACCTTCCGCTCCCTCTTCCCCGCGTCCTTCATTTCCGCCCCCGATGTCATAGGTTATTGCCTTCTCCGATGCCTTCCCATCCAGCATCATCTTGATCTCACCTCTTTCCGCCTGTATCACCACCGACTTCTCGCCAAGCCTGCCCACCATGTAGAACGGGTCCTTGCGCTTGCCTCGCAACGCCAGCTCAAGCACGTTCTCCTCTATGCCTCTCTTGATCTGTTCCTTGACCTCGGCGCGTATCTCGAAGAACCGGTCCGCAGGGCATAGCCCTTCTATCCCCTGGTTCGGCCTCAGGTTGTTGTAGTACTTCAGCCAGAACCTCACCCGTTCCTGTGCCGCTTCGAAGCTGTCGAACTGGGCTCGACACAGGAACTCGTCCCATATGGTCTTCCAGAACCGCTCTATCTTCCCCAGCGTCTGGGGATGATGCGGACTGCTCCGGATGTGATGTACCTTGTCCCTCTGCAGCTCCATCTGGAACCGGGTCTTGCCCCGCCAGGTGGCATACTGCCTGCCGTTATCCGTCAGCTGTTCCTTCGGCACCCCGTAGTCCGCCACGGCTTTCCGGTACACCTCCAGCACGTGCTCGCAGGTCTGGCTGCGATACAGCTCCAGGCCCACCATGTACCGGGAGTAGTCGTCCATGAACCCTATGAGGTAGGCATTGGCACCCAGCAGCCTGAACGTGAAGATGTCGCTCTGCCACATCTGGTTCGGGGTGGCCCGTTCGAAAAAACGGGGCTTCTGCGGGTTCTTCCTGGGTTTCTTGACCGGTTGCATCAGCCCGTCACGGTGAAGCGTGCGTCTCACCGTCTCAGGACTGGCCGGTAAAAAGAAGATCCTCTTCAGGAACTGCGAGATCTTCTTGACCCCGTACTCGGGGTTTTCCTTCTTGAGCGAGGCTATCCGCTCCTTGATGACGCTGTGTGTTGCGCCCTTGCGGCCAGCGTCGTCCCGTCTGCTCCTCAGCCCAGCTTCACCCTGTTCGCGGTAGTCGTTGCACCACTGGTACACAGAGCCGGGATTGGCACCAATCTCTTGCGCCACCACCGCCACCGGGATCCCGTCCTCAACGTGAAGCTTCACCGCCTTCAGCTTCGCCGCCGCATCCCAGCACCTGTTGCCGCCGCGTCGACCCCTAGGGGTCGTGCCTTCCTTCTCCTTGCACTTCATAAGGTAACACTCCTCTGCTTTCTGAAGTGTTCTTCACACTCCACTGTGTTACCCTATTTACGTGTTTTCCCGGTCTCATGATCTGGTAGTTAGGCCAGACATAGTGTCGCCTACAGAGACAAGTCTTCAGTTGTTCTACTTGACAACAGATCAGCAGGCATACACGGAGGTACAGTCTGTCAAAGGTCCTCTGCATCCGGGGCGTAATGTGGTTTATGTCAAGATACCAGTCCGTAGCATCGTGGGACGCGTGCGATTTGACCCATGCGACAAGAAAGGGATCTACCACTTGTCTTCTGTGCAGATTAGGTTGGTAGATCCATAACCTAGTTGTGGCAAGTCTGAGGCAGGGCGGTGTGCTCTTGTTTCCGTCAGGATAGGCCCCCGCGACTTTGGGTCAAGGCCGGCAAGCGGTTCTTGTCTGGACGAAAAGGGGACGCCACTGTCGGCCAAAACGGACTATGCAAAATGCATTGAAATGGATATTAGCATGCGGGTGGCTTGTCGGAGGCTTCCGTGTGTTGAGGAGTTCAGGCCTGTGAGATACGAATTCGCACCCCTCCAGCAACCGAGACGTGCCTGCGACAGGGACGGAAAGCGGTCGAGGTCTTGCGGCGTGAAACGTGGAGGACGGTGCTTCTTTGTCACAGGAACGCGATGACTGCGAAACAGACAAACGACAGATCGCCTGGCGATGATCTCCGTGTCCGTGATGCGGCGTTTTCGCTTTCACGGGAATACATTGAGAATCTCGATGCCCGCTACAGCAGACTGCAGGATGCCATGGATCAGGCGGATGTACGGTTCAGGTTTGCACTGAATTCCGGATACAGGAACCTGACACCGCATCCGTTCAGAGGCATCCGCGCGATGCTTCGGTCCGTCACGGACTTCTTCGACCTGAGGCGATCGGGCCTGTTTGACGAGACCTACTATCTCAGGGCGTACCCCGACGTTGCGGCAACGGGCAAAAACCCCCTCCTGCACTATCTCCTGGCCGGGGCGGCCGAAGGCCGTAATCCGAACGAATTCTTCGACACCGGTTTCTACCTGTTCCACAACCCCGATGTTGTGAGAGCGGGAGTGAACCCGCTTGCGCACTACCTGCGCGCCGGGGCAAGGGAAGGCCGCGACCCCAGCCCCCATTTCAACACGAAGTACTATGTCGCCTCCAATCCGGAAACAGGAACCATGAACCCGCTTGTTCATTTCCTCCGGTTCGGCCTGAAACAGAAACGCCCGGGAACCATGCCGGAATGGGACCGCTGGGCGGAAGAGTACGACATGCTGGCCGACGACCAGCTCGCCGCCATGCAGAAGGACGCAGAGAAGCTGCCCGCCAAACCGTTTATCTCGATCATCATGCCGGTGTACAATACCCCCGAAAACTATCTGCGGGCCGCGCTACAGTCTGTTCATGACCAGGTCTACGGTAACTGGGAACTCTGCATCGCTGACGATGCATCAACCGCCCCGCACGTCAGACCCATCCTCGAAGAATGGCCGAGGAAAGACAACCGCGTCCGCGTCGTTTACCGCGCCGAGAACGGACATATATCAGCAGCCTCAAACTCGGCGCTGGAACTGGCAGGAGGCGACTACGTTGCCCTGATGGACCATGACGACCTGCTCACACCCGATGCCCTGTTCCGGGTGGCGGAGGAAATCAATCGCCATCCGGCTGCCGACATCATCTACAGTGATGAGGACGGCATCGACGTCCGGGGCAACCGCATGCCGCCGTATTTCAAACCCGACTGGAATCCCGACCTGCTTCTCAGCCAGAACTACATGTGCCACCTCTCCGTGTTCCGGAACAGGCTGGTCAAGGATGTCGGCGGATTCCGCCCGGGACTGGAAGGAAGCCAGGACTGGGATTTGACCCTCCGTGTGTGTGAACGGACAGCACCGGAGAAGATCCGCCACGTTCCCCAAATCCTTTATCACTGGCGCCGTTACGAGGGAACCGTTTCCGCCGACCTGAAAGCCAACACCTATGTGCTCGATTCGAGCCGCAAAACGCTGGAAGACGCATTGAAACGCCGCTCTATCAACGGAGAAGTCCTGCCCACAGCAAAGGAATACTGGCGAATCAGGTATCCCGTCCCGGAACCCCGCCCCACGGTCAGTATCATCATTCCCACCCGGAACCGGCACGACCTGCTGAGGCAATGCATCGACAGCATCCGGGCAAAGACGGACTACGCGCCTTACGAGATCATCGTCGTGGATAATCACTCGGATGACCCGGCCACCCTTGCGTACCTGGCCGGACTGACCACCGGTGGTGCGGAGCGAGTGTTGAAATACGGCCCTGAATTCAATTTCAGCGCAATCTGCAACTACGCGGCAGGAGAATCTGAAGCCGACATCATCGTCGTTGTGAACAATGATACAGAAGTGATAGACGGTGACTGGCTGCGCGAAATGGTCTCACATGCTGTCCGACCCGGGATAGGCGCTGTGGGAGCCAGGCTGCTGTACCCCGACAACAGGATCCAGCATGCCGGTGTGGTCCTCGGTATAGGCGGCGTGGCAGGTCATGCGTTCCGCGGTCTCCCCCTCGACCATCCCTGCTACTTCAACCGCGGCTCCCTTGTGCAGAATTACTCGGCGCTTACCGCCGCTTGCCTGGCCATAAAGCGCAGCACCTATCTCGCCATGGGCGGAATGGACGAAGAGCACCTGCAGGTTGCCTACAACGATGTGGACCTCTGCATGAGGTTACGCGATGCAGGCTATCGCAATGTCTTCACACCCTTTGTCCTTCTGTATCACCATGAATCCGCAAGCCGTGGATACGAGGACACGGACGAGAAACGGATCCGGCACGAGATGGAGGTACTGTTCATGCAGCACAAGTGGGGCGATGCACTCACCACCGACCCCGCCTACAATCCGAACCTGTCTTTGTACTCGGAACACTTCGCCCTCGCGTTTCCTCCCCGTTGTGAGTACCGGGCAGCCTATCCCGTTGCCGGCAACAGCCTGAGCATTGGTCATGCATAAAGGAAACATATCGACCGATGTAGGGGCGCCGCTTGTCGACGCCCGCGGGCGCCGGCAAGCGGCGCCCCTACTTGCTCTCCTCCTCGCCATCCTGCCTGCAGTGGTCATCGCCATCGCGATTATGCGGTACTCCGTCAACGTTCCCCGGTGGGACCAGTGGGGGTTCGCCAGCTTCCTCCAGGGAATTGCGGATGGGGAGTGGTCCTGGCAGACATTCCTGACACAGCTCTTTGCCCAGCACAACGAGCACAGACAGGCCATCCCGCGTCTGATCTGGACCGGCCTCGCGTGGTTCACTGGCTGGAATACGCGATGGGAAATGGGACTGCAGTGGGCGATTGTCTGTTTGATCTCCTTCGGTATCTACCGGCTGGCCCCCCATACGGTATGCCACGAAAGGAAGCCCGCCCTGCTGCTGACGGCGCTGGCCAATCTCATACTCTTCGGTCCCCTCCAGTGGGAGAACTGGATGTGGGGCTTCCAGCTTGCCGTGCCCATCCCTCTCGCATGCATCGTGGCCTGTCTCTGCCTCTGCTATGGCCGGAGGAGCACCACGACAGTGATGATCTGGTGCATCGTGCTTTCATTCGTAAGCACGTTCACCTCCGCCAACGGCATGCTTTGCTGGCTGCTGGTCCTGCCTGCGTTGTGGGTGAAATCAAGGGCCGGGTCAGCCTCAGCCAAAGACGCCGGGTACTCAGCCCCGGCCTACAATGTCCCACGAGAGAGACCAGATGATGCGCCCGCCGGACCGGGGGGAAGACCCGCACTCGCCGCTACGGTATGGCTCACCGCCTATGTCCTGTTCTTCGCCGCCAGTGTGGCTTTCTACCTGAAAGGCTATCACCGGCCCCAGCACCATCCCGCGCTCGACATCGCGCTCAAGGACCCCCTCCTTGCCCTGCGCTACTTTCTAGCGTACACGGGGCACTCCCTCGGGTACGGTTGGGGCCTGCCACCAGTCCAGGGTTCCATACTGTCGGGAGCTGTTCTGCTCGTCTCTCTCGTCCTTCTCTCGGCTGCCCTGGCAGTCATCGCGCGAAAAGACCGTGGACTGTGGTACAGCACATGGCCATGGTTTGCCCTGGTGATATACTCGTTGGTGTCGGGGCTCATGATCGTGGTCGGACGCCTCGGCTTCGGCATCGAACAGGCCCTTTCAAGCCGGTACGTTTCGTTCTCCGTATGCATGGTGGTCGGCCTCATCTTTCTCGCCGCCATGGTGATCAAGGAACTGAGGGACAGGCAGGTCTTCTCACGCAACAGCGTGATCGTTCTCATTTCCGTGCTGACAACATGGATGACAGCAGCCCATCTTGCCTCGTTCCCCTCCTCCCTGCAAGCCATGCGCGGGGTTCGGGACGAGGCGATGCGGGGACGAATCGCCCTGGCGTTCCTGGACGTATTGCCTGACCGGACCACGGTACAGCGAATCCTGTATCCCCGCATGGAACACATTGTTGCCCGTGACCTGAAGAATGCCGGCTGGCTGGACATCCCCATGCTCGACAGCCCTGACATCAGGCAGATAGAAGATCGACAGCCCTACGACTCCCAGAGGATCGGCTACGTGGACGGCATCAGCGCTCTCGCCAACGGAACGTACGGGCTGAGCGGCTGGGCTGTTCTTCCATGGCGGCGTTCCCCCGCGCACGCAGTGATTGTGACGGCCCGAACAGGAGCAGGCGAAGAAGTTGCCATGGGTTATGTGTCACTTCCCCATCGATCCCGGCCCGACGTCGCTCGCGAGTTCAGGGAAAGGCGCTATGCGAACAGCGGCTGGGGATGCAGATTCAGTCCCACCAACCTGCCGCCCGATGCCGTGGCTATCAGCGCCTGGGCATATGATGCCCTGTCCGGCAAGGCATATCGGATCGAGTCGGACCCCGCCCTGCAGCTTGACGTGACCAACAGCGGGCGTTCCCTGCTGGAAGCACTGTTGTCTTCGGCAAGGCGCGCAGGCTCCGAAATCCCCGTGAGCAGGTTGCCGGGGCCGCCTCGCGAAAGCCCGCCTTGGACCTTTGTCCTGAACGAAAAGAACTCCCGTGTGGCCATCGGAATAGATGACCCGGTGAACGAACGCTGGAGTGATGTCATGGGGAATCATTATGCGACCGACTTCGTGCGCAGGTTCAAATACTCCGGAAAAGGCCGCAGGAATCCCCTGGTCAGGATCCGCGTGGAACCGGAAGCGGAGACAGTGCGGGGCCGCATCGAGGCGCGCAGGCTTAAACCCAATTTCGCCTACCAGCTCAAGTTGCGCGGTTGCTTCAGCGACAGGCGCGCTTTTGAGACCATTGGCCGCGCGGGACGCTGGCGCCTTCCGGGGCGGGGAACAAACTATACCGATGCAGACTATGAGAATTTTCCCGAGAAACACCTTGTAGAAGCCTACATCCTGTTTGACTACTTCGTGACGGACGCCGAGGGATCCGCCGTTCGCGATTTTGCGTTGGACAGTTCGCTCCACGTGCTGTTTCACGAGTGGCAGTCCCCGAACGCCCTGCCGGAGGATCATGTGACCGTGGTTGTGGATGCCTCGGATCCCGACACCTACACGAGGCCGAAGCGGCAGACGCAGACCGCGACCATCTTTGCCCAACGCGAACCAGTCAGGTATCAGACAGCCGACCAGGTCATCCGCCTGCCGCCGGGCCGGTACGAGGCCGAGATCGTGCTCGTCGAGGAAAGCTTCCACGCGAGCACAGCAGACGATGGCTACTGGGCCACTGTCTGCCGCCTGCCCGTCACCTTCTCCATCGTCGACCCCGCATCCGATCATGTGACATCCCCGCCGACAGGTGTATCACTTCAGTAACACAGGGACAGGGCACGCAGGGCCGGACTTTATGTCCGGGCCCCTGTGGTTGGGCGGCGACGTGAAGCACCGCGCTTCACGTGTTCCTTTCGTAGGGGCGCTGCTCGCCGGCGCCCGTTCCCTGTCCCGTCCGATCCGGACGGGCGTCGCAAGCGACGCCCCTACAACACGGGGTTCCTGACACAAAAACCCGTGTACAACCACAGAAACCGAGCATAGAACAGCCTTGGGCGTGCCACATCGCCAGTAACCCCGCGCTTGACCCTGCTGCATTCGCTCCGATAGGCTGCCCATCCATGAACATGCCTGTTTCAGCCGGAGCATGTCTCGGTGAGGCAACCTGATGAAGATTCTCATCACCGGAGGCGCGGGGTTTGTCGGGTCGAACCTTGCCAGGTCTTTTCTACACAACGGTGTCGCGAAACGCGTGGTGTGTTTCGACAATCTCAAGCGCCGCGGAAGCGAGTTGAACCTCCCTGTATTCCGGCGTGAAGGCGTCGAGTTTGTTCACGGCGACGTGCGCAGCGAGCATGACCTGTGGGCTGTTGACGGAGAGTTCGATTTCGTCATCGATGCCTCCGCAGAGGCAAGTGTCCTGGCCGGACTGAACTCCTCGGCGCGAAGCCTGATCGAGACAAATCTCCAGGGAACAATCAACTGCCTCGAGTTCTGCCGGGAGCGCGCCGGAGGCCTGATCTTTCTTTCCACCTCGCGCGTCTACTCACTGGAAGCGCTCAAGCGGATTCCCCTCAAGACCAGGAAGGACCGGTTTGTCCACGGAACCGACCGGACAATTCCAGGGCTTACCGCGAAAGGCGTCTCAGAGAAGTTCCCCACCGACACCGCGCGTTCCCTATACGGGGCCACGAAGCTTGCCTCGGAACTGTTCGTACAGGAGTACTGCGACAGCTTCGGCATGAAAGCCGTCATCAACCGCTGCGGCGTTATCGCCGGCCCGGGCCAGTTCGGCAAAGTTGACCAGGGCGTGTTCACCCTATGGGTGGCAAATCACTATTTCGGCAAACCCCTCACTTACACCGGATTCGGCGGGAAGGGACTGCAGGTGCGCGACCTGCTCCATCCCGCAGACCTTACTGAAGTGCTTGTCAGGCAGATGTCGAAACCAGCCAAGCTCGATGGGGCGATCTACAATCTGGGCGGCGGAACGGGCGTATCGACTTCACTGCGGGAACTCACTGCCATCTGCCGGGAAGTAACTGGGAGAACCGTGGAAATTGGAGCAAGGAAGGAAAGCGCCGCTGTTGATGTTCCGTACTACGTCACCGACTTCTCGCTCGCCTCCAGGGTCTTCGGATGGAAGCCCCTCCAGAGCGTGCGGGATATTGTTTCGGACATCCACCAGTGGATCAAGGCAGAGGAACCGGCTTTGCGGTCTGTGTTTGGTATGTGACACGGTTTCGGAGAACAGACTGTAGGACTCCGTTGCCACGAAGAGCGGCAGCAACGGCGTGCCGCCCTCCAACG
>Ga0172371_10014459_pt1 | contig 10164 bp, 6 predicted proteins | sample Lak12m_FD_114543 | JGI IMG/M metagenome (GOLD analysis project Ga0172371, IMG submission 114543) | Freshwater microbial communities from Kabuno Bay, South-Kivu, Congo - kab_022012_12m | ecosystem: Environmental > Aquatic > Freshwater > Lake | place: Democratic Republic of the Congo: South-Kivu... | reverse complement strand
TCCCTTGACGGTTTTACCGTCAACCACACTTCCGCAGACGGTTGCGCCGAACCAGATGTCGGCCCCGGCCTTACGAGCAGTTCGCCTGAACCACTCCATCTTACACTGAACATTCCAGCCGCCCTTTCTTTGCCCCTTTCCTTTCTCTTCCCGGACTCCCATCCCTGCTACGCCTGAATCTATGGCCGCGGTATATCCTTGGCGGTATCCGTGGTAGTACTTGCCAATCGCACCGAGTGTCGTCGTGCCGCCAAGGCCGTGTAACTGCTCGATCATCAGAGTTTTCGCCCCGTTCTCCGCCGCAGCAATCGCCGCAGGGGCTCCTGCCGTCCCTCCGCCAACAACCACAACGTCATACGAGGCGATGACCGGAATAACCTCCGAATCAATTTTGACGGAATCCAGCCTGTGCTGGGGCCTTATGTAAGAGTTCTCGATCTTTGCTTCGCCACCAACGATCTTTATCTTTATTTCACTGCCGCTGACAATCTTTCCAACTTTTGCAGCTTTGGCCTCTTCCGCAGCCGCCTTCCCGACAACGGCACCAGCCTGTATCATGCAGGAGGGAGTCAACAGCGCCTCCGCGCATTTTGACGGAACATCAACGCATCCGTTCAGGGCAAACAGGCCTTTCTTTCCCCGTGGCCTGAAATATCCCATGTTCATGCTGGCAGGACCAGGAACATCCTTTCCTTCATAACTGCTGACTCCGCTGAACTTCTCGCCGGGCACAAAAAAAAGCCTGTCGGACGAATCAATCATGCCTGAATTCCAAGTCTGGTCGCGTACAACCTGTTCGGCGTTCGCGATCGCCGGGAACGTCAACTCTTTCAGCGGCATCTCAAAACGGTAGGTTGACACCTCGTAGTTCTTTCCTTCGTATGAAATGGATTCCTTCCTGGTCTTGTGCGGAAGCGAAGGCGCTGCCGTGCCGCCAACGGTCACAAAATCCACGTACTGCGCCGCATCGCTGCGCGGCACAAGAGGCACTCCCGCCAGGCGAAGCGCCGTTCCGCAAGGGGTTGCGTCAATGACAACCTTCGCCCTGATCACCTGCTCGCCGCTCCTGTTGGCTATGACTATTCCCGCCACATTGCCGTCAGAGTCGAACAGTACATTGCTCAGGTAACTGCAAAGAAGAAATGGGATATTCTTTTCAACAAGCTCCTGATCCAGCTTCTTCTTTAATTCGAAAGGAAGCTGGCCCTTTCCGCCTCCAAAGAGTTTCCCGCATAGAGGATGACCCGGCGAATTCTGTTTCTCCCAGTAACGGTATGTTGCGCAGATGTCTTCGCCGAGGTAAGGCTCCTCCGCCGCAAGAAAGACCTTCGCGCCGTTTCCGGCGGCTTCACATGCGGCGGCAACCGCCGCCGCACCGCCGCCGATAACCGCAACATCGATATCATAAATCACCGGAAGCTCGCACGACGGACGTTTACATGCAATCGCATCGCCGGCCGAAACGCGCGCCTGCGCGAAAGCATTCCAGCTATAAAGCTTTGTCGTTGCCAGCATTGCCGACAGACAGGACATTCCCTTCACAAAATCGCGGCGACTGATTGATTTCATATAACCTCCAATCTAAACCCTTACTTCACTTTCCCATACGGTAGAAGACTCCGCTGGTGATACTCAACTCCGTCTTTGTATTTGACAATGATGGACCATTCCCCGGGCACCCATGACCTGGCCTGCCCCCTCATGGGATACCAGTATCCCGATCCGTCGATGAAGAACTGCATTACGTTTCTCGACACAGGAATCCCATAAGGACCGATCCACTCCGAGCTGTCGACCGCAAGATAAGGCTTCTCGCCCTTGAAATATACCCCAAAGTAGTATGTAAACGGCGTCATTTCATTCGGCATCTTCTCACGGCTGTACCAGCTCGACGTAACCATAAACTCCATCAATCGTTCCGGCACGCTGTTAATCGCATCCCCGCAGTACCCGCTGTGAAAACCACCGGAATCGGCGCCCATCTTCCACAGTCTGCCCACAGGTCCTTCACCTTTCCCGAGCACGAGCATCAGCCTTCCTGCCATAAAGGAAGATAATGCTTTCAGGTCCTTGTCCCCTGCCTTCCCGGCAAAAGCCGAAAGCGCCTCTGCATATTCGGTCCTTTTCGAGAAATCTTGTTTCATTGAGAGAATTCGAAGGAATTCCCTGAATTCAGCTGAATTCTCTTTCAACAGGCGCATCATCATCTTTGCGTAACCGATCTGCTCGCGGCAGCAGCCGGCGTTAAGCAGATTTATTTCGACCAGTTTAAGCGCTTCATCTTTATTTCCTGCAATCATCTCATTCCATGCCCACGGCAGGCAGCATTCCGCGTAATCCGGCAGCCTGAACATGTCCGGTTCCACCAGCATCCGTCGAAGTTCACGTGCCTTCTCCGGAAAACCACCCTCGTAAAGAATATGGACGAGCTCATATATTTCCGTGGAAGCATCCTTCTTTTTAGGGTCTGCAAACATTGCCTTCAGGTCGTCATTCACCCGGCCCCCGGAAAGATCCACGATGATCCTGCGCATTGATATCGCTGTGCTGATATAGGCGGTCTTCGAAAATTCAGGATCCCTTGTCATCTTTGCAACGGCTTCCTCGAACCCTTTGCGATCACCGTTCCTGAACGAGATTTCGGAAATAAGGTGCTGGAGAACAAAATCCGGCTTCCCGACCTTGCTGAAGCCAACTCCGAACCTGCCGGTCATTCCAGGAATAAAGTCAACAAAGCTGCAGCAGCGATAAGCGTTTTGGCGCGACTTGAGTTCCCTGCACAGGCCGGCAATCTTTTCCGCTAGTGCGTCCTTTGCAGGCGGATTCTTCCATGCCATTTCGCTGAATGCTTCGATCGCGTTGGATTCCTCGACCTCCTTGAAATTATGGAGAGAGGCACCCTGGACATCGTATGACATCCCGAAAAGCTGTGACAGGTAAGGTTTGTCGTGCTGCAGAGAAAGCTTCGCAGCCATTTTCGCCGGGGCCACGAATTTGCTGCCGACAACCAGGTAGTTCGGGGACCACTCCATTGGCTGTTTGGATTCGATCAGCATCTGCGGAAACCGGACCCACGAGGCTTCCCGGACAATCGGCGCGCACCTGTTTCCCTCCACAATACCCAGCATTTCCCTGAATTTATCTTCCATGCCGTCAAGCCGGTTGGTCTCACCCGACCAGAGAATTGCCCCCGCGTAGAGGACAACATCGCCCGGCCGCGAATCCTTCGCCGTTGCCCTGGCCGCAAGCTCGTCCAGGAATTCCCTGGTGTCGCCTTTTTTCTTCGCATCCATCACAAGGAAATGGATTGGGGATTCAGCATATTCCCAGGTTCCAAACTGCCGCCGCTCAGACAGAGCATCAACCAGCGTTTTCCGGTCCACGGAAACCAGGTCATACGGCGCAAGCTCATCCATGAAGAAGTCGAGGAGATCTTTCTGCAGGTAATCCGGCTTGGAAGCGAGGGCGTTCCTGATCATGCGTTCCCCGACAACACGGACAAACTTCCTGTATTCGTCCGCCCCGTCAGGATCGGCATGGATCTTCCCGCACATCTTCTGCAGCAGGCTCTTCAGCTGCCAGAAATTGTTCATGGTCTCGTCCGGTTGGGCTTTATCAAGAAGACCGGAAAGACGCTGAAGTGACTCTTTGTTACTGGTCTTGCTGTCAAGCATCAGTATTGCAGCAATCGCAGTCTGTGCATGCCTGTTTGTGCTCAATGTCGTAAGTAAAGCCCTGCCTGCATCCGTATCAGCAAAGAACCTGACCGCATTTAAATAAGAATCGTGAAACGCGACCCTGTCGTCGTTGAATTTGTTTTCAATCCCTTTGAGAATTTCGGCGGCGTACTTCCGGTATTCGGGAATGCCCAGGATTTCAAACCGGTTAAAAGGAGAGAAATACCCGCTGTGCCCGCCGCCATTGATCCGGCCTTTGTCAATCGAACAGCTTGACCACTCCTGATTCAAGACGTCAACAAATGCCGGCATCGCCTCGGTCACACCGGTTTTGACCAGCAAAGCCGCAAGCGCACCTTTGCGCTTCCCGGCGGAATCAAGCATCGGCAGCCAGCCCTTCAGGTCAATGTCAGCCGGGATATTCCAGAGCAGGCTTTCAAAATCGGAGGAGCAGAACATGCTGTCCTGGTCTACAAGCGCCTTCTTTACCGCGTCCAGCAGTTCTTTGTCCCGCCATTCCTCTTTCTTCAACTGGGTGAAAAAGGAAAAACTGGCTATTCCCCATTTCTCGATACACAGGTTCATCCAGGAAACAACAGCCTTGATCCTCTGGTCTGCGGGGAAATCATCAAGGCCGAACGCCATGACAGTGTCACAATACAGCTGGAGCTTGCCTGCCTTGCTGGCATTTTCGTACATTTCCCGGGCGAATTTCATCTTCGCCATGCAGCAGGGAGCGTTCAGCCACATCTTGAATCTCACGAGAAAATCCTGGTTGGGCTTTATAACCTTCCAGCTGGTGAGCACCTCTTCCGCACGCTCCTTGATTTCCGGATCGTCCGTTTCCTTCAGGAGCGCGCGGAGAGTCGCCGGGGAATTGAAATTGCTCATCAGCTCCCTCGAAGCAGCCCTGCGGTCCTCGAATTTTCCGGCGCCAAGCTTTAAAAAAAGCTTTTTTATTTCACTTTCCTGTTCCCCTCTGAGCTGGTCCGCCGGCAGGCCGATTGCCTTTTCAAGAGTCTCTTCGTTAAATTCCCCGTTTGCAACCTTCCCTGCCAGCAGCGCCTTCTGGCATTTCACAATAGAGCGCTCATCATCGCTCCCCTTTGCGACAGGAGCGATGGAATAAAGAAGCAGAATAAGCGCAACAAATCCCGGGACAATTTTCATTTTCCTGGAAATATCCTCCTGGAAACATCGCCCCCCGGGGCATCATCTGTCTCAGCCTGCAATCCGGCTTGTCCGAGAAGAACCATGGTGACCAATACCAGGTAACAACTCTGCGTTATGCTTTCTTTCATTGTCATTAGACCTTCTCTGACTGCTCCGCGGCAAAACCCTGCAGGGCAAAACTAACCAGCAGCGTGAGAACATATTTTTTCACATTCCCTCCCGGGCAACAGCCCGCAACTGCCTGTCCGGCCATTACTCCGTTGAATTCCCTGAACCGGCAGGCTTGTCTTCGCCAAACCTATCGGCCATCGAAGAACAGTCTTTGTATAATCCCTTGATTTCTTCCCTGCTCAGGCACCGGTTATAAACGCGGACCTCGTCAACCAGGCCGTCCACATACATATCCTCCCAGGAATTAATCCTGCTCTGCGCTCCCTCCGTACCGATTACAAGTTTGTTTGCCGGGTTATCGCTTATGCCCAGTTCGTCATCCGGAACTTCGCGGCTGGCATCAAGCTCCCCGTCAACATAAAGGCACAGGTTCTTGCCGTCATATGTTCCCGCCATGTGGTACCATTTTCCCAGCTTCGGATAAGTGCCCTGGAACCGGACGCCGTACACATCCTCTGCCTTCTCCCCTTTGAGAACCCTGAACATGTTGTGATACCAGCTCCCGCCGTATGTGCCGCCCGCAAAGAGCGTCACACCATTCACCCTGTCCTCGGTAACTGCTCCACGGCTCAGCACGCAGGCGTAAGTTGTCAACTTCCTGAAAAGTACCCACGCCGAAACAGTTACCTGCCGCCAGCCGTTCATATTCAACTCTTTTGCCTCGCATACAATATAAGAGTTCTTGGCGGTGAAACGGGCGGCCTTGCCCTTGAATGATTTCTCGTAGAGAACATTTCCTGAAATAGTCCCGTTGAACCCGCGCCCGCCCTGGTCAATCACTTTCCCATCCCGGTCTTTGTCGAAAGTATAATACAACACCAGTCCCGGAGCGGCATCCCCGCTGGCAGCATAAAGCCCCTTCACGATCGACAAGGGAACGTCAACCGTCCCGAAAAGCGTATTCAAACCAAGTGACTTCGCATTCAGGGAAGCGCTGAGCGCATCGCCATTCTGCAGCGTGATGCGCGCCTTTCCTTCTTCACCGCCAAAAGTGATTTCCTGCACTATCTTGAGGGGAAGGTTCATGTCTGCAAACGGCGTACGGACATCCAGTGAAGTTACCGATGGAACACCGATGACATGCGATCCGTCCACGAGATCAACAGCCAGTTTCAAAGGCTGGTTTTCCGTGCCTTTTTCACCGGCAATGACGAGATATCCGCAAAAGACCAACAGCCAGCATAAGAAAACTATAACGCGTTTATACATAGCAAGCATCAGAATTCATTTACAAATCGATTCAAACCAGAACTTTCACTGGCTCACCGCCGACTTGAAATCGGCGGATTTAAACTTTGTCGAATGTAATCCGACGGTAGGGCGCTCGCTCCGCCGAGCGCCGCTCATTTTCTTCTGTACATCGGACGGCGGCGGACGTGAGTCCCGTTGGGACAACATCCCTCACGGGAGCGCCGTCCCTACCGCTCGTCTCACGGACTTCGCAATCTGATTCTTCGCTTGCAAAGTGAGGGATTTCCAGCATCCCGGATTGAAGATCATTAAGAACATAAGCCGGTCTGCCGATAATGTCAAACCAGCTTCTTGCGGTTCAGCTGTCAATACATCTTTGACTTTGTCAGCTGACCGGAATATCTTCCGATTAACGTTATAGTGTTCTCGAAGACAGCTCCTACAGAAAGGATCAGATCATGCAGAAAGGTAAACTCTCCACCGGATGCGCAGGTTGCCCGATGAGCAGACGCCGATTCCTGGGAGCTGGTTGCGCGGCAGGCCTGGGTGCGGCCGGATTACTGATGGTCCCTGACCTGCTCCGCTCGGCGGAAGATGAGAAGAAGATGCGGCTGCGCGTTATTTACTCGCTCCATGCGGAAAAACAGCCGAAACCGGACTGGCCCAATATTGGTTTTGATTTTGTCCCTGTCATGGAGAATTTCACCACGACGCTGGTAAAAAAGTGCGGGGGTTTTGAGTTCGTAACTTCCATGGCCAAAGGCGCAGAAGAGGCGAAAAGAATCCTCGACGAAGATAAATCCGCCGCCGTTGACGGCTACATCGTCTTCCAGATGAACTGCTGGAACCAGGTTATCCAGACGATTGCAGCCAGCGGAAAGCCTGTCCTGTATGTTGATTTCCAGTATGCCGGCAGCGGCGGCTTCCTGGTCTACACAGCGGATTTCCTGCGAAACAAGGCCCCGAACGTAGGGTTCGTGGCATCTTCCCGCATGAAAGACCTCATTGCGGCAGTACAGTGTTTCGAACTGGTAAAGAAAGGCGGATCTCCTTCTGATTTTGTTGCGGCTACAGCCCGGGTGCGGATGGAACGGACGCCAGGTCCAGGCAGCCTTAAATGCAAGACGGACAAGCTGCAGCTGCTTTCAACAGATGATTGCCTGCGCCGGATGAAAGAATCCAAAATCCTCGCTGTCCGGAGCCAGGAGACCGGGCCCGCTGAACCCGTCATGGGCATACCCCAGGAAAAGGTGTCGTTTGCCGAAATCAACGACGCGTGGAAAGCCGCGGACAAGGATGAGTCGCGGACAGTTGCAGATCGCTGGCAGAAAAATGCCAGCAAGGTCATCGGCGTCTCGCGCGAGACGCTGGAAACTTCTGCGGCCATGTATCTCGGAATGAAGGCGGTATTGAAGAAACATGGAGCTAATGCGATTACTGTCAATTGTCTTGGCGGTTTCTACGGCGGCCACATCCACGCTTATCCGTGCCTTGGTTTCCACGAGCTGAACAACGAGGGCCTCATCGGCGCCTGCGAGTGCGATGTGCGCTCGACGGCGACGATGGTCGCGGTCACAGCCATGACACAGGGCCGGCCGGGTTACATCTCCGATCCAATCATCGATACTTCGTCGAGGCAGATCATCTACGCGCATTGTGTGGCCTCGAACAGGGTCTTCGGCCCGCAGGGCAAGGCCAACCCGTTCAAGATCATGACGCACTCCGAAGACCGGAACGGCGCGTCAGTCTGCTCGATACTGCCTCTTGGCTACCTGACAACCACGCTGGAGATCAGGCCTGACAGGAAGGAAATACTTTTCCACCAGGCAAAGGCCGTTGACAACATTGATGATGACCGGGCCTGCCGGACAAAACTCGCCGGCGAACCTGTCGGAGATATCGAGAAGCTGTTCACCCAGTGGGACGAGTGGGGATGGCACCGGGTGACCTGTTACGGCGATCTCAAGGAGCCTGTCCAGGCCCTTGCCGGCGCCCTGGGCTGGAAAGTCGTTAACGAAGCATAAATTTCAACGAAACAACACTGTTGTGTCATTTATCCATCGCAAGCCGCTTCACATTCAGAAGATGGGTATAAGTCACATTGTCCGTTGTTGAATTGCCGCCGTAAGTACCGCACCCGAGAGTGAATGACGGCGTCAATCCTGTCCCGATCCCTATGCAACCGGTTGAACTGGCCGTGTTAACAAGGATACGGCTGGCCGGGATTTCCAGGCCGAACCGCCTGGCCATCTTTTCGTCGCCTGTATGGATGACCGCCGTATGCCCCATGCCCTGCTGCTCGAGAATCCGCTTACAGACAGAAAGCCCTTCTTCTTCATCTGCAACCGTGAACAGCGAAAGCACCGGCGCAAGCTTCTCGTGGCCATAAGGCCCGGAAAGTTCTCCCGGTCCCAGCGGGATTACCAGCAGGCGCGTACCGGAAGCACACTTGATTCCGCTCGCAGACGCTATATGAACGGCCGACTTGCCAACCATTTGCCGCGCAAGGTGCCCCACTTCATCAAAGAGCTGCGCATCAAGCCTGTTCTTTGCATCCGCGTTCACTATCACGGCTCCGTTTGCCTCCAGCTGGCGGATAAATTCGTCGCGGACCTTTTTGACCACGACAAGATTGTTTTCCGAACCGCAAATCACACCGTTGTCAAAAGACTTACCCTGTATGACCATTTTTGCGGCCTTTGCAATATCGGCATCCGAACATACCAGGACGGGCGCATTACCGGCCCCAACCCCGATGGCCGGCGTCCCCGAACTGTATGCGGCCTTGACGATGCTCGGACCTCCAGTCGCAAGTATGAATGAAACATCCGGGTGCCGCATGAACATGGCTGTCTTCTTCCTGTCAGTACGGTTCTTGATCCATTGGACAAGACCATCCGGGCAGCCGTGTCGCTTCAACGCGCTTTCAATCAACTCCCCGGTCATCCCTCCCACTCGCAGGGCATCTCTGTGGCAGCTGAAAATCAACGCGTTGCGGCCCTTCAAACATATCTGCGCCTTGAAAACTATCGTCGAGACCGGGTTTGTCACGGGAATAATCCCAAGCACGACACCTACAGGAGTTGCGATGCTCAGTACATGGCGCAGCTTGTCTTCCTCCATGGCGCCGGCCGCTTTCCTGCCTGCCAGCGTTTTATAAACCTCCTGGCAGGCAAAACGGATCTTCCCCACCTTGTCCGAGACAACGCCAATCCCGGAGTCTTTGACATTGGCTTCTGCCAGGATTTCAGCCTGGGCAGAAACAGTATCTGCAATGTCCTTGAGAAGAACGTCAACTTTGTCTTCGGGCCACCCTGCAAACTTTTTCTGGGCGGCCACAGCTTTCGCCACCATGCTGTTTGTCTCCGCATCCGCTTCATCCGAGAAAATGTGTTCCGCCATCTGGAGGTTCTGGCGGCGGAGCTTTGTCGTCAGCTCGCATCCAAGCGAGCTGAGTATTTTCACGCCAAGAGCCTGGTGCTCCCGGCAAAGCGCTTCGAAATCAGTTTTCGACAGCCAGCGGACCACGACATCAGTCTGGGCAAATGCGCTTGCGGAACGAGGCTGACCATCGAGGAGACTGAATTCACCGAGGACCGTGCCTTTCTCAAGGTAACCGAGGACACCTTCCGAGTCAGTGTCCATGTACCTCAATTCAAGGCGTATCTCCCCTGCATCGACGATATAACAGCCGTCACCCGGATCGCCTTCCTTCACGATACAATGCCCTTTGGGAAAACGCATCTGGCGCAGGTATCCCTCAACAACCTTCCTGTCATCAGCTTCGAGAGAATCAAACAAGTTCATATCAACCCCCCATTTTTAAAGACAAAAAGAAACAACTTACTTATCCTAACAAACAGTCTTACTTAGCTCGACTGTTATCCATCAGTTTGTCATACCGTCGTAAGGCCCTTACAAGAAAAGAACGCGGTGTTCACCCGGTGGTGGC
>Ga0172371_10014458_pt1 | contig 10164 bp, 9 predicted proteins | sample Lak12m_FD_114543 | JGI IMG/M metagenome (GOLD analysis project Ga0172371, IMG submission 114543) | Freshwater microbial communities from Kabuno Bay, South-Kivu, Congo - kab_022012_12m | ecosystem: Environmental > Aquatic > Freshwater > Lake | place: Democratic Republic of the Congo: South-Kivu... | reverse complement strand
GGTTGTTTCGTATTTCGGATTTCGATATTCGGATTTAAATCTGTGATCATCGGTGGCTTTGCATCTGTGATCATCTGTGTTTAACAATGACTTTCACCGAACAGGACTGCGCGCTCCGGGAAGAAATCTACTACGCGGATACTGACGCCGGAGGCGTGGTGTATTACGCCAACTACCTGGTCTATTTCGAGAAAGCCCGCACCGAGTGGATGAGCAAGCTTGGCCTGAACGTACAGAAACTCTGCGATGCCGGGGTCCTCTTCGTGGTCGCACGCGTAAGTGTCGATTACAAATCTCCGGCGCGCTACGCGGATAGTATCAAGGTGTATGTGCGATTGGTGAAGCTGACGCCGGTGCGCATGCACTTTGAATATGCGGTCAAGAAAGAAGCGGATGGAACAGTGTTGTGCGAAGGTTCTACCATGATGGTCTGCATCAATAAAGAGTTCAGGCCAGCGGCTTTGCCGGCGGGCGTCTACGCGACGCTGAAGCATGGGTGTGCGGCTTAATCTCTACATCGCCAAAGGTTCTCATTACTCGCGCCGGAAAGCCGACGCCTTGATCCTCTCCGGCGGGGTACGCGTCAACAATACCATTGTCAGGCAGCCGTATTACCGCATCGGCGAAACAGACGAAGTCTCTATCCGCGGGAACAGGATCGCGGCAGAGAAGCTGGTGTATCTTGCGTTGAATAAACCCGCAGGGTATACGTGCACCTGTGCAGACACCTACGCCTTAAAGAAAGTCACGGATATACTTCCTCCTCACGTGCGCCGCGTATATCCGGTCGGCAGGCTGGATAAGAACAGCAGAGGGTTGTTGCTGTTGACGAACGACGGTGCTTTCTGTTTCAGGGTAACACATCCCCGTTTTCTGGTAGATAAGGAGTATCGGGTTACGATAACTCCCGGTATCAGGGAAAAAGACAGAGCGTTTTTAACCAGAGCGAAAGAAGTCCTGATCAGGGGAGTCCCGTACCGCCTGAAGGCTGTTACCGTCGAGCAGCATGGAGGCGGCGTTTCGCGGTTGAACATTATTGCTACCGAAGGGAAGAAGCGTCATATACGGGTCATCTTCTCTTCGCTGGGATACCGGGTGGTTGATTTGCAACGGGTGCGGATCGGGACGGTGAGATTAGGTGATTTAAAAGAAGGAGCATATCGGTTTCTCACTGAAGCAGAAGTCGCCTCCTTCGTCATTGGGGAATTCGTCATTTAATTAGTACTATGCTGTTCGACAAAATAAAAGACGGCATTTCCGGACTTCTGAAGGCGCAGATTGACCGCGCCTCAGGGACGTATTGTACAAAGCATCTGGGTCCCGAGAGTTTCAGGAACGTACGCTGGTTCCGGCAGACAGCAAAAGAAGACGTGCTGCTTGCCGCGCGCCTTGAAGAGAGCATCGCGCCTCTCTTCTCCCGGAAGGCGGCCATCTTCGGGAAAGAGGTCGATCTGACGTACCGGATCAAGAAGCGCGGCTGGCAGGTCTTAGCCGAGAGTATTATCGTTGACCCGGCAGGAAGATTCCTTGAGCGGGTGGTCAACAAATCAAACCTCAAGCACGCCCTCAGCCTATGGCGGCTGCTGTACCAGATCGATCCTCGCTATACCCCCATTGATTGGCACACTGATTTCCATTCCGACTATCGGTTCGACAGTACTGTTCACGCGCACGACATCAACGCGGTCCCCAGGCCCGGAGTCCATCTTGCGTCAGCCTCAAGCTGCGCGCGGTTATACCATCTTACGTGGATGGCGCTTGTCTACCGGGTCCGGGAGAAAGACGCGTACGCGCAGGAAATACTGTGCGAGCTGCTTGACTTTATGAGCCTGAACCCGCCGTGGTTCGGCATCCACTGGTCGGCCCCCGAAGAAGTTGCCGTCAGGACCGTCAACATGGTTATTGCTCTCAGCTCGATAAGAGAATGGCTGATGCGCCATCCGTACGGGGATGAGTGTATCCGGGAAGTGCTGAAGTACCTTTATTCCTGCGGAGAATACCTGTATGCAGCTCAGCGCGGGAAAGAACCGGAAAGTTTTTCAGACTTGTTCGCGCTGTCGGCATTGCTGGTTGTCTCGGTGTTCCTGGAAGGAGTTTTTGAAGAAGCACGGGGCTGGAAGTCGGGAACCCTCGAGGCGTTTACCCAGCGCATCCCGCGGTATGTCGCGCCTGACGGGACCAATCCCGAAGCCTCTACCAGCTTGCACCGTTACTCCGTGGAGGCGCTCGCGTGCGCCGTATGTTTTTATTGTATACAACAGGGTGAAGAGGCGAACAAAGAGAATATCATCAAGGCATTCGGAGGAGCGTTCTTTAATTGCTTCTACAAAATGTGCGAAGTGCTCTTTTTCCTGATAAAGCCAAACGGCACGCAGCCTCAGATCGGCGACAATCCTTCGTTGCATTTCTTTAAGTTTAATCCTTCGGTAACGCTCCAGGCATACCCCTTATTGTACCTGTGCAGCGCTCTGTGCGAAGAGCCTTTATGGGCAATCCCCGATTTTCTCAGCCGGGAAGACGCGTTCGCGGACAGCGCTGTCTTCATGGGGAAGGACTGGGCGTTACGGACCGCTGCTTTTAACGGAGCGGCGGTTGCGGATATCCCTTCCCGCGCTTTCTCCGACAGCGGATGGTACCTTCTCCGTTCCCGGGATAATTACTGCCTGGTGAGCGCAGGATCAATAGGGAGGTCTGAACACCGTTGTTTTTCGCACAACGATAAACTCGCGTTCGAGTTCTGCCTGCGCGGCGATGATATTGTTGTGGACCCGGGGAGTTTTAACTTTTACGATCCCAAGGAACGCAACGCCTTCCGAGGGACCGCTTCCCACGCAGCGTTAGTCGTCAAAGGAGAAGAACAGAATCCGTTCGGATCCGGAATGTTCTCAATGGCGCATCGCACGCGCTGCAAGGTGCTTGATTTCGGTGAAGACGAGGAGAGCATATGGTTTGAAGCCGAGCAGTACGGCTACAGAGGATCGGGTTTCGTGCAGCGCAGAAGGATAGAGTTCGTGAAATCAAAGGAAGAGCTGGCGGTAAAGGACATCCTGGTCGGCACTATCGGCAGAGTGGAATACTGGAATACGTTGATACTCAGCCCTTCTTTTGACGTTCTGAGACTGAATATGCAAGCCGGAGCAAAGATCCACATTGATGAATCGGGATGGTATTCCGCGGAATATGGGATTAAAGTTCCTGCCAAACGGATTGAGACATCCGCTTTAAGCTACACCATCGGGATCATCCGGTAATCGTCTTTCGTCTATCGGTTAGGCCATACTAAAGTCAGAATATTGGGATATCGGGAGATTGGGATTTGGATATTAGGATATTGGGGGATGAGGAAGGTTCCAGTCTCCCAATACCCTAATCACCAAATATCCGAATCCTGATATCCTGATTCCCTGATACCCTTGATAGTATGCTCAACAAAAAAAAAGCAATCGCCCTTCTTTCCGGAGGATTGGACTCTTCTCTGGCGGCTTTGCTGGTCAAAGAGCAGGGGATAGAGGTCACCGGGCTCTTTGTGAAAACGCCGTTTAACGGGATGATCCCTGTTGCCTATCTCTCGGAGAAGTTGGGGCAGACGGTCCAGGTCATAGAGGCGGATGAAGAATACGAAGCTTTGATTAAAGGTCCGAAGTTCGGCTACGGAAGGAGAGCGAATCCCTGTATCGATTGCCACCTCTATTTTCTTAAGAAAGCCCGCGAGCTCATGGTCCGTGCCGGAGCGTATTTTCTGGTGACCGGCGACGTAGTGGGGCAGCGGAACATGTCGCAACGCCTGCCGGTTCTTTCGATGATCGACCGGGAACTGGCGATGAGCGGGTTCATTGTCCGGCCCTTATCGGCGCAACTCTTGCCGCCGACCGTTCCCGAGCAGGAACAGGTCGTTGCGCGCAGCCGCTTTCTGGCGATCTCCGGCCGGTCAAGAAAAGAACAGCTGCTTTTAGCCGGGCAGTATTGTTTAGAGCGTTACACGGCGCCTTCGGCTTCATGTCTGCTGACGGATCCGTTATTCGAGCGGCGCCTGCGGGAGGCTTTTAAATACAACGATATTCCGTTTAAGGATTTTGCGTTATTGAGGACAGGAAGGCATTTCCGGATGGACGGATACCGTTTCATCGTAGGCCGGGATGCCGGCGAGAATGAAGCGCTCTTTGACTACGGCAGAAAGGGTATTGTCGTACGTATCGAGGATATCCCGTCGCCAACCGGCATTTTCTTGGAAGAGGATGCGGCTGTCTCTGAGAGCGTCATGCGCCGTGCCGCCGAGATAGTCGGTGCTTACAGCGATGCGGTTCGCATGGGCAGACAGACGGTTACGGTGACGGTCTCTATCGCGAATGCCGCGGGACAGCGGCAGGAGGTCGTGGTCAAGGACAAGGCCAGCTTCAGAGAGTGGATGATCTGATCGGGATACGGGTAACGGGTTACGGGATTCGGGTTATGGGGGCGTTTCATATCAAAAATCAAAATGCAAATAGCAAAATGACAGTGTAAAATTCAAAATGATCAATATGTTACATTTTTATATACCATTTTGCTTTTTAATCTTTACTATTTGATATTTTTGACGTTACCCGAATTCAGCGCAAGTCCGCCAGTCCCACGATCCCCGATACGCCGAAGAAGATGTTGGCAATCCACGCCGAGAGCCCCGGAGGCAGGACCCCTGATTTTCCCAGCGCTATAGTTATGGAGAAGATAACGTAGTAGCATAAGCCGAAGATAATCGCCGTTCCCATCAGCGAGAAACCGATATGCCGTCTTCTGATCTTTAAGGCGAAGGGCAGCGTTCCCAGGATAAGAAAGATATGATTGAATGCCTCGGCGATTTTCTTCTGGATTTCCAGGCGTAAGGTTATCCGCATGCCCTGGGTGCCGATGGACATAAATTGTTTGAGCTGTTTGCGCATCTCCTTGATGGGCATCAGTTCATATCCTTCTTTGCTCCGGGCAATAACTTCATTCGGTTTCTCCGCAATGTCGATGCTGTCGCGTTCGGCGTACTGCGGCAGTGCGACGATCCTTCCTTCCGTATCAACGTCGTAACGCATGATGCCCTTGGCTTCCCAGTCCGCGCCGTTAAACGCGGCTTCCTGGGCGACGACTTTCCGTATCACCTGTCCCTGGCCGTTATGTTCGAACAGCGTAAGGCGGTAGAGCGTCTGTGCTGCCGGGTCGAAGGTGCCGATGAAATAAATAGTGCCGTTCTTTCCCATGAATGCCAGGTTGTGCATCTGTTCGCGCGGGAGCGAGGTCTGCCGGGTAAGATTGATATCCTGCGCTTTCTTCTGCGTGAACGGGACGACTCTTTCCTGCAGGTACAGAGAGGCGGTTGCGATGACCGCAGCCAGCGTGACGATCGAGGATGAGAGATTGACGATACTCACTCCCGAGGCGCGGATCGCCAATATCTCGTTGGTTTTATTCAAGACCCCCAGGATATACAGGCAGCTTATCAGGAGGGAGAAGGAACTTACTTTGACGACAATAAAGGGGATCGAGTAGCCGTAATACCGCAGTATGGAAGACAGGTGAACGCCGCTTTTCAGCAGTTCGTCAAGCAGGGAGAAGACGTCCGAGATGACGTAGAGGAACGAGAAAGCGATAAGGATAAAGAGGTAACTTTTAAAGATCCTCAGGACGATGTATTTATCTAAGATACGCATTCTTTAAATAGACGTAAACTCCGCCTGAGCCCATGATGACATTGGGAAGCCATACTCCCAGCGACGGCGGGATGCTCCCTTTCAATGCCAGGGATTCTCCCAGAAGATAGAGGAGGTAATACATGCCTGCACTGATAAAGGCGACGGTAAAGTTTATGCTCTTTTCCCGCTGGTGGATACTTATGGCGACCGAGAACCCGAGGATAATAAAGATCAACGCGGAGAATGAGAAGCTGACCCGGCGCTGGAGCTCGATGACTAACGGCAGGGTGGAGATCCCCTTGGTTTCAAGGAGCGCGATCTCTTGTTTCAGCTCTTTGAGGGTGTAGTCTCTCGGTTTCTTGGAGACCGATTCCGGCATTTGCTTGGGCATCTCGATCGTCGTAAACATGACCTGGAAATTAAGCCGGTAGAACTTTGACGGGTCATTGGGATTTATTTCGTCGCGAAAGCCCTTCTCTAATTTTATCCGCAGCGCGTTCTCTTCCGAAATGAATTCTCCTCTCTGGGCAAAGGTCGTGCGTGAAGGTTTATCCTGCAAGATTTCGTAGATGATCACGTTCTTGAGCGTGTTCCCTTTGATGTCGCCCACGTAGAGGATGTAGTTCGGGAAGGTATCGATGAATACCCCGGGTTCAATGAGGCTGTAGATATTCTTCTGGGCGACGCTCTTAAGCAGCGCGCGGGATTGATAGTGGAGTTCAGGCATGATCTTATTGTGCAGAATGATAAGGAACAGGGAAGCGATGAGCCCGAGGATGAGAAACCCGTCAAAGATCCGCAACAGCGATATGCCCGCGTTGCGTATCGGGATAAGTTCGTTATCGGCCGCTACCCTGCCCATGGAGAGCAGCGCTCCCAGCAGGCAGGCCAGCGGGATAGTAAATTCAAACAGATACGGGATAAAATAGAGAAAGGCTTTCAGGGCAATGAGTACCGGGATGCCTTTACGGATGATCAGATCCGAGATCCGGATGAGATTGCCCAGGACCATGATAAACGTAATACCGGCAAGAGAGAAGAAGAATGCCGACAGGAAATCCTTGAGGATATAATGCCGTATGATGCGCATGGGGTTTATTATATACGAAAATGGAGGTTTGTACACACAGATGATCACCGATATACGGGTATCACGTAACAAGTATCAGGTAACAGGTTTTGTTTGTCCTATCCTGATACCTGCTACCTGCGACCTGTTACCACTTGAGCATTTGCTTCACAACAATCCGTGATCATCCGTGTAACGAGGCTTTGGCGAACGTGAGGATCAATATCTTTGCCGGCTGCAGTTTGAGCAGTTCGTTGATGCACGAGAGCGCGGTTGATCCGGTGGTAAAGACGTCGTCATAGAGGATAAACGCCTTTCCTGAATAGGCGCTTGCGCAAGCGGGGTTCAGCGCAAAACGGTTCAGCGGGTTATGCAGCCGTTCTTGCGCAGAGAGATGCGCTTGCAGGGGATACGGCCTCTTTACCGACAGCAGCTCCGGTACGCAGAGAACGCGCCTGTCGTTCGCCAGCGCTTCGGCAACGAGCGCGGCATGGTTGAATTCACGCTCTCGTAACTTTGAAGCGTGCATCGGTACCGGTATGAGCGCGTCATACCTGCTGACATCCAGCGCGTGTGTGATCAGGGTCTCTTCTAAGAGACGAGAAATGTACGTAGAGAGATAGCGGTGGTGGGCCGTATATTTGAAATGATGGATGAGTTCTTTAATCTGAGGAGTGTACTCAAAAGCGGAAAATAAAGAAAGGTTGTCCGGGGATGGGCTTCCCGCAGAAAGGTGCCTGCGGATGGTCCGCGACGGGATCTTGGAGAATCCGACAGGGCGCAGTCTGTCCCGGCATCGGCTGCAGAGCGGCAACTGTTGCGGAACATACTCGTTGCAGCAGAAGCAGAGCGAGGGGAATAAAATATTCTTCATTCCGCCGAGTAACGTTTCCATACGGTAAAATTTTAGCATTTTACAGGGGCATGAGGAAGTATTATAATTTTAGACACAGATGGACACAGATGCAAAGCCACCGATGAACACAGATACGGGTATCGGGTAACGGGAAACGGGTAGCGGTAAAACCGATTGTATCCCCGTATCCCGAATCCCCTATCCCGTAACCCGAATTTAAATCTGTGATCATCAGTGGGTCTACATCTGTGCTCATCTGTGTATGCAAAGGAGGCTTTCATGGATATATCCCAAGCGCGACAGAAGCTTTACAATCTGATCAAGAAAGAGGCGTTGGTGAAGAAAAAAGTCGTCTTAGCTTCAGGGAAAGAAAGTTCAGTATACCTGGATATCCGTAAGGTGAGCCTTGCTGCTGAAGGGAGCGTCCTTATCGCTCAGCTTATGTGGGAACAGATCAAAGACGCAGCTTGTACCGCGATAGGGGGCCCTACGATCGGCGCCGATCCTATTGTCGGCGCAGTTCTGTATCATTCGCAGCGGGAAGGGCGCCCTTTGCAGGGATTTATTATCCGGAGTGCGCAGAAACGCCATGGGATGATGAATCTCGTCGAAGGTCCCTCGTTAGCCAAAGGGTCTTCGGCAGTACTGGTTGACGATGTGGTTACCACCGGCGGATCCTTAAAAGCCGCCATAGATATTCTGGAGAAAGAAGGCGTACGCATAGAGAAAATATTGGCGGTGATTGATAGAGAAGAGGAGAAAAAGTTTGACCCGGAAAAATACGCTTTCTCGGCGCTGTTTGAACTATCGGACTTTATAGACCGATGATAAACTCTAAACTCGAAACCCTAAACTCCCTGCCTGCCGGTAGGCAGGGAGTTAGAGTTTAGTGTTTAGAGCTTGAGGTTCTGTCATGAAGTATATATTTTGTTTTTTGTTTATAGCACTTGCTGGTTGTTCGTTTAACCGCGAGTACAGCGTTATGGGGCACCGGCAGGAGGTCTCGTTTTATTCAAGCGACCGCGAAGAAGCCATCGGCAGATCGATTGCCAAGAGCGTGGCGAAAGAATATCCGCTGCTCAATGACCCCGCTGCTCTTGCGCGCGTGGACCGGATTACCGCCGACCTGTTCAGGGTCTGCGACCGGCAGGAGATTGCCTATCACACGTCTGTTCTGGATAAGGATACGAAGAACGCCTTCAGCCTGCCGGGAGGATACGTCTATGTGTTCAAAGGGCTGTTGGACGCTTTGGACAACGACCAGGAATTAGCCTATGTGATTGCCCATGAGATGGGGCATATTGTCGCGCGCCACCATATAAAGCGTATGCAGGCAGCCTGGGGGATGAATATCCTGCTCGCCGCCAGTACGCAGGCAAAAGATGCCGGAGACCTTCCGGTTGGTTTGGCCAATGCCCTGGTCTTTATCTTGTCGGGGTTTTCCCAGGAAGACGAATTGGAGGCAGACCGCCTTGCCGTAAAGTATATGCAACTTGCCAGGTATGATCCGGAGGCAGCCATTACGGTGTTGGATAAATTATGGGTGTTTACGAAACGAGAACCGGCTGCCGCCTACAACTATGTGCGTACCCACCCGTATATAGGCTTGCGCGTAAAGACGGTTAAAGAAGCCTTAGGTATGCCGCTTGAGTTCAAAGACTACGTGAATTCCCTCGATTAATCTTCCATCTTGATCCCCGAGGCACATCGCAGGTTCAGAAGACAGACGACAGAAAACAGATGGCAGATTTTAGGAACAGACAACAATAGTCAGATTCTGTATTCTGTCCTCTGACTTCTGTCTTCTGAACTCTGATACCTGTTACCTGGAATGGTCATCTTAATAACGCAAATTTCTCACCACCACGATAAAGAGCAGGATGAGCGCGTTATAGCACATGTGCAGCACTACGGGATAGAGTAAATTTCTGGTCTTTTCGTAGGCATAGGCAAAGACCGCGCCGATAGAGGCAAGCGGAAGAACGATGTACGGAGTGTGGTGTAACAGGGAAAAGAGCATGCTGCTTGTTACCATCGCCGGAAACAGGCTAAAACCTGAGCGTAAAGTCCTGAAGAGTACTCCCCTGAATACGAGTTCTTCTGCGAGAGGGCCGAGAAGTACCGCTTCTATGCTTGCCAGGGCGAGTATCCCTTTATGTTCTTCTTTGAGTAAGAGCGCTATTATCGCCTGATACGACGGCTGAATATGCAGCAGGCGCATGAGAATCCCGTTGACTGCCAGTGCAACGATGAATACGTTGATAACGGTGCTGAAGAAGGCAAGGTTTTTTCTGAAGAATCCCTGCGGCAGTCCCTGCGACAGGGAGAAATGCAGGACGCGGGGAGGGATCCCGGTCAAAACAGTCACGATAACCGCTATTTGAAAAAACAGGTTCAGCCAGAGCACGCGCGCCGTCGCAGCAGTCTTTGCCCCATCGTTCAAGTATTTAGAGATAAACAGCGTCAGCAGACCCAGGAGGATTATAGAGAGCAATACAGCTGTGATCCGTTTTCCTTTCAACGGGAGGCTGAACTGAACGGATGCGGCGATACTCCGGCTGTCGGTCTGCTCCTGGGATGTT
>Ga0172371_10014456_pt1 | contig 10165 bp, 8 predicted proteins | sample Lak12m_FD_114543 | JGI IMG/M metagenome (GOLD analysis project Ga0172371, IMG submission 114543) | Freshwater microbial communities from Kabuno Bay, South-Kivu, Congo - kab_022012_12m | ecosystem: Environmental > Aquatic > Freshwater > Lake | place: Democratic Republic of the Congo: South-Kivu... | reverse complement strand
TGCACAATATCCGGCTCTCGGCAGTTTGGAACTTGCAGAGGAAACTAAATCATTGGCGACAAAAACCAAAGTTGCGCTTAATGAAACTTGGGGGCTTGATCACGGAAGCTGGAGCGTAATGAAACATCTTTATCCTTCCGCCGATGTTCCCATTGTTCAATTAAGTTTAGATTATAATAAAACGCCTCAACACCATTTTGAATTGGGAACAGAGCTTGCCGCACTTAGGCGAAAAGGAGTGTTGATAATCGGCAGCGGGAATATTGTTCATAATCTGAGAATGATTGCCTGGGAAAAAATGAATGAACCGGATTATGGTTTTGATTGGGCAATTGAAGCGAATGAGAAAATAAAAAAATTAATTTTATCGAGGGACTATAGAGCAATAATTAATTATCGCTCGTTAGGAAAGTCATGCGAATTAGCGATTCCGACACCGGAACATTTTCTTCCACTTCTCTACATTTTAGCGATGCATCAGAAAGATGAAAGCCTCCACTTTTTTAATGACAAAGCCGTAATGGGGTCTTTAACGATGACGTCTGTAAAAATTGGAAATTTCTAAAAAATAGACTCTTCGCTCCGTTCAGCGCAACAAGAGATGAGTATTTCAGGAACCAACATTATTCTAAAAGTTTTTTTTAATCATGCTGATTTATTTAACTTAGCGCTAAAATAAATCACCTTTTACCATAACACTTGTAACTTTCAACTTAATACTAAACATGCACTACCGCCAAGCCAAAAATGGGAAACTAATGATCGAAATACTTCCCAACAAATGTGATTTTTGCGGGTGCTGTGTAGGCGTTTGTCCGGAAGACGCTATCGAACTGAAAGAAGCGGAAATATTTATTATTGACGCAAGATGCACGAATTGTTCTAAATGCATTTGGAGCTGTCCGATTGAAGTGTTAAAGTTTAATCAAAACGGAATTTTGGCAAAGTAGAGCGGCGCTCCCTAACTCCTATCAGATCTCAACACCAGCAAATTGTACGTCCACAGTTTTTTATGATAAGCGAAGTATTGCGCAATACCGGTTTTGAAATGGTTCCGCGAAAAGTAACTCGCTTTTTTTACAAAAACATTGTAAAGAAAAGTTCCAAACATTCCCAGAATTGAAGCCAAGAAAAATCTTACAACAGAAGGATAAACCTCTTTTGTTACGTCTTGTGCTTTGTCAAGCGAAAATCCGTATTGACTTGCCGTATCGGCAAACTCATCTAAACTAAGCACATCTGAAACCGCCCAGCCATTGAACATCAAACCCATCAGGTTGTTCTTTTCAAAAGAATAATTGTAGGACTTAAAACAATCGGCAATAAGAATTCTTCCGCCGGGTTTTAAAATTCTTTTTATTTCTTTAAAGAAATCTGATTTATCAATAGCGGTTTGCATACTTTCCATCGCCCAAACCACATCAAATGAGTTATCGGCAAACGAGGTTGAAAGATAATTCATGGCTTGAAAGGAAGTTAGTTCAGAAACTTTGTGCCGCTGTGCAAACCCAGTTGCCTGTTCAGCTTGTTTTTCGCTTAACGTTATGCCGGTAACGTTACAGCCGATATATTTTGCTAAAAAAATTGCAGAGCCGCCAACTCCGCATCCGGCATCAAGCACTGTATCGGTTGATGTAATTTCACCAAGTTTGGATAGGAGGGCATTAGTATTTCGCACCGCATCGTGCAAAGTTTTTATTCCTGCGCTCCAGATGCCGTAGTGCAAAGCAAGGCTTTTATCTAATTTCCAAAATCGCCGGTAATGGTTTGCGGTTTGGTCGTAATAATTTGCTACATCTTTTGGAGTAAATGTTTTCATTAAGTTATTTATGCTAATTGCTGTTAGTAGTTGTACTTTTAAAATTAAATAATAATCGCCACAAAGAAAAAGTAAAATGAAAAGGATTGAAAAAATTTATGTTAAAGGAAAATAAATTTATATCTTTGTTAAAAGTAAATGAAGAAAAAAACGAGATGAAGAATATTTACGATGTGATTGTCGTTGGCGCAGGACCGGCAGGCGCAATAGCTGCAAGAAGCGCAGCAGAAAAAGGAATTTCCGTTCTCCTTCTTGAAAAAGATAGAGATGTCGGTTACCCTGTACGATGCGGAGAAGCAGTTGCAAAAAAAGGAATTGAAGAATTTATTACATCAGACGACAAATGGATTGCATCAAAAATAAATAAATTTTCATTTACAGCTCCTAATGGAAATGAAGTTACGCTGCAACTCAATGATGAAGCGTTTGTATTAGAACGGAGGTTGTTTGATTATGAATTAGCGCGCACCGCCGCCGCCGCCGGAGCCGAAATATTTACGCGATCTTATGTAAACGGCTTGTTGTTCGAAGACGGAAAAGTCTGCGGCGTTACTTATGAATTTCAAGGAGAGCAAAAAGAAGTTCGCGCAAAAATTGTAATTGCTGCCGATGGCGTTGAATCGCGCGTTGGGCGCTGGGCGGGAATTTCAACTCATGTTGATTTTCGCGAGATGGAAAGCTCGGTACAAATTACCGCCGCAAACATTCCGGTTGAGCAAGACACTCTTTATTTTTATTTTGGAGAACAGGTTTCTCCGTCTGGATATTTATGGATTTTCCCAAAGGGAAATAAGAAAGCTAATATCGGAATTGGCGTCAGCGGTTTAATCGGCAAGAAAAAATCAGCTCAATCTTATTTAAATGATTTTATGAATACCCATTATCCTAACGCTCCGGTTTTAAGCAGAATTGCCGGCGGCGTTCCTTGTGGAATTACTTTGAAGAAAATTTCCGCGCCGGGAATTATGCTTGTTGGCGATGCAGCCCGCCAAGTTAATCCTTTAAGCGGCGGAGGCATTGCAAGCGGAATGATCGGAGGCAGCATAGCCGGAAGGATTGCCGCCGAAGCGGTTACCATGAATAAGTTCGATCATATTTTAACTTATGATAAAGCATGGGATGAACGACTCGGGAAACGCCATCTTATTTTCAATCGAATAAAAGAAGGGATTTATGATTTTCCCGACGAAACATTTAACGCGCTTGCCGAAGTATTTGTAAAAATTCCGAAAGAGAAAAGAACGCTCGGCGCTTTATTTAGAACAGCGCTCTGGAATAAACCGTCTCTTTTGGTTGATGTAGCAAAAGTTTTTTTGTAGCAAAATGAATCCGCCCAAGTTCAACCCAAAAGCCAGAACATAAAGTAAAAGTTAGTAAAAAAAACGATAGAAGTTTTAAGTTAAGCGCTAATAACAATTCCTTTAAAACGAAAAAGGCGTCCAAAGACGCCTTAAATCAGCAAACCAGAGATGATTAGCCTTTTGGCTTAGCTTCGTTAACAATGATATTTCTACCATTGAGTTCTGAACCGTTAAGAGCTTGCATAGCAGCTGAAGCTTCAGAATCTGTAGACATTTCTACGAACCCAAAACCTTTTGAACGGCCGCTTTCACGATCTTTTACAACTTTTGCTGAAACGACACTACCATGTGCGGAAAATGTTGATTTTAACGCGTCGTCATCAACTGACCAGGGAAGACTCCCTACGAACAATTTAGTACTCACTAAAGAACCTTTGAAATAATGAAATATGAATTAATTACAGCCCTAAACTAAACCTTTTTTTTATAAAAGCAAAAAAAATATTTCTTTTTGAAATTTTTACGAAAGCAGTAAAGCGAGCGACTCTGAAAGGTTTTCAACTCCTATTACTTTTATTGTTGTTTTAATTTTTACTAACTTTTTGTTAGCCGAAGGAATAAATATTCGGGCAAACCCTAACTTTTCAGCTTCAACAATTCTTTTTTCAATTTGACTTATGCTACGCAACTCACCGCCCAAACCAACTTCGCCAACCGCCACAGAATTCGGATCGGCAGTTTTATCTGTTAGGTTTGAAGCGATTGCACAGCAGACCGCCAAATCAATTGCTGGTTCATCAATCTTTACACCGCCGGCTAAATTAAGAAAAACGTTGTGTGCAGAAACTCTAATATTTGCTCTTTTCTCTAGAACAGCAAGTAAAATTGACAATCTACGAAAATCAAATCCGGTTGTTACGCGCTGCGGGTTTCCGAAATGCGAAGGGGTAACCAACGCCTGCACTTCTATTAACAAAGGGCGCGTTCCTTCGATGCTGGCAGTAACTACATTTCCGCTTATTAGCGTTTCTCTATCGCCCAGAAAAACTTTACTCGGATTTGTAACTTCCGCCAACCCTGTATCGTGCATTTCAAAAATCCCAATCTCATTCGTACTTCCGAACCGGTTTTTTATTGCGCGAAGAATTCGGTAAGAATTTTTTACATCGCCTTCAAATTGAATAACCGTGTCAACAATATGCTCTAATATTTTTGGTCCGGCGATAGTTCCATCTTTGGTAACATGCCCTACGATAATCAGAGAAAAATTATCGTGCTTTGCGTTTTCTAAAAGAGCGGCGGTGCATTCACGAATTTGCGTTACCGTTCCGGCTGAGTTTTCATAAGTTGCATTAACCATTGTTTGAATGGAATCAATGATGACAACTTTGGGATTTTCATTTTTAATAACATGTTGAATAGTATGCAAATCTGTTTCGGCAAGAATAAGAAGCGAATCCGAAGTAAGTTTTAAGCGAGATGCGCGAAGTTTGATTTGCTGCGCTGATTCTTCGCCTGAAACATAAAGCACTGGTTTGTTGATTTTTGCCGCCGCCTGCAAAACGAGCGTTGATTTGCCAATCCCCGGATCGCCGGCAATTAACACTACTGAACCGGAAATCAATCCGCCGCCTAAAACTCTGTCAAATTCTTCAATCTTTGTTTTTATTCTTTCTTCTTCAGTGAACGAAATTTCCGCAATCCGTTGAGGGAGAGCAGATTTTACCGCCGCGCTTACTTTGTGTTTAGCTGTTTCAACTATCTCTTCCTGAAACGTATTCCAACTTTCACATTCGGGGCATTTACCAAGCCAGCGAAGCGATTCGCAGCCGCAATGCGTGCAGACAAACTTAACTTTAGTTTTTGCCATTCGATTTCTCTTCTTGTACAAGTTGTAAAATTTGAGGGAGTAGTTCTCCTGCATTTTCTGCGAAAAGTCGGAATTCCACTTTCAGCGGGAATTCCGACTCCCGTAAAAAAAACAATGGCCTTTGCAGATGAGAGAACTCTTTTTAGTTTTTCATATTGTTGAATAAAAGAAAAACTTGCTTATTTGTTTTTGATTGTTTCCAATATTTTTTTTGATTCCGCTAAATACAAATCGTCATCTTCATCAACTTCTTTGATGTAGGGAATCTTATAAAGTTCTTCTTTGGCTTTTTTAAAATCTTCTTCTTCAATTAAAGCTTTTGCATAATCAAGGTGATACATTCTAAAGTTTGGACGAAGCTCAATTGCTTTTTTAAATTCAGCAAAAGAAGTATTCATATCGCCCCAACCCAACCCTAACGGAAGACGAACTAAATATGGTTTTTCACAAACTTTGGCGTGCGATCTTCCTAAAACATAATGAGAAGAAGCTTGCACATCATTTCCGCCATTGCCGAGTTTAATAGCTTTTTCACAATCTTTCTTTACGTCATTTACAAGTCCGATGACTTTAAAAACACCTTTGAATAAAGCGATTCTTCCTTTTGCAATTGAACGCCGCAAATAATTAACGGAAGCGTTTGGATCAGCTTTTATAGCCTTGTCGGCATAATCAAGCGCAAGTTGATATTTAGCAAGTTGAGCGTCTTTTTGTTCATCTGAACTACTTGGCATATGCTCTGCAATATCAACATAAGAACGGCTGATTCTCCAAAGCACTTCAGGGTTATTCGCCTCCAATTTATCGGCTTTCAACAAAACCTCAAGCGCTTTTTGATTATTAAACTGTTTTGTAGAATAATTATCGCCTTCTTTTATCAAGTCATTAACTGATTGAGAAAAAGCAAGAGCAGAAAAGAAAAAAAAGAGAAGGAGCAAAATTGACAACTGTTTCTGTTTCATAGACACCTCTTTTGTTTATTGGTTATTGGTCGTGATTTCTTTTTTGTATAACTGCGTTGAAATTAAGGGGACATATTTTGTCCAATCCGATTGCGTATTTACGTCATTAATAATAACGCTTTTGTAGGCGTTTGTTTGAGCGCTAAGTTCATCGGCATGATAAAGCGCGATTGCCTCTAACGTTTTTGGCACAACGGGCGAAGCGTTTTCCAGCTTCCCTTGATGGCTCAAGACTAAATGAAGCAACTGCTGTTTAAGTTCTTCAGGGAAATTGGGAATTTCATTAACCGCTTCGCTTATTTTTAAAGAAGCTATCACAATGTGTCCGAGTAATTTTCCTTTATCGGCGTAATCAAAAGCTGAACCAAAAACAAGTTCTTCAATTTTTCCGTAATCATGCAGCATTGCGCCTGCAATAAGTAAATCTTCGTTAATTTCTTTATGAAAAGAAGAAATTAGCTTGCAAATTTTTATTATTTCCAAAGTATGTTCTAACAAGCCGTAGAGGTAGGCGTGATGCCATTGTTTGCCGGCAGGCGCTTTGGAAAATTTATCAAATTTTTCTTTTTCAAAAAGAAGATGCAACAGTTTTTTCAAATATTCGTTTTTAATTTCAGAAATGAAGGCGGAAAATTCATTTCTCATTTCATCTCTATTTCTTTTAGATTTTGGAAGAAAAAATTCAACCGAAATATTTTCTGAAGGTTTGGGAAGTCTGATGTTTTCAATTTTAAGCTGCGGCGCATTTTGATATTCTTCAATAAATCCTTCGATTTGAACAATAGCGCCGACCGTTAACTCGGGCAAAATGGCGGTAAAATTATCCCATAAATTTGCGGGTAGCGAAAGGCTTTGATCGCCTACTTCAAAACTAACAAACGATTTATTGGTTTTCGTTTGCTTCAATTCTGCGCGCCTAATCATTAAAAAATGATCAACGCGATCTCCTTTTTTTAACATCGAAAGATTAGTTTGCGTTTGCATCTACTTCCTGTTCTTGTGAAATGACATCCAATTCAACTGTTTGAGGTAATCTGGCAACCACCGTGCGGTTTAGTAATTCAATTGAAACGGAGACTGTTTTCCCCGACGGTTCGTCAATAACCACCCCTGTAACGCCGGCAAAAGTTCCATCTTTAATCAGCACTTTTGCCCCTTTCACAATTCCGTTTACTACAAAATAATCTTCTTCTTCTTTGATAAATTCAATGAAGTTTTGCATCTGGTCGATCGGAATTTTTGCGGGTCTTCCGCAATCAAAAACACACCGGACTATAGCATCTTCTTCAAGCGCCAGAATTCTTTCTTTTTCCGAAGCAAAAATAAAAATGTAACTGTTAATCAATGGTTCGGTTACTTTCTTCTTTCTGTCGCTCCATTGCTTCATGTGAGTAATTTTCGGCAAATATACTTCAATACCAGCGCCTCTTAGCTGAAGTTCCGCTTTAAATTCTTGACGCGGTTTAGTGTATAAGGCGAACCAAAATTTATTTCCGTTTAATTGTTCCATATAAAATGATTTTAGAATTAATAATCAGTTTAATGTTGATTTTAAGGTGTACAACAGCTCTTCTTCCTGTAAAGGTAAATGAAGAAAATATTTGACGCCATGGAGAATATATGACTGCCGCTGATCTAACTCGCTTGCCTGCAGCATAATAATTGTAGGAAACTGTATCGTGTAACTATCCTTTTTTGTTGATTCAATGAACTGCAAGCCAGACATTAACGGCATTTGATGATTGGCTAAAACCAGAGTAGGAATTTTTCCCGAAATAATATCGAGCGCTTCGTAGCCGTTTGCGGCATAAAGAATTTCAAACTCTTCAAAATTATTTTCTAAGATGGTATCAAGCTGCTTATTGGTTGCTTTATCAGTACCAATAATAAGAATTCGGTTAGAGGGAAGCGGCAGCGTAAAATGAAATTCAGTTCCTTTTTTCTCTTCAGAATAGAGCCAAATTTCTCCTTGGTGTTTTTCGATGATTTCTCTTACGAGCGCTAACCCTAAGCCCGTTCCGGTTTCTCCTTTTGTTCCTACATTAGAAAATGACGATTCAATAGAAAATATTTTTTGCTGCTCCTCAGCGGAAAGCCCAACTCCTGAATCTCGTATGATAAACTCAATTTGCTTTTCATTGAATTGTTCGGCGGAAATTTCGATCGAGGAATTTTCATAAGAAAACTTGATGGCGTTTGTTAAAATATTTAAGATAACTTGTTTAAGAAGCCGTTCATCGGCTTGCACAAAAAGGGTGTCGGGGGCAATAACTTTAATGTCAATTCTTTTTCTCATTGCGTTGCCCGTAAGCGTCGAAACACAATTGTAAATAAGTCCGGCAATTTTTATTCTTTGGGGTTCAATTTTGAGCGAACCTGTTCTTAGCCGAGACCAATCGAGCAGGTAATTAATAAATTCAAGCTGATTTTGAGACGCTTCTAAAATATAATTGAGATATTCATTTTTATCTTTGAGGGAAAGGTCGGGTTCGTGCAGTAGAATTTCTGCGAATCCGAGAATGCTAGTAAATGGAGCGCGCAAATCATGGGAAAGAATATTGATGAACTTATCTTTCCCTTCGCAGGTTTCGCGTAATTCGCTTACAGATTTTTGTAGCTCGGTAATTTCTTCATAAAATTTTGAAACATCGGTAAATAGAGAAATAGAAGAAATAATTGCCCCCGATTTATTTCGGGCAACAGAAATAGTTTCTTTAATCCATTTTTCATTTTTCTCTTTAAAAAGGATTCGATAGTGAAATTCAATGGAATTACTTTTGGCAAAGAGAAACTCATTATTCTTTTTTATTATCTGAATTACATCTTCTCGATGAATGAGTGGAAAGATTTTCCCTTTTTGCTCAATTACTTGCTGTTTACTCCATCCGGTAATTTTATCAACTTCATCACTAACAAAAATGTCGTCGCGGTTTTTTCTTTTTTTTACAATGACGAAAAAACTCTCTCCCAAAAGAGCGGCTTTTTTATACTCTTCCACTCCTATTTCTAGTTGAAGTGGCGCTTGCGAACCGGTTTCTTCCAATTTTTTCTATCTTTAGTTGAATAATCTTTTATCAAATATACAAATCTTGAAGGAATTAGTCGAATTTCTTTATATCGGCAAGGAAACTTTTTTGTATCTTTAGGTGTTTTTTTAATAAAAAAGTTATGGGATATTATGAAAGCCGTTTATTTACTCGTTACAATAATCTTATGCACCATTTCGGTTTCAGCCCAAGAGGCTGCAGGAATAATTTATGGCAAAGTTATTGATCATTCAACAAATCAGCCGATTCCGTTTGCTTCTGTTGCCGTAATGAATTCCAATAAAGGAACTCAATCTGATGTGGACGGGAATTTTAAAATTACAAATCTACCGCCGCAATCGTATCAATTAAAAGTCTCTGCCGTTGGATATGTTTCTGAAATAAAAACAGACATCTCTGTTAATACCGCGAAGCCAACAGAAATTGATTTCGCCTTAAAGGAATCCATAATTGAACTGGAGGGAGTTACGGTAACTTCAGATTATTTTTTGAAAAATCCGTTTGAGACGAACAGTATTACTTCGTTAAGTTATGAAGAAATACGCCGCGCTCCCGGCGGGTTTGAAGATGTGCTGCGTGCGCTTTCGGTGCTTCCGGGTGTTGCGCAAGCAGATGCCGGAAGAAATGATTTAATTGTACGCGGCGGCGCTCCTTCTGAAAATCTTTATTTGATTGACGGCATTCCAATTCCCAACATTAATCACTTTGGAACTCAAGGCGCAACCGGCGGACCGCTGAGCTTTATTAATCTCGATTTTGTTAAAGGAACTACTTTTTCAACCGGTGGATTTCCTGTGCTTTACGGCGATAAACTTTCTTCCGTTTTACAAATCAATTTGCGTGAAGGAAGAAAAGATAACTTGGGCGGGAAAGCAACTATTTCCGCTTCTCAATTTGGGCTGAATTTAGAAGGACCTCTTTCAAATAATGCTTCCTTTCTTTTTTCTGCAAGAAGAAGCTACCTTGATTTTATCTTTAAAGCCGCAGGGTTTGGTTTTGTGCCGGAATATTACGATGTGCTTTCTAAATTCAATGTTGATTTGAACGCCAAAAGTTCTTTGTCGTTTCTGTTCGTCGGAGCTTTTGATAATGTAAAATATTTTAACGACACCCAAGACCAGCGTTATAATAATTCCACTGTGCTGGGAAGCGACCAAATACAATAT
>Ga0172371_10014454_pt1 | contig 10166 bp, 9 predicted proteins | sample Lak12m_FD_114543 | JGI IMG/M metagenome (GOLD analysis project Ga0172371, IMG submission 114543) | Freshwater microbial communities from Kabuno Bay, South-Kivu, Congo - kab_022012_12m | ecosystem: Environmental > Aquatic > Freshwater > Lake | place: Democratic Republic of the Congo: South-Kivu... | reverse complement strand
CACAGATGGCTCGTGCCGCGGGCATCCACATGGTGATCGCGACCCAGAACCCGACGATCAAAGTCGTCACCGGCATCATCAAGGCGAACATGCCTTCCCGTGTCGCCTGCAAGGTGCGCTCCATGCAGGATTCTCGAGTCATCCTGGACCAAAACGGCGCGGACGACCTGCTGGGGTGGGGCGATATGCTGTTCCTGCCGCCTGGAAGCTCGAAGCTGCAGCGCATCCACGGTGCATTCGTCTCGACGGAGGAGCGCATGCGGGTGGTCGAGCACCTGCGCACCCAGGGAGCGCCCGAGTACAACTTCGACATCATGGCGTCCGCCGCGGACGTTGAAGAGGAGCAGGAAGAGGAACCGGGAACGGACGACATCTACCGCAGGGCCAAACACTACGCCATCGAGCAGGGCAAAGTCTCCACGTCCGCGCTCCAGCGAGAACTCGGCATCGGGTACAATAAGGCAGCGCTCATCATGACGAGGATGGAGAAGGAGGGGCTGGTCGGGCCGCAGGAAGCAGCGGGCAAACCCCGCGTTGTCTTGGCGTAAGCCGTGCCAACCACTCGGCCACGACTCCCCCGGCCGCCTGCGGCGGCCCTCCCCCCTGTGGATGTACCCCTTACCTGCCCAGTGCCCCCTCCCTCACGCAGGGAGGGAGTACCGTCGGCGCAGCCGAGGGGGAGGGAGTCCGGGGCCGTCGCCGTCTGCACGGCCCTTCTCCTCTGCCTCTCCGTCTCGGCCGTCGCGAAGGAACGGCCCCCTGCCGACTTCCTCCTTTCCGACTGGATGTTCGACCTCAAGCTTGGGGTGCGGGCGCTGTCGGTAGGGCAGGCCAACCGCGGGCGGGTGCTGAACGCGGTCGAGATGCCGCTCTCAGGCCGTTCGTGGAGGTTCCTCCCGTGGATCAAGTCCAGGCGCACCAACTTCGGCACCGAGGGGTTGGTCCAGCTACTTACGGCAGGTGCGGACGCCGTCGCGGAGGCCCACCCCGGGTCGGTCCTGGAGATAGGCAACATAGGGCTCAGGGACGGAGGACCGATTAGCCAGAGCAAGTCGCACCAGGCCGGCCGCGACGTTGACGTGGGGTTCTACGCCCGGGGCTCGAAAGGCAAGCAGGCGGTCGCCGGCCGTTTCCTTCGCTTCTCCGCCTCGGGCAAGGCGCCCGGAGGCTTCACGCTGGACGAGGAACGGACCTGGCTGTTCGTGAAGACGCTGCTTGCGAGCACCGACCCCAAGGTCCAGTGGATGTTCATGTCGGAGGGGGTGCGCAAACGGTTGCTGGATTATGCGGAGAAGGCGGGGGAAGACGCGGAGCTGCTCGCGCTCGCTTCCCAGGTGATGCACCAGCCGACCGATTCCAGCGACCATGCTGACCACATCCACATAAGGATCTACTGCTCCGCGTACGACCGGATGGTGGGGTGCACGAATTACGGGCCCGGGGTCGAGGATCCCGAGGGGGAGGCACTGCTTCGTGAGGTCGTGCAGGACCTCGAACGCAGGGTGCGCGGTGCAGAGGGGTCGCTCAGGGCCGAAGCGTTGAAGCGGCTGGCCCTGGTGGGGACCGACCGTGCTGTCAGGCTGTTCCCGGAGTTCCTCTGTGACGAGAGCACCGAGGTGGTGGAGGTGGCTCTCGGCGGGCTCCGGCGCCATGCTCCCGACACGCTCCAGGAGACTATCCTTGGACTCAAGTGCTCGACGTCTCCAGGGAGTGCCTACCTCCTGTTCGATGCGGTCTCCGACTTGCGTAGCGCGCGCGTATGGGCGCAGGCGCGTAAGATCCTTCGATCAAGGTCGTGCTCCGAGCTGGACTTCTGCTCGTCGGCCACGTGTGGGGTGCGGTCGAAGCTGTGCGGCAGCGCGATCGGGTCGCTCAGCCACTCCTGCCTGCTCTCGGACGGCCCCCTCCTGATGCAGTATCTCGACTCCGACCAGGACAAGGTGGCGGCCGCTGCGCGCCTGGGACTCCAGACGTTGTATGCTGTCGAGGCACCGTCGGAAATGGAACCGAAGACCAAGTCGAAAAAGGGTGCGAAGCATCACGCCAAGGCCCTCGCTGTCTCGGGTCTCTCCCTCCACGACCAGTGGGACCGCCACGTAACGAAGTGGCGATCCCAGTCCTGGCCCCGCTACATGCGCACGCTCCTTTCCGCTCGGGGATACAAGATCCAGGCGAAGCTGTTCGACGCCCGCAACGTAAAGGAGCTGTTGCGCGCCGTGAAATCGGGCGGTCCGGTCTCGTACAGTGCGGGGGTCGCGCTCGCAACGCAGTTGGGGGTGGACCTGCCCCGCATTCTGCCATCGGCGAAGGCCGCGGCCTTGCTGCAGAAGCACGTGCCCGCGAAATAGGCCAATCCAGCAACTCCCTCCTCCCCCCTCGACAAGCTCGGGGGACTCCCGCCGGGGGGGGGAGACGAGAGGGGGGAGCAAGCGCAGCAGATCCTGCCCATGGCCACCCAGGGCTGCGGCGCCGGAGGCGCCTTGCTCGGCACCATCTGCTGCACATGCTCGGCAACGTCATCCCGCGCGCACAGGCCATCCCATCTTCGCACTCGGCCGTGCCGTCCTGCCGAGCAGCAAGGGACCTCTCGTTGCCTTGGCACGGCCGTGGCCGGGGCCGCAGCGCACCGGCACGCGCGATCACTGTGGCTTCACCGATCACACCTCTGCGTCGCCCTCCACTTGACTGGCCGGACAAGCCGTGGTCTACTTGCCGCTGGAGGGTGCTGATGTCCATATCACCCGCAGAGGCTGTAGCGATCATGATGGAGAGATGGTCCCGGGATCGTCATCAGGCCGAGCAAGTTGCTGCTGCGGTCAGGGGGGCCTTACCTGGGGTTGTAGAGTTGCTGGTGAACGAGTATGGCGTAAGCAAGGTCACGCTTTTCGGCTCCCTGGCCAGGGGGATTGCGCATCTGGACAGCGACATCGATCTCGCGGTTGTCGGCTTGCCCGCGGAGCGCTATTTCGATGCACTTGCCCGGTGTGCGCGGGTTGCCGGCCGCGTTGTGGACCTGGTTCGGTTTGAGGAGGCAAGGCCCGGCCAGATCGCTTCCATTAGCGAGTCAGGGGAAGTTCTCTATGACCGCTGATGCTGCCCTCAAGGCGACCCTGAGGTCCTTGGAAGTCTCATGGTTCATGCCTGCGACGACTCCGGACCGGCCGGTCTTGGCGCTGCTCGCAGTCGATCTGGACCAGTACTACACGGCCATTGAGGCGACCCTTGAGGCAGTTGTACGAGCTTTCGACGGACCCGCTCCCAAGGGTGGCGACTGGCATGCCCGGCTGCTGGATACTGTCGGTCAAGCCGGCGATACCAGGCCCCCGGTACTTGGCGAGGGGACAGTGTCGAGCCTGCTTCCTCTCATGCGATTCCGTCATTTCATGAGGCACGCGTACGCCGTTGAGCTTGACTGGGAGAAGTTGAAGCCTCTGGCGCGGTCACTTGCGGCCCTTCACGCGACGCTGCACACGGACCTCGCACAGTTCCGGCGGTTCGTGGAGGAGTGTCTGGAGCAGTTGGAACGGGTGTGACGAGGCGGGTGTGCCCGGATAGGCTTCCGTGGGCCGTTGGTGGCGAACAAGACAGCCGAAGGGTGGTTCTCCAACTGCACATGCTCGGCACCATCGGCTGCACATGCTCGGCACCATCTGCTGCACATGCTCGGCAACGTCATCCCGCGCGCGCAGGCCATCCCATCTTTGCACTCGGCCGCGCCGTCCTGCCGAGCAGCAAGGGACCTCTGCGCGGGGGTGCAATGCCACAGCCGGTGCTGCACATGCTCGGCACCCGTCGGCTGTAGTGCCTTGGCGACACGTTCTGCCACGGCACATTCCCACCCGCTCTACCGCTTTGGACATGTCAATTGACATGTCAACTGGACATGTCCAACCGGCTGGAAAGCGCCGGACAGGCGGCGACCACAGGAACGCTCGAACAGCTTCGGACCCGCATGAACACTTCCGCTGCCCAAGCTCTGCGCGATTGCGCCGCAATCTGGCACGCGGTTTGCTATGTAAACCCGTCTGTTGGTGAGAAGGGGGCATCATGAAAAGCAAGAAGGTAATTCTGCTCGAAGACTGGCTCAACACCGAGGACTACGACTCCGCATCGTTCCCGGTGCGGTCAGCGGTGACTGGACCATGACGTTCAAGACTTGCGCGACGGTTAGATGAGCTATCTGGGCGGAGACAACCTCACCGGGGCCGCAGATATCAGACTCGCCATTTCCGACCTCGTCCTGAACGAGGCGGTCAGGGACCGCCTGATGGCCATGACAGCGCCCCAGGCCCTTCAGATACCAGGTGTCGAGACGCTGGGCGGGGCGAGCGACGTAGTCGCTACATTGTCTCCCCAACGAATCGTGACGGTTTCAAGCGAACTGGCCGGCGTGACGATAGAGGCACTCATGGATTGGCCGGAATTCGCCTTCCGTGCGGGGGGAACGGAAGGGGAAATGTCCGTGGCGGTGCGGTTTCACGTGAACACAATTCGTGTCGAGGGGGGAGCTATCCGAGCGCTCCTCGCCCCTCGCTGGCCGGAAGGAGCTGACTACGTGCCGCTCAACGACGCGACGGTGCACAACGTCGAATTCGAAGCAGCATTCACAGGAAGCCTTGAGGAATTTGTCGCCGGGCGGGCCCATACTGTGGGGTTCAGAATGCCCACTACTTCTGGGGCGTGGACTCAGTCTGTTGCAGCCTCATGGCTGGAAGGCAACGCCGGACAACCCTACGGCGGGACCATGGGGCCAAACGCCGTGGCTTCGACCGAGCTCGATCACGCAGACGGCGCCGTGGAGGTTCTTGCAGCCCTGGCTTTCGTTTGTGCGTCGCTGGCGAACGACGAGGTCGGGATCTTGGCATTGTCTACCGCCCTCGCCGGGACGTGGACCATGACCCCGGAGTACGCATTGCTGAACGCCTTGCGATACACCCTTGGGGTCAGCGTCATCCGGTCCGTTCTCCCGGATTTGCGTCAGGCGATGGTAGCCGCTTGGAACCAGTCGCTCTCCGGTCGTCTCGGACTGGCCACTCTGAATGCCGAGGCAGCGGATTTCGTCCCGCTCTCTCCCCCCAAGGCATTCTGTCCGCTGGATGCGATGCGGACCATCGCACCTGCGGACGGGGGAGACGGCAATGGAAATGCGTTGGGGCAGGGGAGAACCCTACAGGAAGATCTCGACCTCCTGTTCGACGAGGTAACGAATTTCGGGTTGGTGCCTGTTTGGTGGCGAACCCGGGCCGACTTGGACGGGGCCACACCCGCCAATCTCGGCCAGTGGGTGCCCCTGCTTGATGCCTGGGGTCTGGTCCCTTCCCCGGCAAATGGAAATGCCGGAGGCGATGACGATAGAAACGACAACCTCGAGTTGGATGTGTTCGTCGAGCGGCTGCTGCAAACAGCCTGTCATAGAGCTTTCGGAGTACACGTTGGCGCAGTAGATGCGGTGACCGGCCAGCGGATTCCTGGTACACTCTTCGTTGACTACGTGTCGGCCTACGAAGCCGTGTTCCATCTGGTCGATATCTCCTCGTTCTCGTGGCCGAAGACTACGGCGGTGTGGAACAACACCGCGGACACGGCCTTCGGCGCGATGATGTCCGGAGGATACCACATCGTGGAGGTCGTCGGTCGAAGCACGATGCTTGGGATGGTCATTGTCTCAGTGATGCAGCGCATCAACATGATGGCTGCGGCGTTCGAGCTGGGGGACGCTGCCTTCGCAGCCCCCGCACCGGGTGACGTGCAGACATTGCGGGATCATGCGGAAAGCAACTTCCTGCTCCCGAACCATCTGGTTCGCTACCAAGATTGGTTCGTGGAGGACAAGAACTTGTTCATCCCTTTCGGATGCAAATCCGTGAAGGTGGAATGCTTCGACGACAAGACTGGGGTGCACGGCTCGGTGTGGTTGGAGAACATGTGGATTGCCCCTGGGGATGACGCCACGTCCTGGCGATTCGGGTTCACGATTGCGGTCGAGGGCGACTATGACTGGTGGGTGAAGGCATTCGCGGTGCCCCTCGCCTTCGGTAGTCTCATTCTCATCCCCCTGTATGTCTATCTCGTGTGGGTCAAGCATGGCGACGAGCTGTCCGCCTTCGGGAAGTCATGCAACCTGGAGTTCGAGGTCCGGATCATGGAGGAGAACGGCCGCATCAAGACCGTCACGACGTGTAACCAGATCATGGCTTTCAAGGGTGGACTCTGGAACGTTCGAGGGGAGTCCACACTCAATCGAGGACGGCCGGTTTCGATCCGGGTTTCCGAGACAGGATTCATCTTCAGACCCTTTACTGTCCTGGGAGCCTCGTTCATGCAATTGCCCGGGACGAAGCCGGACGGAGCCCTGTTTGTGTATACCCCGGCGAAGGACGATGACGTTTCGAAGCCGGTACCGGGGATGCCCTGGATGTCCGCCGTCGAGGCCTCCGACTTCGCTGTCATTTCCGCTGAGTCCCCGGCCGAGACGGTCTCACCGTGGCTGACCATCGATGCGTTGCTCGGCCCGTCGAGTACCTTCGTAGTGGGACCATCCTTGGATGGCATTCCACGTCAGCGGTGGAAGGTCGAGGTCATGTGGGATCTCGTCAGGAACGTGACCACGAAGTTCCTGCTCGAGCCTGATGGGGACTACAAGACCTACGCCGACGTGGCGGACGCTCCCGAGGTTTCGCCTCTCAGATTATCGGTCCTGTCAAGCCCGGTCCCGCTTCTTGCTCCACGGTGGTCAATGGCTTTGGAGACTGAGTCGAAGTGGATCGTTCTGCTGCACAACTTCGCCCCGTTGGGCAAAATCACGGGCCTTGTGAACATCGGATTCTCCAGGCACAAGCTCATACCGCACTGCAGCCCCAACGACCATGGAGGCCACGATTACCGTCTCGAACGGCCGGCGCGTATTTGTCATGAGCCAGACCATCGCGGATCCTGCCCCCAAGGGGACACTGATCATAGGGTGCTTGCCTTTCGAAAGCTCATTCAAGGTTGCCGTCGAGTGCCGATGCTTCGATTCCGGCAACGGGGACGCCGTCTCTCTTGCGAGCAAGACTCTGGAAATGCATGGAGTCGAAAACGCTCTTCCGTTGAAGAAGGGACAGGAGTTGGTGTGGGCAGACGAGCAACTTCCGCTCCCTACGCCGGAAGAGATCTTCGAGGCCGTGAAGGCCAATCCGCTGCCTGCGAACCTGCTCACCAAAGCCGCCCAGACTCTGATCATGAAGGCGCTGGGGATGCGGGGGACAACCTCGTCGCTCACAACGGCAAGCAAGGCAACTGGGTTCGCCGCCACTTTCACATCGGGGACGAGCTCAGAAGACGGGGAACCCGATGGAACGTGATGCCCGCGGCGATGCAGGCTTCGGTCGCTGTCGCTCTGCACCTTGCGACGAAGGCAGCGAAAGGTCATCGTGAGACAATGATTGGTGGGTCTAAACTCGCTATCGCAACTGCACTGAGCGCACTGGCTATTACCGCTCCGGCCAAGACTCTGGCGGAGAGCTCCGACGGCCGGTGGCAACTCGCCTTCGGTGCCCGTGTGGAAGGCAACACATTTTGGCCATCGGGACCGGGAACGTCGGCGCTGGTGGACCTGTACATCGACCGCCACGCGATGCTTTTCCTGGGAGTAGCCATGCTGAATGACCACGCCGTAGGCCGTAGAATCCAGGGGGAGCTTCCTGGGACGGAGCTACTTTGGGGCCCAGTCGTCGGCATTCGCACCGCTTTCTCCCCCGACGAGGGGCTGTTCCTGCAGGCTGTCTACCGTCCCGTATACAACTTGACGGCTTGGACCACGTGCGACTCTGGTAGTACCATACCGCAGGATGCCAAGAGTCAGGGTATCGGCTTAGAATATGGATATCGTCACCAATTCGATGGAACCTCACTGCTGGTTGAAGTCTTTGCTGGAGCAGGTGCGATACTCGAACCCAGTTGGAAAGACTGTGTCCCTCAGGACCCGTATTCCGACGCCGAAGAAATTTACTTTGGCGGAGGGATCGCTGTCGGCTACTCGCCGTGGTAGCGCGACGCCCGGCGACGCGATGCGATTGTTGAGTAACCCGAACCGCCAGCCGGATGCCAGTGCGTTGCCGGCCGCGTGCATGATCACGAAGAACGAGGAGAAGCACCTGCCGCGCTGCCTCGCAAGCTTGGAGAAGCTGACGGACCGGATCAACATCGTGGACATGGGCTCCACCGACCGGACGATCGAGATTGCGAAATCGTTTGGCGCCCGGGTAATCTCCTCGCCGTGGCGCAAGGACTTCGCATATCATCGCAACGAGTCGCTTGCCATGTCCAGGGCGCGCTTTAACAACGTTGCCGAGCATCGCAGCCGAAGGTGTTCTCCGACCAAGTCTGCTTGACATATCCATCATATGGCCATAGGATGTGTAAATGTGATATGCTGGCAGGAGGCAGCACATGCGTACCACGATAATTCTTCAGGACGGGCTGGTTGAGCGGCTGGTGAGCGTGGGGGGCTTCCGCACGCGAACAGCCGCTATCCAGACTGCTATCGAGGAGTACATTGCGCGACGGGAGCGACAGGAGCTTGCTCAGATGGCCGGGAAGGTGAAGTTCTTCGACGATCACCTGCACGTGCTGGACAAGCTGGAGGAGGAGGAATGATCCTCGTTGACTCGACGGTGTGGATCGACTTCCTGCGGGGCAAGGCTGCCCACGGGATGACCGCGCTTCTTGAAGAGAACGGAGTTGCGATGTGCGGCATGGTCCTGTCGGAAGTGCTGAGCGGTGTGCGTCAGGCCCGGCAGCGGGACGTGCTGGAGGCGAGACTGTGCCTCTTGCCATACCTGGAACAGACTAGCGAGGTTCACGCCCGCGCCGGCAGGATTTACGCTGACTTGAGAAGGAACGGCGTCACGATCCCACTTTCCGACTGCATCATTGCCGCTGTTTGTCTCGCAAACGAGGTGGCGCTTCTCTCCACCGACAAGCACTTCGATTTGGTGTCAGGTATTACGAGGGCTCGCGGCGTCTCTTGACCCTTGCGTTCCGGACGGATGACCTGACCGCGTGAATCGCAAGCTTTCAAGATGCGACCACCTACCCGAAGTACCTGTCCAATTCCGGGAGGTAGCAGTCCCACCGCACGCGCTTGCCGGCCGGTGCCCACAGGTCGGAGACGTACATGCCGTTGCACAGGGTGTCGGGATCCAGCGCGGGAAAGTCGCCTTCTCCCTTCCAGAACCGAATGGCCTGCTCCACGACTTCGACGCCCTGTCCCATGGTGTCGAACACGAGGCCCCTCAGCGGAAGCGCCAGGATTCGATCGCGGATGAGGTGCGCAGTCGCCGTTCGCCACGAGTAGATCGAGTTGCCGGACACCAGGAGCCTGGTGTAGGGGTGCTCGACCAGGACAGGCTCACGGGAACGGCCGGGGCAGTGGCCCTCGAAGCGAGTAAGGCAGAAGACCCCGCCCGAGACCGTCAGACGGCCGAACACGTGCAAGTCGATCGGAACGTCGGGGAAGCCGCTGTGCCTGCTGGGGCCCCGCCCCGCCCCATTCTGCCCTACCCCACCGAGGGGGAGGGGACCATTCCGCACACCCCCCCCTCCCACGTCAAGGGGGAGGGGGGGGCTGGTCGACAGGGACGTTGGGACGTACCTCGGAAGCGGGAAATGCAGGGGCAGGAAGCCGGAGGCACCGGTGCTCAAAATGGTCTCCCGGATCCCCGCCACACTGTGCGCGGCGCCCGCGATCGTGACGTCGAAATCGTTCGAAAGCGCTCGGGCCAGGCCTGGGTCGAAGCTTATCACCCGCCGCACCTTCCCCTTCAGCTCCGACACTACCGCCAGCACGGAGTCGAGCTGCCCTTCCGGCAAGCGCCCGGGGACGATCAGGCCCGGCTCCGAGCCATTCCTTCGAATCTGGTCGAACAGGCCGGGAAGCCGGGAAGCGCCGTCCAGGAAGCGGAGGCCGCAGTGCTTCTCTCCGACGAAGACGACGTCGGCCCCGCGGGGCAGGACCGGGGACCAGAGCATGGTTAGTAGGCACAGCCTACGCGGGCCCCTCTCCGCCGTGGCCGATGCAGGGGACGGGGCGGAGGACGCCTCCCCAAGTTCCGAGCATGAAGGGCCGAGGGGACGCGGGCCCCTCACCGCCGTGGCCGATGCAGGGGACGGGGCGGAGGACGCCT
>Ga0172371_10014453_pt1 | contig 10167 bp, 8 predicted proteins | sample Lak12m_FD_114543 | JGI IMG/M metagenome (GOLD analysis project Ga0172371, IMG submission 114543) | Freshwater microbial communities from Kabuno Bay, South-Kivu, Congo - kab_022012_12m | ecosystem: Environmental > Aquatic > Freshwater > Lake | place: Democratic Republic of the Congo: South-Kivu... | reverse complement strand
TGTTAAAATTAGCAGCCCACGAATTCATTCGTGGGAATATGAGCTAAAAATAAAACCTTGTAACCGTTTCAACGGTTTCATATTGAATTTTCACACAGGCTCTTTAACTGTGGGGTAAACAAAAAACGGGAAAAAGTATAACTATTTCAACGGTTTCTAATGAAACAGATGAAAATCGCAATTATTACTGAAGGATATCAAGGTACCGGTTACGGTCATTTGACCAGGTGCCTATCAATTTATCAAGCTTTTGAAGAAAAAGGTATAACTCCCTTATACATTGCAAACTGCGATGAAGAAGGGAAAAAGTTCATACCAGATGTAAAACTCCTTCAGACGAATTGGATTGAGAAAAGTGAACTACTCATTGATACTATTACCGATTTTGATATTGCGGTTATAGACAGTTATCTCGCACCGTTTGCTTTATATGAGAGAATTTATAAGACTGTAAAAAAAGCTATTTACATTGATGATTATATTAGGCTTGATTATCCTCCAGGAATAGTAGTAAACGGAACAATCGGAGCAGAAAATCTACCCTACAAAAAGGATGATAAGCACGAATATTTATTAGGCATAGATTATATGCCGTTGCGTAAGGAATTTTGGGATGTAGAAATACCTAAAAGACCTGGTAACATTGAAAATGTTCTCTTAACTTTTGGGGCACAAGATTTTAAAAATTTGACACCTAAGGTTTTGGCTTTTTTACTCAAACAGTTCTCAAGTTACGGTTATTATATTGTAGGAGGTAGATTATCCGCTGATGAAATCGAAAAAGAAAACGTTCATTATTATTCTTCAGTTAATGCTATACAAATGCTAGAATTAATACTTAAAGTTGATCTTGCTGTTAGTGCAGCAGGTCAAACAACTTATGAACTTGCCAGAGTAGGACTGCCTACAGTCGCAATTGGTGTTGTGGATAATCAAAAATATAATCTTATTGGATGGAAAAAATCTGGTTTTATAAAAGAAGAAATATGGGTAGAAGATAGCAATCTATTTGAGAAAGTTGAAAGTAGTATTATCAAAAAGAGAAATCCTCACATAAAAGTTTTTATTGATGGGCAGGGAGCAAGAAGAATTCCAAATAGAGTTTTAGCCAATTAGTACATTAAAAGATGATAAAAAATATTTTTTTTCGGGAAGCAACGCTTAATGACGCAGAGATATTATTTCAGTTGTCAAATGAAGATAGTGTTAGAGCAAATTCAATAAACAAAAATAAAATAAAATGGGATAATCATGTAAATTGGTTGAAAGAAAAGTTTGCCTCAGAAAATTATTCAATTTTTCTTTTCTTTTATGAAAATGAATTTTTAGGGCAAGTAAAATTTGAATCTCAAAACCATGAGTTAATAATTAGCCTATGTATTACTGAAAAATTTAGAGGGAAAAAACTAGCTGTACCAATACTTAAAAAGGGGATTGAAAAGATTTTCGAAAAAAACAAAATAGCTGAAAAAGTAATTGCTTATATAAGGCCGGAGAATTATGCATCAATAAAAAGTTTTACTAATGTTGGTTTTGTTTTTAGTGAATTAGTAGAGATTAATGAAGATCAGTTTAATAAATATTTGTTATTGAGAGAGAGCTGTGAAAAAAAATAATTTATTCGAGGAAAATAAAGTTTTCATTATTGCCGAACTCTCAGCAAATCATAATCATGATTTTAATGTAGCTTTGAAAACAATAAAAACGGCAAAAGAAGCAGGTGCAGATGCAATTAAACTGCAGACTTATACCGCTGATACAATAACATTAGATTCAGAAAAGGAAGTTTTTCAAGTTAATCAAGGAACAATTTGGGATGGAATAACTTTATATAAATTATATCAACAAGCGTATACACCATGGGAATGGCAGCCAAAATTAAAAAAGTATGCTGAGAAATTAGGACTAATTTGTTTTTCATCACCATTTGATAAAACAGCTGTTGATTTCCTTGAAAAAATGGATGTCCCTGCATATAAGATTGCGTCCTTTGAAATCACCGATATCCCATTAATTGAATACACGGCTTCAAAAGGAAAACCAATTATTATCTCAACTGGAATTGCATCTTTAGCGGATATTGAAGAAGCTGTTGATGCATGCAGAAGAGTTGGCAATAATGACATTGCTTTACTAAAATGTACATCATCATATCCGGCGCCAATAGAAGAAGCCAATCTGATAACAATACCGCATCTTAAAAAAACTTTTAATGTAATTCCGGGATTATCTGATCACACAATGGGACACGCCGTTGCTATAGGTGCGGTAGCACTTGGTGCAAAAATAATTGAAAAACATTTCATCCTAGATAGAAGCATGGGTGGACCCGATTCAGCTTTTTCAATGGAGCCTGCGGAATTTAAGCAAATGGTTGATGCGATTAGAGAGGTTGAAAATGCATTAGGTAAGGTAAGTTATGCAATTACTCCCAAGATTGAAAAAAGCAGAGAATTTGCTCGCTCACTCTTCATAGTTAAAGATGTAAAAGCTGGTGAAGAAATTACCGAAGAAAATGTAAGATCAATCAGACCAGGATACGGTTTACAACCAAAATATTATAAAGAAGTTTTAGCTAAAAAATTTAGAAAAGATATTGAGAAGGGAACTCCTTTAGATTGGGGACAGTTTGAATAATAAAGATGTTACTACTAAAACCCATAAATTAAATCCCAAATTTGTACTTGGCACTGTTCAATTCGGATTAAACTACGGCATTAATAATAAATCTGGGGTAGTTAATGATGACTCTTTATCGGAATTACTAAATTATGCTTTTAACAAAGGAATAGATACTTTAGATACGGCATATAATTATGGAAATAGTGAAGAAAGAATAGGTAAATATTTATCTGTTAATAATTGTAATTTTAAAGTAATCACAAAGGCGCCAAGGGGATCAGATACAATCAATGTCAAAAAGTATTTTCAAGAAACTTTGGATAAATTGAAAAAAAAATCAGTATATGGTTACATGCTGCATGATTTTAACGATTACCTAAATGACAAAAAAATAATTAATTCATTAACGGATTTAAAAAATAGTGGCTTAATAAATAAAATTGGTTTTTCATTGTACTATCCCGAACAATTGGATATTTTATTTAATGATAAAAGGAATTTCGAACTAATTCAGGTTCCTTATAATTTAGTAGATAGAAGGTTTGAAAAATATTTTGAACAGTTAAAGAATAGAAATGTCGAAATACACGTTAGATCTGTTTTACTTCAGGGATTGTTCTTTATGAAACCCGAGGAACTTCCGGAAAAATTAAAGCCATTTAATAACTTCCTTGATAAATTGAATCAGATAAGTCAATACACAAATAGAACAATTGAAAATATAGCGCTTAATTTTGTTGCGCAAAATCAAAATGTCGATAAGATAGTAGTCGGTGTTGACAATCAAAAGCAGTTAATAGATAATCTAAGTGAAATTAATAATATGATTGATGCCGAAAAACTACTTCATATAAAAGATGAGTTAGCTGAGCTTAATCTACCAACTGAATTATTAATACCTTCAAATTGGAAATAAAATGAGTCGAATTATAGCAATCGTTCAAGCAAGAATGACTTCGAGCAGATTGCCGAATAAAGTATTAAAAAGAATCGAGGATAAGCCAATTCTCTGGTATGTAATTAATCAACTAAAATATTCAAAAAAAATTGATAATATTATTGTTGCAACAAGTAAACATGACACTGATGATTTAATTAACAAATTTTGTTTTGAACAAAATATCAATTGTTACAGGGGTAGTTTGAATAATGTCTTAGAAAGGTATTACGAAGCTGCCAAATGCTTTAATGCTGATATTATTGTTCGTATCACTGCAGATTGTCCTTTAATTGATCCACAGATCGTTGATGATTGTATTAACACATTTTTAGAAGGAAATTTTGAGTACGTATCAAATACTGTTACTTTATCATTTCCAGATGGTTATGATTGTGAAGTTTTTAGCATTAAGACTTTGGAAAAGGTGAAAATGCTAGCGACAACAGATACTGATTTCGAGCATGTTACATACTTTATTAGTAGTCATAAGGAATTATTTAAAGTTGGACAAGTTATTTATCATGAAGATCTATCTTATTTAAGACTTACATTAGACGAATCTGAAGATTTTATATTAATTGAGAGTGTTATTAAATCATTATTTAAATATGATGATTTCATTAAACTTCAAGATGTTATTGAATATTTATTAAATAATAAGTTGTACCATCCAAATAAGCATAAAAGAAATGAGGGATTATTAAAAAGTATTAGGAGTGATAAAATGAAAAATTTAAATTTGAAAAATTCTAAGTTATATCGTGAAAAGGTACATCAAATAATACCGGGTGGTGCCCACACTTATTCAAAAGGTGATGATCAGTTTCCCCAAATGTCACCGGCAGCTATTAAAAGAGGGAAAGGTGCATATATTTGGGATATTGATGACAATAAGTTTTTAGATTGTTCGATGGGTTTAACCGCGGTTAGTTTAGGGCATGCTTATGAACCGGTGCTAAAAAAAGTACGAGAAGTGTTGGAATTAGGTGTTAATTTCCAAAGACCTTCATATCTAGAATTAGAAACTGCGGAAAAGTTTTTATCTCTTGTTCCGCAACATGATATGATTAAGTTTGCAAAAAATGGTTCAACTGTAACTACTGCTGCTGTTAAATTAGCACGCGGTTTTACAGGACGAAAATTAGTCGCATTTCCCTACGATCATCCTTTTTATTCTTACGATGACTGGTTTATCGGAAAGACACCTTGTGATTTAGGTATTCCAACTGAAATAAAAAATCTTTCAGTAACTTATAAAGCTGATGATATTAATTCGTTGAATGAATTGTTTCAAAAATATCCCGATCAAATTGCATGTGTTATAAGTGAACCAGAGAAAAATTTTGGTGTCGATCCTTTATATTTACAAAAAGCAATTGATTTAACACATAAGAATGGTTCGCTTTACATCGTTGATGAGATGATTACAGGGTTTAAAACTTTTTTACCAGGTTCTTTAGTAAAATTTAATGTAAAACCTGATATGGCAACTTGGGGAAAAGGTATAGCAAATGGCTTTTCTTTTTGTGCACTTACCGGTACAAAAGAAGTAATGAAACTTGGGGGAATTACTGAAATTGGGAAAGAGAAACTTTTTTTAATTTCAACTACTCACGGTGGTGAGACACATGCTTTCGCAGCTGCGATGGCTACTATTGATGAATTTTTATTGCATAATGTAATCGAACACATCCATAAAGTAGGCGGTAATATTATTAGCGAAGCTAGAAAAATTATACATTCTAATCAACTTGACCAATTTATTCAAATTACTGATTCTAATTGGCAACCATTATTCATTTTCAAAAATATTAATAATGAAATCGATAATGGTTATAGAACGCTTTTTATGCAAGAAATGATACAGAACAGAATACTTTTTCAGGGAATTTTTCAGCCTTGTTTTAGTCATAAGAGCGAAGAAATTATTAAATTTCTTGAAGGTTTCAATTTATCTTGTAAAGTTTACAAAGATGCGCTTGAGTATGGCTGGGAACATTATTTAGTTGGTGAACCAACAAAACCAGTATTTAGAAAGTTTTTATAATTCAGTAATACCAATAGTGAAATTTAGTTACCCTATCCAGAGATCTTTTTTTATTAATTCTGAAAAAAACTTGAGTTTTTATATCCTGAATATAGAAAAAATAGAAGTCAAGATTTACTGCCAACATATCATGATGCTGGTCAGTTTTATTGGAGTAATATTAAGTCTTTTTATAAAAATAAAAACTTAGTGACAAATAATTCAGTGCCATTTATTTTGTCAGAACTTGAAGTGCAAGATATTGATACTGAAGATGATTGGAAACTGGCTGAAATTAAATTTAAAAGATTGTGCGTTTAATAAACTAGTAGATTAGAAATATTATAATATAAAACATTACATTGAAAATTCGTAATCAGAAGGTTAATATATACTAAACTTTAAAATATTATTACAAGTGCTTTCTCCTGCAAAAAGAATTTCTCTTGATAAATTATATCATGCAATTTTTATCAGCTTTCAATTTCAACAGAAGTTTAATAAATAAAATATTTCACTACTGTCCGGTTTAGAATAAATTGAAAACCGGCAACATTATAAGATTTAGATAATTATAAGAAATAATAATCATGCTCGATTTGAAATAAAAAACTGGTAAATTCTGCTCTAGTCGAAAAATTACTCTGGAGCAGAGAATGAATTCATGTCAAACAATTTTTAAGTCAGGACGTAAATTAAAAGTTAGTTTAAATAAAAAAAAGAAGAGACTCGGTTTTTGATAAAAACATTAAGTTTAATTAACAGAAAAAACTTAAAACAAAAAGGAGTCTCTTATCGAGCAACATACAGAAAAAAGAATTAAAAACCTTGAGTGGTTACTGGAACAACCGGTAGCAATACAGTTTGAATTATTTCTACACCACCTAGAACTCTCAAAACTACTAATCAATCAACTTTTGCAAGATGAAGTAGTTCAAAAGGCAGGAGAGAAATACGCAAGAGCCAAACCGTTTGATGGACAATTTAGTCGGTGGGGCTATAATCCGGTAAGTGTGAGAATCGGAGAAGAAAAAGTAAAAATGGAAATCCCCCGACTCTATGATAATAAGGCAGAAGAAACCGTGGGGTTGGCAAACTATCAGAAATTGAAAGAGATAGAACTTCCGAGCGAACAATTGTTGAAGAAGATCATCTTAGGCTTAAGCGAACATGATTATAAAACCGTAACGCAGCAAGCCATAGAAAGTTTTGGTTTAAGCCAATCCAGTGTTAGTCGAGCCTTTATGGAACAAAGCAGTAAAACCTTGGAAGACTTTGAACAAAGAGATTTAAGTCACTATGATTTTGTAGCCTTGTTAATAGACGGGAAACATTTATTGAAAGAGCAAGTGGTGATAGCCTTAGGCGTAACAAGGAAAGGAGACAAGGTTCCTCTTGGGTTCATTCAAACAACAACCGAAAACGCTAAAGCGGTTAAAGGATTGCTGCAAGATCTTCTCGCACGGAATTTTCAATTTGATGAAGGGTTATTGGCTATCATAGATGGAGCAAAAGGATTAAGCAAAGCGATAAAAGAAGTGTTTGGAGAGTTTGTCGTCATCCAACGATGTCAATGGCACAAGCGAGAGGATGTGGTCAGTTACTTAAACAAAGAAGAGGAGGAGCGGTATCGGGGAAAATTGCAGCGCGCCTATCTTGAACCGGATTACCAAACGGCAAGAAGCAAGTTATTGGAAATCAAAGAAGAGCTGAAGCAGATCAATCGTAACGCTGCAAATTCCTTGCAAGAAGGATTAGAAGAAACACTCACGTTGCATAAGTTGGGACTTATTGAAGAACTTGGCGTCTCGCTAACAACTACCAATATTATCGAGAACTTGAATTCTCAACTCAACAAATATCTTGGCAGAATAAAACGATGGGTCAATCCCGAGATGCAAGCCCGATGGGTGGCAGTTGCTTTGGTAGAAGTGGGCAAAAAGATGAGAAGAATAAACAACTATAAAAAACTTTATTTATTACGCACTGCATTAAAGACCGAACTGAAATTAAAGCAACAAAAAGTAGCTTAATGTACTTTGAGTCTCTTACATATTTTCAACTAAGTTTGGTTTTTTGTCTTAGTCAGCTAATGGAACATCTTCTTAAACATAAATTTAATCAATGTGTAGAGAGATATAAAGGTAACTATAAAACAAGAGACTTTAGCTGCTGGAATCAATTTTTAGCTATGAGCTTTGGACAGCTTACTTATCGTGAATCTCTTCGGGATATTGAAACTTGCTTAAGAGCTGTGCAGAATAAACTATATCATATGGGCATAAAAAGTAAAATATCAAAAAGTACCTTAGCCGATGCGAATTAAAAAGAGATTACCGCATTTATGAAGACTTTGCTCATATACTTATTGCTCAAGCAAGAAAACTATATCGCCAAGAAGACTTTGAGAAAGAACTTGATGAAACAGTTTATGCACTGGATTCAACTACCATAGATTTATGTTTATCATTATTCCCTTGGGTAAACTTTAGGAAGCACAAGGGGGGAATAAAGCTACATACATTGCTGGATGTACAAACAAGCATTCCGACCTTTATTTATATAACTCCGGCGAAGGTACATGATGTAAACATACTTGATATTATTATCCCGGAAGTTGGAGCTTTTTATGTTATGGATAGAGGTTATGTTGACTTTGCTCGTTTATATTCATTAACCGTGAACAATTCTTTTTTTGTTACTCGTGCTAAATCCATCTTTAAGTTTGATAGAATTTATTCGCATGGAGTTGATAGAACCACCGGTATAATCTGCGATCAAACAATTAACCTCAGCGGATTCTATCAATCAAAAGATTATCCCGAGAAGCTTCGCCGTATTAAATATTATGATAAACAAACAGACAAGCATCTTGTCTTTCTAACAAATAATTTTAAACTGAATTCATTACTGATTGCTAAAATTTTCAAGGATCGATGGCAAATAGAATTATTCTTTAAATGGATTAAGCAGCATTTAAGAATTAAATCTTTCTATGGCACAACTCCGAATGCTGTTAAAACACAAATATGGATTGCTGTTTCTGTTTATCTGCTCATTGCTATCATTAAGAAGAGACTAAAAATTGAAATATTGCTCTACACTTTTTTACAGATTTTAAGTGTGCATATTTTTTAAAAAAGCCCGATTTTAGATCTTATAAACGACATCGATTACAAAAACAATATTCAGTATTCGGTTAATCAATTGAATCTATTTGACTTATAACCGGACAGTAGTGAAAATATTTACTTACTTGATTTTTCGTGTGTACAAAATAATAATATATGGGTGACAATACATAAATGGATTCAATTTTTTCATTCTTTTATAAATTTAAAAAATCTTATCTAATCAAAGCATTGTCAATCTATTCAATAGGAGGAATTGCTAATAAAATAATACCTTTTTTATTAATACCTATTTTAACTAAATATTTAAATCCCACAGAATATGGTATTGCTGTAACTTTTGTAGCAATTGTTGCTGTATTTACACCAATAGTTGGATTTAATGGAAATACAACTATTACGAGATTTTATTTTGATATAAAAGAAAAAGAGTTTGATAGCTTTATTACAGATATAATAAAAATTATAGGTATAATGACTATTATTTTAACATTTATTTTTCTAATCTTTTCCAGAGTTGCTGAAAATATTTTTAACTTAAATAGTAATATATTGATAATTGTACCGCTCACGGCCGGATTTACTGCAATAACTGGAAATTATTTAACAATTTTACAAGTATCGAAAAACCCTATAAATTATATTTTATTTACTATTGCTTTAACTTTAACAAATTTAGGCTTGAGTGTTTTTCTTGTAGTTTTTATGAATTGGGGTTATCTGGGCAGAATTGGAGCAATTATTATATCTACCTTAATTTTTGGTTCATTGTCTTTTAATAAAATTAATAAGAATGATCTATTCTCATTTAATTTGAAATTTTTACCAATAATTATTTCCTTTGGCGCACCATTATTTGTAAACTCTATTTCAGGTTGGGTTTTAACACTTGGAAATAGAATTATAATAAATAAAACATTAAATTTAGCTTCAACGGGGATATTCTCTATTTCATACTCTATTGCAATGATTATACAGTTTATAGATGAATCGTTTGGAAGAGCTTTCATGCCAATATTTTTCGAGAAAATGATTTTAGAAGATGAGAGAGAAAAAATTAAACTTGTAAAAATAATTTATGCGTATATGCTTGTTTTATTAGTTATAACTATCTTTCTTGGCTTATTCTCAGATTTTATTGTGCATACATTAACAAATAAATCTTATTGGGAAGCCTCAAAACTAGTGCCATGGTTGACGCTAGGCTATTGGAGTTTTGCTGGTTACAAAGTATTATTAAATCTTTTATTATATCTAAAAAAAACCATCATTATGGGTTTATCTAGTCTTATTTCAGCTGTAATTACCATAATTTTAATGATATGGTTTATATATTATTGGGGTTTAATAGGGTCCTCGTATGCAATTTGTTTATCTAATTTATTTTCAATGTTTTTCCTGTGGATATATATATACAAGCACTTGAAATTTTTTTGTAATCCATTACT
>Ga0172371_10014451_pt1 | contig 10169 bp, 8 predicted proteins | sample Lak12m_FD_114543 | JGI IMG/M metagenome (GOLD analysis project Ga0172371, IMG submission 114543) | Freshwater microbial communities from Kabuno Bay, South-Kivu, Congo - kab_022012_12m | ecosystem: Environmental > Aquatic > Freshwater > Lake | place: Democratic Republic of the Congo: South-Kivu... | reverse complement strand
TGTGGTCCACCAGCAGCGTGGCGATCTCGCGATCCGCCCAGACGAACGCTTCCGGGGTGGGAAACCGCCGCAACAGGTACAAGCCGCCTTCGACCGAATCGGCTACGTTGTCCCGCGAGCCGTGGTCCCAGTTGAATCGCAGGTAACGCGGCTTCAGCAGATTCCCCAGCGGGTGGCGAATCGCCTGGGCGTAGCGGTCGCTCCCCAGCGCCAAATCGTAATCCAGGAAGCCCACGAAGTCGTACCCCCAGCCGTCGCGGATGACCGCGTCGTCGTGCGGCCCCGCCGCGGACTGCAGGTCGCCGATGATGATCCCGTCCGAGTTCGTTCCGCGCCGCAGGACCTCGTCGAACATGTACTCCAGGTGCGGCTGGTACTGCTTCGCCTTGTCCGGACACGCTTTCACGTCCACGGCGAACAGCAATCCCAAGCCGCCGATGATCTCGCAGCCGTGGTCGGACAGCCGCGTCGGGACGAACTTGCCGGGCAGCAGGTACGAGTCCGCCAGCCGGTGCGCCCAGTCCAAGTACTTCCGCTCGCCGGTTATCGCAAACAGCCGCGGAAGGATCTGCAGCAGATCGCCGTTCACTTCGACGTTCGTCGACGGGATCTTGCCGTACGGCGTCTCGTACCGCGCGTGCCGGAACACGTCGTCGACGATATCCCGCATCCGCTGGAACCACGGCGAGTCTCGGCCCGTCAGTTCCACGATCGGCACCAAGCCGTCCTTGGCGTACTCACTGGCCCCGAAGACCATCGCATCGAAGTCCATTTCGACCTGGCGGCCCGCGTCCATGTCGTAGCTGACGGGAATCCGGTCCAAGTGGTTGCCCAGCCGCTGTTCCGCCTGCAGCGCGTCGGTCATCACGGTGTCGAGCACGCGCTCGTCGGTGAAATACGCCGCCCAGACGTAGAACGGATAGCAGTCCGCCGCCGTATCACGATAGTTCCACTCGGCGCCGGTCGGGCGGAACAGTCCGGAGCGCGCGTCGCGGACCGGCAGACAGCATTCGTGCAGCCAACGCTGGACTTTGCCCAGCGCGATCCCTGCATAGCGTGCGGACCGTTCCGCCCGCTGCCAATCCGGATGCTGCGGAGCCGGCTCCCAGAGTCGCCGGGTCTCGTCGTTCAGCTCAAAACCGGGCAAATCCGCCCAGACTGCCGCTTGGCTGCCGCCGAAAGAAACGCTGGCGGTGCGTACAGGTTTGACGATCAGCGGACCGGTCGCCTGACCCGTTACGCGGACGCCGGCTAGGAACGCCACCGGCCCGCCGCCCTGCCCGCACAGCGAAACCACCTTTCCGCCAGCCGGGTTCCCCAGCGGGACGGGGAGCCACTCGAATGCCTGCTGCCGGACGTCGGCCAGCGTCCCCGAGCGGCCGTCGTACGTGAAGCCCATCGTCCGCGGCGCTGCTCCCTTGGTCCCGAACAGGACCTCGAACCGGTCGTCCGACGCCACGTCGTCCGGGAGCGTGACATCCAACCGCCACTCGGCCAGCCAGTAGTATTTCTGCCCGGCGATCTCCTGGGGGCCGTCGGTGAACAGGACTTCCGCCGCGGAACCCGTGGACGCGGCGGCCAAGCAGAGCAACGTAGCCAGCACTTTCATGGAACAGGCCCTCCGGCTGAGGCGATGGCGACTTCGGACCGTTGACGCGGCTCGAGCCTCGACGGCAACTTGTCGCCAGTCTACCCGCGGCGAGAGTGCCCTGTCCAGCCTTGGCGATCACCGGGGTCACGGCATCGCCGCCGGCAGAATCTCCAGGGTTTGCTCGTCCAACCGATACGTCAACCCGCCCGGATCGAGCAGCGTCCGCAGCAGTTGGTCCAGCGTCGCCTCTTTCACATCCAGCCACACAAGTTTGTCTCGCAGTTCCTCGGCGCCCGCTGCAAGACGCAGTTCCACGCCGAGTTCCTTGGCGATCGCGGCAGCGACGGCGCCCAAGGGCTTGTCCTGAACGCGGAGCGTATACCGTTTCTCCACCTTGGCTTTCGCGGTCGGGATCTTAGGACGGGGTGACGGGCTGTCGAGCATTCGCCGGATCGCGGCGACTGTCTCGATCGTCGAGTCGACCATGACACTGCCGGCTTCGATGGTAAACCGCGCGTCGGGAAAACGTCGGCGGATTTCCGCACCGACGGCGGCGGGGCTGCCGCGAAGCGGGATTCGCCGCAGGATGGAGGCCGTCGCGGGCAGGGGCTGGAGCTGGATCGCCGAGCCGTCGGAACTGTATTCGAAAGTCAAACCGAAACCCGCCAGGACCAGGCTCAGCGATTGTACGAAGGTCAGCGGTGGCAAGTCCACCGCGGGCCACAGATCATGCGGGATCTGCTCGAGGCCCACCACCGACAGGCCCACGCCGGCGGCGATTTCCTGGACCAGTTCGCGGGGCGTGGCGAGTTCGGGCCAGCGGAGCGGCTGCATCCGCGTCACCCGGCTGCGCACGGCCGGCGGCAACTGCTGCGCTTGCTCTTCTCGCAGGGCCGCCACCGTCCCCAGCACGGATGCCGTGGAAGGTGGCCCCAGGTAGATCACCGGGCCGACTTGGCCGAGGCCCAGCTTGAGTTGGCTGGCGATTCGCTGCAGCAGTTCGTGCAACGGGATGTCGGTGATGATCAAGTCCACGGCTTGATCGGGATCGACCCGCCGGTCCAGGAAGATGGCGACCTGCTGGATGCGCGCCAAGTTGGTTAACGCCGGGCGCAAAGGATTGGAACCCCAGCGGACGCCGGCGGGTAGCTCGAGCTGCTGGTCGAGTTCGGCTTCGCTCTTCCAGACCATCTCGGCCGCCGCGCCCGGGTGACTCTGTACCGGAAGTAGCAGCTGCAGCGGCGCCAGCAGCGCTAGCCAGCGTTTCAACAAGTTGGCGCGCGAGACGGCCGTTAAGCTTTTCCTACACGGCATACTTTTTGCCTCCTGCCCAAGGCCCACAGTCCCGCTCAACTTCGCCGTCATTGTGACCAAAACCGGCGGACAAGGAAAGTGACCAAATCATCGTTCTTCGCTCAAGGGAACCGTTGTAAGCCCGCACCGCTCGGACTAAACTCGACCTGAGTTGCCTCAAACGCTCAAACATCCAGCCCCAAGGGAACCCCGTACTGTGAGTGACAAGCGGCGTCATCCGTTGCTGGATCGATTGTACCTTCGCTATCTGGACGACGAAGACCCGGCCGCTTTCATCGCGGCGGTTTCCGCGCGGTACTCGATTCCAACTTTAGAACGTTTGGCTGGCTTCGGCCAGTTCCTCTCGCGCCGAGGCGGGGTTCTGGCATTGAGCTACGTGGGCGGCTTCTCGTCCAGTCCGGTCCTGGCCCTGGCCCTGCACGACTCGGATCGCGTCGTACGGATTCTCGCCGAGAGTGGGCTGTTCGAGTTGTGGTGCCGCGACGGCAGCGAGAGCCAGCAGCAGCTGTTACGGCTGGTCGTGCGATTGAACGACGCCTTTCAGTTTGAGGAAGCGTTCGTGCGCGCTTCGCAGCTGATCGAAGAAGCGCCGCAGTTCGCCGAGGCGTGGAACCAGCGGGCGATCGCCTGTTACCGCCTGGGACGCTACGAAGACGCCGCCGACGATTGCCAGCAGACGCTGGAATTGAACCCCTGCCATTTCGCCGCCGCCTTGGGGATGGCGCACTGCTATCTGGAACTGGGCGAAGGACTGGCGGCGTTGGACTGCTTCCGCCGGGCGTACAATCTGAACCCCAACCAGGATGCCATCCAGGGGCAGATCGAATACCTGGAGCAAGCCCTGGAAGAGACCTGACGCCGCGGGTCGTGGCCCGCCTGACAACGGGGACTGGCTTCGCAATCGGACCCACCCACCATCGATTGCGGAGCGTTCCTCAGTTCCCCGTTGCTCCTCTCCCGCCGTGTGATCTGGCGTTGCGGTGATTCGCCGCTACAATGACGCCATTGACACAACCGTAATTCGCGGCGGGGCCGTTGATGATCATGGCGAAACAAGACGCACCGACTTCACCATCTCCCTCCGATCCATCGCTGGAGGTTGACCTGCGCAATCCCGCCCTCGCCGCCGTACTGGCTTGGCTGTGGCCTGGCGCGGGCCATCTGTACCAGGGGCGGAATATCAAGGGCGTGCTCTTCATGGTCTGCATCCTGGCCACCTACTTCTTCGGCCTTGTGCTGGGCCAAGGGCACGTCGTGTACGCGTCCTGGCAGAAAAGCGATCGCCGCTGGCAGTACGTATGCCAGGTCGGCGTCGGTTTGCCCGCGCTGCCCGCCCTGATCCAGAACCGACTGGTCCGATCCGGCAAGGAGCCGTTGTTCGGGGGAATCATGGCGCCGCCGAACGTGGTCCGGGAAGACCTGCCCGACGAACTGGCCGAATGGAACAAACAGCTGAGCAACAAGTTCGACTTGGGGATCCTGTACACGATGGTCGCCGGCCTGCTGAACGTACTGGCCATCTGCGACGCATTCGCCGGTCCGTTTGTGCCAGCGCCGGACGAGGAGAAAGCTCCCGACCCGGATAAACCCCCGAGCTAGTCTTCGACCGCGACGCGTTCACGGCGGCGAGGTGCATCCTCCCAGTCGCGGCGTTCGTGGGCCGGGCTTGACGAATCGTCGTCTTCCTCGTCCTCATCGCCGTCGTCCGCCATCTCCAGATAGCGGCGATACACGTCGACGGCGATCCAGCCCATGTACAGGTTTCCGCCCAGCGAGGCGAACAGGGCGAGCATGGCCAGGGTCAGCGGCCACCACGGTTTGTCGCCGGACGCCGCCGGGGCCTCGGTCGTGTCGCGGAGGAAGCCCAGGGATGGATCATTCGCTGCTTCGGCCAAGTCGGCCCAGAAGTCCGGCGTCTTCTTCTTGCCGCTCTCGCCCGAGAATCCGACCGGGTGCAACGCTCCGCTGCTGCCCCAAGGCGTTTGCGCGGCGGGCGAATCGGTCGGACGGGTTGCGATCGTCAGTGGTTCCGCGAACGGCGAAGCCATCTCGCCCGCGGATCCCGAGGCGGAAAAAGAGGATAACCAGGAAGCCGACGATGGGGATGATGTAGCGGGCCAAGCTTGGGACGGAGGCTGCGTCGGGCCTTGAGGCAACGGTACCATGGACGACCAAGCGGAACTCGCGTTGCTCGCGGCAGGCGGATTTCCACCGGTCGCTTGTCCTCGTTCGGTAGTCAGGCGATCGTCCGGCGTTCCCCAGCCTGACGACATGGCAGCCGCCGACGGTCCGCTCGCCGCCGGACCCCAGCCCTGCGGGTTCGCGGCCCAGCCCTGCGATGCTCCGCTCGGATCGACCAGTCCCTGCCCGGCGGCCTGAGATGCGCCGCCGATGGGCGGCTGGCCCGTGGGCGGGTTCGGCAGGGACAAACCGCCCGAGTTCGCCGATCCGGAGGCCGGCCAGGACGTGGTCGGGTTCTGGGCCGTGGGATTCTGCCAGGCCGAATTCGCTGGCGGCACCGGCCCGTTGGTCCCCGTCGTGGGCGGCCACGCGGAATTGAGATTCTGGAGCGAGCCACCCCCGCCAAGCGGCGCGGCCCCAGGGGGCACTTGACCTACGCTGGACGCGGCCGCTGCCCGCGGATCGATCGCCGGCGCGGCGGCGACGGGGGCCGCGGCATTTCCCGGGGGATCGTAACGCGAAGGCTGTTGCGCCCCGGGACTGCGATTCGTCGCAGGCCAGCTGCTGGCCGGATTGGCGGCGGCCGCCGCCCCGGCAGCTGCGGCCATCACACTCGCGCCGGCCGCCGTGCCCTGCGTTCCGCCTGCGGCGGGCCCAGGCCCACCCGCGCCGGCCATGGTCGGATTGGCAGGCATCGCGGGCGCAGCGGCCGGAGCGAGGCTCTGGCGTGGCATCTCGGCGGTGCCCGAGCGGATGCGCACTCGCGCGACGTTCTTCAATTCGGGAGGGATCTCGCCGACAATCGGGTCATTCTGCAGGACGGCCAGCCGGTCCGGCGCAATCTGCACGAGCAACTCGAGCTGCTGGGCATTGACGGGCTGCCAGCCGTAGGCCACACCGGGGGGCGGCGCCGAGGCGGCGGTCGGCGACGCGGCGGTCGCCTCTGGAGTCGGAGTTCCCAGTCTGGGCACGACGTCCGTGCCGACGCGAATCCGAAAGCGGCGCACGTCGCGGACGAAGGGATCGATCTGACTGACGACCTCTTGACCTTCACGCAGCGCAATCAACGTGACCGGCTCGAGCTGGATGATATACTCCAGCCGTCCATCACTAGCCGGCTGCCAACCGTAGTCTACGCCCAGCAGGGCGGTGGCAAGCAGCAAGGCGAATCCGTTCATCGGGGAACTCCATGGGAACCTATCCTTGGCCCTTGCTGGCGCATCGTAATGTTTGGGGGCCGTCGGCGTAAAGAGCGAAAAGGGAGTTCTGCAGAGAAACTGCGAAGGATTGCGGCCGTGCTGGCAGTGACAGCATCACCTCGCGGCCGGCCTGCGGCGGCCCTGCGCCCTGCGGCGGCCCTGCGGTAGCTTTCCCCGGCTGCTCCGCGGAATTACAATGACGGCCCGTCGGGCAACGAATTCCATCCTCGAGGTCGGGAGAATCCCTGATGAACCAGCGTCGAACCTCTCCACAACGTGCCCCCCTCGCCAGCCTCTCGCGCCGCACGTTCCTCGCCGGCACCGCCGCGGCGCTGGCCGTCAGCAGGGCTTCGGCAAGCATGGCGGCCGAGTCCCCGCCGGCCCGCAAGATCAAGCTGGGCGTCGTCGGCTGCGGCGGCCGCGGGGCGTGGATCGCCGGCCTGTTCCGCGAGCACGGTGGCTACGAGATGCACGCGGTGGCGGACTACTTTCCCGAAGTGGCCAACGCAGCCGGCGATGCGCTGGGCGTGGATGCGTCACGGCGGTTCAGCGGCTTGTCGGGATACCGCCGGCTGATCGACAGCGGCGTCGAGGCGGTGGCGTTGGAGACCCCGCCGTGCTTCTTCCCCGAACACGTCCAGGCGGCGGTCGAGGCGGGACTGCACGTGTACATGGCCAAGCCCGTGGCCGTCGATGTCCCGGGCTGCTGGCAGGTCGAGGCGGCGGCGGACAAGGCGACCGCGGCGAAACAGTGTTTCCTGGTCGATTACCAGATGCCCACCGATCCGCACGTCAGCGAGTGCGCCAAGCGTTTTCGCGCGGGCGCCCTGGGAAACATGGGATTGGTCAAGAGCTTCTACTACGGCGGCCTGTTCGGCGACCCGCCGCTGACGGAGACCATCGCGAGCCGCCTGCGGTCCTTGGTCTGGGTGAACGACACGGCGATCGGCGGTTGCTATCACGTCAACGCCTGCATTCATCCCATCCAGGCGATGATGTGGGTCCTGGACAAAGTCCCCGTGCGGGCCGTCGGCGTCTCGCGGATCGCCCGGCCGGAACCGCACGGCGACAGCCACGACATGTTCGGCATCACCTTCGAGTTTGCCGACGGTCTGATCTGGACTCACAGCGGCCGGCACGCCAGCGGCCAGACCGGTCCGGACGATCCGCTGGCCACGTGCGAGTTCCTGGGCGACGCCTATATGAAGATCGGCTACGGCGGACGAGCCCTGATTCGCGGCGGCCCGCAGCACTACGCCGGCGGCACGATCGACAACCTGTACGCCGCCGGCGCCATCCGGAACATCGCCACGTTCCACCAAAACGTGACGGCAGGCAATTCCACGAACGACACGGTCCGGATGGCGATCGACAGCTGCCTGGCCACCATCCTGGCCCGCGAGGCCTGCCTCCGCAAAGACGCCCTGACCATGGACGAACTGCTGAGCGAGAACCGGAAGATCGAAGTCAACCTGGCCGGCCTGAAGGACTAAGGCGGCTGCAACTCCCTCCACGTCAAGGAACCACCATGCAACGCGTCTTGATGATCAATCTGTCGCTTCTCTTGCTCTCTGCTGCCGCCGTCGGCCAGGCCGACCAGGCGGCGTCCGATCCATTCCTGGGAGACTGGCAGGGCCCGGAACTGGTCGCCCAGGTGATCCCCCGAGGCGACGGCAAATACCAAATCAACCTGCTGCCTGAATTCGACGTCAAGTGCCAACCGCTGGCTGTAGCCACGGGGCAAGCGACGGACGGCGTGTTGCGATTCGAGCAGGACGGCTGGAGCGGCCAGGCCCAAGCTCAGCAGATGACGGTCACGCGTCCCGGGAACGGCCAGCCGGAAGCGTGTACCTTGAAGCCTGTCGTGCGGCTCTCCCCAACCGTCGGCGCCCAACCGCCCGCCGGCGCGGTGGTGCTGTTCGATGGCTCCGGGTTCGACCAGTGGGAAGTCCAAGCGGGAAAGAACGCCCCGGAACAGATCGTGTGGGAACGGTGCGAGGATTTCATGCGCGTCACGCCCGCCAACCAGGCGACGCGGGCCGGGCATTCGCTGATCACGAAGCGGGCGTTCCGGGATTTCCGGATGCACTTTGAGTTCCGCCTGGCACTGATGGCCGACAAGACGGGCCAGGCGCGATCCAACGGCGGCTTGGTGTTTGGGGACGCCAACTGGTACGAGATCCAGGTGCTGGACAGCTACGGGCTGGAAGGCTTGGACAACGAATGCGGCGGCATCTACAAAGTCAGCGCCCCGGCGGTGAACATGTGCCGCCCGCCGCTGCTGTGGCAGACCTACGATATCGAGTATCGGGCCCCTCGCTACGGCGCGGACGGCCAGCGGACCGAACCGGGCCGGATCAGCGTCCGGCACAACGGCGTCGCCATTCATCAGGATGCCGAGTTGCCCGATTCGCCGCAAGCTGAACAGCGTCGAAAGAGCAACCCGGACTCGATCCCCACCGGCCGGATCATCCTGCACTATCACCGGGATCCCGTCGAGTACCGCAACATCTGGCTCGTGGAGCAGTGAGCCCTTGTGGCGCGCATCACCGGTTCGGGACTGTTTGTTGTCTGCGTGCACGACGTGCATCCCGGCACGTTGCCGGAGATCCTGCCGGTACTCGACGCCTTGCGTCCCCTCGTGGGCAACGCGGTGGCGCTGGCGGTGACACCCAAACCGGACGGGCTGGCATGGCCCACGGGCACGGCGACGGACAAACTGCGGCGGGTGTTGGACGAATCGGCAGGCGAGGTTCTCTTGCACGGCCTGACACATCGGCGGCGCTGGTCGTTGGACCCGCTGTCGTGGCTGATCGGCCGGGCGGATGAGCTGGTGGGCTTGCCGCGGGCCCAGGTTCTGGCACGCACACGGGAAGGGCTGGAGGTGCTTCGCACCCGCGTCGGGCGCGAGGTGCGCGGCGTCGTCCCACCCGGCTGGCGAAGCGGCTATCTCGGCGAATTGCTCGGCGCGCTCGGCCTGTCGTTCCTGATCGGAATGGGGACCCTGGTGACGGCCTCCGGGACCCGACGCGCGCTGGCGACGTGGTCGTGGGACGCCGGCCCCGTTGCTGCCGCGGGCTGGATGCTCGAGTGGGCGGGGTCGGCAAGAGCCCGCGGCACGGCGACGCCGGTCGTGGTCGTGCATCCTGCGGACGTGAAGCGGGCGTTCCTCCCGCGGGCGCTGAAACGAATTCGTCAGCTTCTGGACGACGGGCGCGTCCCCGTGTCATTCGAGTACCTGGCAGCCAACGTGGAGCGGCCATGAAGCGACTGCTGGAGCGATTGCTGGAGCGCCGGGCGGAAGCTTTGGCCCACCGGATCGCGCCGTTCCTGCCGGACTGCGGCAGCGTCCTGGACATTGGCTGCGGAACGGGCCACAACGCGGCGGCGCTGCGGGCGAGATGCCCGCGACTGGCGATTTACGAGGCGGACGTCGTCGACATGAAAGTCGTGGGCGATCCGCCGGCGATCATCCTCGCAGCCGTCCTGCCGTTCCCGGAGGCCCGTTTCGATTGCGGCCTGCTGCTGTTTGTGCTGCATTATCCTGCCGATCCCGGGCCACTCCTGTGCGAGGCGCACCGCGTTCTGCGCCAGCGGTTGCTGGTCCTTCAATCCACCTGGGGCGACGCCCTCTCCCACGGGCTGCTCCGCGGCCGCGAGTGGCTGCAGGGTATCGCGATGTTTCACGTCGCGCTGCGGGCCGGGTTGATCCGGCCGTGCCCCTGTCCGCTCCGCCCCGCCCGGCTCTGGGATCGTCCGAATCTGGAACAGCTGTTCCGCGTCTCGGGGTGGAGGGTGCAGTGCCGGCAGGAGGAGCGTTGGCCCGGCACCCGGCTGAGCCGCGATTTGTTTGTCCTGGAGCGAGCATGAGCACCCGACGCATC
>Ga0172371_10014450_pt1 | contig 10169 bp, 7 predicted proteins | sample Lak12m_FD_114543 | JGI IMG/M metagenome (GOLD analysis project Ga0172371, IMG submission 114543) | Freshwater microbial communities from Kabuno Bay, South-Kivu, Congo - kab_022012_12m | ecosystem: Environmental > Aquatic > Freshwater > Lake | place: Democratic Republic of the Congo: South-Kivu... | reverse complement strand
TACGGTGGCTATAGCGAAGGGGAAACACCTGTTCCCATCCCGAACACAGAAGTTAAGCCCTTCAGCGCCGATGGTACTTTACTGGCAACGGTATGGGAGAGTAGGACGCCGCCGTATTTTTTTGTCTAAATATTGACAAATTGTAGGACAATTAATATATTTATTGTAGCAAAAAATTGTACTTTTTTAATTATTATTTAAATTTCTACAAATGTGTATGTTATTATAAGAATCTATATAAATAGGGTGTTTTTATAAAATTTATAAGTGTAAGAGATTTTAGAATAAAACCAGGTGATATCTGGAAACAGTTAAAAATTTACAAGGATATTATTATTACTTCGAATGGTAAGCCAATTGCTATTTTAAATCCTGTAGAAGATAGTAACCTCGAAAGTTCCATAACTGCATTAAGAAGAGCAAGGGCATTACTGGCTTTGGAAGAAATACAGAAGAGTTCTATTGCTAGGGGTTTTGACAAGTTAACGAATGAAGATATTGAAGAAGAAATAAAGAAAGAAAGAATGGAACGCATCAGGTGATTATTGTTGTTGACACCAATATTATCATTTCTGCTTTAATCAAACCTTACAGTGATTCTTCAAAGATTTTAAATCTGATACTTTCCGGAAAACTTAAGCTTGCTTATGGCTTCAGTATACTGAATGAATATGAAGAAGTATTAAAAAGGAAAAAGTTCGGTTTTAATACCAATCAAATTGAATCTATTATTATCCAGATAAAAGAAGAAGGTATGAATATTGGTTTTTTACCCTTGGATGAAAATCTACCCGATGAAGACGATCTCCCATTTGTGGAAGTTGCAATTGGCAGTTTAGTGGATTTTATTGTTACTGTTAATAAAAAACATTTTCCAAAGTCCCAATACAAAAATATTAAAGTTCTTTCACCTGCTGAGTTTTTAGAAGAATACAAAAAAGAAATTACCAAATAATTTATATGTTTGCACAGATTTGAAGAATAGTGCTTTTCCTGATTGCAATAATTCTTCTAAAAATCATCAAGAAAAGGGTTATTTAAAATAAATTCTAGTTTTTTAGGAATGCCTGAAAGACTCCCACCAATTTTACCTGGTGCGTTACTATAATTAATATAAGGAAGATTTAAAATAATATAAGGATCAAGAAGCCCGCCTACAAATTTTTCTGGGTTATAAAAATTTCCGCTCCAAATATTTTCATAAGGAAAAAGATCTCCGATATCATCTATAATAGGAGTATATTCATCAAGTATATTAAAGCATGGGAATCTGTATAGGTACCAACCTTCACTACCGACATCCTCGGCTTCATAAGGAGCTAATTGTGCACCCTCTCCACAGGCTACTGTGGGATATATGGCATGCTTATCCTCGGAAACATAAAATTTTAATATATCAAGATTTGAGTTATAACTTATAAACTTAAGATACCCTGTAATTTCGTCTATATCCGGTGATTTAGCTACGGCACATGTCCAGGTCCTCTCACCAAAAGCTGGCCAGACTCCTGAATGATCCATATCGCCATTTGAATGTGCAGAAGTAAAAACTTCATCCAGTTCAAGTGTATAATCATCAATAATTTTCCATGCCATTACCACTTTTTCAATATCACCGTTATGCGGATAAAAATCATATCTTCCGTAATCCTTGGACCAGCAAATGCCATAAGTAAAGAGTATATATTGCTGGTTTAATTTACTTTCATGTGGAGATATAATTACATAGTTTACTACCTTGTGGGAATCTGGAAGAGTATAATAAAGGTCCAGAAGGTTTTCTTCAATCTTACTTCCTGCTTTATCCTGAAGAAAGTGCTCCCATGGTATATCTGATTCTGCATTACCCTGTAAAAGATTATCTATATTATCACCCAGGCTATCACGCAATTCCTGAAGAAGGGTTTGTGGTAGTTCTTCATCAATATAATTATATTTAAGCCAGTCTTCTCCCTCATCAAGCTCAAAGCATGGATTGAGAACATTCATTGCATAGTCTTCCCAGTACTGGTTAATCCCGTCTTTGTCTATATCATATTCTTCTATATCATTGTCATGAAGAAATATCTGTGATTTGCTGATAATTCTTCTTCCGCTATTTTCAGTGTTAATCTCAGGAGGATAGACTGTAATATTAAAACTTTCCTGGTATGCAAGTCTCATAGCAGGGTCTTTAACTTCCAGTATCAAAGTGTAGTTTCCAGGGTTATAAAATTCTAACTTCTTGGTACCATTTTTATCATTGGTAAACGTGTTATCACCAAGCTTCCAGTAACATGCCAAACCTAAAGTCTCCGGAAATTCATTATCTTCAGTTACACATTCAAAATCTACTTTATGCAGAGTATAGCCTGAAAGTTCTGAGTAGGTTACTCTAAAATCAGGAAAACCTGATATTATGTTGATTTCTTTTTTTAATGATAATGACTTATCTTCATTATAGGCAATAGCAGTCACTTTATAAGTGCCTGGAGGGTATGGATGTGAAACAACTGTTGCATTGCCACCAGTTGTTTCATCTCCAAAATCCCATTCGACTATAGGGAATTTCCATGGATCTTCCGGTGTGCACACAAAGTCAAAAACAAGACCATCTTCTGTATATCTGGTTGGAGTTGCAGTAAGTATCATTCCAGAAAGAGACTCAAGTATTGCAACCTCAGTCGTTTCAGTAAAGGAATTTAATGAAGGGCCAAGTTTTACTAAAACTGAAACATTGTAATTGCCACTTTTTGTATATAAATGTGAAGTCTGTTTGCCTGTATCTTTTGTACCATCCCCAAAATCCCATTCATACAATATTTCATTTACCGGTATCCCTTCTGGTATGTTTTTTAGTATACAGTCAAACTCTGCAGGATTTGTATTTGCATAAATATTTTCAGGGCTTACCTCAATTTCAATATCACAGGTTAAGTTAAATGGAAGTTTTGAATTGTCCAAACATACAATGTCCCAGACCCCATTTATTCCTTCCTCCTTATTTCTAAGTGCAAGGATCAGAGGTCTTTCGGATAATATTTCTACTTGATAACCTGTAAATTCGGTATAATTTAGATATGAACCTGACATATAGTCCCATTGATAAATAGCTCCGTATTCGTTAAAGTTTTGGCAAAGCCATAAAATCGAATACTGGCTGAATGCTGGATTTTCAGAAACAATAAAGTCTTTTGGCTTTTCTTTCTCCCAGATATTATTGGTAAAATTCTGTATTGCTCCTAAATTATTGCCCTTCTTATAAAAAATAATATTGCTGAATTCTCCAAGAATCTCTGAATCATACAGTCTGTAAAGCTCTCTATCATTATAGTCAAATATATATGCATTCTCATTGCCGTTAAAAAAGTAAGCATTATTTTCAGATAACAGGAAGTCTGTTATTGTATTCAAGCGGTATGTCCCTCCTGAATAATAGTCTTTGTAATTTAGTATATTTGAGATTATTGAATCTATCTCTGATTCGGAAATCCTTATATTTTCAAAAACATTTCCATTTGTGCAATTGACAACCTCTATATTGTCTTTATCATTTACAAACAAAAGATTTTTTTTAAAGTCCCAGGCAAATATCTTTGAAAGTTTAATGCTGTCAACATTACCAATAATCTGGTTGGTTTTAAAGTTATATATAGCGGCATCATCAAGGCTACTATCACTAAAAGCATTAGGGTCTCCTATTAAACAATCAGGATAAAGCAGATAATATATAAAATCATCGCTATCTATATTAAGTTGTTTTTCAGTAAGTGTTTCCTTATCTATCAAATAATCACTTTCTACTGAGTTTTCGACAAAAAGAAAGCTGCCAATATTGCTGACCCATTCAACTCTTTCCCCGTTATTATCGTAATAAAAGGTCTGGGCCAGTTTAAAACTATCTTTTAGGTCATAAACATTTATTCCTTCTTTAACCCATGTAAAAATATATCTATCGCTTATATCAACCGCATAGCATCTTCCGGGTATTTCGGCGGTTCCCATCATTACCCCGTTTCTAATATCAAGAGCGTATATTAAAGTGCCTTCTGACTGCTTTCCTACATTGTAAGAAACAGACCCGACAGCAGTATTTTTATAAATATAAAGTTTTTCTATATTACCACTACATAGTTTTAATGGCCCCCAAACGGAAGCTTCACTGAGAATAGAAACATCTGTCTGCAAAGAGGTTGATTCGGTAGAGTCTGTCTGTGAACCATCGGATCGTTTGAAGCTTTCATTATTATCTGAAGCTTCAATTTCAGTTTCTTGGCTTGCAATATATGTTCCGGAAGTTTCTAGGTTATCACCAGAAGTTTTGTTCTTGCAGGATACCAAAAATAGTACTAGTAGTACGATTACAACTGGAAGAACAATAATTATTGAGAATTTTTTATAACATATACTATTTTTAATTTTCATAATTTTATAAATATAAAAATTATAGATAGTTTAGATCCTGCATAATATTATATACCGATGGAAAACTAAAAAAAAACATTTCATTGTATTCTTTTAATTAAAGTATTATATCAGTATCTTGACTGTGGTATACTTCATAATGGTTTTGCAAGAGTAAAAGCTGTAATCATAAATACCTTTTTGCCCTAGTTTGTAATTCACAATGCATCTCTTTGCTCATTATGTAATGCAGATTTACATTTTGATCTTATAACAGAATGGACACAGTTAAGAGTGGAAAGCTATGTAAAAAGGTGTAAAAAATGCTTTCTTTATAGGGATTTCTATAGATGTTTGGATTAAAAGAGACATTCCCGCACTTTTTATTTAAATACATAATTTTTATCAAATAATTGATGATATGGGCGAAAAATTCTGGTGGTTATTATATTTATACTTGGGAGATTCTGAAGTAAATTCTTATGATTTCATATTTGGACTGTCATGTTAAAATATATAATTGATACTATAAGAGAGGAAAAACATGACAAAACTATTAGAAAGAGCATTTAAAGAAGCATTCAAGCTTCCAGAGGTGGATCAGAACGCTTTGGCTAAGTGTGTCTATCCTAAATTACGCATATTGCCTCTAAATTTTTTAAAAATTTTAAAAAAAGATTTTCCAAAGGTTCCCTCAGAGTGTTTGGCAATCACTCGCAGAGTATAAAGGCATAAGAGAGCTTGACCGTGAGATCAACAGATCGAGCAGGAACGAAAATTGGGTGCAAGTTGCCTTGACGGCCCATTGTGGAATGGCCGTTGCTCAACGGATAAAAGGTACTCCGGGGATAACAGGCTTATCACGCTCAAGAGTCCATATCGACGGCCTTAAGAGAACATCACTAAGAATCGGGGGGTACCTTGGTTTTACCGGCCATCTGAATTCCCGAGGCAACCTGTGGCATTATCCCCATTTTCATATAGATAGGATGTATAGCTTTGCGAAGAGACGGAAGCCTTGTTAAAAAAATTAATGCACCTATTACACAAACTGCTCCGCTGATTAATACTGTATTTGGGGCCCCGATTTTATCAGCTATGGCTCCTGCAATAAGATTGCCGAAAGGTGACATACCCATAAATGCCATTGTAAAAAAGCTCATAACTCTTCCGCGTTTGTCATCCTCGGTTATAGTTTGGAGCAAAGTATTGCTTGCAGCTATTTGCACCAGCATACCTAGCCCTGACACAAGCATCATACTTAATGAAAAATAGAGATTTTTCGAAAATGCAAAAACTATAAGACTTAAACTGAATATTCCAATAGCAAGAGTCAGGATTTTTCCAAGACCAAGGACACTCTTTCTTGATGCAAGATATATTCCTCCAACAAGGGCACCGACTCCCGCTGCAGCATTTAAAAAACCCAGAGTATTTGCACCTCCATGCAAAATATCTTTTGCGAATATAGGCATGAGCACAAGATAAGGCATCCCGATCAAACTGACCAGTCCAAGTATCAGCAATATCGATCTTATTGGTGCAAAACCAAAAGAATATTTAAAGCCCTCCTTAATTTCTTTTGTAATATTATTGATTATATTGACCCTTCTTTTAATTTTACTCATGTTCATGGCCAGCAATGCAATAATAACTGCAATATAGCTCAACCCGTTTATAAGAAAGCACAAACCTTCGCCGACAGCAGCAACAAGAAGCCCTGCAACAGTCGGTCCTATAAATCTGGCAACATTTACCAGTGAAGAATTTAATGCAATTGCATTAGGCAGATCTTCTTTTTTTTCTACCATCTCAATAACAAATGCCTGACGTGCCGGCATATCAAAAGCGTTAATCAAACCCAAGCCCAAACTTAATAATATTATAGACAAAATATTGATAGTTCCGGTAATGGTAAGAAATGCCAGTACCAAAGCTTGAATCATTGATAGAGTTTGGGTTATTACCAGAATCTTATGTCGGTTCCATCTATCGATTAATACTCCTGTAAATGGCGTGAGGATAAACGAAGGAATTTGGCTGAAAAATCCAACCATGCCTAATAACAATGCTGAATTAGTTAGGTGATAAACAAGCCAGCTTATAGCAACCATCTGCATCCAGGTGCCAATAAGGGAAATACCTTGTCCCGCAAAAAATAATCTGTAATTTCTGTATTTCAATGAGGATAAGATTGTCTTTAGCCTTTCATTTTTATAAAATATTTGTCCTATTTTCATAATTATCCGTACTTGATTGGTTAAAATTTTTAATATTGTTAATTTTTTACTTTTATAAGTTATACTACTTTGAAAAATAATTTTAAAGATAATAATAAATAGTTATAAGAACTTTATAGTATCGCCCAGGTAATGATTATATCTTTAGACTCTCTATTGATTTTTATTTTTTTATTTGTATATAAATAATACTAAAAATTATTATGCTATAATTACTTGAAAAGTTTTTAAACAGTTGTCAAAATTTAAAAATATGTATGAGAGTAAAAAAACCAGGAATTTTTCGTTTAAGGCTTTTTTAAAACCTTATTATATTTTGATTTTTACTATTTTTGTTATTGTTTTAGCTCTTTTTCTCGTATTGTTTTTTAAAATAAGAGATATTTCAATACAATTCAGTGAGTATAACAGCAATATTTCAACCCTTGCCAGTGAAGTGTCGGTTTTAAATAAAGATTTTAACGATCAAATGTTAAAGCTTAACGGATCAGAACTTCTTCTGAGTAACGTAAACAGGATAATTTCTACTGTTTACTTTGGGACAGCCGACAATGATGTCAGGGAAGAGGTAAAAGATTTTACTGCTTTTGCGATGATGTATAAGGAAAAATACTACCTGATAACGGCTGGTCACTGCATAGAGTTTGAAGGAGAATACTATAAGAATTTTAAATTCAAGGCAAACGATTCAACAAATTGGATAAATATGAATTTAATGGATTATAAAAATGATTATGAAAACAATATTGATTATGCAATTTTTTACTCCCCTGATAGAATCAAAATGGGTTTAATACCGGCAGCACCCGGGGAAGAAAATACACCTCAGTATGTGCTTGGAAATCTGGAAAGAAATATAAATCTAGTGAAAAGATATAAAGAAGCAAAAGAAGGTGAGAGCGGAAGTCCCATACTTAATTCAAAATGCCATGTAATAGGTATAATGATTAAGAAAGATGGGGCTTATACGCCTATTCAGATAGTACTGAAAGCGTTGGATACTATAAAAATAGAATAGCAATTATAAACAGAAAGTCAGTATGAAAAAAATTGGTTTTGATAACGAAAAATATCTTAAAGAACAAACTTCAGCAATCCTTGAGCGTGTAAAAAAAATTGATAATAAGCTTTACCTGGAATTTGGGGGGAAGCTTTGTTTTGATTATCATGCCGCGCGGGTTCTTCCCGGATATGATCCGAATGTAAAAATTCGTCTTTTACAATCTCTTAAAGACAAAATAGATATCATCCTTTGTATTTATGCCGGTGATATCGAAAAGGGGAGAGTAAGGGGAGATTTTGGCATTACTTATGATGCCGCAACCCTAAAATTGATCGATGATCTCCGAAAATGGGAGCTGGATATTCTGGCCGTTGCAATTACTCGTTTTACCGGCCAATCTTCTGCGGTAATGTTCAAGAATAAACTTGAGCGCCGTGGCGTCAAAGTTTTTCTGCACTATCCTATTAAGGGATATCCGGAAGATATTGATACAATTTGCAGTGAAAAAGGTTTTGGGAAAAACGACTATATTAAATCTGAAAAGCCAATTGTTATAGTAACTGCTCCGGGTCCTAACAGTGGCAAGCTCTCTGCTTGTCTTTCACAACTTTATCACGACCACAAACATGGAATCAACTCAGGTTATGCAAAATTTGAAACATTTCCGATATGGAACCTGCCTTTGAAACACCCGGTTAATATTGCCTATGAAGCAGCTACTGCTGATATCCAGGATTTTAATCTGGTTGATCCATTTCACCTGAGTAAATATAATAAAACTGCCATCAACTATAATCGTGACGTAGATAGTTTCCCAATACTTAAGCTTATAATCAACAGGATTATGACCGATAAAAGCATAGCTATGCCATTATATAATTCTCCTACTGATATGGGTGTAAATCGTGCTTATTTCGGAATAATAGATGATGAAATTGTCCGGGAAGCAGCAAAGCAAGAACTTATAAGGCGGTTTTTTCGTTATAATACTGAATATATTACGGGGATAGAAAAAAAGGAAACCGTGGACCGCGTGAAATCTTTAATGGAAGAGCTTGCAATAAGAGTTACAGACAGGAAAGTAGTAGAAATTGCCCGCAAGAGTGCGGAAGAAGCAGAAGAAAAAGGGAAAGGCAATGCAGGTATTTTTTGTGGTGCCGCAATAGAACTTGCTGACGGAAGCATTATCGCAGGAAAAAATTCAAAACTGATGCATGCAGCATCAAGTCTTGTTCTTAATGCGATAAAAGTTCTTGCAAACATTCCGGATGAGATTTTCCTGCTTTCCCCGCAGATTATTAACCAGATCACAAAGTTAAAAAAAGGTATTTTTGAAGCGGAATCTGAAAGTTTAGATTTGGAAGAAACTCTTATAGCACTTTCTATCAGTACCACAACGAACCACACCGCAGAACTAGCAATGAACAAACTTGTTCATTTAAAAGGCTGTGAGATGCATATGACTCATATTCCGACACCTGGAGATGAAGTAGGGTTAAAGCGTTTGGGAGTAAATCTGACCACTGATGGTAAGTTCTCTTCGCATAATTTATTTGTAACATAAAAAAACAACCCCCGGTTTCTCTTAAAAACCCATAGGGGTTGTTTTTTTTAAGGTAAGCTAATTAGGCGTCCAGCCCATTAGTTCGGTGTGTCATCTCTTTTTATTAACCTCTTTTGCTTTCTTGTTTTTTTGTCCAAGCTTATATAAAAAAACCTTTATTAATTTGTAAACACTGTAGTAACCACTATTCTGTCTCCGTTTTCAACCATTCCCACACCTATGTAGTTATATCCAAGGCGCAGCATGTTTGCATTATGTGAGGCGCTGTTGCGCCATGCATTCATAAATGCCTCCGGGGTTCCTATCCCTGCGGGCATTGCCTGTCCAAGGTTTTCCCCTCCAATCTTAAAAGTGACCCCGTTTGCCCTCAATATGTTAAATACGGTTGTTCCTTCCGGGGTATAGTGGGAGAAATAGCCCCTGTCCATTAAATCCTGGCTCCTTAGCTTTGCCACATATGTAAGGGTGGGATCATATGCTATTGCACCAACGCCGCTTGATGTCCTGTAGTCATTAATTAGGCATGCAACTGCATTTTCATAGTCGCCAAGTACCGCTTGCGGCTTGGGAATGCTTGCTGCAGACTGCTGGGAAGAAGTGCTTGCAGCTTTTACCTCTATGGTTTGCCAGGGAGATGCTGCCAGACATACAGATATTACCAAAAGAATTACTGCTGTTGCTGCTATAAAAACTACTGCACTTTTAAAATTACCTTTCATTTTACTTTCCCCTTATAACCAAAAAAGCCACCCAACCGCTAAATAGAGGCTCGATGGCTTAAAACACTTTTAAATTATTTTTTAGACAATAAAAAAATAATAGCCGGTTGCATCACTTGCTCGTTACATTTCCAAGATGCCCAAATAATAAAATGTAAGTCATCGCTTCTATTACTCTTTGAGTACTTATTTAGTTATCAAATAAACTTTATTGTATTGTATTAATACAAATAATAGTACATGTATATATATTTGTCAAG
>Ga0172371_10014449_pt1 | contig 10169 bp, 7 predicted proteins | sample Lak12m_FD_114543 | JGI IMG/M metagenome (GOLD analysis project Ga0172371, IMG submission 114543) | Freshwater microbial communities from Kabuno Bay, South-Kivu, Congo - kab_022012_12m | ecosystem: Environmental > Aquatic > Freshwater > Lake | place: Democratic Republic of the Congo: South-Kivu... | reverse complement strand
TGGGCGGAGTTTCGATTACCGAAAGATCCCGGATTCCAGTGAGCGAAATGTTGAGCGTGCGGGGAATCGGCGTGGCGGTAAGCGTCAGCACATCCACTTGAGCCTTGAATTTCTTGATCTTCTCCTTGTGAGCCACTCCGAATCGCTGTTCTTCATCCACCACCAGCAAGCCAAGATCTTTGAATTGCACATCTTTTTGCAGCATCTTGTGGGTGCCGATCACGAGGTCAATCTTTCCCTGCCCGAGTCTCTCGATCACCTCTTTCTGTTCGACCGGGCTTCTGAAGCGCGACAGCACGTCCACCACAATCGGATACCCGTCGAATCTTCGTTTGAACGTGTCGTAATGCTGCTGAGCCAGGACTGTAGTCGGGACGAGCACAGCCACTTGTTTACCGTCCATGACAACGCGGAATGCGGCTCTCAAAGCCACTTCAGTCTTCCCGTACCCCACGTCCCCGCAGATCAGCCGGTCCATGGGCCGGTCGGTATCCATAGAGTCCATCACATCTTGAATAGCCCTGGCCTGATCGGGGGTCTCCTCGAATTCGAAGGCTGCCTCGAAAGCCACGAAATTCTCATCCGGAAGTGAGTAGGGTTTGCGGTTACTCACCTGTCGTCTTGCAAATATGTCCAGAAGCTCCTTGGCCATCTCCTTTATGGATCTCTTTACTTTGGCCTTGGTGTTGGCCCAGCCCTTGCCGCCGAGCCGGTCCACCCGGGGTGGTTCGTCTGAGCCCGAGACATATTTCTGTATGACCTGCAGGCGTTCTACCGGATGGTAAAGGAGGTCGCCTCCAGCGAATTCGATCACCATCACCTCGCTGGAGACCCCTTCAAATTCTTTGCGGGTCAGGCCTCGAAATATGCCTATTCCGTAATCTTCATGGACTACGGCTTCGCCCTCGACCAGATCCGTCAGAGACGATAGAAAGGTTCCCCTGGCGCGCTTGCGAGGCGGAATCCGGACTCTGGACCCGAAGATTTCTTCTTCCGTAAGAACTATTCGTCTGGCTTGGGGGGCACGAAATCCCGCTGACAACGCCCCTACGTAAAGGCGGATTCCCGGCGTAGGTTCCGAATCGAGGTTTGACGGCTCGAAACCGCTGCCCCGATAATCCAGCGACAGAGAATACGGCTCAAGAAGCTTTAACAGACGGTTGGCCTGACCCTGGGTATGACTCACCAGGAAGATTTCGTTACCGTCTTCCCGCCAAGCTTCCAAACGCCTGACAAGGCCCGCCATCCCGGCGTCGTAGTTCTTGGCCCGCAGAAGCTCCGGCCTGATGTCCGAATTCGTTTCGCATTCTATCCGGAAGCCCAGCCGGTCGGTCTGTTCTGTCTCGAGCTCGGACATGATCACCGTACGGAAGCCGCGGATTTTCTCATAAAATTCGTCCGGAGACAGGTAAAGCTCGCCAGGCTCGGGTACCGGAAGGCCATCCTCCTTCATTGTCTCACGGCCTCGAAAGATTTCTTCCTGTAGGTCCTCGAAGGTTCGGCCGACAATGTCTTCGTGTGGCAGGATCACCGTCGCGTCGCGGGGTAAGTAATCCGGGATGGATTCCAGATCCGGAAAGAAATAAGGGAGATAGAACTCTGCACCCGGAAACCTCAGCCCGTGCCGGAAATCGTCGACCAGCCGTTGTCGCACCCGCTTCTCCACCCCAAGATACTCGCACCTCTCGATTAGCCTTTGTAGTCCTTGCTCACGTGAAACGGGTTCCGGGATCAACATATGGATGGGCGCGACTTGGATTTCCCGCACTTCTCCGAGGGACCTTTGATTGGACGGATCGAAGAAACGGATGGCCTCAACTCGGTCTCCCATCTGTTCTATTCTCACGGGATAAGGATACAGCGGCGGATAAACATCTACGATGAAGCCGCGAACAGAAAAATCGCCTGCGTCCTCTACCAGAGGCGCACGCGAATAACCGGCGGCAGCTATTTTCTCGACAAGTTGATCGCGATCCAACTCCTGGCCGATACTAAGAGAAAAGCTCGCACGCCCAAAAATCGACCGGGGGATAACTTTTCGTATGAAAGCGTCCAGTCCGATGGTGACAACGCGCGGAGCCCTGCCTTCCGCAAGTCGAAAAAGCGCTGCCATGCGCCCGATCCAGATGTCCGTCTCGAACGCGCCAAAGGAGTACGGGAGAACATCGGATGATGGATAGCGGATCACCGCATCATGAAGAGGGTCTCCGCCGATTTCCTCTTCGCCAAGATAGAACCGTGCATCCAATGCCGCGCTGGCAGCAGTCTCTCCGTCAGGCAGAATCCACACCAGGGTCCGTGCACCGCTGCGCACTGCCGCAGAAACGGCAAAGGAAGGGCTCGAGCCTTTCAAGCCGTAGATTCCCCCTCTAGCTTGGGATCGAGCAAAAAATTCGATACCAGCCTTGAACTGGGATGATGGGTTTTCGGACAATTCAAACATGCTCATGCTGCAACGACTCACAATTCCCTGAAAAAATTGGATCGAGCATATCACAGGTGCCTTTTTAAGAAAAGTGTTCAGGTGTTAAACGGTTTGGCTCTTGCCAAGCTTGAGGGTGACAAAGGCGCGAGCAAAGGCCCCCCATAGAATCAGGATTGATACGAGTACAATGTCCTATGGAGGTCTGTACACGGATGCACGCGGCGAAAGGCATAAAGCTTGTAAACATGAGCATGTTCTGGCAAGTTGATCCTTGACAACAGCGTTCGTCAAGCCTTTGAAGTTTGGCAGGGCTGTCAAATCAGTCCCGATAGAGTTCAGATCGAACCTGTATGCAACAAACACCGGAGCAAGGTGTCAGGGCAGATCGGCGACAGGGGGCCGGTTCCTTTGGGTTAGATTTCTGGCAATTTCATCATCTTACAGTTTGTCACGAGTGTCCTGACCGATACTTTCATGACCGTCGTCCTGGCTGTCGACAATGCGGTTGACATGGCGTCGGTGGTCAAGACCCTCAAGAACTCCTCCATGAAACGAGCGCTTGCCGTTTTTTTTATCTTTATTTTCGCACCGGCTTTTCAAGCATGCGACAAGTCCTGGTCCGGCAAATGTGTGGGAGTTTCCGACGGCGACACGATCAAGGTCCTGCACGGCGGCAAGGCCGAAAAGATCCGGCTATACGGTATAGATTGTCCGGAAAGTCACCAAGATTTTGGGCAGCGTGCTAAACAGTTTACTTCTGACATGGCCTTCGGGAAGGTCGTGAAGGTCCAACAGGTTGACACCGACCGTTATGGACGGACAGTTGCGTGGGTGTCCGTGGACGGCAAGTCACTCAACAAAGAGCTGGTTCGCGCCGGCCTCGCCTGGTGGTACAGACAGCACGCTCCAGACGACAACGATCTGAAGAAACTTGAGAACAAAGCGCGAAAGGCAAAAGCTGGACTCTGGGCTCATCCCCACCCGGTTCCGCCGTGGAAGTTTCGAAAGCAAGAGCATTGAAGACAGAGTGGTTTTGTGGAATTCTTTCCATCGTTTGTTGGCGACCGGGGGCAACTATTTTCTGGCATAGCAGCACCAGATCAAGGTAAACTTGACAAGACCAATCGGGTCGGTCATACTTCGAGCCTAGATTTTCCGAGGGAAAAACCATGTCCGTAGTGGAAGCGCCTCCACCTTTGACCTCCGCGATGGAAGACTACCTGGAGGCCATCTATCACCTCGAGCGGGAACGGCGAATCGCGCGAGTTCGCGACATAGCCAAAAGGCTTGATGTGAAGATGTCCTCAGTAAGCTCAGCCCTTAAGACCCTCGGTTCAAGGGGCCTGATCCGCTATGACCCGCATCAATTCATCACGTTGACCGATCAGGGAATCGAAAGAGCCAAGGAAATTGTTCGCAAACACGAGGTCTTGAAGCGATTTCTCGTCAAGGTGCTACAGATAGACGAATCCGTGGCTGAAGACAATGCATGCCGCATCGAACATCATCTGGATCCCCTGGTCATAGAGAAGCTCGTCCGATTTGTCAGGTTCATGGAGATGTGTCCCGTGGATCAATCGGGGTGGCTGGACCGCATAACCGAACGCTGCGACGACTGCATACAGTGCCTGGACGCGGCAAAGGATAAGCTCCGGAGCAGGGCGCGCGCACAGGAAGCGGCCGCGGCCGAGGGGATGACCTTGGCCGAAGCGGTGTCAGGAAGTCAGGTTCTGGTCGATGCGTTGAAGGGAACGGCAAAGTTTCGGAAGCTCATGGCGAAAGAAGGTCTTGTGCCCGGAGTTATAGCCGAAATTGAGGAGCGTGCTGCAGAAGCAGGAAGTCTCCGCATGAACGTGAAAGGATACCACGTCATACTCTCTACCGACGATGCATCCAAGATCCTCGTAAAACCAATGTGATAGTCATTTCAGTCTTGATGACTAGCACCCCATAGTTTTACCCGACGGCCTGCCCATTTCAATTCGAGACGAACTCAACGAGCGACATTATTACTTTGAACCTAATCCAGGAGGCTGCCGCACATACATCGCGTCATACCGGATTGTGCGGTGCAAGGGAATCACATTGTCCTGATGCCGGGTCGCAACCCTTGCAGCCGCAAGTGCAGTCCACTTTGCCATTTCTTGCCGCGGAGTAACTTTTCCACAGGCGGAAGCCCACAAAGCCAGCGGCTATCGCGACTGCCAACCCTACTATTATCTCTTGCCACATGAACTGTCCTCTCCATGGTGAGGTTCTCAGCAGGTCAGGACATGCCGAGTCCCAAAAAGTACCCCATTGTATGAACCACGGTGGCTACGCAGTAGGCCAGGACCGTGGTGTAGACCATTGCAAAAAACGTCCAGCGCCACTTTCCGGTCTCCCGCCGGATCACCACCTGCGTCACCACACACGGGGAATAGAGCATCACAAAAAGAATCAGGGTGAAAGCCATCAGCTGATTCCAGCCAGGCTCTCTTCTAAGTCGATCCGAAAGACTTCCCGCCTCTTTGGGATCCACCTCGCCAAGGCTATAAGCAGTTGCTAGCGTGGAGACTATGACTTCCTTCGCCGCAAAGCCGCCCAGCAAGGCCACGTTGGTTTTCCAATCAAAGCCGATGGGCTTGAACACCGTTTCCAAGGCAACTCCTATCCGTCCGCCGATGGAGCCCCTCAAAGCCGCCCCCTGCCGCTGCCGTTCAATCGACTCCACCTCCCGTGTGTAGGTCAGATACGCGTGAGCAGCCTCTGTCGCAGGAGTACCTGTTGATTTGTCTGACACCCGTTCGGCGGCCACTTTCTCAGCTTCCTTCACGGCCTTCGAGAGGGCTTGCAAGTTCGGATTGGGCTGACCGGCAGTTCTGGGAGTCGTTTTGTCCAATTGTTTGAGGTAGGTCCGGAAATCTTCCACATCCTGGGGAGACTTGAAATACATTGCCACGTCAGGCTTTGCCAGAAACACTGCCGTGGCTTTGGCGTCGAGGTCATCGAATTTCCGGGCTTCGTCTGGCGGCGGCAACGGGAACTTCATGATAGCCCACAGGACTATGGACAACGCTAGAATCACTGTCCCGGCCTTTTTCATGTACATCCACGTTCTCTCCCAGGTGTGGATAAGCAGTCCCTTCACTGTGGGGACTCGGTACGGGGGAAGTTCGAGTACAAAAGGTGCGGAGGGCCCGGATAGAACGGTGGAACGTATGACCTTCCCCGCGGTTAGAGCCAGAGCCCACGAGATCAGTGTGAGGAGAAACATAATCGGCGCTTTCTTGCCCGGAAAGAAGGCACCTATGAGCAGGGCGTAAACAGGCAGTTTGGCGCCGCAATTCATCAATGGCGCAACCAGAATGGTTACCAGCCTCTCCTTTGGCTCCTTCATCGTTCGCGTCGCCATTATTCCCGGAACCGCGCACCCACCGGCAAGTCCGCCGGAAACCATGAGCGCCAACATCGATGCGCCGTGCAGCCCGAATCCTCTCAGGACACGGTCAAGCATGAAAGCGATGCGTGCCATGTACCCGGTATCTTCCAGGAAAGCTATGGCGAGAAACATAAATGCAATTAGAGGAGTGAAACCGAGAACACCGCCGACGCCGTCGATAATGCCGCTCACAAGCAGAGACCGCAGCAAGCCGTCCGGAAGCGCGTCCGAGACCGTTCCGCCGAGCCACTTGAAAAAGGCCTCAAAATAGTTAACCAGCGGTTCGCTCCCCTGAAAGGTGAACGAATATACGAGATAGAGCACCGCCAACAGAATCACCGGCCCGAACAGGCGATTGGTGAGCACTTTGTCAATAGAATCACTTAGATGCACCCGGTCAGTGCTTTCCAGGCGCACCGTCTGCTTGATGGCTCCGGCAATGAAGCCGTACCTGGCATCGGTGAGTATGATTTCAGGCGGGTCGGCAAAGATGTCCGTAAGGTGCTCGCGGCTCTGCTCTATCTGCTGAAGTATGCCGTTTTGGCCCAGAATACCCTGTACCTTGTTGGAAATCTCTCCGTCACCTTCAAGAAGTTTCACGGCAAGCCAGCGGTTGGAGAGGCGTCCCCCAGCGTGACCTCTCCGGTCCATCTCCTGAACTATCTTGGCTACCTCTTCTTCGACCTCTGTACCGTAATTTATGCTTCTTCTTCCATCATGTTGAGCGGGTCTACCGGCATCCTCGAGAACGGTGTCCATCAAATGCTCGACGCCGATACCCTTCTTCCCGTTGGTAGGCACCACGGGGACGCCGAGAAGGGCGGACAGAGCCTCGTCATCAATGCTGATGCCACGTCCCTCCGCCACGTCCATCATGTTTAGCGCGATTACCACTCTCACGCCCATTTCCAGGAGCTGGACGGCCAGGTAGAGGTTCCGCTCCAGATTGGACGCGTCCACCACGTCGACGACCACGTCAGGAGCCGAATCGACGATGAAGTTGCGCGCTATGATCTCTTCGAGGGAATACGCGGTGAGCGAGTAAGTGCCGGGAAGATCCACCACGTGGACGTCTCTGCCACGGTGTCTGAGGGTTCCTTCTTTCTTCTCAACGGTAACGCCCGGCCAGTTGCCTACGTGCTGCCTGGCCCCGGTAAGAGCGTTGAACAGAGTTGTTTTCCCCGCGTTGGGATTGCCAGCGAGGGCCACAGTAATTTTTTCGGGCATGTATACGGTTAAGCGGCCTTTTCAGGCTGATTCATCAGAATGTCCGCAGCCTGATCTCTTCTCAGGGAAACGTGATACCCTTTGATTACAAATTCCATGGGGTCTCTGAGTGGCGCGTATTTGATCACTTCCACTTCCGTGCCTTTAATGAAGCCCATTTCCATCATCCGCAGCCTGAAGTCCGGATTGCCGCATACCTGGCAGACGGTCCCTCTCTGGCCCGGCTTGTAATTACACAACTTCACGGTGTCCCCGGCGCAACAATCCTCGTTTGCCCGCACGGGACAATTCAAGCATTTCTCTGTGGCGTGAATTCTTTCCATGTTCCATAACCCCGGTTTGATCCTAGCCGACAACTTGTCCGACCCGCCAACAATAGGAAAACGGTCCTACCATTGTTAGCCCTGTCAAACTTATCTTTACCCCTCGGATATCCGTTTGTCAAGCTCATATTTGATAAATTCCCTGCTGTAACCTTTTGGCTAACCATAACAATATGTTCCAGCGACTGGCCTCCGGCAGATTTCTCCGAATCGTTTTCACGGATTCGCGAAAAGCGGCTGTAGCCATTCTCTTACAAGGGGGTGAGAGATCCCCGTCAACCATGTAATACCAATGCGCTTTCATACAAGTAACATTGAGAGACTGATTCAGGGCCGGCTTCACTCATAGTCACTCCTTGGACCGCGCATCGGTATAATTGCGAGCGCAGCGAAGCGACGACCTGAGAATGCACAATGCTGCCCTTAAAAAGACCACAGAATCACTGAGGACAATGTTACGTACCATCTGCTCATCAACAATTGCCTGTTGGTTAATCGACTAATTTTGATTATCATTAGCAGTCAAGACCGTCGCACATCGTCGTGACGGATCCCGACGTCTATCTTCCAAGTACTAGAAGAGGAGTGAGATGACAGATGCCATGGATTCGGCCTCCCGAATTCCGCGCCTGCTGACAGAAGGCCTATGGGTGGTCGGAAACTACTATTTCAATCTTTACCTGGTGAAGGGGGAACAGGCTGCCGCACTCATAGAAGTGGGTGTGTCGGCTGTGGTCGACGAAGTCATCCGCCAGGTGGAGCACCTTGGAATTCGCCCCAATTTTCTGGTAGTGACTCATCCCCACGCGGATCACATCACAGGCCTGGCCGGGCTTAAGGAGAGATACCCTCAGGCGCTGGTCGTAGCCGGAGAAGGCGCTTCGGAGTTTCTTGCCCATCCGAAAGTGGCCCAGTCACTGGTTGTCGAGGATCGCTACGTGACGGAGTCTCTCGAGTCTAAAGGGCTCAGAGCAGGTCGCCCACCTGTGCATGAGCCGCCGGGTCTGCAGAACTGTCTTGTAGCACATGAGGGTGACGAAATGGACCTCGGCGGATTGACGCTCCGTTTCCTGGCAGTGGCCGGACACTCGCCAGCCCAGATAGTAGTCCACCTTCCCGAGATACGGGCTCTAATCCTGTCGGACTCACTGGGCTTCAGGTATCCCGGCAGAGGTCTGTTTCCGGTGTTCTTCATGAACTATGCGCAGTATATGTCCACATTGGACCGGCTAGAGGCCCTTGCACCGCACATAGTGGGTCCCGGGCATCAGGGCCCGGTAATAGGTGAGACGGCAACAAAAGAGGCCTTTGCAGAGGCGCGGCGCCTGGCCGTGGCCCTGCAACGCCGCATAGCAGCTGATCCAAGGGACGAGGAGCTCGTAGCCCGCGACCTTCTCCAGGAGTACTTTCGGGACGAGCTGAGCATGTATACCGAGGAAAACGTCATGAGCTGCGTAAGACTCTTGATAAAACGGGCCCGGGAGTAGAACCAGCGTTGTTTTGGCTGACTCTCGACGATTAGTTGGGACGATTTCCCGAGAAATACTCTTTGCAAAAGTACCTGCCCGGAGACGTTCCCATAGGCGCTAACTTTACCCTACGTCAGCCCATAACGTCAGTGTCTGATAAAAATCCCCCCTGTCTCTCTTTTACAAAGGGGGGGTAACGGAACTCGGCTTTTCGCCCCCTTTTCTGAAGGAGGCCGCGGGGATTTTCGGGTCTATCTTCCCGATAAGTTGGCGCCGATGGGCCCTTTCCCCCAAAACTCCGGGCACTCCCAGAAAATTGCTCATTGCAACACCGCCTCGGAGAAAATATGGATTTCAGAGCAATTCAAGTCCTTTGCATGACGGTCTCCACTTTGATGGAGGAGATTCCTTGGGCTTCGTACGGCCCGCAAGATCTGCACACTCCCGTGATCCAGGGAGACAAGGATTGTCATAATCTGGATCTGTTGCTGGATGTCATGGAAACGCTCACCAGGAAAATGGACACCCGCATCGCTTACTGCACCAGTGAGGGGAAAGTCATCCGGGAATGGATAGAAACCATTCTGGAACTTGGCCTGAGATACAAGCGAGAATTGGAAATCCTGGACAGAATAGAAAAGGGCCTCCTGTTGCAGGAAGGAGACCCGGCCGAGGACCATTAAGAGGAACTGGGGTCAGAGCCGCTGTGGCTCTTTCGCCCGCGGACTCGCTTCCTCATGGCTGTTTGATCCGGCTCTGTCGGGCGGTGTGGCTTTGACAAATCCGGTTCTGGTTTTCGATCGAGCGGAGCCTCAGACCCGCTTGTGCCTCGTCGCGAATGTCTGCGATAAGCTAGAAAGAGCACCACAGCGCCCACGAGATAAAGAATCCAGGTCCAGTCGCGGATCGCGGACCCGCCGACAAGCGCGTCCAGACAGATCAAACCCGTCAAAACTACGGCGGTTGCGCCGAGTATGAAAAGCAAAGGCTTCAGCACTTGCGCGCGATCCCTCTTGTAACACCGATGGTTACGGCGAATGGCAGGCACATCCCTTGAAACAGATGGTAGCAAGCGTACCGCCATCTCATGGTTTCAGAGGAGCGCTGATCATTTTGAGATTTCATGGTCCTGTCTTTTCAATCTTACCAGCGTCGCTCCCCAACCGCCCGCCTCCAAAGGGGCTTGGGTAAAGCTTTCCACCCGAGGGTGTCGTGTCAGCAGCGCCCTGACCCGGTCTCTGAGGATTCCTTTCCCTTTACCGTGGATGATTCTCAGATCCAGGATCCGATTCTCAACACAGGCC
>Ga0172371_10014448_pt1 | contig 10169 bp, 5 predicted proteins | sample Lak12m_FD_114543 | JGI IMG/M metagenome (GOLD analysis project Ga0172371, IMG submission 114543) | Freshwater microbial communities from Kabuno Bay, South-Kivu, Congo - kab_022012_12m | ecosystem: Environmental > Aquatic > Freshwater > Lake | place: Democratic Republic of the Congo: South-Kivu... | reverse complement strand
GCATTCTCGCCAGCGCGCTTTACCAGCAAGTTGACGCCCGCGACGGCATGCCCGCCCTGATCGGCACCTATCCCGATTCGTGGGGCCAGCGTTTCACCAGGAAAATCCCGGCCTTCCTCTCGCCCGAAGGCATCATGGGCGTGCTCTATCAATTGCAGAACATTCCGCTGCATCCCGACACGGCCATCGTCCACGTCAACGGCGCGCCGGTGCACATCACCGCCGGCGGCGCCATCACGCACGCGGTGGCCAGCAACGCGGTGGTCACCTTCGCATTGACCTGGCTGCGCGGCGGCACCACCTGTGCGGCCGTCCCCTTCATTGCGCGGCCGGATGCCGTGCTGATTGACGGCACGCCGGCGACGTTCGGCACCGACCTCGACGCGCCCGGTGTCCAAGCCCGTTATGACGACGCGGCGCACACGTTGTTCCTGCGCCTCAAGCACCGCGGCCGGCCCGTGCGCGTCACGGTGCAGGGCGTCCAGCGCATCTCCCAACCCAATCCGACGGATCCGTCCGATCCGCCCGATCCGTCAAATCACAACTTGTAACTTGTAAATTGTAAATTCTTATGTCCCTCTCCGCCTCTTGGATCTGGCATCCGCAAAGCGACTACACCGCGTATCATCGCACCATTATCGCGCGCCGCGCCTTCCGCCTGCCGCGCACGGCGCTCGCGTCCGCGACCATCGCTGTCACGGCCGACAGTTGGTACCGCTTGCGCGTCAACGGCACCTGGGTCAATGACGGCCCCGCGCGCGCGTGGCCCGAACACTATTCGTATGATGTGCTCGACCTTGCCGCGCTGCTGGTGCCGGGCATCAACACGCTCGAAATCACCGCCTGCTTTTTTGGGTGCGGCTCGTATCATCAGAATTGCCGGCAGGCTGGCCTGCTCGCGCAACTTGAGCTGACCTTCGCCGGTGGGCGCACGCTGCGGATTGTGTCCGATGGCGCGTGGCAGACTGCGGCCGCGCAGGCCTGGCTGCCCAACACGCCGAAGATCTCACAGCAAATGGAACCGCAGGAATGCTACGACGCGCGACGCGCCACGCTGCGTTTCACGAACGCGGCCGTGCTGTATTCCATCCGCCGCGCACCGTGGCAGGACTTGACGTCGCGCGACGCGGCCCTGCTCACCCGCGTGCCGGTCTCGTTCACGCGCTTCTTGCAGGCCAATCTCGTGCAGAAAGATTGGTGTGCCTGGACCTTTCCTGTTGCGCGCCTGCTGTATCCGGGCGTCATTGAAATGAACGCATCCGTCACGCTGCCGGCCTGCGTGGTCACGATTATTCACAGCCCGGCGGCGCGCACATTGCACCTCGAATCCTATTGGCCGTATCTGGCGGTGAACGGCGAAATCGTGCAGAACCGCACGGTGCGCCTGCGCAAGGGCGCGAACATTTTCGTCGGCTGCATGTGTTGCGAGGGCCCGGGCAAAGACCAGGGCGTGCGCTTGGTCGAGCATGCCGGCCTGCGTTTTGAGAATCCGCTCAACCCGCGCCACGAGCAACCGTGGGCCTTTGTGCCGTTCGAGGATTGCCTGCACTGCGGCGACGACTTGGTCTATAACCCGTGGTTTCCCACGCCGGAGTGGTCGGCGCTGCTCGCCAAGATCGACGCACACTATCGCCACGCCTGCACGACGGTGCGCGACCGCGCCGCGTTCACCCGCGAGCTGGGTGCGCGCGCCCGGCTGGTGCCAGCCCGCGACATGCTGCTGCACGACCCGGCCTGGCAATTCGAAGGCCGGCGCGTGTGCGGTGACGCAAGCACCTGCGTGGACCAGCCCGCCGCCCTGATCCACAATAATGCCGAGATTACCACGGTACGGCCAGATCCGCGCGGCGATGTCGAACTGCAATACGATCTGGGCACGCAGAACATCGGCTATTATGAATTTGAACTGACCGCGCCGGCGGGCACCGTCGTGGACATCGCCGCCGTTGAGTTTGTGGCACCCAACGGCCATATCCAGCACACGATTGGCTGCAAGAACATCCTGCGCTATGTCTGCGGCGACGGCGTCAACCGTTTTGTCTCGGTCAAACGGCGCGCCGGCCGCTTTGTGTTCATCACGCTGCGCAACCAGACCGCGCCCGTGCGCATCCGCTTGGTGCGCCTGATTGAATCAACCTATCCCGTCCATGCGGCCGCAAAGTTCAATTGCAGCAATGACGCATTTGTGCGCGTCTGGGACATTGCCGCGCGCACACTGAAGCTGTGTATGGAAGATTCGTTTACCGACTGTCCGACGTACGAGCAGACATTGTGGATTGGCGATGCGCGCAATGAGGCGCTCTATGCCGAGACCGCCTTTGGCGCGCATGACTTGATCCGCCGTTGCCTCCTGCTGGGCGGCCAGTCGCTCGAACATTATCCACTCGTTGGCGCGCAAGTGCCGTCGGCGTGGGACATGCTCCTGCCCGCGTGGAGTTTCCTGTGGGGCATCGGCGTGTGGGACTATTATTACGCCACGGGCGACCGCGCGTTTCTCAAGCAGATCTGGCCCGCGGTTATGCAGAACCTGCGCAATGCGGCCGGCATGCGCGATGCGCGCGGCCTCTTCAGTGGCCCCTATTGGAACATGTTCGACTGGGCGGCCTTGGACGACCGCCATCGCACCGTGTTGCACAACAGTCTCTTCATGGTGGGCGCGCTGCGCGCGGCCCGCCGCTGCGCGGAGGTGCTGCATGATGCGCGGGCCGCGCACTGGCTCGCGGTCACGGCCGGCGAACTCATCACGGCGATCAATGCGCTGTGGGATCCCGCGGCGGGCGCCTATCCCGACAGCATTCACGATAACGGTTCGCTCAGCCCGAAGACCTGCCAGCACACCAGTTTCCTGGCGCTGCTGTACGATGTCATGCCGCCCGCGTTTGCCGAGACGGCCCTGCGCAATTGCATCGCGCCACCGTCCGGGATGGCCCGTGTCGCCACGCCCTTCGCCGTACAATATCTCTACGAGGCGCTCGAACACGCCGGCCGTGAAGACATGATTCTGCAATCAATCAGTAACAACTTTGTGCCGATGTTGCGCGCCGGCGCGACCACGGTTTGGGAATCGTTCCCCACCAGCGTGCTCAGTTCCGCCGATTTCCCGACGCGCAGCCATTGCCACGCGTGGTCGGCCGCGCCCCTGCATTTTCTCAACCGGATTGTGCTGGGTATCCGCTCGACGGCGCCCGGCGGCGCCGCGTATGAGATCAGCCCGTATGTCGCCAACCTTGACTGGGCCGATGGCGCCAGCGCCGGTGCGCGTGGCCGGGTCTGTGTCAAATGGGAAAAAGCAGACGGCATTCTGCGCATCACGGTTGCCGCGCCCACGGGCGTGCGCCTTGCCTACAAACCCAACCCGACCCACCACGGCCTGCAGGTCGCCTTCGCGCAAGTCTCGCCCGACCATTTCTTTCGCTAAATTCTCGCGCGGCGCGAGAATGTATTGACATCCGCAAGCAGAGATGGGCTACTAAAACCATGGAACTCGTCAAACAGAATATAGCCTTGCGCAATCCGAGGAAGCCGGCAGTGCAGCCCCTGGAAATCGAGGCACTGGTGGATACCGGCGCACTGCATCTGTGCATTCCGGCCGACATTGCCGAACGGCTGGAACTGGATCTGTGGATTTCACCGGCGCTGCACCAACTCGTCCCCAATCCCGCGAGTCCCGATATCCCCATGTCCGTTGCCAAGGGCTTTGTCCCTCTGCCTTGATCCGTCCGCTCCGTCCGCTCCGTCCGCTCCGTCCAATCTGCGTCAATCAAAACTTCCCATAGCCGGGGTCCAGCAAGCCTGACATTGGCCAGGTCGGCTTCCTGCGCTCGACGCTGTAATCCGCGCCAACGTCCACGTAGGCCATGCCCAGCTCGCCATACGGCTGACCGTTCAGCGTCACATCGAGCCCAATCATGTGGCGCGTCGGCGCCGCATCCCGCGCCGGCTCAACCCGAAACGCAACTTGGCCGTCGCCGTGTGCCGGCAGCGTCACGGTCGCCGCAGCCGGCGTCGCGCGCCAGCCGGCCGGCAGCGTCAGCGCCAGCTGCGCGGTCGCTTTCACCGCCAGATGATTGTGCACGCGCGCCGTCAAGGTCACCGCCTGTTGATTGCTGACCACGTTCCGGAATGAATCCAGCCGCGCCCAGTATACGTCATAGCCCAAATTCGGCTCGGCCTGGCCGATCAGCGCCGTCAGCGCGGCGTTGCGGGCACGCACCCATTGGCGCAGCGGCGCGACATACGCCGCCTTCCACGGCCGAATGCCCCAGTGGCCCGTGGCAATGAAGTCCGGCTTGGTTTTTTCGAGCACGCTCACACATTTCATCGCGCCGTCAGTGTCCGAAATCAAATTGTAATTGAAGCAATCAATACTGCGCACATGGGTGTAATCATCAATCGCGTCGCCCGTGAACAAAATGCGCTGTCCATCCACTTCGGCCAGCACGGCTTGATGCCAGTAGGTATGCCCGGGAAAATCATAAAAGGTGAAGCGCATGCCATCGAGGTCGAAGCTTTCGCCATCCTTGAAGCTGCGTGCCACGCGCATGCCCTGCGGAAACACACACGGCCGATGCACGCGCAAGGGTTCTTCCAGGATCTCGCGCAATTTCTCGTGCGCGTACAGCGCCGCCCCATAGTGTTGCAGCACCGCCGGCGCCGTCGCCAGATGATCCGCATGATAGTGCGTGATCAACACCACCGCCACGCGCTGCGTGCCCATCTGGTTCGTCAGCCATGTGCCGAAGAACTGCCCATCCGGCGCGCGATCCACGCTCGGGTCAATCACCACGCCCAGCCCATTGCTGCCGCGCAATAGATAGGTGATTGCGCAGGTTTGCAATGGTTGCACCTGCGGCAGGGTCGCGCCCGCCCCGCCAAAGTAGTTGGTGTTCGCCAGCGCCGTCATCATCGTCGCCAGGTTCTGCTCCAGCAGTTCGATGCCCGCGCCACAATTGCCGAACGGCGCGCCATGCGCCGGCAACAGCAGTGTCGGCTGCTCCGCACGCAAGAGTGCCAGGCTTGCCTGCAGTTCCGGCACACGCTTCAACGCCGGCGGCCCTTGAATGAATTCCTCATAGGTTGACTGCAGCGCGTCCAGCTCCCAAACCTTGCCCGGCGCGCAGATCGCGTCGCCGCAGAAGACATACGTCTTCCCGCCGCGTTCCAGCACAAACGCCAGATGCTGGGCCGTGTGTCCCGGCGTCGCCAGCACGCGCAGCCGCACGTTTTTCCAGACAAACACTTCGCCGTTGGTCAGCACGTGCTGCACGGGAATATTCCGCAAGGGCAGGAAATACTTGGCGCCATAATCAAACGCGTTCAGCAATTCGCGGTCATACCACTGCGTGGCCGCGTCCTCGAACTGCGCCCGGGTGCCGTCCGGCACGGCAATGTTTGCGCCCGCCGCCGCCAGTGCCGCAGCGCCCTGGCACAGGTCGCGATGCGCATGCGTGTGCAGCACCCAGGCCACACGCTTGACCCCAATGTTTTTAAGGGCGTTGGTCACCGCACCGCTGCCGGCGTCGATCAACAGCGCCTCGTTGCCGGCGCGAAGGCAGTAGACATTGCCCGCGTCGCGGAACATGAAGATGTCCGGCGCGATTTCGCGCAATACCGCCGGCGCGGCTGCCGGGCCCGCGCCATGGGTCGCAAGCGCGCCAAGTGCTACGGCCGCCAAGCCAATTGTGGTGTTCATTCGCGCTAAACCCCGCTTGTATATTTGTGCCATGATTCTCATGCTGTCTACTATAGCAAATTCGCGCCGTGCTGGCAACGTGGCGCCGCTTTCAGCGGCGTTGCAGCCGCGGTCTGTTGCCGGCAACTCTGCTGAAGATGCCCGGCCCGTCTACACGCCGGACTGAACCACATAGTATCCGCAGATGGCGCGGATTGGCCGCGCCGTACCCTGTTTTGTTGTGCTGCAAAAGAAATTAACAAAGAGTAAAGGAGTAAAAGAGGCGCCGCGCTCATCATTTGTTGTGTTCTGCAACCAACCAACTGCCGTCTGCTCCATACCTCATTTACTCCGTGTAATAATGCCGCGCCGTGCGGCATCGGCGTCAGCGGCGGATAATGCCGCCGCCGCGGCCCTTAATTTCCTTTGCCAAAGTATAATTATGGCACAATCGTGCAAATTGTGGCACAATTGTTCTTGCAATCCACCGGGCGATATGCTACAGTGTTATCAAACGATTGTGCCCGCCTTGGCGCGGGCGTATGCTACAACAACTTCACAAGGAGACCACAGTGAAAACACAGTTCATCACCCCGATACTCGGTTTGGCCCTGCTGCTGGGCGCGCAGCACGCCTTGGCCGCAAAAAGCGTCATCGTCAGCAATTCCAGTTTCGAAGTCGGCACGTTCTTTGGCGCGAATGCCTGGTTTGGCAGCACCCTCACCAACGCCCTCGGCGCCGGCTGGCAGAACAATTTCGGCGGCGGCTTGCCCAATTGGATCGGCAAAGACGATGGCACCGGCCCGTCCGCCGGCAGTGGCCAGCGGCCCGACAAGACCTGCGTGCTGTACCTCACGTCGTACCGTTCAGCCGATGGCAACACTTACTATCACACCAATGTGCGCCAGCCGCTTTCGTTTGACACGACCAAAGAATATGTGCTCCAGTTCTGGCACAACGCCGCCGCCGGCAGTTACAATCAGCAGTGCATCTTTGACGTGACGTTGCAGGGCATCAGCGGTGGCGGCAGTCTGTCACTCAGCGGCGATTACGGCATCACCAATAGCTGCGTCGGCGCCGGTAATCCCTACTACTTCAAGCAGATTGTGTTCACATCGGGCTGGACCAGCGCCTATTTGCGCTTGCGTAACTTGGCCACCTCGTCGCAAGCGGCGGATGCTGGTACTTACTTGTTGCTGGATGGCATCACGGTCTTCGAGCGCACCAAGGTCAATGAGATCTACATCAAGAACCCGAGTTTCGAGGCCAGCGACGAACAAGGCCCGGGCGGCTTCGGCATGGGCTTCATCAACGTCAACAATGCGTTTGGTGCAATCAACGATATCATGGCCGGCTGGAGCTACTTTGATGGCGGCTACAACGCGGCCACCTTCGGCACCGCTTCGAACGGCAGCCCGTTCTTCGCCGGCGTGGTGCCCGAAGGAAGAACCGCCTTCATCGATTCCAAGAGCGAGCAGTGGTACAACAACCTCTATCCGCGGAATTCCACGATGCTGAAGCAGACCGTTACTGGCCTTCAGCCCTCGGCGCCCTTTAACAACTACTACCTCAGCTTCAATTACTCGGCCCGGCCCGGGCTGACGCCAGGTCAATATAGCCCGTCGAATTTCACGGTCAGAATCGGCGGCATTGAACTGCTGCGCCACGACCAGATGCCGGCCTATTCGTCCTTGGTTGCGACCACGTTGTTGTTCACGGCCAACGCCAGCGCGATGGAACTGGAGTTTGGCACGTCGAATTCGATTGATGGCGTCAGCATGGCGCTGGACAACGTCATGATCTGGCCGGTGCCCGAACCCATGGCGCTGTCGGCGCTGGGCCTCGGCTTGGCGGCCTGGCTGGCGGGCCGGCGCGCACGCTAACGCTAACTTCCATGGCTGGCGCCGCGCATGCGTGCGCGGCGCCAGCCAACCTTGCTCATTCACATCACTCTGATCACAAAAAGGAATCGCATGAAAACCATGACCGCACTGTTGTTTGCTCTGGCACTGGCACTCGGCGCGCAGCTCGCTCTGGCTGCAAGAAGCGTCATTATCAGTAACTCCAGCTTTGAAATTGGCACGTATTTTGGCGCGAATGCGTGGTATGGCAGCAGCCTTACCAATGAGTTCGGCGCCGGCTGGCAAAACAATTTTGGCAGCGGCTTGGCCAATTGGATCGGCAAAGACGACGGCACCGGCCCGGCCGACAATGGCAAGCGCCCCGACAAGACCTGCGTTGTTTACTTGAGCGCGTATTCACCGAACGGTGTTACGATGTACCATACCAACGTTCGCCAGCCGCTCAATTTTGACACAACCAAGCAGTACGTCCTGCAATTCTGGCATAACGCCAGCAGCTACGGCAAGAACCAATCCTGTGTCTTCGATGTCACCTTGCAGGGCATCAGCGCGGCGGGCAGCGAGTCGCTCAGTGGCGGTGACTTCGGCTTCACCAACACCGCCGTCGGCGGCAGCAATCCCTACCACTACAAGCAGATTATTTTCACGTCACTGTGGACCACGGCGTATTTGCGCTTCCGCAACTGCGCCACCACGGCGTTGAATAACGAGTCGACCTACCTCTTGCTCGATGGCATTTGCCTCTATCAGCTCGACCGCACCAATGACATTATTGTGAAAAACCCGAGCTTTGAGGCCAGCAGCTACCAAGGTCCGGGCGGCGGCGGCATGGGGTTCATCAACCAAACTGCAGGCTTTGCCCCGCTTAACGACATCATGGCCGGCTGGACCTATTATGACGGCGGCTACAATGCCGCTTCGTTCGGCACGGCCACCAACAGCAGTCCTTTCTTTGGTGGCTGGGTCCCCGTGCCCGAAGGCATGAACGCCTTCATGGACAGCAAGAGTGAATTCTGGTATGGCAATTCCTTGAAACAGACCATGCTGAAACAAACCATTAATGGCCTGACGGTCAACCAGGATTATTGCTTAAGCTATCGCTATCAGGCGCGGCCGGGTTTCAACAACATATATAGTCCTTCGAATTTCACGGTGAAAATCGGCGACATCGAAGTGCATCGCGACGACCTCATGCCGTGGGGCAATGAGTTCTTATCGGCGACCAATAGTTTCAAGGCGGATGCCACCTCAATGGAGCTGGTGTTTGGCACCTCCAATTCGGTGGATGGCGCCTCGATGTGCCTTGATGACGTCGCGATCTGGCCGATTCCCGAGCCGCTGGCGTTGTCGGCGCTGGGCCTCGGCCTGGCGGTGTGGCTCGCTGGCCGGCGCGCGTGACGCGGCGCCCGTGTGTTTTAGAGTGATTGGTGAGTAATGCTACCACACGGGGGCGGGCCACCGCCCGCCCCCGTGTTTGTAACACAGGAGCAATACAATGAGAACTCTGGTTGTCGCGGTTGCCTCCCTCTTAATTCTGGTTCTATGTGCGCAACACGCCGGCGCGGTCCAGAGCGTCCACCTCGTGAATGCCAGCTTCGAGACGCCGACCAATGTGAACGACAGCGTCGGCATCACCAGCATCTGGGGCTGGGTGCAGAGCAATCCCAACTGGTCGGGCGTCAATCCCACCGCCAGCGGCTGGGGCGCGTATGCCGACACGGGCAAACGGCCCGACAAACGCCAAGTTGCCTTTCTCTCCACCCAGGGCGGCACCTTGGACATCAGCCAGTACCTCAGCGGCCTTGCCACCAACCAACCGTACAATCTTCAATTCTGGTACAACGCGCGTTACTGGACCAATGAATATAACACCAATGTCTGCCAGTTTGGCGTGTTCTTTGGGGAGCAAGTGTTGGCGCAGATCACCAATACGGCCTTGGACAATTGGAGTGAGTTTTATTACTTCACCAATCTCGTTTTCACGCCGGCGACCAGTGAAGGCGCGTTGTATTTTCGTAATTACCTGATCGCTACCAATGTGTTTTCGACCCTGGCGCTCGATGCCGTCTGCCTGTTTCAGAACAGCCGGCCCACCGCGCTAGTGGTTGCAAATCCCGGCTTTGAGGCCAGTGGCGAGCAGGGCCCGGGCGGCAGCTGCCTTAGTATCATGACCGCCACCGAGAATTGGGGCCAGCTCTGGGACTTTTTGGCTGGCTGGGAATATTGGGACGGCGGCTACAATGTCGCCGCCTTCGGGGTCGGCGTCAATGGCAATCCGTACTTCACCAGCGCGCTTGTGCCGGAAGGCCTGAATGCCTTTTTTGACAACAAGGCCGAGCCGTACTATGTCAACTCCGCGTATCAAACCAAACTGCGGCAGACCATTAACGGCTTCAATGTCGGTACTGAATACGAGCTGAGCTACCGCTACAATGGGCGCCCGGCCAGTGAGTGGGCGCCCGGCCTGTGGGTGCGGCCCTGCTCCAACTTCACCGTCGCGGTGGGCGGTACGATCGTGCAACAGCAGGATCTGCTCGAGTATGCGCCGCAATTCTTTGCGACGACGGTCACCTTCGTGGCCGACTGGCCGTACTTGGAACTGTCCTTCGGCACGTCCAATTCGCCGCTCAACAGCG
>Ga0172371_10014447_pt1 | contig 10171 bp, 5 predicted proteins | sample Lak12m_FD_114543 | JGI IMG/M metagenome (GOLD analysis project Ga0172371, IMG submission 114543) | Freshwater microbial communities from Kabuno Bay, South-Kivu, Congo - kab_022012_12m | ecosystem: Environmental > Aquatic > Freshwater > Lake | place: Democratic Republic of the Congo: South-Kivu... | reverse complement strand
GAAAGGGCTGTTCACCGCGGTTATCATCGCGCTGGTTTGCGTTCGCGTGCAGAAGTTCTTCACGGACAGGAACCTCGTCATCAAGCTGCCGGAGAACGTGCCTGCCGTGGTGTACGAATCATTCCTGTCGCTCAGCCCGCTGTTCTTCCTGGTGCTGGCCTTCTGGGTCATCCGCTTCGTTTTGAGAGTGGATATTGACCACCTCGTGCAGACCGCCTTCCGGCCGCTGGTTTTCGCGCTGAACACGCTGCCCGGCATCCTGGTCTATGCCTTCCTGGTCACCTTACTCTGGTCGGTCGGCATCAATGGCGACAACGCGATGGATGCCATCGTCGCGCCGATCTTCCTCCAATACCTGACTGCGAATGTCGAAGCGATGACCGCCGGCCAGCCGTTGCCGTATGTGACCGCCTACGGTTTCTTCACCGCCTTCGTCAACGTGGGCGGCACGGGGGCAACCATTGCCCTCGCCTTGGTGATGTTGAACTCCAAAGAGCCAGGCTACCGGAAAGTCAGCCGCCTGTCGCTGCCAACCCAGATCTTCCAAATCAACGAGCCCATCTTCTTCGGCTTCCCTATCGTGCTGAACCCCATCTTCATGATTCCCTACATCCTCAACGCGCTGATCCTGACCGGCAGCTCGTATCTGCTCATGCAGTGGGGGATGATCCACAAACCTTTCGTGAACGTGCCCTGGACCACGCCGCCCATTATCGGGCACTACCTGGTTTCGGGCGGAGACTGGCGGGCGGCGGTTTGGGGCGCCGTCTCGATCGTCATCGCAATGGCTGTTTACTATCCGTTCGCCAAGGCCGCCGAGCGGCAGCGCCTGAGGGCCGAGGCGAAGGGGCAGGCGCGCGAATAGCGCCGCCGGCAATCAGCCGCGTTTCAATCAAGGCGGATCGTTCCGAAGCAGCCGGGACGGTGGAAGTTGAGCTGGTCCACCGGCGCCCATGAGGCCCAGTGCGGGTGCGAGGTTTCGTCGGCGCACTTGTAGAAGTTACCGCGCCAGGTCTGACCGACTCCCTTCGCAAGCGGCCCGACATAGTGCTCGAACAGGGCGAATGGAACGAAGAAGGACAGGGTCCAGACCACCGGCTCGGTAATCTCCGGGTCAACCTGCCGCGGCAGGGAGGAGCGCGCCTGGATCGTCCGGCCGATAGCGGCGGGCAGTTTCGAAAACTCCTTGAATCCGCCGGGGACGCGCTCGGGATTGGTGATGTAGGAGCATAGGAATGCCCCGCCGCCGCCAAACTCGAAGTTGAAGTAGCCGAGTCCGGCTCTGGGCTGCGCAAAGAACTCGACGCAACTGTCCTTCCAGACCTCGTCGAAATACTCCACTCGCACGCAGCGTACATAGCGGTCGTGGACCTGGAAGAGTCCATGGATGCCGTCGGCGGCATGCAACAAGCGCACGAACGTGCGCGGGCGGTGGTCGCTGCTTTCCGGGCGAAAATGCTGAAGCTCGAGGGTATCGGCGCCGCTCCAGACCGGGTCGTGCCAGTTCAAATTCAGGTCAGGTGCCGCCGCGGCGCGGCGGATGATGTAGTTCATGCCGGCCACATTGAAGTCCGGCTGCAGGCGGGGATCAATGCCGAAAGAGGAATCACGTGCGCGCAGAAAAAAGGCCGACTTGACGCCGTCGGCGAGGTTGCCTAACGTTACGCGCTCGCTGAGCGGCGGAAGCTCCAAACCCACTTGCCCGTTGCACTATGTCAGCGATTAACGGAAAGGTATCATTGTGAATGTAACGGTAGAGAATCTGGCCCCGTGCAAGAAGCTCATGCGCGTCGAGGTCGAGGCGGCGAAGGTGGACGAAACCTTCGAGTCGGTGACGAAGGAATTTCGCAAGCAGGCGAACCTGCCGGGTTTTCGCCCGGGCAAAGCGCCGCGGGAGATGGTGCTCCGCAAATACGAGAAGGACATCGAGGAGGAAACCAAACGCAAGCTGATCTCCGAATCGTATCACAAGGCGGTCGAGGAGCAGAAGCTGGACGTGCTGGGGCAGCCCGACATCGAGGAAATCCAGTTTAGCCGGGGGCAGCCGCTGCAGTTTGCGGCGACGATCGAGACGGCGCCCGAATTTGAGATTCCCGAATACAAGGGCCTGGTCGCCACGCGCGAGGCGCGGGTCGTAACCGACGAGGATGTGGGTAAGGCGCTGGGGATGTTGCGGGAGCAGCGAACCGATTTCAAGGCGGCGGATCGCGTTCTGCAGGCCGGGGACGTCGCGGTGGTCAATTATACCGGCATGTGCGATGGCAAGCCGATCACGGAAACCGCGCCGACGGCCAAGGGGTTGACCGAGAAGAAGAACTTTTGGGTGGAGGTCTCTCCGAACTCATTCATCCCCGGCTTCGCCGACCAGCTTGTCGGGGCCAAGGCCGGTGACAAGCGGACGGTGAACGTGGATTTTCCTCCCGACTTCGTGACGCCGCAACTGGCGGGGAAGAAGGGTGTCTATGAGGTGGAGGTGGTTGAGGTAAAGGAAAAGGTGCTGCCGCCGCTGGACGACGAGCTGGCCAAGACCTTCGGGGCGGAAAGCCTCGAGAAGCTTCGGGAGGGGGTGCGCCGAGACCTGGAAAACGAGCTGAAGCACAAGCAGAGCAAGTCCATCCGGAACCAACTGGTCCGCACGCTGTTGGACCGGGTGAACTTCGATTTGCCGGCGTCCGCGGTAGCGCAGGAGACGCGCAACGTGGTTTATGACATCGTGCAGGAAAACGCCAAGCGGGGCGTTTCGCGCGCTATCATCGAGCAGCAGAAAGAGCAGATTTATTCCGCCGCGACGCACGGGGCCAAGGAACGCGTCAAGGTCGCCTTCCTGATGCAAAAGATCGCCGAGAAGGAGGACATCAAGGTCTCGAACGAAGAGATTGCGCAGCGCGTCCAAGTCCTGGCGGACCTGTATCAGATTCCGGCGGATAAGTTCCTCAAGGACCTGCAAAAGCGCAATGGCCTGATCGAAGTGTATGATCAGATCATGAACGGCAAGGTAATGGACCTTCTCGAGCAGAACGCGAAGATCGAGGAGGTGCCGGTTGGCTCGACCGCACCGCCCGAAGCGCCGGCTCCCGACCCGAGCTGAGCGGTTGCCGAAGCATCCGACCGTATCCATAGGCCAGAAATGCATAACTACCTTCCTCGTTTTGTCCCGTGGGGCCGTCTCTGCGTCATCTTCTGCCTCCTGTTGACCCACGGCCTCGTGTGCCCGGCCGCGGTGGTGTTCTACATGAACGAGCAGGGAGCCTTGGTCGGCTTCCACCGGCCCGAGGCGAACGAACCGGCGGCGGCGCTGGAGGCGCTGGCGACCCCGCCGCCCGGACTGCTTTCCGCCGTGCCGGCGGGCACAGGCGTTGCGGGCTTCTCGCTGACCGAGGGTGGTGCCACGGTCGCATTCTCCGACGCGATCATCAGCCTTGGAATGGACGACACGCGGCTGGAGCGGATCTTCGATCAGGTGCGGACGACGCTGATGGCGTTGGGGATTGAAGGGACGGTGCGCCTGCAAACCGGCGGGCGGGCGTTGAGTGATTACCTGCCCCCGACCCCCGCGGTAGCGCCCCGCAAGACCAAGACGGCCGACGGCGGAACCGTCTTCGCCGCTGGGAGCGCTCTGGCGGGCAGGTCTATCAGCCTGTCGCCCGGCCACGGCAAGGTCTGGACGGGCTCGAGCTACGCTTTTGAAAGGCCAGTTTACTGCGCACCCCTCAATCGCGAAGACGATCACAACTTGGAGGGCATGGTTTACCTGGATCAGTACTTGAGGCAGGACGGCGCGGTGACCAAGGTCTATCGGTGCCTCAACAAGAGTTACGGGACGCACGCGGGCAGCGCAGAGCCGTGGTGGCGCGTATCCGCCGGCTATTGGCTCCAGTTGAATGGGTATCCCTGTTCCGTGTATGCCAGCTATACCGGCGACTGCAACCTCGGGACCGGGGCGAGTGAATCGAACGATTCACTGCGCTCGCGGGGGCTGGCTTCTGACTACGACGACACCGATATTTACGTCTCGCTGCATAGCAACGGCTACCAGGGCGATTGCGCGGGCGCCTCCTGCCCGAATGGAACCTGCACGTATTATGACACGAGCAGCGAGCACGCGAGTTGGGGCGACATCAGCCGCACCCTGGCCACGGATATCAATAACGCGATCGTGGACTCGATTCGCACCAAGTACGGGGACACGACCTGGAGGGATCGGGGGGCGTTGGACGCGGACGGGGGCCAGGCCGAGACGCGCATTCCCAACCGCGCGGCGGTGTTGATCGAGTTGGCATTTCACGATAGCTGCGACCGCGACGGGCTCTATCTGCAAGACAACTTCTTCCGCTCGACCACCATGTGGGCCACTTACAAGGGCATCTGCGATTACTTCGGTGTGACCCCGACGTGGGACTACTATTCCGATGAGGTCGTCAGCCACGATATTCCGGCTACCATGATGGCGGGTTCAACCGCGACGGCGCACGTCACCTTCCGCAACCGGGGCGTGTTGTGGAACGACGCCCGCAGCTTCAAGCTCGGCGCGGTCGGGGACTCAGATCCATTCACGGGCACGACGCGCTACAACGTGGGTGGCGAGGTTGGGCCCGGCGCGACGAAGACCTTCACCCTGACGTTGACCGCGCCGGGGACGCCGGGCACTTACACGACGGATTGGCGGATGCTGCGCGAGGGCGTGGCGTGGTTTGGCGCGACACTGACCGCCAGCGTCATGGTCACCAACGCGAGCGGAGGGCCGAGCATTCTCGCCCAGCCGGTGAGCCAAACGGCCGCTCCCGGCGGCACGGTTCACTTTACCGTAACGGCCACGGGCGGTCAGCCGCTCAGTTACCAGTGGCGCAGGAACGGCGCGGACCTCAGCAACGGCGGCAACATCTCCGGGGCCGCCACCGCCACCTTGACCATCAGCAACGTGCAGCAAACCAACGCGGGCGCCTACACCGTGCTGGTCAGCAACACCAACGGCGCCGTGCTCAGCGCCGAAGCACTGCTCACCGTCGGCATCCCGGGCCTCGCCATTGGCTCCTATACCGCGGATTGGCAGGGCAATCCGACCTCGTGCAACTTCCCCGGCACCGCCACGGGTTGCGGCTACAATGTGTGGTATATCGTTGACCGCATTACCACCAACTGCACCGCCCGGAGCGGCAATGCGACCTGGAACCCCGGGTTTACCTGGAGCGGCCGCGGCTGGGTCCGCATGGATTTCCAGGTGCCGTGCGCCAATGCCACCAGCCAAATCTACGTCCGCTACCGGAACCTGGCCGGCGACTGGAGCGGCCTATCCAGCACCATCAACGAGTGCGCTTACGGCGATTGGATGACGCCTTTGGACCAGGTCACGGACAACCTCGCCAACTTTAATGGCTGCTACGTCAACTCCGACGAAAGCGTGGGCGCCCCCTCGGGCGGCTGCAGCACCACGTGCAACGTGAGGCGGACCGGCGTGGCGCAAATCCACATGTACGGCGCGCGCTGGCATTACCTCAACGACTGGACCTGCCTGGGCGGCTACGCTTCGTCCAGTGTGGCGGACACCTCGGGCCGGGCATTCGCCTGGGGCGAGCCGGGCCTGTATCTCTATCCGGCGATTGACACCAGCCACGGCAACGCCATCGCCGCGGGCCTGGGCCTCGGCGGCCAGACGCCTGGCCGCGTCACCACGGGTGACTGCAACAACGCCAACACTCTGGACTTCAAAGGCAATGCCGTCGCCCACGGGAACGGCGACAACATGGACGCCTACGGGTTTGCTTGGGTCTTCGCGCCCACCGGCGCCGCACCCAGGTTTGCGATCGGCTCCGACGACGGCAATCGCGTGTGGGTCAATGGCAGCCTGATCAATGATACCAACGCCCCGCGGGGCCTGGCGCGGGACCAGGACGTTCCCGTGCCCACGAACCTGGCGGCGGGATGGAACCGGGTGCTGTTCAAGATCCACAACTTCACCGGCAACTTCCAGGGCACGCTCAGCCTGCGCAATGGCGGCAACCTCAATCTGAACGAGCCCTCCGTCAACGTCTTCGACCTGGGCGGCTACTACAGCTACGGCGTCGGATACGAGCAGGACGCCTGGTATCCCTGCGTCTATGTCACCAACTGCTGCGGCGCGGCCGATCCGCAGCCCGGCGCAAACTTCTACGGCAAGGACACTACGGTCACCGCCAGCGGCTGGGCCGAGGCCAGCGGCCCGGTGCCGTTCTGGCGCGTGATGCACTACGAATGGGGTGACGGTCTGGGCGGCGACACCGACTACGCCGTCGTCAGTTCCGGCAGCAACATCTGGTCGCACACGCAAACCGGCGTCACCGGCCACCGCCGCTTCCATTTCTTCGCCGTCAGCAAGTCCGGCCGGACATCGTTCCAGAACAGCGGCCAGACCGGCGGCGCGAACTGGGGTGGCGGCGGCGCGGGAACCTACGTGGATGTCTATGTGGACAACGTGCCGCCCCAGAATCCGGCCTTCGCCAGCGCCGGCGCCGTCAGCCCCACCCAGGTGGACCTGGTGTGGACGATCCCGCTCGACCAGGGCGTGGGCATCGGTCCGGGCGCTGTCGAGGCGGCGGACGAGACGAGCAGCAGCTCCGGCAACTATTACCGCGCGGGCGACGTGGGCGTGGAGGTTTACCGCGATGGCGCAATCGTCTTCGATTGGGGAACCAGCACCACCGCGAACGACACCGGGCTGACTCCCAACACCGCCTATACCTATACCCTCGTGGCCCGCGACAACACCACCGAGGCGCGCGGCCCCTGGCACAACCTCACCAGCCAGCAGGGGTCCAACACCATCTGGACCCTGTCCCTGCCGCCCGGGCCGAACAGCGTCACCCCCGATCAGACCGCCCCGCCCGTCGGCAGCAATGTCACGTGGACAGCGGCGAACGGGTTCGGGCCGAGCCAGGTCCAGTATTACCGGTATGCGTGGGATACTTCTGCAACGCACACATGGACGGACACCGAGACGCAGTGGGTCAGCGGCACCATTGCCACGCTGCCTGGCTCGGCGGGCACCTGGTATTTGCACCTCAAGGGCTATAACGGCGCGGATGTGGGCAATGGCACCTTCGACTATTCGGTGACGACCTCAACCGAGGTGGTTTACAGCCAGACCAACGCCATCTCCTCGATGGTGAACAACGGCGACGGCACCTTCACGCTCCGCTTCGTCGGCACCCCGCAAGCCCGGTATTACGTGGTCACGAGCGCCGATCCGGGCGCCCTCATGTCCGGTTGGCACGTTTTGCCGAACAGCACCAACACGGCGCCGGTCCCGAGCGGCGTGTGGTCGGTTACGGTGACCAACGACATCGCCCAGCGGTTCTATCGTTCGGCGGCGGTCAACCCGGCGCCATAAACGTTGCCCCGGCCAGCGCGTATTCATGAAAGGGGTTGGGACGGCTCGTCCCCCAGTGCGGCCCTACCGGTGTTCAGGAATCCGGGGACGAGGCCGTCCCCACCCCCGCCATAAGGCTTCATGCATACCCGCTGTGCCTCGTCCGCGCGGGGTGGTTTGACCTTGCGCTTCGTTTACCGGGAGGCATGATGCCTGCCACATGAAGCCGAAGCGCGTGCCGCAGCCGCCGCTGAATCCCGCCTTGCGCGATCCCGAGCGCCACGAGTTTTGGCCCGGCTTCATCACGGCCGTGATCGGCGCCGTCCTGCTCTTCGCCGGGGCGCGGCATCTGACGGGCATTGACACGGTCGAGGGTGGCAGCGCGTGGGAGACGCAACTGATCAGGGCGTTCGCCACCAGCGGCCTCCAGTACGCCGATCGCATGCCGCCGCCCGCTCCCCCGAGGCTCGACGATCCCGACGCGTCTGCTGAAGCGCTGGACCGCTGGGCCAGGGAACAAGCCGCCGCCGCGCCGCCGTCGTGGCGGATCCGGGTGGACCTTGGCGCGAAGCAAGCCTGTCCTACCTGAGTGAAATAAGCCCGGGTTGCATGGCGCAACCGCATCACCCATGGAGTGCCCGGTCCCCCAATGTAAACAGCGTGAGCCCACCCAGCTTGGTCGTAAGCTCTCGCGGCTTCGGCCCTGGGTGCAGACCGGCTTCCTGGGGGTGTGGCTGGCGCCGCTCGGCCAGTGGCTCCACGGCATTCCCGGCTGCGTCTTTCACTGTTACTCCTGCCCGCTTTCCTCGTTCGGCTGCCCCGTAGGGATCGCCGCGAATACTGCCGCATTGCTGCCGGTTGCTTTTGAAATCCCTTACTTGCTGATTGGCATGCTGCTGCTGGTCGGCGCGCTGGGCGGCTCGATCGTCTGCGGATGGGCATGTCCCTTCGGCTTCGTTCAGGACCTGCTGGGCCGGCTTACCACTCGAAAAATCGCCTTGCCCGGCTGGGTGGGCCACTTTCGTTATGTAGTGCTCGTGGGCTTGGTGTTGCTGCTGCCCTTGGCGCTGGGCTTCAAAGGCATCCCGTTCGAGGAACAGGTCGTTTCCATCTGCCGGCTGTGCCCGGCGGGCGCGTTGGAGGCTGGCGTCCCGTATTCCGTCCAGAGTCTGCTCGCCGGCAACGCCTGGCTCATGAGCGGCCTCAAGACCGGCATCCTGGCCGCCTTCCTCGTCTCGGCGCTCGTCATCCACCGCCCCTGGTGCCGCATCTTTTGCCCGCTGGGCGGATTGCTGGCGCTGTTCAACCGCTTCAGCCTGTTCCATTTGCGGTTCAACTCCAAAGAGTGCATCGAGTGCAACCTGTGCCGCACCCGCTGTCCGATGGGCGTCAAAGTGGACCAGAAGGTCAACGTCTCCGGCTGCATCCGCTGTCTCGAATGCGCCACCTGCGGCGCGCTCGAACCCTGCTTCGCGTTTCCCAAGGAAACTTCCGCCGCGACTCCCCGGGAGCCTCCTCCATCCAAGCCATCAACAGCCGAACCTCCCGATAGCTGACCCGTGCCCGGAGCCCATCTTTTTGAATTCTCTTCTTGCTTCGTAGCGCGGAAGGTCCCAGAATCAGGCTAACGTGAAAACGTTTGCACGCTTGTCACCCGTGACAATAGATTAACTTGAACCATCAAAGAAGACCCATGAAATCAAGACTCATACCCATCGGACTCGCCCTCACCGTCCTGAGCCTGGCTCGCGCGGATTTCAACCCTGTGCCCCTGACCCCGGGTAGCTACAACGCCGACGTGGTGGTCGAGAAGACCGCGACCGCACCCATCGGCGTGGCCGTCAATGCCACCATTGACCAGGGCACCAACCTCAGCGGCTTCCTACCCAACGGCGACACGTGGATGGAGCAGGGTTTCTTTACGGGCGCCAATGCCACGGATGGAGTGCCACCGGCGGGGTCCACCTTCCAGGCGATCAGCAACAGCGCCATCTCATTCGGCATGGCGCCCAACTACGCGGCGAACAATGCCATTATGATTGACGGCACGATGACGAACGGCACGTGGATTCCCGTCACCCCGGCGGCGTATTCGAGCCTGTCGTTTCTCTCCAGCGGTGGCAACGGCGGCCGCATGATCAACGTAACGGCCTATCACCAGGACGGCTCGACCAGCACCGGCAGCTTCTCTTCGCCGGACTGGTTCGGTGTGACGGTGGGTGTGGCCTGGATCACGCACGGCCGGATTTGGGCCAGCAACTACAACGAGGACAACGCTGGGGATGCAAATAATCCTCGTCTCTACTACCGCAATGTGGCCGTGGCGAACACCACCAGCCCCATCACGAACATCACCCTGACGCTGGGCACCGGCGGCGGCACCGGCCACGTCGGCGTCATGGCCGTCAGCGGCTCGACGGACAATGTCAATTACGCCCCTATCGCGGTGACCGGTTACACCGTGGACGTGGTGGTCGAGGCGACGGCGTCGAAGCCCAACGTAGCCATGACCAACTTTACGACGGTCTCGATGGACGGCGGCACCAACAACAACGGCTCCACCTGGTATGAACGGGGCTACCAGCCGTTCCTGCTGACCTCCGGCCTGCCAGCGGCGGGCTCGACGATTACCAGCCTTGCCCTGGCGGACCATCACTACCAGATGTCGGCGAGCTACTCGGCGAACAACTGCATTTACGTGGACTCCAACAATCCCGTTGCCAACGTCACCTTCGCCAGCCCGGCTGCGTATTCGGCCCTCTCGTTCCTAAGCGCCCGTGCAAGAATTAATTCCGGTTCAGCCTGGGAAAGAGGGTGTAATTCCATTCG
>Ga0172371_10014446_pt1 | contig 10171 bp, 8 predicted proteins | sample Lak12m_FD_114543 | JGI IMG/M metagenome (GOLD analysis project Ga0172371, IMG submission 114543) | Freshwater microbial communities from Kabuno Bay, South-Kivu, Congo - kab_022012_12m | ecosystem: Environmental > Aquatic > Freshwater > Lake | place: Democratic Republic of the Congo: South-Kivu... | reverse complement strand
GCATCTTCCGGTTCTCCTGTTCTATCTCTGTCCGCCTCATCCGTCACCTCCCCAGGTGACATTAACCAAACCGGACAGATCTTGTGTTAAAAACCGGACATATCATTTGTTCGTGACAGGAATCTTTGTTGATGTTTCCCTGGGGTCCCTTCGGTGAGAAAAGACCCATCAGGAGCAGGCCGTATTTCTCGCTTGGCGTTCTTCACATGAACAGTGGACGCCTCAGGCCTTCGGCAATATTCGGATAGGCATTTTCTCCCTATAATGATATATGACCTCAACAAGATCGTTGAGGCAGGCGAGCCCCTCACGGCGATCCGACGGGTAGGACAGAAACAGAGATTGATTATATATAGCGGGGTATCAAAATGATGGATACGATCAAGGATCTATTTCATCAGCACACGGAGCGGATGATCCAGTGGTACGATGGGCTGGAAAACCTGTACCAGTACGGTGTGTTGTTCCTGCTTATCGTCATCGGTCTTCTTATTGTTTCATACGTCGTTCTAACAAAAATCACGAAATAGCCTCTCTGAAAAAGGTCTTTGAGCGGAGATCGCCGCATAAGCGCAAAGACATCCTAATGGGCACCCTTTTTCCGCCTGTTGCGGGACATCTCCCAAATGATGCACTGAGTTCTGAACTTACAGTAGAGTCCCGGGCTGAAGCATTCGCAGCAGTGTTCGATCTTCAGGCACTCGCAACATTCCCGGCAAAAGCCGGTTTCGTTCTTCTGACAGACCGCAAAGGCGTCACGGTCCGAATGGTTTTTACATTGCATCCTTTGATTGCACTCCTTAAGTCGTTTTTATCGCGATTGGTATGACTATCATACCCTTCCTAAACGACAACCGCATCAGCGGAATGTTTGGGTGGTCGCATACGCAGGGTGATCATCCCTGAAACAACAAAAACAGCGACAAAAAAATAAAACGGAAGCGCGTAATTGCCGTAGAGATCAAAGCAAAGTCCGGCAAAGATCGGGCCGATCGCATTGGCGGTAAAATAAAACGGATTTGCCAAACCGGAGATGCTGCCCAGCGCGCTGCGACCGAAATAGTTTGCCCAGATGACGGGAAACATGGGATTTCTGCCGCCGTGAAAAATTCCATGCAGGGCAGCCAAGAAAAAAATGGCCCCGGTTCCGGAAGGGCCGCTGAATTTGAATTGTACCACCCAGTACAGTCCCAGAAATATCAAGCCATTGCCGATGATGTTGACTGCAAGGAGCCTCTGGATGCGAAACCGTTCGGTCAGCATACCCCATAGAGCGGAACCTGCCATGCCGAAAAACGAGAAGGTACTGAGGACAAAAACCGCCTTTGTTTCGCTCAATCCCTGATCGGTCAAAAACGGGTAGAGATGAAAATTGATACCTGCCTGCCCAAACGGGATCAGACTGTACAGCAAGGTCAATACCCAAAACGCCTTGGTGCGCGCTGCCTGCGCGCGGGTCCAGACCGGCTCTAGATCGCTATCGCCTGCGCAGATCCGTTTTCCTTTGCTTGAAGGATCGGTATCCCCTGTGGTGCCGGATACCGGCAACGCGCCGTCGGGCAGCAGCCCGATATCCTCGGGTCTGCGGCGAAGAAAGAGCAACGCAGGGATGCCGGATATCAAAAAGACGACCACTCCCAAGGTGCCCCAGGCCAATCTCCATCCCAGGGCCAGAATAACAAACTGGACCAGCATGGGCAGGAGGGCGCTTCCGAACCTCTCGCCAATCTTCGTGATCCCCATGGCCCTGCCCCGCAAACGGATGAACCAATTGGATACCGAAACCGCGGTCGCCAGGCTCAGGACCCCGACGGCGATCATCCGGCCGACCCCGAAAAACAGATAGAGCTGCCAGATATGAGTGGCAAAGGTCATGGCAAAGAGCCCCAGACTCAAAAAGAAGATCCCCCAGAAGGCGACCATCCTCGGCCCATGCCGGTCCAGGATCGGGCCCACGACCAGGGACAGCAATCCCCCGCACACGGAACCGAAGGCAATCGCCCCGGTGACGGAGGCCCTTGTCCAGCCGAACTCATCCACCATCGGCTTCATGAAGATGGAAAGAATATTTTGAAAGACGCCGGACTCGGTAAAACCGATCAAAAAAGAAACAACGACGATAATCCAGCCGTAAAAGGGTTTACGCAATACCGACTCCCTTCTTTTGCTATAGGGACACCCCGCTCCTTCACCCCTTGTTTCTCTGTCGGATACGCAGAGGGGCGATCTTCAGGGATGCGCCTCGTCCCAATTCTTCCCCGAGGCGATCTCTACCTTGAGGGGTACCCGAAGCTTCAGGACCTCTTCCATCTCCTTACGAACGATGGCGATCAATGCTTCGCATTCACTCCCGGGGGTCTCGAAGACGAGCTCGTCATGGACCTGCATGATCATTGCGGCAGTAAGCCGTTCCTCTGCGGTCTGCCGTGAGATACGTACCATCGCGGCCTTGATGAGATCCGCCGCCGTCCCTTGGATAGGGGCGTTGATCGCTGTCCGTTCCGCAAACTGCCGGACAGCGGCCTGAGGACTCATGATCTCCGGCAGATACCGCCTCCTGTGGAAGAGCGTCGTGACGTAGCCGTCCCGTCGAGCCTGGTCGAGCAGTCCATCGAGATAGGTTCTCACTTTTGCATACCTCTGAAAATAACCGTCTATGTAAGCCTGGGCGAGCTTCTGGGTGATTCCCAGCTCCTTTGCGAGGCCGAAGGCGCTCATCCCGTAAAGGACGCCGAAATTGATCACCTTGGCCTGGCGTCTCATCTCGGCGTTGACCATCTGAGGGAAGACCCCGAAGATATCCGAGGCGGTCCGTGTGTGGATGTCTTCGTCGGCGGCAAAGGCCTCGATCAGGGATTCGTCTTCGGAAAGATGGGCCAGGACCCGGAGCTCGATCTGAGAGTAATCGGCCGAGACGATTCTCCATCCCGGCGGAGCGATGAAGGCCTGACGGATCCGCTTCCCCTCCAATGTCCGGATGGGGATGTTCTGGAGGTTCGGATTGCTGCTGGAGAGCCTCCCTGTCGCCGTTACGGTCTGATTATAGGAAGTGTGGACCCGACCCGTCCGGGGATTCACCAGTTCCGGAAGGGCGTCGACATAGGTCGACTTCAGCTTGGCCATCCCCCTGTAAGCGAGGATCTCCGCAGGAAGCTCATGGCTCTGGGCAAGAAAGGAAAGGACCTCCACGTCCGTGGAGTAGCCCTCCTTGGTCTTCCTCCCCCTAGGCAGACCCATCCTGTCAAAGAGGATCACCTGAAGCTGCTTGGGGGAGTTGATGTTGAATTTCTCCCCGGCAAGGCGGAAAATCTTGTCTTCCGAAAGGGTAAGGAGCTGTTCGATCTCCAGCGACATGGTCTTGAGAAGCGGAATGTTGAGGAGGACTCCCCTTCTCTCCATCGCCGCCAGAACCTCGACCAGAGGCATTTCGACCGAATCAAGGAGCTCTTTCATGCCTAATCCGACGATCTTTCCGGAAAGCTCCGGTACGAGCGCCATCACGGCGCCCGCCCGCCGGCATGCATACTCATTGACCTTCTGGACGGAGAGCGAGGCAAACGGCACGGCCTTCGTCCCGCTTCCCACGAGCTCCTTTGCCGCGGACACCTGCCGACCGATATGATCCAGGGCCGTGTCGGCAAGTTCAAAACTGTGCTTCGCGGGATTGAGAAGATAGGAGGCGACCATCGTGTCACAGCCGATCCCTCCGGCGGAAGCCCCGTTTTCGGAAAGGACGATGAGGGAGGTCTTCAGATCGTGGCCGTGCTTCCGGACCCCCTGATCGGTCAGAAACGGGCCGAGGGCCTTGACAACCGCTTCAACAGGGAGTTGTGGGGCCTGCTCCTCATGTGCGATCGGGATATAATGTCCTTCGTCCGGCAAGGCTGAAACAGCCAGGCCCACGAGGGAGGCCCGCATCGCCTCGGATGAGGAGAGGACCGGTTCGAGGGCGAATTCCCCGACCTCTCCCAGCCGGCGAACCAGCGCGGTCAGCTCCTCCGTATTGCGGACGATGTGAAAGTCACCGGCGGCCCGTTCGCCGCGGTTCCTGAGCTCCTGGAGGAGCGATGAAAATTCAAACTCCTTAAAGAGCGAGATGAGGAGCTCCCGATCGGGTTCACGCCGGCGGCAGGCCTCCAGGTCGAACGCGAACTCGGCGTCCGTCCGTATCCGGGCCAGTTCCCGGCTGAGCCTCGCCTTGTCGGCGTTTGCAAGGATCGCCTCGCGGATCTTCAGATTGTGGATCTTCTCAGGGTGGTCCAGGATCTCCTGCACGCTCCCGAACTGCTCTATGAGGCGGAGCGCCCCTTTCGGCCCGATCCCCGGCACGCCGGGGATGTTGTCGGAAACATCCCCCGTGATGCCCAGGATCTCCACGACCTTGTCCGGCCCGACACCGAAACGCTCCTTCACGGCAGCCACATCGTAGGTCTTATCCTTCATCGTATCGACCATGACGACGTGGTCGGAAACGAGTTGCATCAGGTCTTTATCGCCGGAAACGATAACGACCTCCATTCCCTCCCCTGCCCGCCTCCGGGCGATCGTGCCTATGATGTCATCGGCCTCCAGCCCCGGCTGTTCGATAAAGGGAATGGCGAACCCCCGGACGATTTCCTTGACATAGGGGATCTGGGGGATCAGGGTGTCCGGGATGGGCCGGCGCGTGGCCTTATAGTCCGCAAAGGCCTCATGCCTGAAGGTAGGAGCCTTGACGTCGAAAACAATGGCGATGTAATCCGGCAACTGATCGCGCAGAAGCTTCATCAGCATCGTCGTGAAGCCGTAAATCGCGTTCGTGGGAAAACCTTTTGAGTTGGACAGTTCCCGGATCGCGTAAAAGGCCCGAAACAGGTAATTGCTGCCGTCGACCAGGACCAGCCTGGGGTGCTTCTTCTCTTCCATCATCACATCACGAAAACCTTCGGATCGCGCCGCATTATAGAGTCAGTCCCGGCAAGGTCCTCCCCCGCATCGGCAAAGCCCCGCGACTTTGCCTGCGGGGACTTCTATCTCTACGGTCAACTCTTCCTTCTTACAAAAAAAACTACACTTTCCTATAATTGATGTCAAAGAAAAACTCTTCCGCACATAGGGCGCACGTTCTATGTGAGACCCACGCGGCGCTCCCTTCCCGAGGCAGGGGAAAGCGTCCGGGCCTGTCACGCGGCGGAAACTGTTTGGACGCGACGCCAGTCCCCGATGATAAAATCCAGGAGCTCTCTGGAGAAATCGGATTCCAGGACGATGCCGTCGAAATCGGGAGGGCACAGGAGCTTCTGCATGAGCATGCCGTCGCCGTCAAACCATCGGGGCAATGCCCCGCCGAAGAAGTAGCCGTTCTTTCGCAGGACCGAAACCGCTTCACCCACCCAGGGCGTCGTCAGATCCAGCCATACCTGAAAAACGATCGCCTGCCCCTTTTCCCCCTCTGCTTCCAATGCGGCGAGGCGGGCTGCGAAATCTTCACCGATCTCGTAAACAGGAATTCGGGCCACCCGGGCAAAATCGAAGATCGTGATGTCCAATCGCGACGCCGATCCCGCGGGAACCTTTTCACGGGACCCTTCCAGATCGCGTGGATCGTCAAGGCGCCGGTAGATCGCCCGGAGTTCACCCTCATACTCCGCCGGGAGATAGATCAGGTGAGGCCTGGGCCGGTAGCACCGGAAGGCGGTCAGCGTCGCCACCCGGCCTACCGCGCTTTTTTCCTTGGCATAGGCCTCCGCCGGCATCAGGGCGACCTCGATCGCCGTTTCTATGAAACGAAAGGGCGCAATGCTCTTCTGCATATAGGGATGGTTGCAGACCGCCTCGCCGAAGACCTCCTCGATGTGGGAGTGTCTGGGTGCGAATTCTTCATAGATATACCCGAGGGTGGCCTTGCTGACCCCAAGGGACCGGTACTCCTTGAGAACCAGTCCGACACCCGACTCGTACAAGGACCGACAGGGAGCAGAGGGGTACAGGTGGTTTACGCCGATGACCTCTCCGGCGGGCGTGCGGGCGACGATCGAGTAATACTGTCCCTCACGATTGGCCCGGATGATCTCGGCCGGGTCGTAAAACAGCCGGATCGGATAATGCTCGCCATAAACGGCCCGAACGAGCCGGACGATCCCCCCCGCATCTTCCGGACGGAAGTCATCGACGGTAAAGGGCTCCTGTGCCTTAGGCGGTGGCGGCTCCGGAAGATGATTCATGACTCTTTTCCTTTCCTGGAATGTGATTTTTGGATTCTATCCTTGCCCGCCTGCGGATGACCTCTCTCCGTGATGGACCAGTGTGATGCTCAGCGCCAGGGCGATCGCCGTCCACAGAGCGGCGATGTAAAAGAGGATCGGGAAGCCGGCGCCGAAGGTGAGCAGCCCTCCGCCGAAGTAAGGCATAAGGAAGTAGGCCATGTCCAGGGTGAACAGGGTGAGGTTGGTGTTCAGGCCGCGCAGAGAAGGCGGCGACGCGGAGAAGATCAGGGCGTTCAGCAGAGGGAGGTTGACGCCCATGCACAATCCGTAAAGCCCCGCCAGCAGGTAAAAGGCGGTTTGGGCCTCGGCATGCGGCAGCGCGATGAAGCAGGGGATCAACAGCGCAAAACCTCCCTGCAGCACGACCCGCTTGTCCATCCGGTCAAACAGGGCACCGCCGAAGGCGCGCACCGCGATCATGGTCACCATCGAGAGGGTGAAGAAAAGTCCCACGTCGCCGCCGCCGGTTTGCAGGGAAAGATCCTTCATAAAATAGAAGAGAGTCGCATGGGCGAGATAGATGAAGAACGCGGCCCCCAGCAGCATCACCACCTCCTTCAGACGGAGATTCTCGCGGATCTCACCCCAGGCGGGGCGACGCAGCAGGACGCCGTCGAGGGTCTGAAGCGCGCCCCGGATGCGACCGCGCAGGGCTGCGAGCAGGAGCATCGCCACGACGGCGAAGATCGAAACCCCCGCATAGATATCGGCCTCATTGCGGACATACGGGAGAAGGGCCTCGGCGAAGGGGGGAATCACCGCGTAGGGGATCATCATCGCTACGCTCAGGATGCTGAAACCCAGGCCGGATTTCTGATCGGGGATGAAATTCACGACAAGGGCGATCGCACCGGACGTCAGCAGGACGAAAGCCGCGCCGTGAAGGATGCGCACCACGATCAGGGCCGGAACCGACGCGACCCACATGTAGGAGCAGGAGACCCCGATCAGGAGGAAAAGCGCGGCCATCATCACCGATAGGGCATTGCGCACATGAAGCCAGGGGAGCACGACCAGGCGCAGGATAAAGGCCGCCATCGGCTCCAGCCCCACCAGAAAGCCGCGCCAGGCAACGGGGATGTCGATGCTGCCCAGGTAATGATAGAAACTGTAAAAGACGCAGACGTTACAGAACGCCGCCATGATGATCAAGGCAAGGGCAAGGAATTCGAATGACAGCCATTTCCATAAGGACATCCCGCCGGGTTCCTCCTTTTCACGCCAAGATTTTCGTCAGGGCCACGACAAAGGCCTCCATCGCTTCCTGTCCGGCCAGGGTGATCCGGATATGATTCGGGTACCGAAAACCCGTCATGGGCCTGATCATGATCCCTTCCCGCATGAGCTTCCGATAGGCCAGGGTGTCGCTGATCGGCAGTTTCACGATGAGATAATTTCCCTCTCCCGCGATGACGGGAAGCCCTTTTTTCAAAAGTTCCTCGCAGAGATAGGCCCGGCTTTGCCGGATCAGGTCCCGGGTCCGCCGGATGTGGCCCGTGTCGTCGCCGAGGGCTGCAAGGGCCGCCTCCTGGGCGATCCGGTTCACCGAATACACGACGCAGGTCCGACGGATCATGTCGACGACGCCCGGATCTCCGACCAAATAACCGATCCTGAGGGCCGCCAGGCCATACATCTTGGAGAAGGTCCGAAACACGACGAGGTTTGGGTAATCCGAAAGCAGGGAGATTCCGTTCGGGAAATCCTCTTTTTCGACGAACTCGAAGTAGGCCTCATCGAGGACGACGATCCGCTTGCCGCCGACGGCGTCGAGGAAGGCCGTCAGCCTCTCCCTCGACCAGTAGCTTCCCGTAGGGTTGTTGGGATTGCAGACGAAAAGGATCTTCGTGTTCCCGTCCACGGCGGCGAGCATCGCCGCATCGTCGAATCCCTCATCCTTCAAGGGGATGACGCGGGCCTTGATCCCCGAAAAGACGGCCACCCACTCATAGACGGCAAAGGTCTTGTCTGCCGTGACGATGTTGTCCCCCCTCTCGCAGAAGGCCTTGATCACAAAAGTGATCACCTCATTGGCGCCGTTTCCGACGAGGATATGGTCCGGATCGACGCCGTGGACGGCTCCGATCGCCTCCCTCAGATAATAGGAATCCCCGCTCGGATACACCGCCCCCTGAGGGGGTGGAAAGCGGCGGATCACCTCCTGGGCGGCCGGCGGGGGTCCCAGCGGGTTTTCATTGTTGTTCAGGCGGAAGAGCCGCGTGCACCCGTAGAGTTTCATCAGCTCCGGGTCGGGCTTGCTGGGGATATAAGGCTCGAATTCCCGGACATAGGCCGGGACCAGGCTGTCAAGGTTCGGTCGCATCATGGTGTTGGAAAATCACGAGATCCGATCGTCCCGCAAAAGGGAGAAGGATCTTGGGTTGGAATCCTTCCGCCAGAAGGACCTCTGTCAGCTCCGCATGCCACGGGAGCCCCAGATCGATTTCAAACAGGAGGGTGAGCAGGCCGTCCTTACTCAGGTAACGGACGTGGGCCTTCACGTTTGCGGCCAGATCGTCGCCCGGAAGCAGGGGCCTGAGGCAGGCCTCCGCCTTTTCGCGGGAGATCTCGGCGGCAAACAGAGACGCACCCGAACGCCTCTCTCCCATGTCCCGGACTGTCCGGATCTCCCGGGCCAAGACGAGCCGGTCGTACTGGGCGCACAGCCAGGCCTTCAATGCCTCTGTCGACCAAACCTCACCGCCCGGGTCTTCGTGGAGGTGGCGGAAGAAGAAAGGCTTCCTGACGGACGGCAGCTCACCGATCCGAGAAGAGAGAGATCCGAGGGATTCAAACCGGTGTTCAAGGGCCTTTGGGAGACCCGAGAGGCTCAGAAGGCCCAGGGCCTTGGTCCGGGCGATCTTGGCGAGCAGGTCCTCCAGCAGCGCCTCTGCGGTCGCCATGATATCCCCCCCGTGAAAAACATACGGGCCGAAAAACTGGACGATCCTTTCCGAGCGCTGGCGGAAAAGGACGCCTCCGACGATCTGTCGATTCTGATCCAGGCCGATCATGCACCCGTACTCACCGCTGGCGACCATATCCGCCACCCTCCCCGGATAATCGAAAAAGGGGGGCAGGTCCTGCTGCCGGCAGAAGAGGCTCGCCATCAGGGAAAAACGCTTGACCTGCTCCTGATCGGCCGTCTCCGAAACCGTCCGCTGCGGCGCTTCGGGTCGAGGGAACTCCTCCGATACCTTCGGATACGCCTTGTGCTTTGTCACGGCCAGTCGGACTCGGTTTCCCATTTCCACGCTGAGATGGAGTTCGTCCACGGAGCGTGAGGCGATCATCAGACCCATTTCTTCCAGGTCGCAGCCCCCCTCATCGGCCGAGGCGATGTTGAGGCCTTTCAGGTGGAGTGTGGGGGCGGAAAAATGAAAGACAACCCGGGTGTAGTACAGACCGTCTCGGCAGGAAACCACCAGCGGTCCCCCCGGACAGACGGTGCTGCAAAGGTGGAGAAAGATCTCCTCCGTTGCCAGGACGAGTTTCAGCGCGTCGCCTTTTCCCAGATCGAAGAGGGACGCCGTTGTTTCGACAAACCGTGTCACAATGGGGAGGAATGGGGTGTGGGCATCGAGGTGCAGCTGGAGGTCGCTTTTTCCGAATTCATCCATCGCTGTTTCCTTCCCTTCTGAGGATATGCCGGCACGAGGCCCTTGACCGGCCGGGAGTATAGGAAAAAGGGCGCGGCAAGTCAACAGGATTCACCGGAGTGTCAAGCCAAAGTAGAAATGTCCTATTTTCCCCAAAATAGAAATGTCCTATTTGTTTAATAGTCGGATGCTCTGGCGGGCATTCAGTTTTTCCAGCTTTTCCTCCATGGATGATTCATTGCCGGTTTGGGTGGTCGGCTGAACACTCGGGCTTCCGGTTTGGAAGCCACCTGTTTTCGGGGCCGCTCAGCGATCTCTCGGTACTTG
>Ga0172371_10014445_pt1 | contig 10172 bp, 9 predicted proteins | sample Lak12m_FD_114543 | JGI IMG/M metagenome (GOLD analysis project Ga0172371, IMG submission 114543) | Freshwater microbial communities from Kabuno Bay, South-Kivu, Congo - kab_022012_12m | ecosystem: Environmental > Aquatic > Freshwater > Lake | place: Democratic Republic of the Congo: South-Kivu... | reverse complement strand
TGTCCTTGGCCGGATCTTTTTCCTTTGCAGCCGCCGCAATTTTGTCCGTCCCGGTATAGGTGCACACGGCCATCACCGAGAGTGGCCCCTTCTGCCCGGTCTTTTCGTCAAAGTTCGCATTCCCGGAACTCAGTTGTTCCTGGTTGATGGTCCAGGATACAGGACTGGTAAGGGCAAGCTCCTGCACCTGCACATGGGGAATCGGCTTTTTGTCGGCTTTCACCGACCTTGTCTCCGGAAAGAAAGATGCGAGGGTGAAATTCTTGGTGATGGGGAACTCCACGTAACTCGTTATGACCGGCATGAGATAATCTCCGCCCAGAGCACGGCTCATGCGGTCCACCACTATGTCCTCGGCGGTCTGGAAACCGTACTGCGCGAGCATGGTCGCGAGTTTCGGGGACTTGAAGGGGTTGAGCATCACCATCAGGCTGCCCCCTCGCTTGATGAACGCCTGTATGGATTCCAGTTCCGTGTCCATGAGATCGGTCTTGGGGCCTGCAATTACCAGTATGGTCGCGTCTTCGGGAACTCCCGGCGCCTGCAGGAGCACCAGCTCCTCGACCTGGTAGTTCTGCTTCTCGATCTCCGATTTGGCCACGCTGAATCCTTCGGTTCCCGTTTCGGCAGGGTTAAGTTCGCCGTGCCCTTTGAGCAGGTAAACCTTCTTCACCTCGTTTCTCAGCATCTTCATGAGGGCGTTCGTGAGGGTCTCTTCGTCGGCGTTGGTGATGCGCTCTTCCTTGGTGCCGGCCTTAATAATCAGAGTTGGGTAAGAGTCTACCTTGTTGGCCAAGGCCACCGACCGCTCTTTGTCGGGATCCACGAACGAATAACTGAGTCCGGAATAAACGTCCCTGTATTGATCAAGGAGGTCCGAGACGGTTTCTCGCACCCCGGAATCTTTTGTTTCGTAGAACGCCAGCACTTGAATGGGAAGCTTCTGCTCCTTGAAGCTCTCGACCACCTTCGTGCTCTGAGAGGCTAGGGTGTAGCGTCCAGTCCTGGTGAGATCCCATCTCTTGGGATTCTGAAGAGCTACGTACTGTATCGCAATCACTATGGCCAGGAAGATCACCACGCCCGCCGCGGCACCGCCTCCCAGCACCATTTTCCGTTTTGATCCGACCATATTCATGGTTTACCCCTTCCACCTGCAGGTTTCCAGAGACCGTGCCGTCAAAAATAAAAAGAAAGCCGTGAAGAGCACAAAGAACGATAGGTCCGGCAGAGACAGTATCCCTTTGTGGAAAGACTCCATGTGCTCCAAAATTGAGAGTTGCTTGAGGACGTACCCGGCCTTCTCTCCTGCGAAGGAGGAAGTCCAACTGATTATCCAGAACATTAGCGCCGCTCCGAATGATATGGTCCCGGCAACGATCTGGTTCTCGGTGAGAGACGACAGGAACATTCCCAGGGACATGAACGCGGCTCCCATGAGAAACAGCCCGAGATAACCCGTGAACATGGGCCCGAACTCCGTGGCCCCGTAGGCGAACAATAGGACGGGAAAGGAAAGCGTCCCCGCCAGCATAACCCCCAGAAACACCAGGGCCGCAAAAAACTTGCCTGCAAGAACCCCGAGATCCGTAATGGGATATGTGAGCAGGAGTTCAATGGAGCCCGACTTCTTCTCTTCGGAGAAAAGCCTCATTGAGACCAGAGGCATCACGAAGAGCATCACGATGCTCATGTTCTGGATCAGCGGCCTCACCACGATGTCTGTGAAATTTATTTGTTGCGACAACATGGGATTGTTCGCTGCCTTCAGGCTTAGCAGGCTCAACAACGAGAGATTGGCCCAGAAGAAGAAGCCCGCAATCACCAGAAAGATCGCCATGACCGCGTAGGCTATGGGCGATACGAAGATATTCGCCGCCTCCTTGCGAAAGACCGCATACCATCCGTTCATGCGACCGCCTCCTTTCTGTCATTGTCTTCGGAGGCGGATTCTTCTTGGGTCTCTTCAGTGACCAGGTCAATGAACACGTCCTCCAGGCTTACATCGTGCGCCCGCAGTTCCAAGAGATCCCAGCCCTTGTCAAGAACCGTTCTCGCCAGAGCCGGCCGGATGTCGGTGTCCACGGCGGCTTCCACAACCACCGAGGTGCATCCGTTGCTTGTCTGACCCAAATGGGTCGCCAGCACTCCCGGCAATCCTGCCAGGGCATTGCGAAGCTCGCCTTCAGGAGCCCTCGCGGTCACCTGAGCCCTGGAAGACTTCCCGTGGCCTGCTATGAGATTGCCCGGCGTGTCCTCAGCCACTATTGAGCCTTTGTTTATTATTATGACCCGATCGCAGACCTGGCTGACTTCCGGGAGAATGTGCGTGGACAGGATCACCGTGCGATTCGCGGAAAAGCTCTTTATGAGTCGTCGGATTTCCCGGATCTGCCGCGGGTCCAGACCTATGGTGGGCTCGTCGAGAATCAGTATGGGGGGATCGCCTATCAACGCCTGAGCAAGGCCGACACGCTGGCGATAACCTTTTGACAGCCACTTTACCAGCTTGCCCATCACCTGATCCAATCCGACCGAGCCGGCAACACGGTCAATCTCGGTTGCCCTTTGAGATGCGGGAATACCCTTGGCCCGTGCCACGAACTCCAGGTAGCCGCGGACACGCATCCAGTCGTAAAGAGGGACATTCTCAGGCAAGTACCCGACCTTCTTTCGGATTTCCAGAGAATTGTTCCAGACGCTCATCCCCAGGATCTTCGCCTCCCCGGAGGATGGAGGAGAAAAACATGTCAGAACACGCATGGTCGTGGTTTTACCTGCGCCGTTGGGGCCCAGGAATCCCACGATCTCACCGGATTCCACGCGAAAGTTCACGTTCTGAATCGCGGCGAGTCTGCCGTAGTATTTGGAGAGTCCCTCCACTTCTATCATCGGCCATCCTCCTTGAAGCCCGACTTTGAAAAACTCCTTTTACTACGGGCGTCCAGTTTGTCAAGACGTTGTACCATTTCGCGTTCAAACGAGTGACTCTGTCTTGCCGGCGGGGGACCTCCGGAGCGAAGTCAGGTCGTCCGTTCGAAGCGGAGGAGGTACCCCGCCGGTTTCACCGACACGAAAGCGCACTGGTATTAGTCGGCATGAAATGCAGGCTCCTCAGTCAATTGACGACCGTCTCCATATGTTGGATCTATTTTCAAAACCGGCTTCTTGCCATTGACCCGATCCAATTGAAATGATATGTGCTGAATCGGCCATACGAAAACGCGGTCAATTCGATGAACGGCCCGCGGCAGTCAATGTGCACACTCGAGAACAAGAGTCGTAATCACCCCTGAACCCCCTACATTCCTCCGATGATGAAACAGGGCCGGGGAAGAGCTTTAATGAAATTTGGTCCCTTGATTAAGAAAAAAGTTCTGCAAGAAACATAATCCGGAGGCAGGGCATGACTTCTGGAAAAATTCCTATCGGCAGGTTCCTGGGGACATTGTTCCTCGCAATCCTGATGGCACTTCTCTCTACGGCGATCCACGCAAAGGACCCCTCTGAGGCACTCCAGGCCGAGAACGCCTTCTTCCGGGGAAGCCATCTGCTGTCCCGAGAAAATGTCTCCGAGGCGATTCCCTCGCTCGAACAGGCAGTGAAGCTGGACCCGGACAACTCGAAGTACAAGAGCGTGCTGGCCGTGGCCTACAACAATCTGGGGCTCAAGTTGACCCGTGAAGGCAATGTCCCCGAAGGAGTCAGGTATATTGAGAAGGCTCTGGCAGTGAATCCTGACGACGCAGACGTCCGGGCGAACTTCACGAACGCAGTGTCCCAGGCGGTGGCGCTGGGCGAAGAGCAGATCAAGATCGAGGACAAGATAGCTTTTCTCAAGAAGGTCCTGGAACTGGACCCCAACAATGGGCCGGCAAGGAAGACTCTGGCCGCGCTGTTGAACAACATGGCAGTCGTCAAAGGTCGAAAGGGTTCCAGGGAGCTTGAGGCGGCGGAGTTGGAAGCAGCGCTTACCCTTGAGCCGTCCAACGCAAAGATAAAGAAGAATCTCGCCACTGCGTACTTCAACGCAGGCTTGGAAAAGGGCAAAGCCGGTGCCTTCCAGGAGGAGGTGGAATTTCTCCGGAAGGCCAGGAAACTATCACCCAAAGACGCCTTGGTCACCGAAAACCTTGGCCGGGCGCTGTCCAATCTGGCCGTGGCAAAAGGCAAGGAAAAGGATGTGCCGGGCCAGATAGCCCTGCTCAAAGAATCCTTGGAGTTGACCCCGGGAGATGTCGTGACAAAAAAGAACCTGGCTGCGGTGTACAACAATCTGGCTGTTGCCGGGAACGGTGGAATGGCCTTCCAGGAGAGAGTTTCCCACCTGGAAGCCTCCCTGAAACTCGATCCGAAGAATCCCTCGACTTTGAAGAACATGTGCAGCGTTCTGACCGCGGAGGCGATCAAGGAGGCAAAGAGCGGGTCTTCGTCCCGTGCCATTGAACTCCTCGAGAAGGCCGTGAAGCTGGATCATCAAAACAAAGCGGCGTCGAGCAATCTGGCTGCCCTCTACCATAATGCCGCCTTGAAAAAGGGCGATGAAGGCAAACACGAGGAGGAAATTCGCCTGCTGACCAAAGCCCTGGGCTATGATCCATCCAACTTGGAAATCAAGAACGACCTGGCCATGGCTTACAACGACCATGGGGTCACCTTGGGGAAAAAAGGCGATACTAAGCAGGAGCTGGAATTTCTGACCAAAGCGGCGAAACTGGTTCCCGGCAACAAGGCAATCCAGGAGAATCTGGCGAGAGCGAAAGAGAAGAGTTCGGCAAAGGAAGCAGGGAAAGACAATAAAAAGGGAGACGATCCAGCCAAGAAGAAGGGCAAGGAAAGCTGATCCGGGTCGGGGAAATCCCGTGATTGACATTGGTCAGATTCAATAATAGAATAAACTCCCGAGGTTTGCCGACACACAAAGTCTCAAGGTCACCCCATGATTGCCAAATTTACCCGGAAGGATTTCCTAGAGGCTATTTTTGCACAATACTACAAGGAACACCGGGGATTCATACTTGTAAAGAGCGTCAAGCGCGGGGACCCGAAAATGAGCACCCGCTACTTTCCTAACATCGAGATCCTCGCAAAAGAGCATTACGGAGAAGAGCGGGACGTCTATTTCGGAATCTGCCCCCGTGAGAGAATGAAAGCTGAAAAGGAGCACATCCACTACATAGTGGCACTGTGGGCTGATCTGGATATAGGCCAGGAAGGACACGAAGACAAGAAAATATACTTTGAAGGGCCGCAGCAGGCCGCAAAGGCCATTCGCAGCTTCCCGAGGGCACCATCCATCATAGTTGAGTCCGGCCGTGGAGCTCACCTTTATTGGCTGCTGAACCAGGTGACGGAAGTCACCGATTCCGAGAAGGTCGAAAAGGTTCTTAAGAACATAAGCGATCATCTCCAGTGCGACAGCGATACCAGCCTCGATGCGGGGCTCAGATTGCCCGAGACCGTGAACACCAAGGTCCCCGGCAAGCCTGTGAACTGCGAGGTGAAATTCATCAATCCCAATTTCCGGTACAGTTTGCAGGATTTCGAGAACCTGGGCCAAAGAATACCGGTCGCTCCGTCGAAACCTGTTGCCGCTGCTCCGCCTCCCCTGAAGCAGGTGGCTCCGATACCGCCCAGTTTCACGGACGAACCGGCGGAGATCTCTCCCAGGTCTATGATGGCCTCTGGCGGCCAGGCCGTGGACGATTCGCTTGTCCTGGACGAAACCATAATTGACGAACTGATTGACGATATCTCCATGACCGCCAGCGTGGTGGCCGACGCCCCCACCTCAGGAGTGGAACCGACTCCTTTTGCGCCCAGACCACCGTCGGAAGTCCCGTCACACATCAGAGGTCCGGAACCGCTGCCGCCTGTGCGGGCAACACCGGCCGGTCCGATGATCGCGACCACCACCAGCGTGCTCGAGAAGCTCTCGGCTTCACGAGCCATGATCGAGGTCACGTTGCTGGGGTCCGCGAGCACCATAACCGGCATCCTTACGTGGAGCGAAAACGGACTCATAGGCGTGGAATCGGGCGGCAGCCTCTACACTATTCCTCTTTCAAGCGTTTCATTCATAAAAAGCGAAGCATAACCCACAATGTTGAACGTGATATGGCTGGTGTTGCTGGTAGGATCGGCCGCGGTGGCTGTGGCCATGGGGAACACAAAGGAATTGGTGACCGCGGTTGCCGACAGCGCGGGGTCTGCCTTCAAACTTGCGTTAGGTTTCACGGGAATAATGGCGCTGTGGTTGGGCATAATGAAGATCGCTGAAGAAAGCGGTCTGGTGGAGCGTTTCACAGCCGTCATTCAGCCTCTGATGCGCCTCCTGTTTCCCGGAGTGCCCGAGGGCCATCCTGCCCTGGGTAGCATGGCCATGAATATGGTCGCAAACATGTTCGGCCTGAACAATGCGGCCACACCTCTGGGCATTCGGGCCATGAAGGATCTGGAAACCCTGAACAAGGAACAGGGTACCGCAACGGACGCGATGTGCATGTTTCTTGCCATCAACACTTCCAGCCTTCAGATCATACCCGCGGGGGCCATCGCTGTGTTGGCCGCGGGCGGTGCCTCGGATCCCATGGTAATAGTCTTTCCCGCTCTTCTAGCCACGACGGTGTCCACCATTTCGGGAGTCGTAGCTGCCCGTCTGCTGTCAAAGATGCGCCGGTTCAGGCTCAGCCGAAGAGAGGATTGAGCAATGAACGGATTGGCTGAATTTTCCTCTGCCGCCTCCAATGTGCTTTTTCTTGCCTTTCTCGTAGGGATACCCCTGTACGGGTTCTTCAAGGGGGTCAAGGTCTACGAGGCATTTGTGGAAGGCGCCAAGGAAGGATTTGAAGTCGCAGTGCGCATCATCCCCTATCTGGTGGCCATCCTGGTTGTGGTGGGAATGTTCAGGGCATCCGGCGCAATGAATCTCATCGCTGCTCAGGTTCCGGGCATGTTGCGCGAGGTCGGCCTCTCTCCCGAGATATTGACCCTGGCGCTTGTCAGGCCTCTTTCAGGGGGAGCCTCTCTTGGTGTTCTCGGCGAGATCGTGTCTAACTATGGGCCGGATTCCTACCAGGCGCGACTCGGGGGGGTGATTCTGGGTTGCACTGAGACTACACTCTACGTTGTGGCTGTTTATTTCGGCGCCGTATCCGTCACAAAGGTCCGGTACGCGGTCCATGCAGGTCTAATTGCCGATGCTGCAGGATTCGTGGCGGCTCTTGCGGTCTGTGCGTTGTTCTTCCGGTAAGAACGATAATTGGCGGAGAGAGAGGGATTCGAACCCTCGGTAAGGTTTTATGACCCTACACTCGCTTAGCAGGCGAGCACCTTCGGCCTCTCGGTCATCTCTCCGCCGTGCGTACCATTACAGATTATTAGCCGGCGCTGATCATGTCAAGGCTTTTCAAAACTCGGTAGTGGGTCAGTTTGAAAATTTCGCCCCTTGAAATTCAAGAGCGCTCGTATCATAATGAGTGCATGAGCGCACAAGAATCCAAGAAGAAGAAACGGCCGCGGGACTTGAATAAGTTGGCCTTCATGATAGCCGAAGAAGCCACGGAAAAGAAGCCCGCTATCTTCCTAGAGGCATCCGACGTTGACAAGAATCCTGCTGCTGTTGCCCTGGGTCGTCTCGGAGGTCTTAAGGGGGGGAAGGCTCGCGCTGAGAAACTCAGTCCAGAAGAAAGATCTGAAATAGCAAAAAAGGCTGCCCTGGCTCGATGGAAGAAATCTAAGATCCTCGCCGAAAAAACACCTTCCGAATAACCGGCCCGGAAACAGAAAAAAGATACAGCCCTGCGCGGTGCATAGGCGCACAGATGGAAATCATGACCGGGAGCCAGGACCGCGGAGCAATCTCTACCAGCTATGTCGAGCGTCAAAACCTTACGATGCGAATGGGGATGCGCAGGTTTACCCGGTTGACCAATGCTTTCTCAAAGAAGGTCGAGAATTTATCGCGTGCCGTGAGTCTTCACTTCATGTATTACAATTTCGCCAGGATTCATCGGACCCTCAGAGTTACCCCTGCAATGGAGGCAGAAATATCCGACCACGTTTGGACTTTGGAAGAGATCGCACGATTGACGGATGATTAGTGGTGTTTTATCATCCGACGCCAGCCATTCCACTAACAAAGGAGAGTGCAAAATGAGGCCCTATTTAGCCACTTCACGAGGCGTTTTATATAGCGCCGACTGTCTGGAAGTGTTGGGGGCTCTCCGATCAGAGATCGTGGATTGCGTTTTTGCGGATCCCCCTTTCAATTTGGGAAAAGATTATGCCAATGGATTCAACGACAAAATAGCCGCTTCTGATTATTTTCAGTGGGCAGAATCTTGGATAGCTGAATGTTCCAGAGTTTTAAAACCAGGCGGCGCGTTTTTTCTTTACGCTCTTCCAGAATTGGCCATTCGTTTTGCCCAGTTTTTAGGGACCAACCTTACATTTCGTCACTGGATAGCTCTCACCATGAAAGGGACATACAGTCGCGGAAAAAAATTGTACCCGGCCCACTACGCGCTTTTGTACTTTACTAAAGGAGAACCCAAAACGTTCAATCGGGTACGCGTTCCGATTCCGGCGTGTCGGCATTGTGGAGGAGAAATCAAAGACTATGGCGGGCACCGCAATAAACTAAATCCAAGTGGTCTAAATCTTACGGATTTTTGGGACGACACTTCTCCTAACCGGCATCATAAATACAAGGTGCGACCAGGCGTGAATGAGCTGAAACTGATGATTCCCGAGCGGGCAATTCTAATTTCAACAAACCCGGGCGAAATGGTTTTCGATCCCTTTGGAGGCGGGGGGTCAACCTACCAAGCCGCCGAAAAGAATGATCGGAATTGGCTAGGAGTGGAGCTTTATGATTGCGAACAGATCAAGAATAGATTAATAGACAAGTTCGGCTTGTTCCTTGGCGAACAACCGCGCTTTGATCTTGTCTCATTGTGGAAATCCATTGAAAATCAAGAAGTTCAAATCATACAATGGTGCCAGGGACAAAATTAATCGTCTCGGTTTACGCCCATTGCTGTCCGAATTATTACGATTGATACGAAATACAGAGATCCGCTTGCTAGAAGAAAGAGACGCCAATGGTGCAAAAGAAGTCAGAGTTGCACTTGATAACGCCTTCGCGGCAAAAGAGGGGTGGGCGAAAAAGGTCGTAGGAGATATAGACTGGATTAAGGATGCAAAATATAACAATAAGATCGTATCAAGATTGGGTGTAGAAGTTCAAGTTTCTGCGAGAAGCGATCTCTTAATCCGTGATTTGATTCATCTTAGAAACAGCTTGCAATCAGGGAAAATTGATGTAGGGGTCATCGTTGTCCCCACCGATTTCATGTCCGTTTTCTTGCCTGATCGGACCCCAAACTTCAGCCAAGCCACGAGATACATCGAAGAAGAATTCCGAGAGGCCGAATACTATCCTTTAATCTTAATCGGAATTCAGCACGATGGACCGAGTGCCGGCCCTCTCCCGAAACAAAAAAGAAGAGCTTAATTCAAACTGACCCACTACCCAAAACTCACAGCCCGGAAGTCAGCGTTCTGAAGTATTCGACCGGGATCTCCTCGAAGAACCTCGACGCGGTTACTTCCACCATCCCCTGGCGGCGATCCAGTGCTGTCTTCGGGGCCACCACCACAAGATTGTGTTTTGCGCGGGTGGTTGCCACGTAGACCAATCTCCGTTCCTCTTCCAGATCTTCGTCCGAATCCACCGCCATAGGGGAAGGGATTCGTCCTTCGGCCGCCCACAGCAAGATCACCGTGTGCCATTCAAGGCCCTTGGCTGAATGAATAGTCGAGAGCACGAGGCTGTCCGTATTGTGGTCCCGGCCGCTGCGATCATCATCGGGAGGTTCCAGGGCCATATCGTTGAGAAAACGGTGCAGGCTCCTGTACGAAGCGGTCATGTCCGCCAACTGCTCCAGATCCCGCATCCTTCTCGGATAGTTGTCGTACTTTTCCTGGAGGAATGGAAAATAGTAGCGATTGATCTCGTCAATCTTTTCGGCGATGGAGCCGGTCGTCCCGGAAAGGCTGCGGATAATGGCAATCAATTCGCAGAACGCGGTCAGGTATTTTTTCTTGCTCGAAACGAGTGCCGCGGGGTCCTCGGGCAACCCGTGCTCCGCGATCTGTGCCGCAAGCTT
>Ga0172371_10014444_pt1 | contig 10173 bp, 7 predicted proteins | sample Lak12m_FD_114543 | JGI IMG/M metagenome (GOLD analysis project Ga0172371, IMG submission 114543) | Freshwater microbial communities from Kabuno Bay, South-Kivu, Congo - kab_022012_12m | ecosystem: Environmental > Aquatic > Freshwater > Lake | place: Democratic Republic of the Congo: South-Kivu... | reverse complement strand
CTCTTTTTCAGGCCGATAACTACAACGCGGCGGCCTCCGAGCTTTACGTTGCCTCAGCAGACCTGGAGGCCTGCATAGCGATACTGGAAGACACGATCAACAACCCGGAGTCCGGCCTGGGAAATACGGCTCCATTTGTCAACGACTCCAATTACATAACTTTCTCGATAGAGCATGATAATTCTTTTGCAGCCTATTACATTCAGGAGCTGCGTGCGGAAGTCGCCGCCCTCAGGCAGGTGCAGGCAGATATACAAAACGTTTACAGCCTGATAAACCAGACCAAATACGATGAGGCAAAGCCCCTGCTGGCCGCGGCTCTCGACAGCGTCGATAAGACAGCCGGAGAGGTGATAGAGAACATCAACAGGCTGAAGCTGCGTAACGACACCACTATCTATGGGAAGGACATCAGCCTTTATCTCTACAACGCCGCCGCTGAAAAGTTTGATACTGCAATAGACGGCATAGCAAAGGGCGGGCTGTACTCACCGGGAATGAACGATAACCTGCGCGTCGCGCGCCATTACATGGAACTCTGCAATAGCATATTGGGCTCCAACGATTACGTACTCCAGCACGGCCTATCGCTTAAAGCCGAGCAGAATGCCAAGATAGACCTGGCCAGCAAGTTAGTTAATCAGGACAGCACTATAAATAACTACTTGAGCACCTGCATTTTCGCACTTAATGACGGCATGGTCGTAAGTGTAGGGCTGTTGGAAGGAGATGTCCTGTCCTCAAAAAATAATACTTCCAAAACTATTGTAGTGGTCAATACCAAGGCCTTTGAATTTTGGGGATCAGTCGATGAGATCGACATCAAGAAGATGGAGGTGGGCCAAAAAGCGACTATATCCGTAGATGCCGTTCCAGATAAGACCTTTACGGGGACAGTAACATATGTCCAGATTAAAGGCGTCCCTGACTCAAATAAGGTGGTTAAATACCCCATTCATATCAAACTCGATCCAACGGAAGTTGAATTAAAAGGTTTGCTAACCGCCACTGCCGATATCGGCGTGTCCACGGTGGAGAATGTGCTGCTGGTACCTCTAGCTGCTGTGACCACAAAGGGCTCCATCTCTACGGTCACTGTCGTCAATGGGGACACGGGCATAACAGAGCTGAGAGAGGTGACCCTGGGGATCCAGAATCAGCAGTATTTGCAGATACTTAAGGGGCTTAAAGAGGGTGACAATGTCGTAATAGTTGATAAAGCAAGCGGCGCCCCCGTATCGACAACCATGGGCCCGCCGGGTGGAGGCCCACCGCCTGGAGGTGGCCCACCGCCGGGAAGATAATACAATGAAAAACAGATTAGCCACACATCTTATTTTGATATCGATCCTGCTTCCATTGGCGATCGCGAGCTGCACTGCCAGCCAGTCGCCTGCGCCAGGTCAGACGATAGACGTGAAACGGGGCGACCTGAGCGTCATCGTGACCTCGGATGGGACCATAACGGCCCCTCAGCAGTATAATCTCGCTTTTAATATCCCCCAGGGAGGAGTAGTCCAAACGATATTGGTGGATTATGGTGAAAAGGTGAGAGAGGGCGCGTTGCTGGCGACTATAGACCCGTGGCAACAGATCAATAATATTAAGACAGCTTTATTCAGTGTGCAAACCGCTCAAAACAGCATCGACCTGGGATGTGATACCGACCACCTTCCCTACAACTACCCGGACCTGAGCATCAGCCGGATGGCCAACGAGGCAGTGAAGGACATGGATACGGCGGCCGCCTATTTCAGCATGGGCGATTATAAAAACGCCGGCTACTGGCTGGTCATGTCCTATTTTGACATACAGGTCTGCGAGAACCTGATCGAGACCAGGCCCAACGCCGCGCAACTCGCCGGCGCCAAGATAAATTCGACCTGGTACCCCGATGTCAACGCGGGCGGATGGCAATCCATAACCCCGGATAACCAGCGGGCCATTGACATAATGAGGCTATACCGTGAAAAATTATTGAATATCTCCAACCTGATGAAAGACCCCGCGATTCCCTATAAAGACATAGCCCCGGAATTTGATAGAGCCAGGCAGCAGATGTCCGATGTGGCGCAGGTTGCCAGAAGCACCGTGACCATTAAAAGCAGGATGACATTTGAATATGCGGATACGCCGACCAGCGTTGATTTGCTGCAATCCGCCCTTCGTCAGCTCGAAGAGCTTCAACAAACTAGCTACTCGGAAGATGTGCCACTAAAAGAAACACTCTGGAATCTCTATGCATCTAAGCTGAATCTACTGGTGGGCAAAGATGTACTTGAGAACCAGACATTAATATTTGAGAGCGGTGGCAATATCAACTGGAAGACTCTACAGGATTACAACCTTAAACTGCAGGCCGCTGAGATAAACTTATATCAAACCAAGCGGGAAATAATGAATACTACTATCATTGCCCCTTCCGATGGAACTGTCTTTAGCGTAAACCTGAAGAAAAACGATGTGCTCACGACTGAAGATTATGCCACCAGGCCGGCTGTGGGATTGTGTGATACAAGTATCATCAAGTTTACAGGCAAAGTAGATGAAATAGATATCATGAAGGTACACGTGGGTGATAATGCCACGGTAACAGTGGACGCCATGCCGGACAAAGAATTCAACTGGAAGGTAAAATTCATCTCACCCTTTGGGGCCAAGGATGGCAACGTGGTAAAGTTCGATGTCATTATCAAACCTCCTTCTTCAACAGGAATTGAATTTGAGGACGGCCTGCGTGCGACTGCTGAAATACAGATAGCCGGCGTAAAGAATGCCCTGCTGGTACCCATATCAGCCGTCATATCTACGCCGGGAGGCTCCATGCTTCTTGTCGTCAACAGCAAGACCGGGCAGGCTGAACCACGGCGGGTGACCACCGGGCTGCAGAATTTCCAGTATGCAGAGATAACATCCGGGCTGGCCGACGGCGATAAAATCCAGATGCCGGGCAAAGGTTCATTCGCCCTACCCACCACGGGTCAGCAGCGTACAACGTCGGGCGGCAATCCCATGCGCGTTTTACATTAGAAACTCAATTACCTCTATAAAGAAGCGTAAATATGATCGAACTTAAGAATATCAGTAAGATTTACAACATTGGAGATGTCAGGGTCACAGCATTAAACGACGTCTCTTTCGCCTGCGAAAAGGGCGAGTTTATCTCCATCATGGGACATTCCGGCTCGGGCAAATCCACCATGATGAATATACTGGGCTGCCTGGACCGACCCACCTCCGGCAGTTATATCATAGATTCCGTCGACGTTGCGGGCATGGCCGATGACGAGCTGGCCACCATGCGAAACCGCAAGCTGGGATTCGTCTTCCAGTCATACAACCTGCTGCCCAAGCTGACCGCGGTGGCCAACGTTGAACTTCCGCTTATCTATTCGGGCAATAACCACAGGCGCCCGCGCGCGCTGGCAGCGCTGGAGGCGGTCGGCATCGGCCAAAGGGCATATCATAAGCCCAGCGAGATGTCCGGCGGCGAGCAGCAGCGCGTGGCCATCGCACGTGCCCTCATCAACGACCCGCTGGTCATACTGGCTGACGAGCCGACGGGCAACCTGGATACGCATATGAGCCACAATATCATGTCTCTGCTGGTGGACCAGAGCAAGAAGGGCATAACCATAATCGTGGTCACCCATGAAGAGGATATAGCGGCCTACACGCAGCGAACTATCTACCTGAGGGACGGCAGCATCATCGAGGAAAAGAAGCGATGAGCCTTTGGGAAAGCCTCAAGTCGGCCTGGCAGGCTATTTTCTCCAACAAAACACGCTCTTTTCTCACCATGCTGGGCATTGTGATAGGTGTCTGCGCCGTCGTGCTGCTGGTGTCCCTCGGACAGGGTTTCCAGGCCAGCATGACGACAACCTTCAACAACATGGGGGCCAGCGCCCTCTATGTATCAAGCTCAACCGACAAAGCGGTGACCAGCCTCCGCCCCCTGACGCTCGATGACGCCGCCGCGCTGAAAGATAAGACGGTGGCCCCCTCGATCAGCGTGGTTTCACCCACGCTCAGCAGCAGGGTGACCATCCAGTACGGCAACAACAACGCCAATGTTCAGGCAACGGGCATCACGCCGGTGATAACCGAAATCCGCAATTACCAGGTTGACCAGGGAAGGTTCATCACCGACGCGGATGTCTCGGCCAGGAGCAACGTAATTGTGCTCGGCTATCAGACTGCCAGCGACCTCTTCGGCACCGATAACCCGGTGGGCAAGAGCGTGCGCGTCCAGGGCAGCAAGTACCAGGTGGTCGGCACCCTGCAGAAGATGGGTGGATTCGGCGGCGACAGCTATATCCTGATGCCGCTTGCCACCATGCAGTCGAAGATTACAGGCGGCGGGAACAACGTGCAGCAGATCGCCGTTAAAGCCTCCAGCCCGGACCTGGTGGATTCTGTGATCGCCGAGGTAACCAGCATCCTGAGGAGCCGTCATTTCATCAGGACGGGCGCGGCGGACGATTTCACCATCACGGACATGCGCGAAACGCTTGCCAGCATGCAGGCAACACTGGCCGGCTTCTCCCTCTTCATGGGCGCGGTGGGCGCCATATCGCTCATAGTGGGCGGCATCGGCATTATGAACATCATGCTGGTATCGGTCACCGAGCGCACGCGTGAGATAGGCATCCGCAAGGCCATCGGCGCCAAGCGCCGCGATATACTGCTGCAGTTCCTGATCGAAGCGGCTGCCCTGAGCCTGACCGGCGGCCTGGTCGGCCTGGGGCTGGCCATGCTGGGAGCTATGTTGATGGGCAATATTTCGCTTGGAAATACCACGGTGACTCCTGTTATCTCAGCGGGAATTGTATTTATCGCACTGGGTGTATCAATTGGCACTGGCCTGGTATCAGGCACCTACCCCGCCTTCCGCGCCGCCCGTCTCGATCCCATCGAATCGCTCCGGCACGAATAAACCCGTTATTTAACCCTCACCCTGCCTTCTCCCTTCAAAGGGAGAGATTTTTTTTCTTTAAGAAGGGCTACGCCCTTCTCTCATCCGCTTTTTGGACAGCTATCAGAGAAAATAATAATTTCACTTCCGGAGTTTCTGCAGGTCCGCAGCAGCCCTGGCAGTCAGCAGGTCATCCTGTGATAGATTGAGTGTGGTTTCGAGGTCCGCGATGGCAAGGTCAGGCTTGCCGGCCGCCGTGTAAACGAGACTCCGATTATAATAGCAGGCTGCATCCGACGGAGCCGTCTTGACGGCCTTATCAGCATCTTTCAGGGCCAGGCTTAGTTTGCCCGTGGCAACATTAATAAGACTCCTGGTGCAATAGGACCGCGGGTCCAATGGGTCCAATTCCAGAGCCTTATTAACGTCGGCCAGCGCCGCATCATACTTCTGGTTCTTATAGTTGGAATAGCCCCGCTCGCAATAGGCGGGAGCGTAATCGGGCTTGAGCGACAGAGCTTTATTTAAATCAAGCAATCCAATGCTGAACTGCCACTGATTATTATGAAAGCGTCCCAATTCATAGTAAGCCCGGAAGTATTTCGGAGCAACCTCCACTGCCTTACTCAAATCATTCAAAGTATACGGATTGAGCCGTTTCGCCTTGTAATACCATGCCCGCGCAATATATGCATCGGCAAGTTTCTCCCTCAGGACGAGGTCTTCAGGATTTTCACCCAGCTCTGCGCCGGCCTCTCCAATTACCCGATCATAATCACCGGCTCCGAGCAGGGGTCCAAATGAACTGCCGGCCGTTTGATTATCACCTGCAACAAGAGCCTGCGCTACGGCCGACTGTATGGTAATGTTTTCAGCGCCGGTTGCATTGTCTGTGGAGGTAACTGCGGATTCCGCGGAACAGGATAAAGACAGAGTCAGGAAAACTGCGATGCACAGCAGGCACCTCGATAATATGGGTTTCATTGTTTCATGGCCTGAGGGCATTAATGATGGAGGGGTCAATGCCTTCGAACTGTGAAAGCCAGGACAGCCTGTCTTTCTTCAGAGTCTTGTTGAGTGTAACTATCTGGTCACGGGGATAGTAATTGTTCAGGTCAAAACGGCTGATGTCCAATCCCGGAATATCGGCCGGCACATCATAACCCCAGAATTCATCCCGTTTCCAGGCGATCTTCTCTCTGGCAATCATCTCGAGTATTTTTACAGAGTCGAATACAGTTATTTTCTGCCCGCCGGTCAGCCCCCCGACCCTGCCTGTATTCAGCAGGTAGCATTGCATATTGGGATTGTTCCGCAGTATCTTGAGGAAAATATTCCCCTCATCCTCTTCCGAACCGACAATAAACGGATTGGTGCCGACCACGCGCCGCTGCTTTCCTGCCTCGGCCGGATCTCCTGCTGAAGTCTCCACCGATTCACCAAGCATGAAAGCGGCCGCCCCCCATTCCTGAGAGAGCTTTATCACAGGTGGTACGATTTCGTTATGCCTGGTGATGAAAATCAGGTAGTCCACCTTGGCAATGTCGATATCGCCGTCTGTGAATGCTATGTCGCGGCGCTTGACCATGGCTCGACCGTTGGATGTCAACGTGGCATCAAAAAAGTCCACCTTGCCGGTTGCCCGGTCAACATGCACGTTCTCAAGTATAGCCCGAGGGCTGATGGCTGCCGCATACAGCAGTGGCTGGGCGGAAGGTTCAAGCCCTTCCGTTTTCATGTAGAAAGACTCCTCGGTGCCGATTGCGCTGCCATTCGACCTCAGTATGACTACATCATCCTGCCGGATTATCACCCGTTCCGGCGGCCTCAGCCAGTGAGAATGGCAGGCTAGCGATGTCTTACCCGTACCGCTCAGTCCAAAAAGCAGAAAACCTTTATCACAGAGCTTACCATCCTTCATGATGCGCAGTATCTTGCTGGCAGCATGCAAGCCGAGGTTGCCTTCTTTTTTAGCCCAGTACATAACCTGGCGCAGCATGGCCTTCTTATTCTCACCCTTATAATCACTACCCAAAATCAGCGTTATGCCCGACTCGGGGAAGACCAGCACCTTTTTTTCAGGCCAGTCCGGCACGGTGATGGTAATGAAATCAGGCTCGCCCGCCTCGGCGGGAAAGAGAGTATTGCCCCACATCAGCGGTATTCGGGGGTATTGCGCATCGACATAAACCCTGCACCTTTTCTTGTAACCATCGCTCTGGCACATAACGCGATCGAGCATGATCATGTCCCTGTTATTCAGATAATCGAGCACGTCACCCACGAGCTTCACATTTTCGTCTTCCATCTCACCCAGCACAACTTCCGTGAACTTGGCGATCCTGTTGCGAATGCGTGTCGTCACTGCAAGGTTACCGAATTCAGAGATGACACCGCCTTGCTCCAGTGCCCAGCCCCTCAACTCTTCTTCAGAGGGATTTTCTATAATATTCCTGGGGTCAAATTTCGCCGAAAAAATATCCCGCATTTTTTAATAGTAAATTACACCTGACGATTTTAGCACCATTAGAGTATACTCCATCACCTGATAAATCCATAATCTTTTGCATTATGCGTGACGGAATTTTCAACCTGCATCGGAGGAGGCGGACCCCGACCGTATTTTTACCATTATTTTCGTATACGTTTATATGACGAACTTCCCGGAAAATCCGGCCTGAAAAATCCATCGTAGATACAATTCAAAAAAATTTTCCAAATTTTTGCCAAAAATACTTGACACGATTTTTTATACATGCTATAAAAAACAAAAGAATAAAAAAATACGATTGCGACAAATAGGAAAAAATTTAATTTTTAAGGAGGCACAGCCCAAGGTGGCGCAAGCATCAACGACTAAACAACAAGACTTATTCGAATTCTCCGCAGAGGAGGAACCTCCAGGCCATCCTGCGACGGAAGTAGAAGAGCCTCCAAGCTTGCGCCTGTTGAAGAACCGGCAGAGGTTTTTCAACAGCGTGCCCGACGAGAACTGGAACGATTGGAAGTGGCAGTTCCGCAACCGAATCACCAGCATAGAAGAGCTATCTAAACTCATCTTTATACCTATACATGACCAGGTCAGCCTCAGGCTGGTCACTGAAAAATTCCCCATCTCCATCACGCCTTACTATTTCTGCCTGATCGATCACGACAACCCCCATGATCCGGTCCGCCGGCAGGCTATGCCTGCTTACGAGGAGATTGCACTCACGGGCATACTCTCCGAAGACCCGCTGGAGGAGGAGAGGGACTCGGCAGTGCCGGGACTTGTGCACCGTTATCCCGACCGTGTCCTGATGGTCGTAACAGATATCTGCCCCATGTTTTGCCGCCACTGCACGCGCAAGCGTGAATGGCGCCGGGGCCGATGGGTACGTCCCACGCAGGATATCGACAACATGGTCGCCTATATACGCAATGATCCGAGGATCAGGGACGTTATCATATCGGGTGGTGATCCGCTGACACTTTCCACCAGGCACCTTGAAGATATATTGAAAAAGATCCGCGATATCCCGCACGTCGAGATCATACGCATCGGCAGCCGCGTTCCTGTTGTAATGCCCCAGCGTATCGATGATGAGCTCTGCGACATGCTTTCTCGCCTGGGACCAATCTGGATGAACACCCATTTCAACCATGCCCATGAACTGACGGACGAGGCTAAAGCCGTTTGTGAAAAGATACTGCGGCACGGCATTCCCGTTAACAACCAGTCCGTGTTGCTGGCGGGTGTTAACGATTCTGTGGAAAGCCAGCTCAAGCTCTGTCATGATCTGCTCAGGGCCAAAATACGCCCTTACTACCTTTTCCAGGCAGATGAGGTTGAGGGCACCGAACACCTGCGCACGACAGTGGAGAAAGGACTGCATATCATCGAAGGTATGCGCGGACATACATCCGGCCTGGCAGTACCGACCTATGTGATCGACCTGCCCGGTGGCGGAGGTAAGGTGCCCCTGCAAGCCAACTACCTAGTATCCCGAACAGACGGCCAATTGGTATTCAGAAATTACCTGGGTAAAACCTACTGCTACCATAACCCCAGACCCCCTGCGGCAGGCCGCAACGGACGCCGCAAGGCGAATGACCTTCAGATGGCGCTGGAGCTAGTAGCAGCGAAATAAGGACGATATGCAAATCGGCCTTGCCTACGACCTCAAGGACGACATAGAGGCAGGCCTGAATGTCCCTGAAGACGCCCTCGAAGAATATGATTCCGTCAGGGTGATCAGGGCTATTGCACGCAGTATACGCGCCCTGGGCCACAAAACGGTCTACCTCGGCGGAGGCCGAAAATTCCTGGAAAGCATCCTGAAAACCCGGGTGGATTTCGTTTTCAATATCGCAGAGGGGCGCGGCAGCCTGCGCAGCCGCGAGGCCCAGGTGCCCGCCGTGCTCGAAATGTTGAATATCCCCTATTCCGGATCTGATCCATTGACCCTGGCTGCTACCCTGGATAAACCCCTTGCCAAACAAATAGTCGGCTCAGCGGGTGTACCCACCCCTCCCATGGTACAGATTAATTCAAGCCGCGAGCTCAAGGCGCTTGCCTCTCAAGATATCCCGTTGCCTGCCTTCGTTAAACCGGCCTTCGAAGGATCAAGCAAGGGTATCAGGTTGACATCCCGCGCTAATACAGCTGGCCGGGCCCGGGCCGCTGCCGACGCATTGTTAAGCAGATACGGTCAACCTGTAATGATTGAGAAATATATAGAGGGGGACGAGATCACGGTGGGTATAACCGGCAATTCGCCGCCGGCAATTGTAGGCATAATGCGAGTAGTGCCCAGAAAGAAGTTCAAGACGTTCGTCTATTCCCTCGAAGTTAAACGGGACTGGCGCAACCTGGTGGAGTATGAATGTCCGGCCAGGCTTGAAAAAACGACGCTGAAACGCATCGGTGAGTTCAGCATCAAAGCATGTAATGCCCTGGGGTGCCGCGACTTCGCGCGCGTTGATTTCCGTGTTGCCCCGGACGGCTCGCCTTACTTCCTGGAGGTCAATCCTTTACCGGGGCTTAATCCGGATTCAGGAGACCTGCCCATCATGTCCTACAAGGTAGGCTGGAATTATCAACGCCTGATTGAGACAATATTGGAAGCCGCACTGGCACGCTATCGATTATGACTTTAAAAGTAGCCATACTGTATAACGATCCCCCCGGCGAGGTTATAATCCCCAACGGGGAAGAGGAGGCCATAACCGGCGTTCTGGAGGAGGTGGTGGCGGTTAAGAAGGCCCTGCTTTCCCTG
>Ga0172371_10014443_pt1 | contig 10174 bp, 11 predicted proteins | sample Lak12m_FD_114543 | JGI IMG/M metagenome (GOLD analysis project Ga0172371, IMG submission 114543) | Freshwater microbial communities from Kabuno Bay, South-Kivu, Congo - kab_022012_12m | ecosystem: Environmental > Aquatic > Freshwater > Lake | place: Democratic Republic of the Congo: South-Kivu... | reverse complement strand
GCGCCGAGGCCATGGGTCAAGTAGCACGAGTGGTGGCTCCGGGAATGCCTCATCGCGTCATACAGCGCGGCAATCGCGGACTGCCGGTGCACCTCGCATCTCATGCTGGTTACCAAGGCGCAATCCAGGAATCTGAAAGCTATCATGACATAACGGCAGGGGCGACCGGGTTCAGCCCAACCCTGTGGATAGCCTGCAACTATTTATCATGTTATATAGTTAAACGTATGTCTCTGAAAATAGCTAAGTTTGCGTCTATGTTTCAATGTGGTCAGCAGTAGACACTCTACCCACCAATTTTTCTGAGGAGACTCCTTTGGGAGCATGCTTATTGTAATCATGATTACCATGGGTTGTAGGGATTTTCTCACTGCTCCAAATGAGCCAAGAGACGCCGTCAGCACCACTGGACATGAAGTTACCGGCTCCAACCCCGTCCATAGTTATCACTGCCAAAACCGCCGTAATACCCGCCGTGATCCCCTGGTTAGCCGTATCCGCCATACCCGCCGTATCCGCCATATGCGCCCGGGCCATATGGGCCGTAACCGCTGTATCCGCCTTGTCCAGGCACATCGGAACCAGGACCGAACACCGTATTCGGTATACCGGGAACCGGCCACTTGCTGACCGTGTAACCCCAACACGTGCAAGCGCCAAATACCAGCATCGCAAGGATTGCAAAAACCACAGTGGATTTCTTGACCATACCCTCGTCCTCCTTTCCTCTTTGGGGTTCCTGCCAAGACTAACGTAACCAATTTGGAAGTCAATGAATATCGGAAAGCGTTTCTCATTTCCTTTTCACTGCTGGCTGTTTTTGGAAATGCCGTACGTTACTCCTTCACTGGGACTTGTCATGAGAAAGCATACCTTAAAGGGTCTACTGTGTACTGCAATCAGCTCCAAGAGGAAGACCGGCTCCGGCGTGAGTGTACCGGCTATCGGAATGGTGATAGGCAGGCGAATCGGGGCGATGACAATTATTGAGCTTGAGTGCTGAAAATTGGGCTCCATGATCTAAGCAGGCTACTTGGAGGCCGTGCTCTAAGAAAGACCCTACCGGAGCACGGGATGCATGTCTTGTGTCGTTGCAGACGCGCCGATGGTAGCCTTAGCGGGAGGATGGATCAAACTCCACTTAACGCACCACAAAATACGGGGCGTCGCAAGGCGCGTCCCAGAGTTCCATCAGCTCTCTGTCCAATCTGGCTATGAGCATCTGGAAGCCCGCCTGTTCCTGCGTAGTAATGAACTCGCCAACCAAGCTGCGGGCGATTGATATCTTTCTCTTCTCCAGGATGTGGCGTACCCGGCGAAAGATGATGAACAACTCCATCAGCGTAGTTCCCCCGGCTCCGTTGAGAATAATCAATAATTCTTCCCCGGAATGGGCATTCAAATCAATCAGGAGCTGATTCAGCATGATCTCTGCCGTTTCGTCGGCCGATCCGAGTTTGACATGACCGATTCCCGCTTCGCCGTGCTGCCCCATGCCCATTGCCATTTCGCCATCGTCCAGGCTGAAGAGAGCCTCGCCGGTATAGGGATGAGTGGGTGCTCTAACGGCTACTGCCAGAGTCCGCACATTGGCTGACATGCGGTCGGCCACTGCCTTCACTTGTTGCAGTGAGTTTCCTGCCTCAGCCGCAGCACCTGCGATCTTGAAAACCGGTAGAAACCCGACCAATCCGCGGCGCTGTTGGGGGCTTTCTCTTGGTCCGGAAGCGATATCGTCGTGGATGAGGGAAATTTCGACGTTCAGCCCTTGTTTCCTGGCCATTTCTACGGTCAAGTTGGCGCTCAATACATCACCGGCGTGATTCAGAACGAGGAAGAGAACTCCGGACCCTCGGTCGGCCAAGTCGAGAGCTTCCAAACATCGTCTTGGACTCGGTGCCGCAAATATCTCCCCTGGAACGCTGACGTCAAGTAAACCCATTCCAACAAACCCACTCAAACCAGGCTCATGGCCGCTACCGCCTAACGTCATCAACCCGACCTTCCCCTCGGGCTTGGACAGTGTCCTCGCCACCACGTTGTTTCCCACCAATCGGACCTTATTCGGGTAGGCCAGCACGTAGCCTTCCAGGAGTTCATTAACAAGCTCATCGGGATTATTGATGAATTTTTTCATAGCCGTCATTTCCTCCCTTCCACAAAGCCTGAAAATGGGTTGCCCCTGGTCAAACCGAACGGAGAATATGTTCTGCCGTGACGTCGTCTGTGATGAGATGGGTAATCAAGCCGGTTCTCAAGGCGCCCAGGGTCGAAGCAGGTCTTTTTTCTCCGAGGCTAATGCCAAGCACTCGGTTTGCCTTTCTCAAAGACGAGACGGGAATTCGGATCACGATGTCATTATCACTTTCGATCAAGTTGCCATTTACATCATATGCATAGGTGGCAAGCATGCCTACCGCCTTTCTTTCCTTGAGCATGTCACCGAACCGCGCAGCCGAGGCCTGGTCCGGTACCGATGGGTAAGCTTCTATTCCCAAGACCGCTATATCCAGTTCTTGCCAGATATCGAGGATCTGACGATATTCCCGAGTTTCGGCGAACAATTGGTGGTTGGCCATTGAAAGTGGGAATGCCGGCGCATGAAGATAAAAAGGAACATACCCAGTTTTTTCCGCAAACATGCGGGCCAACTCGTTGGTCTGAAACCACTTGATTGCATTTTCAGCACTTCCCGTCAATGGACAAACCGTGCCTTGCCGGTGAGCCGTTTGAGTGTCGGTCTTCATCTCATCTATAAGGGAGGCTACGCAATGTCCCCAACCTAACCCTATCTTCTTTAAGAAGGGAAGTTGCGCCTCAAGATATTTGGCCGCCTGTGAAATTATCATGCGCAACATAAGGGTTTCGTTGGCGGGTCTGGGGATGATCAGTCCACCTTTCAGGTTGAATTTTACTTTCAGTTGAGCAATCAGATTCGAGTTGCTTTCCAACGGGGACTTGATCTCAATCTGAACGATCCCCCGCCGGCGAGCTTCTGAGAGCAGTTTGCTTACCACCGGGCGTGAAATTTTCATACTTCTTGCAATTTCGGCCTGAGTGAGTTCCTGCTCATAGTACAGCTTGCAAATCTCCACTAGCTTCAGTATTTCTAGATATTCTTTATTTTGCATGCTTCTTTACTCGTCCATTATGAACTGCAGAGCCCTCATGCCTAAGCAACACATGGCTCTAGTCCTAGATACAAGTCCAGAACTCATATATGTCACAAACGGCAACTGTTCCCCTACTCAAAGCTGACACTGACAATGGCTATCATTAAGGTTACAAAAGGTAGGACAATTGTCAAGAGATCTCTAGAGCCTCACCCAAAGTTCAGACTGAGAGGAAAAGGTAAGCTTTCACCGGGACAAGTGTAGGGCTCCGGAATTACGATGGGTGAACCACTACAGGAAAAGAATACCCCAAAGGATGGAAAAGCCGCTGCGCATTGCCATGCAGCACAAACCTGTTGTACGAAAATTTCCTTCGGTCCCTGCATTGGGGACGGGCTGCTCGGGGAACTTCAGACATGCCCGAGTATAGGAGATCTCCGAAAAGCAAGGATCAATTTCCGGCTCTCTTGGCATCACGGCGACAAAGATGACTCTGGGGCACTTTCTCAGCGCAAGACTCTTTGCCAGCGAGCCGATTCCCCATGGGACCCACTGACGGTGAACGGAACCTGCCTGTCTGAATTGGGCTTCCTCCTCCTGTATCAACACCCCGGCGTCTTGAAGGGCTTTTCCTATTCCGGATAGTCCTGTCGCCGCCGCCATCCTTGGAGCGCCTTGTCGACCGAGGATGATTCCGGCATGGGATACGGGACAGGAAAACCCACCTTATTCAGAACCCTGTAAGCTCGACAAAGAAGGAATCTGCCCCAGCACGACTTATCACCAGAGCCGTATTGATGGGGGAGATCCAGGCGTCAGTCTCGGGGCTATTTGTGTCAGGCCCTGCCTCGACCACGACTTCACGGTGCTCAATCCGGCCTGAAGAGAACACCTGGCTTCTTGCTTTCTAGTCCGTCCGGAGAAATCAGGTTCAACGATCCTGCGGCTCTATGACCACTTCGCCGAAATATTTTTCACGCGGGTAAAAAAATCATTGACAAGGGTTCTCGTCGGGTATAGAGGTACGCACATCCGTCGGAACATTTGTTCGACCTCTTTTCTGCGAAGTGCAAGATGCACTGCTGGCGCTACGCCTGCAACACCCACATGTCGGCAGGAAGGGAAACCACGCAGCATCCCAGCCGCCGACTAAACCTAGATGATTTTGTTCGCCTCTATCGATCCGGACTACGGAAGCACAGCGTTTTCTAAACCACGGCCGTCTATGTGAGGCTTCGGGAAGGTGCTTTCCCCGTTGCGACCTGGATATCCGAGAGGGGACTCATCAGCCATGATGGAATCTACTGTGAAAGTTCTCGAGATGCAAACTGGCGCGATGGGGCGCCCGGCTACGCGCTCGTCCCAACCGGTTTCCAATGACCCATTGAGAACCAAGCGTGATCCTTTGGCGGGTCTGAAATGCTTTGCCTTCAAAATCATAAGGTTTTCTGCAGCGAATCACGGAGTCAATTACTGCCATTTCACCTACTTCACCCATGAAAAGTGGAGTGGCAGCGGATTCATGAATAGGTTTCTTTTGAGCTTGTCCCGATTTGAAAGGAGGACGCCATGGTCATGAAGAAATTCATAAACGATCCAAACAATCTCACTTCGGAGCTTCTCGATGGTTATTGCGGGGCGTACAGTCACAAGGTGGCACTCCAGTCTGAAAAGTTGGTTGTGCGGGCCAATCCCAAATCTGCCGGCAAGGTGGCTCTGGTCACTCTGGGAGGTGCAGGCCACGAGCCTGCCCTGAGTGGCTTTGTCGGAGAAGGCATGCTGGACGTCAGTGTGGTCGGTGACATCTTTGCCGCTCCTGGTCCTCCTAAGGTGATCGAGGCCTTGAGAGCAATGAAACGCGATGCCGGAATCCTTTTTGTCGTCCTCAACCACGCAGGCGATGTGTTGAGCGCTAACATGGCCGTGCAAATGGCCGCGAAGGAAAACATCAGGGTCAAACAACTTCTAACCCACGAGGATATCGCCCCCGGTGCCGACGCTCCGGATGAGGACAAGCGAGGTCTGGTGGGGTGCGTGCCTCTGTACAAGATCGCCGGAGCGGCAGCAGAGATGGGCAAGAGCCTGGACGAAGTCTTTGAAGTGGCTGAACGTTTCAACCGGAATATGGCCACCCTGGCAGTGGCATTGAAGACCGCCACACACCCTTCCTCCGGCGTAAGCATCTTTGAATTGGCCGACGATGAGATGGAGATCGGAATGGGACAACACGGCGAAGCAGGTACCGGCCGGTCAAAAATGATGAGCGCGGACCAGACTGCCGAGACCATGATTCGGCAACTGTCGGGCGCTGTGCAGGCCAAACGCGGAGACAGGCTCCTTGTCATCCTCAACGGTGCCGGAGCGACCACCCTCATGGAGCTTTACATCGTGTTCCGCCGCGTCAAACAGTGGTTGGCAGAGCAAGGCATTGAGGTCGCTCGCGCGATAGTCGATGAATTTCTGACTGTGCAAGAGATGGCCGGTTTTCAGATGTTCGTGGCCAAGATGGATGATGAGCTGTTGGCACTGTGGGACGCGCCGTGTGACACACCATATCTTACCGTGCGTTAGCAGTGAAGTCATGGAAAGTCTCATGAATATAGACCAATTGAAAGAAAAACTGCTTGCTGCTGTCGCTGCCGTACGAGCCAATCACGAGGTGCTTTCTCGGCTGGACTCGGATACGGGCGATGGGGATCATGGCATCACCATGCTGAGGGCCATGAAGGCCGTGGAGAACGCGGTCCATGGGTGCCGGGACTCAGAATTGAAGACCTTGCTCATGGACGTGGGGTGGGCGGTCTTGGGAGTGGATGGTGGTTCCACGGGCCCTTTGCTTGGTTGTCTGTTCCTGGGAATGAGCGACGGGGTGGGCAACAAATCCGAGATAGATTGCCCCGGCTTAGCCATCATGTTCCAGGCCGGACTGGAAAAGGTTCAAGAGCAAACTAAGGCACAGGTGGGTGACAAGACCATGATGGATGCCCTGGTGCCGGCTGTGGAAACCTTGAAAAAGGCCAGCCAGGAAGGACAAAGCATAGGTCAGGCCCTGGAAAACGCGGCCCAAGCCGCTGAAGATGGGGCTCTTGCCACGAAGAATTTTCAGGCGCGTTTTGGGCGAGCCAGGAACCTCAAAGAACGCACCATAGGATTTCAGGATCCGGGAGCCACGTCCATGGCGTACATCTTCAAAGGATTCGCGAGACAATAACATGGGCCGGCGGACGCCAATGAACCCTGAAACACGCGAGGGAATCATAATCTGAGTGTTCTGGCGTTTGGCCGGAAAGGAGTAGGCAATGCCCGACATGGAAAGCGTTGAACAATCCAAGGACTATTTCCTGGATGTACCCCAAAAGGCTGATTCCTTTTTTCTCAAGGGCTCCAACTCCCTGGGTTGGGGTATGGAAAATCGTCTCGCTCACATCTTCGATCCGGCTTCGGGTCGTACCGTGATGCTGGCAATTGACCATGGTTACTTCCAAGGCCCCACCACCGGCTTGGAGAGGATTGATCAGACCATCCTTCCGATTGTGCAGTACGCGGATTCGCTCATGCTAACACGAGGGATCTTGCGCAGCTTGATTCCCTCGTCTCAAAAAACACCCGTGGTTCTCAGGGCTAGTGGCGGGATAAGCATGGTGAGCAAGGAATTGTCCAATGAGCATATCGCCATGGACATCGAGGACGCGATTCGCCTTAACGCTGCGGCCCTGGCCATACAAGTATACATTGGAGCAGAGTATGAAGGCCAAACCATCATTAATATGACCAGGATGGTCGATCAGGCCATGCGGTACGGCATTCCGGTGTTGGGCGTGACCGCGGTGGGAAAGGACATGGCCAGGGACGCCCGTTACTTCCGCTTAGCCACACGAATCTGCGCTGAATTGGGCGCACAAGTAATAAAGACCTATTATGTGGACAAGGAATTCGATACCGTCTGCGCCGCTTGCCCGGTTCCCATCGTCATGGCGGGAGGCAAGAAACTGCCCGAGTTGGATGCCTTGACCATGGCATTTAGAGCGGTGCAGGAAGGCGCCTGTGGAGTGGACATGGGCCGGAACATTTTCCAATCGGAAAAACCGGCAGCGATGATCCAAGCGGTTCGGGCGGTGGTCCACCAGAACGAGAAACCCGAACACGCATTGGAATTGTACCGCGAACTGAAATGAGATCGGAGCCCAAGAAGGAGTAGACGTAAAGGTCGATCACGGAATTCGGACAAAACGTCACTAAAAGAGGAGATGTGCCTACCATGAAAGGAACTATACCCAAGGCAATGCAGGCTTTGGTGCTTACCGAGCCTGGCAAGTTTGCCGTCCAGCAAGTCTCTGTGCCTGTGCCCGGAGCAAATGAAGTTTTGTGCAAAGTGCAAGCCGTGGCTATCTGCGGAACCGATCCCAGGATAATCGCGGGCAATTGGGCCGGAACTTGGCCGCCGGCTTATCCATTTACTCCCGGACATGAATGGGCCGGTGAGATCGTGAAAGTGGGCGAGGCGGTATCAAGCTATAAGGCGGGTGAGCGAGTGGCCGGTGAGGCGCATTCGGGATGCGGCCATTGTTCCAACTGCCTGAATGGCCGGTACAATCTTTGCCGCAACTACGGAAAGCAGGAGGCAGGGCATCGGCATTACGGGTTTGTATCCAGGGGGGCCTATGCTCAGTATGGGGTTTTCTCCATCAGCAGCATCCGAAAAATGCCGGACAGCGTCTCCTTCCCGGAGGCAACCATGATCGACACCGCGGGTGTGGCCCTACACGGTCATGAACTAACGGGCGTGACTCCGGGCGGGACCATGGTGGTAATCGGCCCCGGCCCCATCGGTATCATCGCTATGCGTCTGGCGCGGTCACTTGGTGCTGCCAAGATCGTAGCGGTCGGCTCCGGCGAGCGGCTGGCTTTCGCGGCCAAGACATCGGCAGATGTGGCCATAGATTACAAGAAGGAAGATGCAGTGAAAGCGGTGCTGGCCGCCACCAATGGCCTGGGCGCGGATGAGGTGAGCGAATGCTCGGGCGCACCGGAAACCTTTGCTCAGTCGGTTAAGATGACCAGGAAGGGCGGGCGCATTTCCCTGGTCGGCATCCCGCCTAGCCCTCTTACGCTCGAGTTACCCTTTTTGGAGATCGTGCTCAATGAAATCGCTCTTTTTGGCTCCAGGGCCAATCCGAATGTGAGCGAAAAAGTTCTTTCCTTGATCAGTTCAGGTCAACTCGTGGTGAAAGATCTGATCACGCATAAGTTCCCTTTGAAGGATTTTGGCCAAGGTTTGGATACCTTTGTCAATCGACGCGACGGTGTCATAAAGGTAGTTATCGAACCCAATGCCTAGCTCGCCCTGGTCTTTGCCTGACACTTGTACTGAATGGGCGTCTGTGTACCAGCAGGGGGATTCTCGTGGGCCAGTCGGCGGTAAGGAAACGCGATGCCTTCCCCATGATGCTGCAGACTCTTCATGCGGGATACGCTGATGATCTGCGTGACAGTGCTGACGGTCGATACGTTGACCCTCCCGGGCGGGCAGACTAGAGGGCGAATGGCGGATCGGTTCTCGGTCAAGGTGAGGGGCTAAGATCGATGCTTGAGGTCAAAGACATTTGCAAGGCTTTTGAAGGTGTTCATGCATTGAAGAGCGTGTCGATGACTTTTCATGATGGCGAGATTCATGGTCTGTTGGGTAGCAATGGAGCCGGGAAGAGTACCCTCATGAAGATTGTGTCGGGGGTATATCCGCCTGACAGTGGAACCATTGTGATAAACGGTAAACCAATGGATTTCGGCACGCCAGTCGACGCATATGGCGCCGGGATCAGAATCGTCCACCAAGAATTGAGCCTCATCCGATCACTGAGCATTGCTGAAAACATGGTCATCCACAAGTTTACGAACGGGAGCGCGTTTAAGTATGTGAATCGCAAGGTGCATGAAGATCACGCCAGATTGATTTTGTCGCAGTGGGATGTAGATGCTGACCCTTCGATTAAGGTGGCGGAAGTCTCGATGGGAATTCGGCAGCAGGTAGAGATAGCAAGGGAACTGTCTACCGGCGGTAACATTATCATTCTGGACGAACCGACATCTTCATTGACCAATAAGGAAATAAAGCAACTATTCGCTTTCATTAGAATTCTCAGGGACAAAGGCTTCATCGTCATCTTCATATCCCACCGATTGAATGAAGTTACCGAGCTGGTCGATCGAATGACGGTATTGAGAGACGGTGAGGTGGTAGGCACGAAGGAGGTCAAGAATATTCACCCATCGGAGTTCTGTAATCTTGTGTCCGGGAAAAATGTGAATGACCTGTTTCCGAAGATGCAAGCAACGATCGGAAGTAAGGCACTGGAACTCACAAAGTTCACCGGTGAGAGATTCAGGAACATAGACCTTGAAGTCAGATGGGGTGAAATAGTAGGCATCGCAGGCTTGATGGGCTCCGGGAGAAGTGAATTACTGAGAGCAATATTCGGCATTGACAAAACAATTAGCGGTGAACTCATTCTCGACGGGAACAAGAGTGATTTCAAATCCCCATGGGCAGCCATCCGGGCCGGGTTAGTCCTACTCAGCGAAAACCGCACCGAAGAAGGCGTTTTCAAGGACTTGAGCGTGTCCTACAACCTTGTAATGATGAAGCTGTATGAGTATGTGAGCAACATATTCCTTGATCCCCGAAAGATGGATCAGAAAGTCGATCATTTTATAGAGAAGCTGAACATCATCTCCCGCAGTCCTCAATTGCAGTTGATCTCCGAGCTGTCGGGAGGGAATCAGCAAAAAGTTATTGTAGGAAGGCTTCTGGCGGCCGGTCCCAAAATATTGTTGCTGGATGAACCGACCCGGGGAATAGATATCGCCAACAAGATCGAAATACACAAAATAATGGGAGAGGTAGTAAGCTATGGCGGTGCCATAGTAATGGTTTCATCGGAACTAGAGGAACTTATGGGAATATGTGACAAGATCCTGGTGTTACATGAAGGTGAGGTCAATGGCATGTTTGCGCGACTCGAATTCCATCGAGAAACAATTCTAGGATGCATGATGGGGGGGTG
>Ga0172371_10014442_pt1 | contig 10175 bp, 8 predicted proteins | sample Lak12m_FD_114543 | JGI IMG/M metagenome (GOLD analysis project Ga0172371, IMG submission 114543) | Freshwater microbial communities from Kabuno Bay, South-Kivu, Congo - kab_022012_12m | ecosystem: Environmental > Aquatic > Freshwater > Lake | place: Democratic Republic of the Congo: South-Kivu... | reverse complement strand
GGCGTCCTGAAGGACCTTGGTAAAAAAGCGTGAGTAGAGCAAGTGCAACACCGCATGCTCGGCGCCACCAACATATAAGTCCACCGGCATAAAACGGCGAATTTTTTCCTGGGAAGTAAATTCTTTGGTGTTGTGTGGATCGCAAAAGCGGTAATAATACCAGCTGGAGCAAACAAAAGTGTCCATCGTGTCCACTTCGCGGGTGGCTGGTCCACCGCATTGGGGGCAACGGGTTTCGCGGAAAGACTTGAGGTTTTTCAGCGGCGATTCGCCGGTCGGCGTGAAGTCCACCCGATAAGGCAGCTCCACGGGGAGATCTTTCTCGGGCACCGGGACGGTTCCGCATTTCTCGCAATAGATAATTGGGATGGGAGTGCCCCAATAGCGCTGGCGGGAAACCAGCCAATCTCTCAAACGGTAGCTGATGGCGCGCTGGCCAATTTGTTTTTCGACCAGCCACTCAATTATTTTGTCGAAGCCCCTCTCCACGCTCATTCCGGATAAACTAGCCGAATTAAAGATGTAACCGGTCTTTCCTCCAAAGCAAATTTGGTCGCGCCAAATTTTTACCGGGATGGTCCAGGCCACAAATTCCGGCACGAAAATCTTATGCTTCAAGACCTGGGCAATGAGGGCGGAGCGAGGATCGTATTTTTTCCTTCGCTCGAGTGTTTTGAATCCTTTCTTGATCCGCTCGGCAATCTTCCCGCTATTTTCCGCATTGTCATTTTTCAAAACCTCCGGGGAAAATACGAAGCTCGTGAATTTACCGCCGACGATCTCACTCCAGAGATTTTTTTTCAGTTCCGGTTGGATGAGTTTAATATAGTTTCGTACCGCCTTATTGCCTTTCAGCTTAACAAAGATCCCATAGGTCTTCTTCGGTATTCCAGTTGAAAGAGCAAATCCATTTTTCTCAATGTTTAGAAATTCTATTTCGAACTTATCTAAAATATTGGGCAGCGTTTCCTTGTAGTTCTTCAGGAAAGAAAGATCCAGAAAAGCTTGGAAATTTTCTTCCTTATAATTGACTTTCTCCACGGGCAATCCATGTCGAAAGGCAAATTCAAAATCCCGTTCATCGTGGGCGGGCACAGCCATGATCGCCCCGAATCCGTAATTGCCCATGACGTAATCAGCCACCCAGACCGGCAGGGCGTGGTTGTTGGCCGGATTCACCGCCACCAGATTGTCCAAACAAATCCCGGTTTTCTGTTTGTTGAGTTCCGTTCTTTGCAACTCGTTTTTTCGCGAACTGGTCAACTGGTAGGCCCGGAGTTTGGCTTTGTTTTTCACAAATTTTTCCAGGCTTTTAACCACCTCACCATCTGGGGCCAAAACCACGAAAGTAGCGCCGAAGAGAGTGTCAGGCCGAGTAGTAAATACTTTTATTGTCCCAATGGTGGGGTATTTTTTTAATTCGGCGGCAATCTCAATATTGCTGTAGCAAGTTGAATCAAGATATTTTTCCCGCCCCTTCTCAACCTTTTTAATTTTGAAGCTGATTTCCGCTCCCGGACTCTTGCCAATCCAGTTGCGCTGAGTTTCTTTAATGCTATCCGGCCAGTCCAGTTGGTCGAGGTCAGCCAGCAAGCGATCGGCGTACTGGGTGATTTTGAAAAACCACTGTTCAAGAAATTTTTGGGTCACTTCCGTGTCACACCGTTCACAGCGGCCGGCGACCACCTGCTCGTTGGCCAAGCTGGTCCGGCAGTTGGGGCACCAATTGACTTTGGCCTTGGCTTTTCGGGCCAGCCCTCGTTTATACAAGAAAAGGAAAAACCATTGGGTCCAGCGATAATAATCCGGCTGGGAACTGTCTATCTCCCTGGACCAATCGTAACTCAAACCGATACTTTGCATCTGCTTCTTGAAAGTGGCGACATTGCGCGCAGTGGTTTTGGCCGGATGAACCCCGTTTTTGATGGCGTAATTTTCCGCCGGTAAGCCGAAAGCGTCCCAGCCCATGGGGTAGAGCACGTTGAAACCCTGCATCCTTTTATAGCGACTGAAGATGTCAGTGGCCGTGTAAGATTCCACGTGTCCCACGTGTAAACCGTCCCCGGAGGGGTAGGGAAACATCGAGAGACAATAAAATTTCCGTTTTTTACTGGGATCTTCCGCTTTCCATACTTTTTCATCTTTGGCCCAACGTTTTTGCCACTTGGGTTCAATTTTCCCCGGGTCGTATTTTTTCATTACAAAAAATGGCTTAACTAAGTAAGTTTCACCCAATAAATAGCATTAATATTGCTTTTTGTAAATTTATATTTCCAGTTCGTCTTGGTGGCTGTGTTTTTTGAGGGCGCCACGCTCGATGTAGCCACAGTCATCGCAGTAGAGAAACTCGGGCGAAAACGCCACTTGGGAGTTTTCAGTCAGACGAAAACTCTTTTCAACCAGGTTGGCAATTCCCTTGGCCGGCGGGCGCGATTCACCCAACCAAATGTGAGTGAGCGCCCCGGCTTCGATCAACGGATGAAAAAGACCTTCCAGACGGATTCTCTCCAGGGGATCGTGCTGGGCGCCAATGTTGATTTGAGTGGAATTGGTGTAGTAGACTTCGCCTTTGTCGAGCGTCCCTTTGGTAACCGTTTTAGCGGCCCGCTGGTACCAGCGCAAATCCAATTTGGCGAAGCGGTAGGCGGTGGTTTCCGCCGGCGTCTGTTCCAGCACCAGGCGGATGCCATAGCGGGCGGAAAGTTTTTCGCACATTAATTTTAAGGAGGCGATCACTTTGAGGCCAAACTTCATGGCCCGGCGGGATTCCTGCAGTTCTTCCCCCAGGTGGTATTGAACCATTTCATTGAGGCCCACAATCCCCACCAAGTGGGTCACCCGATGCAAGCGCAGATAGGGATGCTCGTCGTCCGGTTTTTTGATGGCCAGCAACCCCAGTGGTCCATTGTGGCCCTTGGCCAGCAGGTGCTCCAGGAAAATCCGCTTCTGGCGGTGGGCTTTGACCGTAATTTCCAAAACATTTTTCAAATATTGAAACAGCACCTCGTCGTTGCCGCCGGCCCGGTAGGCAATCCGCGGCAAATTGAGGGAAATGTTTTGCAAAGCCGAGTAGCGCATGCGCCAAGGTTTTTTGGCGTCCTCAATATCGCTTTTTTCCAGCTTAAATGACAACCGGCAGCATTCGGAAATCTTGGCTTCGTTACGTCGGTCAAACACAAAATAGGTGTTGCCTTTCTCGGCCGCCACCCGGGAAAGAAACTCCAGACATTCCTCGTGACCGGGTGTCTTGAAAAATTCTTCGGTGATGTGCACCAACGGCTTAGGGAAGAAGAAGGGACGCCCCGAAGCGTCGCCTTCCAAGTAAACTTCAAAAAGACCCTTGAAGAAAGCTTGGGACTCTTTAATGTAGTCTTTGTAGGTTTTGCCGGTATATTTTCCGCCCGGGCCGATGGCCTCAACATCCCGAAAATGGACCGGCACCTCCCAGTAGAGATTGATGTCGGAAAAAATGGCCTGGCCGCCCCGGGCCACCGCTTGCTGGGAAAATTCGTAAACCAAAATTTGGGCCAGCTGTTTGATTTCTTTCTCGTTGCGGCCCACCAAGTAGGGAGCCAAAAAGATGTTCACCGCGTCCCAACCGATGGCCCCGGAAAAATGGCACTGCAAAGCGGCGGAAAGTTTTATCAGGTGGGCGATCAGCACTTCGGCGTGCTTGGCCGGCTTGGCCTGGGAAAGGGAAGAGGTGAGGTCTAAACCATATTTTTTCACGTATTCCAGCGACTGGCCGGAGCAATAGGGCCGGTCAATCATTCCCAAATCGTGAAGGTGGATGTCGCCGCGAGCGTGGGCGTCACTCACATCCTGGGAGAAAACCCGCAGCAATGCATATTCCTTTTTGATCCCTTCCGCCAAAGTCAAATTGGTGGCTTCCGGTCCGTGGGGAACGTTGGCGTTGTCTTTGTTGGTTTCGTTTTCAATAATCTGCTGTACGTCGAAGATTGGGAAACCCAAGCGGCTGTAGCGTTTGTGGGCCTCTTCCAAACCTCGTTCAGTCAATTTGCCCAAGACCAATTCCCGCACCAGTCGGGCGGTGATGTTCTTGATTTTGCCTTCAAAAATTTGGTCCTCCACTTCCTGAGCGATTTCCCCGGCAATCCGTCCGCTGATTCCGGTTTCTTTGACAATGCTTTCTGAAATCCGGGTGGCATCCCATCGTTCCATCTCGTCTTCGCTGGTGCGCACAAACAAAGCTTTGTCGGTGACATCAGATCCGAGGTCGAGCTTAAAAGATGATTGGACTTTCTTATCTTTTTTTATATCGGCGTCAGGCATTCGGAAATATTAATATCAATAAAAATAAATTTTTTAGCGTAAAAAACAACCTACTCCTGCAAATTGCAGAGCCAAGATCAAACTATTCTATTTTAAGAAACAGTTGGGAGACACCCCCCAACTATTACGGCTTTATTTTAGTATCTTGAAAATTTCTTGAGACCTAAATAAAAAATACCACTATTTTTTTAACTTGCAACTCTTGGGATTTTTGGTATAATTTTAGTGCAGCTTATTATTTTCCATCTTCTGCTTATCTAAAAATCCCTGCAAAATAATTCGCGCCGCTTCGGCGTCATCGGGCTTCCGGGAAGGCAAATTCCTCTTGGCTTCTTGAGTGGTAAGTCTTTCGTTATAGGAGTAAATATGCTGAGCGGGAAAATTTTCCCGTAACCGGGCCGTGAATTCGAGGGCGCTTCGGGTGCTGTCCGATTCCTGGCCGTTCAGGCTGACGGGAGTTCCCACCACCAAACTTTGAATATCATTTTCCTCAATCAATTTCCCCAAAGCGGAAAAGAATTCTTGGACGTTAGGCATGATAAAAAGCCCGGTGGCCAATCGGCCTTCCAGAGCGATTGCGATTCCGATTTTCTTTTTGCCAAAATCGATTCCCAGATAATTCATATTTTGAGCGGACACTTGACAAAATTTAAAGAAATGATTTAATGTCAGGTTCTATTTTATGCACAAAAAGAGCCCAGCAATCTTTTGAGGGATAAAAATCTGTAGACAATGGGGCCGCGCCAACTTGTTTAACGTTGCCTCGGGAGAATACCTAGAATAAGGACTACTTGGTGACGCTGAGTATCTCCTCGGGGATTCTTCCCTCCCGTCCTCAGTGACGAGAAGTTTGTCTACAGTTTTTTATGCCCCTAGACTGCCGGGCTTTTTATTTTTCAAGGTGAACTTTACTGTGTATTTAAGCTAGCTTATTTTTATATTTTCCGCAACAAAATTTTTTAGGGTTTTCGCCCCAAAATCTTCCCCAAACCGATTATACATGCACCTAAAAAGGCTTTAAAATAAGCCCAAAAATAAGGACTCCCGGTTTTGTGCCAAAACCGTCCTAAACCCTTATAGAGATGGAAAATCCGTTCATTTTCCGGAAGCAAAGAAGCGCTGCCGCCGTGAAGATGGGTGACCCAAACCGAAGACAAAAAATAAGTTTTTCCTCCCATCTTTCTCAACCGATAACTCAGGTCGACGTCGTTAAAATATAAAAAGAAATGCGGGTGCGGATCGTACCCGTCCAATTTTTTCAAAATCTCGGTCCGCCACAGCAAACAACTGCCGCCGGCGTGATCAACCTCGCCGCTTTTTTCCGGAGAATAAAGATAGTAGAAATCTTTCCAACCGGTAAGCGCGCTTTTCAAAAGAAACCAGACCCCTCTGGGATCCGGCCGGCAGGAATATTGGGGAGTGCCGTTTTCAAAGCGCAGTTGGGGGGAAACACAGGCATATTGTGAATTTTCCTCAAGATACTTAACCAAGGTTTCGGCCACTTTTGGCTTAATAAACACATCCTGATTGAGCAGCAAAACATAATCGCCCTTGGTCTTTTCCAACAAAAAATTATTGCCGCGCGCAAAGCCGATGTTATCGCTGCCGTCGCCGTAAAATTTTATTTTGGGGTAGATCTCCGTGAGCTCCTGCCAACGTTTCGGATTAAAACCATTATTGAGCACCAGGATTTCCCATTCTCTATTCAGCTTCGGTTCCGCGCCGGGGTAGAGCGTCTCCAAACACTTTTCAAAAATTTCCTCCCCATAGAAAACCGGGATGATAATTGATAATTTCATTATTGCAGCTTAAATGGATCCCGCTCGCCGGCGCCTAATTCCTGCGCGGCACCGGCCGCTTGGCGCGCCTGCTCTCTGGCTTTGAGCAGTTGGGTCACCTGATCGTTCCTCTCTCTTATCGAATCTGAGGAAAGGGAAGTGTCGGCAGCGGGTACGTCAAAATAGGAACTGGCGCCCAAAAATTTCATTATCACGCTGATCACCCCCCAAAAAATCAGCAGGGAAAAAACAATGATTACGGCGGTGGCAGCCCAGGGAGTCCATTTTTTAACTATTTCAAGGTTTCCTGCCATATCTTTGCCAATTAAATTAAAACGCGTTGGAAATCAAAATTTTTGTGTTAAGATTGCCCAGCTGCCCTTCGGGATTGCTGAAGATTTCGTCCAAAGTCACGTTGCTGTCGGCCTGGTTAATGCTAATGGTGCTGACGTTCACCAGTTTCTTAGCGTTTTCCAAGTAGCGGATGAATTGGAGAGTGTTTTGGTGATTTCCCTCGACATTCAGCTCCAGCCAAACCTCCTGATTGGCGTTGGTGTTGGAGTTGGCCTTAGCTTGCGCGATTTTGGGGTTATTTTTGGTGATCGGGTTGGCTCCGATGTTGGTGGTCAGCGTCACCCCCGTGAGCCGGGCAGCGTTTTCCAGCTCTTCAATCAGGCCCAGAGTGTCGCCGGAATTCACAATCATGCCGGAAACCTGATCCTTGAGACTGGACGAAGCTTCAAAGTCGGCTTTGACGCTGTCGAAAGTTTCCAACTGTTTCAGAGTACTCTGATATTTGTTCCTGGCCAGCTCCAAACCGGCTTCTTCGCTCCTGACCTGCTGGTAGAGAAACCAGCTCATAAATCCGCCCACCACCAGGAGAACAAACACATAGAGAAAAGGGGTTTGAAAAATAGAGATGATTTTTTTGTTTTGCATGGGTTTGACTTGAGCCGATGCGCGGGATCGAACCGCGGACCTCATCCTTACCATGGATGCGCTCTGCCAACTGAGCTACATCGGCAATTATAGAACTTTATTAAGTTATAAGCTATTTTCTATCTTAACAACTATTTTTGGGGAAATTTTATTTATGGTTAAAATATAAACCTCTAATCTTCTCAATGCAAGCAATCATCATGGCGGCAGGGCGGGGAACCCGCCTGCAAACGCTAAACAGTGAGACAAGCAAGCATATGTTGCCCATCGCCCCTGGCAAGCCGATCCTGTCGCACACGGTGGACATCCTGCCCGGCGAGATCGATGAGGTGATTTTTGTGGTCAATCACTTGCGCGAGCACATCCAAAATTATTTTGGCTCGCGTTACGGCGGACGCAGAATCAAATACGCGCTACAGAAAGAGCTGAACGGCACCGGCGGCGCGGTTCATGTATGCAAAAATTTGGTGAATGATAATTTTATCGTGGTGAGCGGCGATGACATCTACCATCCGGAAGACATCAAAAAAGTGGCGCAATGTGATTCCTATTGCATTCTGGTTCACGAACCCCCGGCCGGGGAAGAAATCAGAGCGGCCGTGATCGAAACCAACGGAGATAACACGATAAAAAGAATCGTCGAATATCCGGATAGCCTGAAGAGCGAAAGCCGCCTGATTAACACCGCCCTATACAAACTGGAAAAAAATTTCTTTGATTACCCGCTGGTGCCCATTAGTTCAGTTGAGTACGGGCTTCCTCAGACTCTGGTTACTTTAGCTAAAGATTTTCCAATTAACATTGTCACCGCCACTTTCTGGCAAGTGGTCAACACCCCCGAGGACTTCGCCCGGGCCCAAAAACTCTATCCAAAATTAGCGAGAGACATAAACAAATAATCTGTCGCAATTGCTGAACGAAGCTCGAACCTTTTTAATTGAGAATCCCGAAACAATATCCCGCTAACTCCAAAATTTATTTATTAAAAAGCTACCACTTTGTAATATTAGTTTGCTTGCAAAGAGCAGAAGCAGAATAGAGAAAAATTTGAAAATTATTGGGGTTAGGTTTTTTCTCGCTAGAATTTTTCTAAAACGGGAGAACAAAAAAGTAAGGAATAGAGTAGCAATAAGCCAGCCAAGCTCAAATAGAATCAGAAAAATGAATTGTCCTCCCGAGATTTTTTCTTTAAGAAAAAAGGCTTGGGGAACACAAATCGTAATCCAAAAAATCCAAAATGGGCCGTTAAATAAGGTCAAGAAAAATATTTTTTCAAAGGTAAATATTTCTTCTTCGTCATTAATTCCCTGAATTTTCCAAATCTGAACGGCAATCCAAATAAGAATTCCAGCTCCTACAAAAGAGACTAGGTAAAAAAGTATTTCCGGAATATTGAAGGAGAATAACACGAACAGAATTAGAAACGCTACGATACTTTCAGCAATTAGAGCCATAAAAATGACTCTCAAGCTTCTTGCAAACCCTTTCCTAAACGCTTCGGTAAAAGCCGAAGCTAGTATTGGTCCGGGATTAGCTCCACCAAGCAATCCTAAAAATAAAACCTGAAATAAAATTCCCATGAGTTGGTTATGATTTCCTAGCTTTGATTATTTTTTTAATTTCACGATCGAAATCAGAAATATAATTTTTATCTTGTATTCTACGATACTTTTCATATTCCCCGAGCGCTAAGGATTCTGCTACATCATGACTGATTCTTCCCGCATTAGTCAAAATATCGTGCTCACTGAATTTTAAAAAAGCGTTTAATTTTCCTATCCAGTCCTTCATTGTCATAGCTTTTCCTCGCGCCGCCTGCATCTCTGCGTAGTCCAAATACATATTGCCGATTCTGTTTAGATGGGTAAGCTCTTTTTTGTCCAAGTAATTCTTGGCCACAATTGCATCGCTCGGCATAATTTTACCACTCGGAGATTTCCGCCATGAGGTGAGACCCATTTTTTTCTTTTTGCTGCTTACTCTGCCAGCAATTATTTCCGCCGCGGTTTTGCCAGTAATGGCAAAATGAAGTTTGTTTTGAACAGTCGCAAAAAATTGTTTTGACTCGTATGCTTTGGGAGAGTAATCTATCGCGGTTGCGTAGATATCCGTGATTTTTTGATACATCATCCGCTCGCTTGTACGGATATCCTTTATCTCTTCGTACAGCTCGTCAAAATAACGGGCGCTGAAGCGAGAGCCGTATTTCATCCGGTTACTGTCGAGTGCGTATCCCTTATGGATATAGTTCTTCAAAATTCCAGTTGCCCACTGGCGGAATTGTGTGCCCCGCTCTGAATTTATCCTGTAGCCAACACCGATGATTGCCTCTAATGAATACATTGCTGTTTCTCTTTTTACATCTCTTGTCCCCTCCGGTTGAACTTGTAAGAATTTCTTACAAGTTGCTTGTTCGTCAATTTCCCCGTCAGAATAAATATTTCTGAGATGCTGGGTAATGTTTTGCGGCGTGGTGTCAAAGAGCTCCGCCATTTTCTTTTGAGTGAGCCAGATATTTTCTTTCGCAAACAGAACTTCAATATTAACCGTTCCGTCCGGCGATTGGTAAAAAGCGATTTGGTTGTCTGGCAATTTTTTCATGGAATGTTTATTAAAACTGGTCGGGGTTGTTAAACTCGGCTCGAACTTTTTTTGAGCAGGATTCGGGCTGATCGCCGCGCTTTGCGCGGCGAGAACCCCAGAAATTCCTTTCAGGGCGAGGCCGGAAGGGGGGAGCGGGGGGAATTCCGGCCGCGCCCGACTCCGAAACCAGAGCGGCGGCCCGGAACGCGGGCGCACAAGAAACCGCACAGAAAAATCTTAAATTGCTACTTCAGTCATGCGTTCCCACATAGAAACTTAAACGAGCTTGTTAATGTATACTAAACTAAATCTCTCCTGTAAACGCTTACGGGTACTTCGCCTAAGCATTCTTCTTTGAACTGATCGAACTGGGCTTGCCTTTGTTTGATGTGATCAGGCTCGCTGGGCAAGTCAAAGTCATTTTTCTTCAGTTCCTCAAAAAACTCCCGGCGCAAATGCCGGTTCAGCAGACCGCCCGCTTCTTTCCTTTTTTCTTCGTCAAAAATGGAATTAACCGATTCTATCTTACTTAAATCTATGTCGGCTTCCGCCAGATTCCCCTCGTCGTCAATGAACTCTATC
>Ga0172371_10014440_pt1 | contig 10176 bp, 6 predicted proteins | sample Lak12m_FD_114543 | JGI IMG/M metagenome (GOLD analysis project Ga0172371, IMG submission 114543) | Freshwater microbial communities from Kabuno Bay, South-Kivu, Congo - kab_022012_12m | ecosystem: Environmental > Aquatic > Freshwater > Lake | place: Democratic Republic of the Congo: South-Kivu... | reverse complement strand
CGCTTCCCGTACTTCCTGCTGGCCGATTCGCCCGAAGGCATCCGTAAAGACGCCGATCTGAGCGGCCAGCTTCCGCCTTCGCCGTTGCCAACCACAGCCGGCGACGTAAAGAAGGGATTTTTATACCGGCGCGTTCCACACGTAACGCTCAAATCCATCGCCAACAACGAGGAAATTGACGCCATCCATGCCAAGTGGCAGGAGCAGTTGGAGCCCTTGCGCGCTCAAATCAACCAGGCGGCGGGTAAGAACTGGCAGGAATGGGAGATGCCGCGCGAAATCCCGCCAGACCTGTCAGGTCTGGTAGGGGAGTGGTGGAAGCTGCGACGCGAGCGGCAGAAAGAAATTGACGCTTCCATCGCCCGGCGCGCCGATACCGAGCAGCTTTACGACCAGCCTTATGAAGACAATAAGCGCATTCGGGTGAGCGGCCCGTTTACCGTTGAGAGCCTCTCGCCGCACCGCGTGTTATCCACAGACGAAGAGCGCCCGGTTTCAGAAATCGCCGGTCAACAACAGCCGGGCGCCGGGCAGTTCGAAGCCATGATTATCGAGAACCTGCGCGTGGCCGGCGTACAGAACACGGTCAAGAACGAAAGGCTGAAATTCACCCGCCTGGAACCTTACGCCGGCATGTGGCTGCAGGCGGTGGGCGAATACAGCGAGAAAGACGGCGCGGTCAAACGGGCGGCGCTCAGCATCGGCCCGGAGCATGGCACGGTTGGCCCGGAGCAGATCAAAGAGGCAGCCAAAGAAGCCGTCCAGGGGCTTGGCTTCGATCTGCTGGTGGTGTTGGGCTTTGCCTTCGACCCGCACGTTTCAGAGGAAGTCAAGCGTTATGGCAAACTGACCGTGTTGCCGGCGCGGATCAATCCCGACCTGCAGATGGGCGGCGAATTGCTCAAGAAAACCGGCTATGGCAACCTGTTCATGGTGTTTGGCGAGCCAGACGTTGCCATCCAGACGCTGCCGGATAGCCCCGGTCAAAGACCGGCGATCACAGTGACGATCCAGGGCGTGGACGTTTACGACCCGACGACCGGCGAGATACGCTCCAGCTCGACCGATGATATTGCCTGCTGGTTTGTGGATACGAATTACAACGGCGAGAGCTTCTTCGTCCGGCAAGCTTATTTCACCGGCGCGGACGAGCCTTACGAAAAACTCAAGCGGGCGCTGCGGGCTGAGATTGACGAGGCGGCCTGGAGCGCGCTGTATTCAACTACCAGTTACCCCTTTGAGAAGCCGGAAACCGGGAAGATCGCGGTGAAGGTGATCAATCACTATGGGGATGAGGTGTTGAAGGTGTATCCGGTTTAGGCGAGCGCGATCTGGCGGGAGCGGGTTTCTGACAGCCAAGACCTGCCAGGGAAAAGCCAAGGCTGCCCATCATCTGACAACATTTTGCTCAACTGATCGCTTTGGTAGCCTAATCCAAGCTGGCGCTTTGCTAACCAGACATACGACATCCACTGAATTGGGTAGAAGCCAGGTTGGCGTGCAATGGCATGAAAATGGGGAGGGGCGAGGCAGCAAGCCTCCAAAGATGCAAAGACCTGGCAGCGCTACTGGCGAACGGTCTGTTCACCGTTGCCCTTCGGCGTACCTTCTTCGGGGTTGACTGCCACCGGCTAACAACGGCGGAGAATACACACAATAGCTGATGCAGAATTTGCCCTTTACATGACCGGTCATATTATATATAATGTATTATACATTATATAAGCCGGCGGGCGGCGCATAGCGCGGCGCTGGGAAGGTTGGGTGGTATGGTGGATTTGGGTGTGGATGTGAGCCTGCAGGGGGAACTGGTGCGCAAAAAATCCTTGAAAGAGGGCGTGTTTGAGCTATTACACCAGCGGATTGTGGCGGGCAAATATTCGCCCGGCGAGTGGCTGCGCCCGGAGGAGATTGCGCTGCAACTGGGAGTCAGCCAGACGCCGGTGCGCGAGGCGCTGGATTTGCTGGCCTCGGTTGGGCTGGCAGAACGGGTGCCGTATCGCGGGGCGCGCGTGCCGCAATGGACGCCCGAAGAGATCGCGGACGCGTACATCTTGCGTCTGATCCTGGAGAGCGCGGCGGCGCACCTGGCGGCGGTGAATGTCACCCCCGAGCGTTTGAGAACCCTGACCGAAACCATCCAAAGCACGAAAGGATTAATCACGCTGGACGATATGTCCACTCAGCGGCAGCTTAACAAGAAATTTCACCTGTCGTTGGCGGAAGCCAGCGGCAATTTTTTGATGAGCAAGCTGTACGAGATGGCGTCGAATATGTTCCCGGATTGGCGGCTATATGAATATATGTTCCGCCACCCCGAAGTGTTGGACGCCAGCCTGGCGCGCGAATACCAGGAGCATTGCGCGATCTTGAACGCGGTGGCGACGCACAACCCCGAACTGGCGGCGCGGCAGACGATCATCCACATCCGCAATCTGCGCCGGGAGTTGATCGAATTCCTGGGCGTCCCGGCTGCGTTGCTGCAAGAAAAGGAAAAGCAGGTCGAACCGCTCTTGTCCTGTTAATTGCCAAGTTTTACAATCTATTTTCAATGGATGAAGGAGAACAATATGAGTGCAGAGTTGTTTCAAGCCATGGCGCAAAGCATCATTGACGGCGACGCCGAAGTAGCAGAACAATTAGCCCGCCAGGCGGTTGAGCAAGGGATGGATCCGCTGGAAGCGATCAACAAGGGGTTTGTGGTAGGCGTGAACCACGTGGGCAGCGAATTTAGCTGCGGCAACGCTTTCCTGCCGGAACTGGTGATGGCGGGCGAGGCGATGAAGGCGGCGGTCAGCACACTGGAGCCGGAGATGGCGCGGCGCGGCACGACGCGCGAGGTGCTAGGCAGGGTGGTGCTGGCGACCATCCAGGGCGACATCCACGATATCGGGAAGACCCTGGTCGGCACGATGCTTTCGGCGGCTGGTTTCCAGGTGTATGACCTGGGGGTGGATGTGCCGGTGATGCAACTGGTCGAAAAGGCGCGTGAAGTAGACGCCCATATCATCGGCGTCAGCGCGCTATTGACGACCACCATGGTGCGGCAACGCGACGTAGTCGAAGCGCTGGACGATATGGGTCTGCGCGCCAAGATCAAGGTGATGGTGGGCGGCGCGCCGGTGACCGGCGAATGGGTGAAGGAAATTGGCGCGGATGGGTATAGCGAAGACGCCATCGGCGCGGTTGCGGTAGCCAAGAAACTGGTCGGCAAGTAAGAAGAAGGATGAAATGGGACGCCCGATTAAACCCATCACGAACCCGAAACTGAGCCTGAATATCCTGACGCCGGAAGAGGTGCAGCGCATCCATACCGCCACGCTGGATGTGATTGAGAACGCCGGAGTGCGCTTTCCATCTCAAAAGGTGTTGGACATCTGGGAGGCGCACGGCGCCAAGGTAGATCGAAAGACTTCGATTGTGAAAGCGCCCGGCGCGCTGATCGAAAAAGCGCTGAAAAACGCGCCCCCGGCCTATGCGCTGGCGGCGCGCGACCCGGCGCAAGACTTGATGATGGACGGCAACCACGTCTTTTTAGGGACGGATGGCTGCGGAGTGGAAGTCATTGATATTTACACCGGCGAGCGGCGCCGCTCATGCTTGAAAGATGTCGGCGAGATCGCCCGCATCGCCGATTACCAGGAAGAGATCGCCTTTCACTGGGTGGCGCTTTCGGCGCAGGACCGCCCGACGCATACGCGCGGCCTGCACGAACTGAAAGCGGTGTGGGAAAACTCCACCAAGCACGTCCAGACCGAGAGCGTCTATTCGGAAAAGGAAGCGCGGGCAGCGGTGGAAATGGCGGCGGCTGTGGCAGGCGGGCGCGAGGCGCTGCGCAAGCGACCCGTGTTATCGCTGATGCAATGCACCGCCCCGCCGTTGGGACACGACGGCGGCAGCCTGGAGGCGGCGCTGGTGGGAGCGGAGGCGGGCGTGCCGGTCGGCTTTATGACGATGGCATCGTGCCTCACCACCGGCCCGGCGACGGTGGCCGGCACGCTGGTGGTGGGCAACGCCGAAGTGATCGCGGGGACGGCGTTGATCCAACTGGCATACCCGGGCGCGCCGGTCTTTTACGCGGCGGCGCAAACCGCTTCGGACCTGCGCACCGGATCGTACACGGGCGGCGGGCCGGAGGATTACCTGTTCGGCGCGGCCACCAATGTGCTGTCCGATTTCTATGACATCCCGCTTTCGATGGGCTCGTTTGCCACCGGGGCCAAGGAGCCGAACTGGCAAGCCGGGGTAGACAATACCCTCTCGACCTTCATGGCCTGCATCGTGATGTCGGATATGCTGCTGGGAGTGGGTTTCCTGCACGGCAGCCGCATCTGGGATTTCTCGCAAATGTTGATGGATTGCGAAATCTATAACATCATCCATAAGACGCTGGATGGCATCCGGATTGACGACGAGACGCTGGCGCTGGATGTGATCAAGGCGGTGGGGCCGGGCGGCAACTTCTTGAAGCAGAAGCACACCATCCGCCACATGCGCGAAATCTTCCTGCCGCAGTTCATGGACCGGCGACCGTACAATGAATGGCAGGCAAAGGGCGACGGGCCGAACGACTGGGCGCTGGCGAAGGCGCGCCAGATATTAGAGACCCACCAACCGGACGCGCTGGAAGCGAGCTTATCCGCCGAATTGCAGCGCATCATTAAAACGGCTGAGAAAGAGCCAGTTGATTGATCGGTTAGCCGTGCGACCAACGCATTGGAAGCGTTTGGCGACTGATTTGAAAGAAAGCGTGAACATTGATGCAAACCAAGATAAATTTACTCTCTGATGAATTGATCCAGCGGATACTCGACGAGGCTTACCAACTGATGGCGAAGCCGGGCATAAAGGTGCAATCGGCGGAGGCCAGAGAACTGCTGGCGAGCGCCGGGGCGCGGGTGGACGAAGCCAACGAGATCGCGCATATTCCCGAATCTTTAGCCAGCAAAGCCTTGCGCACTGCGCCCAAGCAGTTTTATCTGTACAACCGCAGCGGGCAGACGACGGTGAACTATGGCGGCGACGCGGTGCATTTCGACCCGGGTTCGTCCGGCGTGCATATCCTCGACCCGGACACGCTGGAACACCACCCTTCTTACACCAAGGACCTGGTCAAGATTATTAAGGTAACGGAAATGCTGCCGCAATACGCCGCCCAATCCACGGCGGTGGTGTGCAACGAAGTACCCAAGGCAATCGGCGACCTGTACCGGCTATACCTGGTATTGAAATATTCGGCCAAACCGATCGTCACCGGCGCGTTTTCGATCAAGACCCTGCAGACGATGATTGATATGCTGGCGATCTTCGCCGGCGGCCGGCAGGCGCTGGCCGAGAAACCGCAGGCGGTGTTTGACGTCTGCCCCTCGCCGCCCCTGATCTGGAGCGCGTTTGGGGCGCAGAATTTGATCGAACTGGCGCGGGCGCGCATCCCGGCGCAGATGGTCTCGATGCCGTTGGCCGGGGCAGCCGCCCCGGTGACCTTGCTGGGCGCGGTGGTGCAACACGCGGCCGAGTGCATCAGCGGGATCGTGATCCACCAACTGGCTCAACCGGGCGCGCCGATCGTGTGGGGCGGCGCGCCGGCCATCTTCGACATGCGCAAAGGCACCACGCCGATGGGCGCCATCGAAACCGCCATGATTGACGCCTCCTACGCCCAGGTGGGCAAAGCGTTGGGCTTGCCGACGCACACCTACCTGGGGGCGAGCGACGCCAAGCTGGTGGACGCCCAGGCCGGCATGGAGAGCGGGATGACGGCTATGGTGGCCGCGCTGGCCGGCATCAACATGGTCTCTGGGGCAGGCATGTTGGACTTCCTGGCCTGCTTCAGCCCTGAAAAGCTAGCCGTGGACGCCGAAGCGATTTCCATGTCCATGCGCCTGCTGGAAGGGATGAAAGTGCAGACCGAGACGCTGGCGACAGCCATGTTTGAGGGGATCAATTTCAAAGGCGAGTTCCTGAAGCAAAAGGTCACCCGCCAGTTATTCGCCAAAGAACAATATCTCCCCTCGGCGGTGCTGGATCGCGGTTCGATCCGCAGTTGGGAAGAAGAAGGCCGGTTGGATACGTTCAGCCGGGCGAAAATCCGCGTGCAGGCGCTGCTGCGCGAATACCAGACGCCGGATGCGCCGGCTGAACAGAGCGCGGAAATGCAGCAGATGGTTGAACGGCTGGCGAGCGCGGCCGGGATGGAGCAGTTGCCAGCGACCGACTGATCTGCGGTAATAAAACTGGGTAGACTTCCGAAGTCTTGGAAGAACGTTTGCTTATCAAGGGGGGTAGTTACAGGCTTCGGAAGTCTTTGGCCCGATGATCTTAGAACCTGCCCGCAAAAGGAGCAGTGGCAGTATAAACCACTGCCGTGAAACAGCTAAAGCATAAGCTTTTTGGATCAGATGATGGAGCGTTTCAGCATGAAAGCCACCTTGTTGCCTCTGGACAAATCCCTACCACAGGAAGCGATCCTGGATAAAATCCATACGCATTCGTTAGACTTGCTTGAAAATTGCGGCATCCGTTTCCACTCCGCGCAGGCGTGCGAGCTCTGGCATGGGGCGGGCGCAAAGGTTGAGGGGAATGTAGTAAAAATTCCCGGACACATCATCGAGCAGGCGTTAAAAAAGGCGCCCGGCTCTTTTATGCTGTATTCCAGGGATAACCAGCACAACCTGGAACTGGACGGCCGCCACACCTATTATTCGCAGGATGGGTGCGCGGCGCACACGCTAGATTTTCAGACGGGCGTGCGCCGCCAATCGCTGAAGGAAGACGTGGAAAAGATGGCGTTGATCGCCGACGCGCTGGAGGCGGTGGATATTATCACGCCGACAGTGAGCGCGACGGACACTTCGCTCAGCGGGCGGGCAATCGAGGAGTTGGAGGCGTGTTTCCTGAATTCGGGCAAGCACGTGGTGACCGAATCGGTGACCAGCGGGCGGGACGCCCGCGCCCAAATCGAACTGGCGGCCGCGCTGGTGGGAGGCGAAAAAGAGCTGCGCCAGAGACCGATCTTCTGTAACTTTGTCTGCACGATTTCTCCGCTTACGCAAGACGCGGGCGGGGTGGAGGCGGCGCTGGAGTTTGCGAAAGCGGGCGTACCGGTGGGGATTTACCCAATGGCGACCACCGGTTTCACCTCGCCGATGACCCTGGCCAGCAACCTGGCGATCCACAACGTAGAAGTCATCAGCGTCCTGGCCTTGCTGCAAATCGCCGCGCCGGGGACGCCGGTATTCTACAGCGGCGGGCCAGCCACGATTGACTTAAGGACCGGTTCCTATACCGCCACCTCGCCGGAGGCGATCTGGATGCGGACGATGGTGGCGCGCATGGCGGGGTATTACGGCCTGCCTTCCATCGTCGGCGCGGGCGCTACCAGCGCCAAAATCCCCGGCGCCCAGGCGGCCTATGAAAACGCGCTGTCCTATCTGCCGACTTCACTGGCGGGGGCCAGCATCCTGTTTGGGGTGGGCTTACTGGACGGCTCGAATCTGCTGACCTACGAACAGATTATCCTGGACGCGGAGATTGCGGCGATGATCAAGCGGATGCAAACACCGGTGGACTTTAGCGATGAGGCGTTTGCGCTGGACCTGGTCAAGCAGCTTGGCCCGGGCGGCGTCTATCTGGACCAGATGCACACCGTACAGAACATGCGCGGCGCGCTTTCGCTGCCCCTGATGAGCGACCGGGAGAATTATGACCAGTGGTACAAGAAAGGGCATCTGGACAGCGTAGAGGCGGCGCGCGGCAAGGTGGAAGAAATCCTGGCACGGCATAAGCCAGCCCCTATTCCAACGGCCACCCGGCAGACGATGAAAGAGATTGTGACGGCTTATTCTGGCTGAAACAAAGGTCAGGAATGTATATTGAGGTAGATTGCGAGCGGCTGCGGCTGAATACCCAGACCATAGCCGGCCTGTGCGCGCCGCATGGGATCGAAGTGGTCGGCGTCACCAAAGCCTGTTGCGGGCAACCGGAAGCGGCGCGAGCGATGCTGGCAGGAGGCGCCAGCAAGCTGGGCGAATCGCGGCTGGGGAACGTCCGCCGCCTGCGCGAGGCCGGGATCGCGGCCGAAATCATACTGCTGCGCCTGCCGGCTTTGAGCGAAGCGGAGGAGGCGGTGCGCCTGACCGAGACCAGCCTCAATTCGCAGGTTGAGACGGTGCGGGCGCTTTCGCGGGCGGCGGTCGCCCAGGGACGCGTCCATCAAGTGATCCTGATGATCGAGATCGGCGACCGGCGCGAAGGGGTGATGCCCGAGCGGGCGCTGGAAGCGGCGCGCGGCATGGCGGAACTGCCGAATATCGAGCTAATCGGGATGGGCGGCAACACCACCTGCATCGGAGGCGTGTTGCCGACGCGACAGAATACCCAACTGCTGGTGGAGACTGCCGAGGCGGTCGAGCGGGCGTTGGGGCTGCGCTTCAAGACCATCTCAGCCGGCAACTCGGCCAGCCTGGCCCTGCTGTTGCGCGGCGAAATGCCGGCGCGCGCCAACCAACTGCGCATCGGGGGGGCGATTGTGATCGGCGAAGTGGATAGCACCGGCGAGTGGCCGAATGTTTTACCCCACCAGGACGCCTTTATCGTGAAGGCCGAAGTGATCGAAGTCGAGACCAAACCCTCGAGGCCAGAGGGAATCGTCGCGCCGAATGCCTTTGGAGAAATCCCAAACTGGCCGGAACTGGGCCTGAGGCGGCGGGCGATTTTGGCATTGGGCAGGCAGGATTTGCAGATCGAGAGCCTGATCCCTTACCGGGCTGGGGTAACCATCCTGGGAGCCAGCTCCGATCATCTGGTGGTGGATGTCAGCGAAGCCTCCCCGGCGGTGCAATTGGGAGAGGAGCTGGCATTCCGCCCGTTGTATGGCGCGGTCGCCACCGGCATGGCGGTCGCCACCAACATGGCGAGCGCTAAACAAATAATCAAGTGGAAGCGGATGCCGCCCGCAGGCTAATTTGTCGTATAATCTGCGGTGTCCTTTACCGCCGATGAAAAAGCCTGCGGACGGGCAATTTTTCCATTACCGATCAATTGATAAAAAAGAATTCCTTCTCCAATCATGTTTTGAGACCGAAAAAAGGTTCACTTGAGGAGGCGCTATCGAACAGACAGCAAACAATGGGCGTTTACATTTGAAAGATGTAAAACAATATTTTCGTTTAAATAAACCGATCGTCTTGTTTCAAGGAGGAACTATGCGTACACAGAGAATCCATTGGATGACCCTTTCCATATTGGTCGTCGTTAGCTTGTTGTTGGCCGCCTGCGCCGCGCCGGCCGCTCCGACTGCCGCGCCCGTGGCGACTGAAGCGCCAGCCGCGGCGACCGAAGCGCCGGTTGTTACGGAAGCGCCAGCGCCAACCACCGGCTCGTTGATTTTGCTGGATTGGGCTTCGTATGAAGCGCCCGACTATTGGACAACTTTTGCGAAAGCATACCCCGACGTAAAAGTTGATTTCAGCTTCATGTCCGAAAGCGCCGATTCTTACGCCAAGCTGAAGAGCGGCTTCAAGGCCGATACCGTTCATCCGTGCAGCAACTTCTGGAAGATCATGGCGGACGAGAATATGCTTGCGCCGCTGGATACTTCCAAGATGAAGAACTGGAAAGACGTCAGCCCATCACTGGCCGCGCAAGGCGCTTTCGGCGGCAAGCAGTATTGGGCGCCATACGAATGGGGCTTTGAGGGGATCCTGGTGCGCAAGGATCTGGTGCAGAAAGTACCCGAATCGTGGGCGGATTTGTGGGATCCACAATACAAGGGGCATGTGGCGTTCTACGACTCAGGCGAGACGGCGCACATCGTGGCGGCGCGGGTGCTGGGCTTTGACCCGTGGAAAACCACCCCCGAGCAGGATGAGCAGATCAAGCAGAAATTGCTGGAGCTGATGCCCAACGTATTGACCATCTGGAGCAGCCAGACCGAACTGGAGCAGATGATCGCTTCGGGCGATGTGTGGGTGGCGGCCAGCGCGTGGAATGCGACCTATATCAACATGATCAACCAGGGGCTGGACGTGGTATACCTCAATCCAAAAGAAGGTCGCATGGGCTACCTGTGCGGCTTTGCCATTCCGGCTACTTCGACCAACTATGATCTGGCGTTGGCGATGATTGACTCCTATCTGGACCCCACATCGCAGGCGAAATTTGCCAACGACATGGGCT
>Ga0172371_10014439_pt1 | contig 10176 bp, 9 predicted proteins | sample Lak12m_FD_114543 | JGI IMG/M metagenome (GOLD analysis project Ga0172371, IMG submission 114543) | Freshwater microbial communities from Kabuno Bay, South-Kivu, Congo - kab_022012_12m | ecosystem: Environmental > Aquatic > Freshwater > Lake | place: Democratic Republic of the Congo: South-Kivu... | reverse complement strand
GCGACGCATCCTTGTCCTCCTTGGGCTTTGCCTTACGAACCTACCCAAAGGATAAGGATGCGTCCTTCTTGTTCAACCCCGGCCGGCCGTCAACCGCCCCGAAATCGCTTCCGCAACAGAAACGAATGAGGAGGGCTGCATTGAGTGGGAGTAGCCTCCCGTCAACAACGAAGTCTGCCGGGCCGATGGCGGCCACCTTCGATTGGATATCGTCAACGAATGCCTTCAATTCAACCACTTGAAACTCGGCTTCAATGAATGAAGAGCATCGCGTACCGGACAGGAATCAGGGCCGTCGCATCCCCTAAAGCGACGAGCGGTGTAATACGTTGTCTCCGCGGGCCCAGAGCCAAAATGCTACTGGGATTCATTCCTCCCGAGTAACTTCCTCCGAATGAGTTGCACGCAACCGTTAGCGACTCTCCGGAATTTTTTACGTTCCCCAGTCGCGGGCGTAGCGGAAGTCGCGGTCGAGGGTGCGGGGGGAGAGCTTGGCGATGACCGGCATGCGGCGCTTGTAGTGGTTGCGGCGGATCATCTCCGCCACCCGGTCGACGAACTTCGCCTCGAAGCCGTGGGCCACCAGTTCGCTGCGGCGCCAGCGGCAGTCGACCATGAGCACCAGGAGGCGGTCGACTTCGGCGTAGGTGAAGCCCAGCTCGCCTTCGTCCGTCTGCCCGGTCCAGAGGTCGCCGGTGGGCGGTTTCTTGATGATTTCGTCCGGCACTCCCAGCCAGGCGGCCAGGCGAAAAAGTTGCGTCTTGTAGAGATCGCCCACGGGGTTCACGGCCGAGGCCATGTCGCCGAACTGGGTGCCGTAGCCCAACAGAAGCTCGCTCTTGTTGCTCGTGCCGAGCACGAGGGCGTCGAAGGCCGCGCTCTGGTCGTACAACACGGTCATCCGCTCCCGGGCGCACTTGTTGGCCAGGCGCATGCGCGAGGCGTCGGGGAACCGGCGGAAGTAGGCGTCGACGGAGTCGGTAATGGGCACGTCGAGGGTGCGCACGCCGAGGCGATCGAGGACCGCTTGGGCGTCGCGCCGGGTGGCCTCGCTGGAGGTCTTGTAGGGCATGGTCACGGCCAGGACGTTTTCCGGGCCGAGGGCCCGGGCGGCCAGGCAGGTGACGACGCTGGAATCGATCCCGCCGGACAGCCCGATCACGGCGTGGCGGAATCCTGCCCGCTGCAACTCCGTGCGAATGAACCGGCAGAGGATCGAGCCCACCAGCTCGGGATTGATCTCCAGCGCGGCACCGGCAGGGTCAGGTTTCATGGCAGTAGGCAGTAGGCCACCGTCAGGTTTCATAGCGGCGGCGTTTGATGCGGTTGAGTTCTTCAAGGGTCAAGAGGAGCCGTTCGTCGCGCGCCAGGGGGGTGATGAGCCGCTGGCGGCGGAGCTCGGCCAGGTCGATCGTGCCGATCGTGAGGGCTTCGTCGAGCATGGGGGCCTCGGCGAGCACCGAGCCGTCGGGCCCGGCGATCCGGCTGCCGCCCCAGAAACACAGCCCGTCCTCGAACCCCACGCGGTTGACGACGATCACCACGGCCCCCAGGAGCTGGGCGAAGGTTCGGGCCATGGAGTCGTAGGCGACGGCGGTGCGGATCTTGTCGCCGTCGACGCCCCGGGCCGGCGAGTTGGCCACGCACACCAGCAAATCGACCTCTTCCGCCTGCATGATCGCGGCGGCCGAGAGGTGCCAGAAATCCTCGCAGATCAAAAGGCCCACGCGCCCGAAGCGGGCCGTGTCGAAGGCCTCGATCCGCTCGCCGGCGGCGAAGTAGCGCTGCTCGTCGAAGAGGCCGTAGGTGGGCAGGTACACTTTGCGGTGCACGTGGACGATCCGCCCTTCCTCGGCGAATAGGGCGGCGTTGTAGAAGCGCTGCTGCGGCGATTCTTCGACAAAGCCGGCCACCAGGGCGGTCGGACCGGCCGCCTGCATGAGCCGTCGGATCTCCGGGGCGTCGCGGCGGATTGCCACGTCGGGGACCATGTCGCGGACGAAATACCCGGTGAGCGACAACTCCGGGAACACCACCAGGTCGGCCTGCTCCCCGCGAGCGGCCTCGATTTGGGCCACGTGCAGCGCGACGTTCCGCTCCCGGTGCGCCAGCACCGGGGCGATCTGGGCCATGGCCACGCGAAGAACGCCGCCATGCCGATCAACAGCCAGGGCCTCGCCTTCCGGATCGGAGGTTGGTGCCATGCTTACCTCGCACTCTTTCTCAGGCTGGCCGGAACGTCCCCTCCTCCCTTTAGGGGAGATGTAGGGGGTGAGGGAGACCAAGTATTCTCGCCGCCACAACGCCCTCACCCTAACCCTCTCCCAAAGGGAGAGGGGACCGATACAACACACTTCTCGGACAGTCTCTTCGGACAGACTCTCACTTCTCGCCCAACACGAACTTGATCGCCCGCGCCAAGTCACGCCGGGTGCTGGTGGAATACTCGATGTCGAGCCACAGGACCTTGCCCGAGGCGTCGAGCAGGTACACGCGGGGGATCTTTTCGGTCGCCGCCTTGGCGAAATACGCCCCTTGGGGATCGAGCAGGTTGACGTACTTCACGCCGGCCTGCCCAACCGCTTTGCGCGCCGCCTCGGGGGAATCCTTGACGCTGATGCCGACGACCCGGACCCCTTTTTCTCCGAACGGCTTGGTCACGTCGAGGTCCAGGTACTCCAGCGCCTGGGTGGCGTACATGTTCTCGCTCTCCCAGAACAGGACCACCGTGAGCTTCTTGCCGAACAACGAGCGGATCGCGAGGCGTTTGCCCTCCAGGTTGGCCAGATCGGCCTCCGGCATCGAGCCGCCGACTTTCACCAGGCAGGTTTCCGCCAGCTTGGCAGGCATCTTGACCTCGGGCAATTTCGGGGGAGGTGGCGGCTCCGGCGGCGTCTTCTTCCGCTCGCCTTCCTCTTGTTTCTCCTTCGCCTTGCCGGCCTGGTACTGTTCCCGCATGCTCTTGCCAAGCTTTCCTTTGCCCCCTTGCGACCCTTCGGGGCCCGAGTCCTTCCGGCACGCAACGCACGCCGCGAGCACCATGAGGCCGATCACGAGGCCAAGTTGCCTGTTCCTTGTCGTCCGCATATTCTCCGATCCTTCACTCGTAGGACGGCCTTTCCGGGCCGTTGCCTTACCGAGATGGCCTGGAAAGGCCGTCCCACAGACTTCGATCAGGTCATCTTCTTACGGATTGGGTGGAATGCTCTCACGACGCGCAGCGTCGCACCGAGCATGGAAACCACCACGACGCTTTCCATGCCGACCTTCGGCTGCGCCGAGGGACGGCATGCCACCCAAATCCCAAATACACCTGTTGTTCCTTGACAGACCCTCAACGGTTAACCCGAATGCCCAATTCCCGCAACTGCTTGGGATCGACCTCGGCGGGGGCGGAGGTCATCAGGTCGGCGGCCCGCTGCGTTTTGGGGAAGGCGATGCAGTCGCGGATGCTGTCCAGCCCGCCGAAGAGCATCACCAGCCGGTCGATCCCCAGGGCGATACCGCCGTGCGGCGGGGCGCCGTATTGAAGGGCGTCGAGCAGGAAGCCGAACCGCTCTTTGGCCTGCTCGGGGTTGATGCCCAGAAGCTGGAATACCTGCCGCTGGAGCTCCTGATCGTGGATTCGCACGGTGCCCCCGCCCGCCTCGGACCCGTTGATCACGAGATCATACGCCTGCGCGCGGCACTTGCCCGGATCGGCGGCCAGGAGTTCCCGGTCCTGTGGGCGCGGCGACGTGAACGGGTGGTGCATGGCGGTCCAGCACTTCTCCTCCTCGTCGTAGGCGAACATGGGAAACTCCACGACCCAGGAGAAATGCTTCGCCGCGGGATTGTAGAGCTTCAACTCCGCCGCCAAGCGCTTGCGCAGGCCGTAGAGCGCCTTGCAGGTGACTTCGAACCGATCGGCGACGATGAGGAGGAAGTCGCCCGGCTCGGCCCCCATGCGCCCGGCGATCTTCGCCAGCAGGTCGGCGGAGAAGTTCTTGGCGATGGGCGAGCCGAGCGTACCGGCCGCGTCGGCCTTGAACCAGGCGAGCCCCTTGGCGCCGAAATCCTGCTTGATCCACTCGGTCAGCTCGTCGATCGTCTTGCGGGAGTACCTCTCGGCCGCCCCCTTGGCGTTGATCGCGCGGACGCGCCCGCCCGAGTCGGCCGTCTCGCGAAAGACGCGGAACTCGCACTGCCCGGCCAGATCGGTGAGGTCGGTCAGCTCCATGCCGAACCGCCGGTCGGGAGCATCGTGCCCGAACCGCTCCATCGCCTCGTCGTAGGTCATCCTCGGCAGCGGCAGCACGAGGTCCAGGCCGAGGATTTCTTTGGCGAGCCGAGCCACCATCCCTTCGACCACGCCCATCACGTCGTCGGCCTCGACGAACGACATCTCCAGGTCCAACTGGGTAAACTCCGGCTGGCGGTCGGCCCGCAGGTCCTCGTCGCGAAAGCACCGCGCCACCTGCACGTAGCGATCGTACCCGGCCACCATCAGAATTTGCTTGTACAACTGGGGCGACTGCGGCAAGGCATAGAACGTGCCCTGCTGGATGCGGCTGGGGACCAGGTAATCGCGGGCGCCTTCCGGGGTGCTGCGGCCCAGCATCGGGGTCTCGACGTCGATGAACCCCGCCTTGTCGAGGTATTCCCGCATGACCTGGATCATGCGATGGCGGAGCAGCAGGGTTTGCTGCATCTCCGGGCGGCGGAGATCCAGGTAGCGGTGCTTCAAACGCAGGTCTTCGCCCGGGAGATCCTTCCCCGGGGTGCCCGGATAGAAGGGGGGCGTCAGGCTCTTGTTGAGCACCACCAGCGACTCCGCGCGGAGTTCGATTCCGCCGGTAGCCAATTTGGGGTTAATCGTACCCTCCGGGCGTGCGGCGACGCATCCCGTCACTTGCACCACGTACTCCGGGCGGAGGGCCCGAGCCGCGTCGAGCATGGCCGGGCGTGCCGGCTGGTCGAGGTTGACGCCGCTCTCTTGGCCGAAGACCACCTGGGTCTTGCCGTACCGGTCGCGGAGATCGACAAAAAGAACCCCGCTATGGTTCCGGTACGTGTCGACCCAACCGGCCAGGGTCACTCGTTGGCCCGCGTGTTCCGCCCTCAATTCGCCGCAAGTATGGGTGCGAAGCAAAGTACGAATTCCCTAGAAAGGAGTGATTTCTCTTGGCGCCATCGCCACGTTGTCGCAGGTGCGACTCCGCCCCGCAGGATCTCTTGAACCCGTTATTCTAGTGGGTGGCCCGTGAGGCGCGAAGGTTGGCTTGGACGGCACCGCGAAAGAAAGCGGATGCCGACCTTGCCCAATTCCCCACCCTTTGGTAGAGTCCGCCCCGGTGAAGGAACACCGGGAGGGAAATCATGGATGAAGGTGCGGCCTGCACTCCGGTCCCGCTGAACGTCCAAGGGTTCAACAAGAAGGTGGTCTTGCCGTGTGGCCTGAGCAGCACCCACGTCCAGAGGGCGATGGCCGACTTCCTGGGGTTCCTGAACCGGCAGTTGAACACCCGCGAGCTACAGCGGCTCGAATCGTTCCTGATGCCGGCGAACTTTTCCAGCATGGTCGGGGAGTTCATGTCGGCTACGATCCCGAAGTACTGCAGGACGCTGGCGAAGAATACCTACCATAACGGGCACCCGGACCTTGTGCCGGCGGGCAAGTTTGAGCGGGACGCGTGCCAGCACGGAACGGAAGGGGTCGAAATCAAAGCCTCACGGCACACAAGCGGCTGGCAGGGTCACAACGCTGAGGATGCCTGGCTGATGGTCTTCGTCTTCGACGCCAACAGCGCGCGGGATGCTTCGCAAGGCATCGGCCCCAAGCCTTTCGGATTCCTGAAGGTGGTTGGGGCACAACTGGCGAAGTCCGACTGGGCCTTCTCCGGCCGGTCGGCGACGAGCCGACGGACGATCACCGCGAGCGTGACACGAAGTGGCTTCGAGAAGATGGAAGCCAACTGAATCTACCGCTTAGAATAGCCGCAAGCCGGCCCCGACCAATTCGTCAGCATCGGTCTCCAAGGCTTTCAGCCGGGGAATTGCCGCCTGTGCCATATCGAAGTATTCGCGGTGCCGTTCCACGCCGATGCTTTGGACGCCTACGGCCTCGGCGGCTGCTATGGTTGCCCCCGACCCCATGAAAGGGTCGGCGACAATGCCCTCGCCCAAGGGCAGCGCTGCGTAAACGAGCCGGCGTAGGAAAGACTGGGGCTTGATACTGGGGTGGTCCGCAATGTCCCGTTCCTTCTGTGGCGTGCGCTCACTGGCGATTACATCCTCGAAAGGACCATCGGGGTAGCGTCGCAGGCCGCCGGTCTGATGCTGCCGAAGGCAATCGGAGACTCTCAGGTCCCCCATCGGCTTTCGGAAGAGGCCCCACGGTTCGTAACAACCCCTGGGCATCGAAGAGACACCGGGAAATTGTCCTTCGGCGTTTTTCGGCCGGTCCCCGCCGCGCAGAGTGCGAACAAGGCGGATTACCTCACCTCGGAATTCCAGTCCGCCGTCAACCAGGGCGCCGTACAGGAGTTGGCAAATGAAAGCGTTCGATGCAATAAACACATGACCACCGGGACGAAGCGCCCGGCATACAAGCCGGCTCCAATCGAGAAAGAATTGACGGAGCCGGTCCCGTTCCTTGTCGTTCAAGGCTGTGAACCGGGGAAGCGGGGAGCGGGTGTGCCCATCGAACGACGGCGGTATCCGCCAGATACCTCCCTTGCCGTTGGCCCGCTTCTCCAACTGGTCAGCGTCGTATTCCTTGACGCCGTAGGGCGGGTCCGTCACAACGGCGTGTAGCGTGTTCTTGGATAGATCCGAAAGCCATTCGAAACAATCCGCGTGGACAAGACAAGCACGGCCGATCTTCACTTGCTCTTTCATGCTTGCATTGTGGCGGGCGCGGGTGTGAAGTTGAAGGGGACGTTCAAGACGCTTATGGTACGGAGGACTGACTTGGACACCGTCCGCACGCGTCACCCGGTGGTCCGTCCCGAAAGGGGACAGGCACCGTCGCCGAAGACTGCACTGGCAGGGGTACGGTCATTGAGGCGACGGAGCCAGTCCCTTTTTGCGACTGCCGAAGTGGCGCTGGAATTATAGGCGATTTCACCCTCTCCCGGAGGGAGAGGGGACTGGGAATCACGACTCTCCAGAGAGTCCCTCAATCGCGCGCTCCCGCGACGGCGCGGCCAAGGGCAATGATCTGGTCGGCAACCGCCTGCGGCCCCAGGGTCCCCGAGACGGGCACGAATCGGCACTCGCTCAGGCTACGAAACCAGGTCCGTTGGCGTTTGGCGAATTGCCGAGTGTGGGTTTTCACCAGCGCCACGGTCTCCTCCGCGCTGCGCCGCCCTTCCAGGTGCTCAAGGACTTCACGATAGCCGAGGGCTTGGCGAGCGGTCTTGCTGAGCGGTTGCCCTCGGTCGAGCAGTCCGCGTACTTCGTCGATCAAACCGGCTGCGAACATCTCGTCGACCCGCCGGTCGATCCGCGCGTGAAGCTCTTCCTTGGGCCAATCGAGGACGAACACGCGGCAGGCCGCGGCCGGGAGTCCGGTGTCGAACTGCTGCTGATGCGCACTGATCGGTTGGCCGGTCTTGGCGAAGACCTCCAGGGCACGGATGATCCGCCGGGTGTCGTTGGGGTGGAGGCGCCGTGCCGCGCGAGGGTCGACCTCTGCAAGACGCTCGTGCAGAAACCCCGGCCCTCGCCGGCGTGCTTCTTCGTCGAGCCCGCGGCGGAACTCCCAATCGGCCGGCGGGCCGTGGAAGATCCCGCGCAAGAGCCCTTTCAGGTAAAGCGGCGTCCCGCCTACGAACAGCGCCTCGCGCCCGCGGACGCGAATGTCCGCGACCGCTCGCTCGGCCGCGGCCAGGTATTGGGCCAGGCTGTACTCCTCGTGCGGCTCAAGCACGTCGACCAGGTGATGAGGGACCTCGCCCCGTTGGCGCCGGGTGGGCTTGGCCGTGCCGATGTCCATGTGCCGATACAGGGCCATCGAGTCCATGGAGACGATCTCAGCCCCGATCCGAGCCGCCAGCTCCACTCCGACTTCGGTCTTGCCGCCGGCGGTCGGGCCCGTGAGAAACCAGCAGCGAAGAGGAAACGATGGAGGCATGGGGACTAAGAGCATTGGCACGATTCAGGGATTTGCGAGCCGGGCCGTGTCGCCCCGGCGGTGTGCTGCAAATGAGAAATTGTGGGATACAGGCCGGGCCGACACGGCCCGGCTCGGAGTTTTCGATCTGTCCCGGAATCGTGCCACGCTACTTGGTAGACGTCGGCTTTCAGCTTTCGGCTCTCCGCTCTGCCCTCAATTCTCGCTGAACGTCGGCGGAAACTCAAGCTTGCCGGCGGCGCCGGGGCTGGTGTCGGCGGCGGCCCGGGCCAAGTGGTCCAAGAGCACTTCCGCGCGGCGATGGACGTTGTTCTCCGTCAACAAGGCTGCTTTGTCGGCCAGCGAGATGTCGAGCATGTAGCTGATGATGTCGGTCAGGACGCCCAGCGACATGCCGGTTTCCGTGAGCGGATCCACCTGGCCGTGGGTCTTGACCAGCGCCGGAAGGATCTTCGTGAAGGCCTCCTGGAACTTGCGGCGGAGTTGATCGGCGGCTTCGGGGGGCACGTCGGGATAGAAATCGTCGCGGAGCGAGACCTCGGCCTCACGAAAGGTCTTGAGCGGCGGCAATTCGCGGACGATTTCGACTCGCTCCAACCCCGACAGGAGCAGGTTGTACGAGCCGTCCGGCAGGCCGTGATAGGCGGCAATGCGGCCGAGGCAGGCGACCGGGTGAAGCGGCGGCCGGCCCTCGTAGTCGGCCTCCCATCCCGGCGCCAAGAGGGCCATGGCGATCAGCCGGTCCCCGGCCACGGCCTCGCGGAACAGGTCGCGGTACCGCGGCTCGAAGATGTGCAAGGGCTGCATCACGTGCGGGAACAACACCAGGTTCGGCAACGGAAAGAGCCGCACGATCCCGGAGAACTGGTCCGCAGAAAACGAGAAATCCTCGGATTCCGGCATGGTCTAGCGATTCTCCTCCATGGACGACGTGCCGTTGGGCGGCGGTTGGAGCTCGATCTTCGGCACCAGCGCGGGCACAATCGTCGGCCGGCGGCTGGCCAACGCATCGTCGAAACAACGTTTCATGGCAGCCAGGAAGCGGTCAACGTCGAGCCCCAGGTAACAGGGGCGATAGCGCCCGAGGTATCGTTGAGACCCGATCAGCAACTTGCGAGCCCCGTGGGCGTTGCCTCGCGTCAGGTGATGAAGGGCAACGGCTGCCTGAATCAGACCTTTGTAGAACAACCGGGCGGAACCGGCCTCGTTGATCCACAACGTTTCCCATACCTCGTGACTCTCAAAATAGCTCTGCCGGTTAAACCGCTCGATCCCCCTCAGATAGAGCGGGTGGTAAGCGACCTCGCCCAGCGACCTGGCGATACCCGCCGTCGCTCGATTGCCGAGTGCTCCGCTGGACGCCGCGCGCGAGGGCGCCTGTCGCCGTTTTCCGCCATACCCCATGGGTGAGCCCCAAGATTAGCCCTACCGGGGAGTGTCCCGGAATCTCAACAATTATAGGGTGCCGAAGGCGAAAGCCAACGCGGCACAACCTTGACACTCTGGGAACCTCCCCGGACAATCACTCTCCTTGGCTCGAATCATCCCTCGTTGACGTGGTCGTTCCGCCCGTGGCTATCACTGCCGACGCCAAACGTCATGCCGTCAAGGTCGTCAAAACCCTCGCCCGGGAGTATCCGGAGGCCACCTGCGCCCTGACCTTCCAGACGCCGCTGGAGTTGCTCGTTGCCACGATCCTTTCGGCCCAGTGTACCGACCAGCGGGTGAACCTTGTCACCAAGGATTTGTTCCGGAAGTACCGCACCGCAGCCGATTACGCCCGCTCCCCGTTGGCCGAGCTGGAGCGGGACATCCAAAGTACGGGCTTCTTCCGCAACAAGGCGAAGAGCATCGTCGGCTGCTGCAAGCTGCTCCAGGAGCGGTTCGGGGGGGAGGTTCCCAAGGACATGGGGGTCTTGGTGGAGCTTCCCGGGATCGGACGGAAGACGGCCAACGTGGTGCTCGGCACCGCGTATGGGATTGCCTCGGGGATCGTGGTCGACACCCACGTGGCCCGCGTCAGTCGGCGGCTCGGACTTTCGGCCCAGAGAGACCCGGTC
>Ga0172371_10014438_pt1 | contig 10177 bp, 9 predicted proteins | sample Lak12m_FD_114543 | JGI IMG/M metagenome (GOLD analysis project Ga0172371, IMG submission 114543) | Freshwater microbial communities from Kabuno Bay, South-Kivu, Congo - kab_022012_12m | ecosystem: Environmental > Aquatic > Freshwater > Lake | place: Democratic Republic of the Congo: South-Kivu... | reverse complement strand
TCTTTCTCTTCCATTAATTATTAAAGGATTACCCGAACCGTCTCCCCCCACCAACCCTTCAATGCAGTAGAAGTCTGCTTGTTGCACCCATCCAAAGATGAATCGAGCTATTCCTTGTTCAAATGTTAATTGAGCAGGAAGATCTTTAGTTAATATCTCATCTCTGACGTAAACTTGAGCAAGTAAAGTATCTAAAGCTTGACGACTGAAACAAGGAGAAAGTTCCATTCGAGAAAAAACCTGTTGAACAATCCCCTTTGCTTCTGGAGAGACTTCTAACTCCTGGTTAAAAGAAGTCCCTAATTCTCTACACCTGGTTAGAAGAGAATTATATAATTCAGTATTTCCAGTTATAGAAAAAGGCAAACTTAAGTATTCAAACGTTTTGAATACTCCTTTCTCTTGACCATCAAGAGAGATAGAAAACTCATCGTTGTGATCATAACCAAAAAAGTCACCTTTAGATAAAAGTACATTGGTACCGGCAATCACTGCTATGCTTCCTAGATTTCATTTCTATTCTTTCCTCCTAGTTAAATATAAGTCCCTGCTCCCGGATTTGAACCGGGGATCACTCGGTATCCTTGGCTGTTTGTTTTTCATCCGATTGTCACGGAGACAACTGTCAAACAACTGCTACAGCCGAGGGTTCTAGCCACTAAACTAAGCAGGGACGATAGCGCTATAACTTCATTTTTGTTGTGAGAATTCCTAAAGATTAAAGGAACTCTCTTAGCAATAATAGTAATAGAAGTTATAGCTAGCACTAGACTGAACTTTTAATTTCTGTAAGTTTAGTTTAGTACTCATAGTTAAACTAGGAAGAGAGCTAGTTTATATACTTTTCGTTTTAACGTCGGAAAATTTCCGGAAAGGAAGATTACTCCAGCTTCTCCAACACCCACTCCTTTAACTCTTCCGGCCAGTCTTCCTCAATATTCCTACGATGTTTCTTTAACTCTTGTAAGATATCTTCTCTTATCCTTCCCCCAGAAAGCCATTTTATCAATTCTTCTTTAGCATAAATAGGTACGTGTTTCAAACCCCATACTTGTATCTTCAGTTTCTCTAGTTCAGAATCTTTTTCTTCTAACTGTTGATGATGCATCTGTTCCCACAATTGGGCATAAGAAAATTTTTCTCTTTCTTCTTCTTTCTCTTTAAGTTTACTTTTACCCTGCTTTAAGGATATTTTAGTCATAACTATTTCATGCATCCTTCTGAGAAATTCTTGTTTGTCTTCAATCTTAATCACATCGCTATATCCTTCAATAATTAATCCGAAAGCAAAAGGACTGGGCAGAGAATTGGGGACCTCTTCCACTTTAATCTCCTTATCGATAATCTTCTGGATCAGCCACTGAGTATGTTCAGAGTCCATCATATCTTCTAACACTTCTCTACGCGCTTCTTTCAAGATAGGAAAATTCTCGCTGATCTGTTTTACCGCATTAAAAAGAATCTTACTATTGATCTGCATCCTCCCCACATTTTTCTTTCTGCCCATATACTCACGCAAGATCATTAAAGAACGAGCAGCGCAATGACGAAATCTACGCTGCAAGATTTCGCTTCGTTCAATAGACTGGACCATGATTTCTCTGAAACTTTCTGTTTTCAATAGTTCAAACGCCCTCAAGGCATTAAACTTCTGTTCAGAAGACAGATAAAACCCATTATCAGTAATGCCAATTTCCACGTCACGATGCTGAGATTTTCCGATCACGTAAGCTAAAGAACGGGAAAGACAATCATTAACTCTTCTTCCAAACAAACAATGGAAGATAACATAATTTCTTCCCTGATCAGTATAATTCTCAATGATAATTTTCTTGTCAGTAGGGATTTTACTGAAATAGTATTGTTCATAAAAATATTGATAGATGCTATTAGCCGCTTTTTCATCTACAGTTAAAAAATCGTTAAGAAACCGGAGGATTTCTTCTTTAGTTTTCTTTGATGCAAACCGCTCTTCCATCAATCTTCTAAATCGAGATATCTCCGAAGCTAGATCAAAAGATAAAGGCAACATTTCTGAAAACCAACTAGGTACAGTAGGAGGACGATTAACTGAAGTAGATACTTGTGCCGTCATCCCTCTTGTGAATCTGAACATATACACATTACCTCCGAGAACAAATACATCTCCCGGCCTTAGTCGTTCCAAGAATCCTTCATCGATCTTTCCCACGATTTGATCCCCCACTTTTACCGTGATATAATGTTCTTCAGGGATAGTGCCAATGTTAGTCATATAAATTACTCTAGCCACTTTACCTTTCTTACCGATATTGCCAGTTTCTTCTTCATACCAAATCCGAGCATACACATGACGTTCTTCTAAACTAGCATACTGGCCGGAAAGAAACTTGATGATCTCAAAGAAGTCGTTCCACTCTAAGGTATGATAACAATAACTTTTCTGAATAAGGTGATACATCTCAGAGATGTTCATTACTTCATTGATGGCCATCCCATAAATATGCTGAGCCAGAACATCTAAGGCGTTCTTAGGGATATGCACTTGATCGATCTTTTTATCTAGCGCTGATTTTAATAAGATAGAACATTCTACTAAATCGTCACGGTCCATCACAATAATTCTGGCCTTAACTTGAGCATGTAGCTGGTGGCCGGCCCTTCCTGCTCGCTGTAAGAACCGAGCTACAGATTTCGGACTGCCTAAACAAATGACTAAATCAACAAAACCTATATCGATCCCTAACTCTAACGAGGTAGAAGAGACTACTACTTTCAGTTTACCTTCTCTCAGATCTTGTTCTGTCTTAAATCGGGCCTCTTTACTCAAACTGCCATGATGTGCAGCAATATTTTCTGTAGTGTACTCACGGGGAAACATCTCTTTTAGATTATGTACCACTCGCTCTGTCCCACTTCTAGTATTAGTGAAGATTAAAGTAGTCTTATGCTCCTGCACCAGTTCATGAATAAGATCATACATCTTCTGATGCATCATCATATAATCTACGTCCACTAAACTCTTCACCGGACTGAGAACTTTCAAGTCCATCGATTTAAGATATTGTACGTCTACGATTTCGCAATCTCGAGGAAAATCACCCTCGTAACCAACTAAGTATTGTGCGATGTCCTCTAAAGGAGCAATAGTCGCACTTAATCCCACTCGAGTAAATTTGGGAGAGAGACGTTCTAAGCGTTCTAGGGTGAGATTAAGATGCACTCCCCTCTTACTGTCAGCTAGGGCATGAACTTCATCTACAATTACCCATTGTAACTTAATCAATTTTTCTTTGAACTTGGGGCTGTTAATCATGATAGCTAGAGATTCAGGAGTAGTGATGAGAATATGAGGACAATGTTTCAACATCTTCGCTTTCTCAGAAGTAGTAGTATCTCCAGTTCTTACCCCGATACGGACACCTAACTTCTTTCCGGCTAACTCTTCCATCTCCTGCAATGGATTAAGCAGATTTACTTGGATATCTGCTCCCAACGCTTTCAATGGAGAAACATAAATACAATAAACTCGGTCCTCTAAGATTCCACTTTCTGAAGAACTAATTAATTCGTTCAAAACGGATAAGAAGGCAGTCAGAGTTTTTCCGCTTCCAGTAGGAGAAGAAACCAGAATGTTTTTTCTGCAATGAATAGGATAAACTGCAAAGAGTTGTGACTGAGTAAATGTTTTAAACTTGGAGAAGAACCAGGAATTTACTAAGGGGTGCAAAATAGATTTAACATGAAGTTCTTGGTATGGTTGTTCTAGTCTGGTTATCATGGTAAAAGAAGAGTAGTACATACTCTAGAATACAGTTTATTTTTATAAGTTATGGAGGAAAAACTAAAAAATAAAAATGGGGAGAAATTACTTCTTCCCGCCCCATCGATCTACAAGGATGTCCCAGACCGGATCCCAGCCAGGTGTTTCTACATAAACCAAAAATCCTTGGCCTTCTGGATGTGGAGCGAAAGAATATGAATCTCGGCCTTTAAGATCTACCACACACATTTCAATTAATCCTGCAAGACTTTCTGCAGATTGAGCTGAGGGGTCAATTATATAACCAATCTTCCCTCCTCTTCCGTCAGCATGTGATTCAAATTTAAAGAGAGAATATTCAGTGATAAAGAAGTATGGTCGTTCAAGTCTTTTGAGATGGTTGTCATCTTCTTCTCTAGCCCAAGGAGAATAAGGAGGTCCGTGAACAATCTCAAAGCCTCGCTTCTTCAAAAAGTCCCTTTGGTCATCATTAAAAGTAGTATGATATAATTCTAATTCTCTTTCTAATGCTTTTTCTTGTTCCGGTTTCATTTTTAAGTCTCCCCATCCTCTTTAATAATAAATGCCTAAGTTACAAAACACTTTAAAAAGATTTATGTGATTCAGAAAGCACATTATTACAAAAGACTTATTAATCTCCTTTCTACATTCTTATATTAAAGGTGATATCCATGAAATTAATCTTATTAGGGGCCCCCGGCAGCGGGAAGGGCACCGTCTCTGAAATGTTAATGAACAAATTACATCTATTTCATATTTCTCCCGGAGAACTGCTTAGAGAAGAAGTGCGTAAACAAACTACCATCGGAAAAGAGATTGCCAAATATATCGAGAAAGGTGAGCTAGTTCCAAATAAATTTGTAGTGGAGATGGTGAAACTAGAGATCGGAAAGAGAAAAGAATTCGTCTTAGACGGTTTTCCTAGAAGTGTTGAACAAGCAGAAGAAATTAAGGATTTACATGTTGATGCGGTTATCTCTCTAGAAGTGCCTGAAGAGATTGTGATTGAAAGATTTTCGGGAAGAAGAACTTGTCCAAAATGTAATGCGGGATATCACCTCAAGTACCTTCCTCCTAAAAAAGAAGGAATCTGTGACAAAGATGGAGAAAAGCTGATTCAGAGAAAAGATGATAATCCTGAAACCATAAAAGAAAGGTTCAAGATTTATCATAAAGAAACTGCTCCTTTGGTTGATTATTATACCAAGAAAAAGATGCTGCATAAAATTAATGCTTCTCTTGCTCCAAATAAGGTAAGCGCAGCAGTATTAGAGTTGCTAAAGAAACTTAAACATTAACTTTATTGTGACAGTAAGGACAGTATACTCCTTTTAATCCTGAGAATAAGAAAGATACAAATTTATACTTGCAGCAAGAGCATTCAAAACTTTTTTGATTCATATTTTTAGGAAATTAGTGATCAATATATAAGAATTATGAAAAATAACTTTACTCGTCTTCATTTACTCGTTCAAGATTATCAAACACTAGACGAAGATAGCGAGGGTTTACCACATCTGGTTTAAGGTCAAAGGTAAGTATAAGACTAGAACTAATGATACTTCTATCATAATCTACTCTTACCGGCAACTCCGTTGCGATTCCATGCACTCCGTCCGTGTGAACATAGTACACCCAGCCGGTTTGAACAGGACCTAGTTCAGCTACTTGGGAGGTATAACTTACATGAGTACCCACTCCCAACTTGAATTCATCATTCCAGGGAACATCTAAGGTTAATCCATATTCTTTAAACTTGGCTAATCCTGCTTCTCCAAAATCATTTCTAATTAGCTCTTCTAAAGAAGAGCCATGAAAATCCCGTTCAGTTGGAATGTCCAAAATAGGTTTATGTCCGTAAATCATACTGGTTGGTGGGAAAAAGTGGATATATAATAATTTCTATTCTAAACAATAACAATCAGAGAAAGAAAAAGAAAGAACAAAAAAGCTTCTTTATTCAGAAGCTAATTTCCAGATGGCTTTAAGTCCCACAATGATTGCTCCGGGAACCACAAACACCACAATGTTGCTCAAGATGCTTCTTAAGTATAGACCAACACCGGGAATCAAGCCCAGGTTAACTATGCCGGCTAGCATTAAAGCGATAGCGGCTACCAAGAAAGGAGTGGTCTCTTTAGCGGTAAGATTAAACAAACCCACCAATAATCCTAATATTACTAAAGTTGTCACCAATACTTCTGGACCGACTACGTCCCGAAACAATCCGGCGACGATAGCGATTAATAAACCAACAAAGAAAGCGTAATGAGCTACGCGATGTAATTCCAGTTTCTCTTTTTTAACAAAGGAAGATCCCTTCTTTTTAGTCATATAACATTCACCTCATATATATAGTCCAATAAAATAATTTTAGTATATAAATCATTCGGTCAATTAACCCTTAAAATTACTGGAAGGATTAACTTCACTAAACATAAACAACCAAAATCTTTATAAATAACCCTCGTTCCTAATGCTTAAACCGTTATAACTACTCTTAGAGTAGGAGGCTAGAATGGATAAAGAACAAGTTCAAAAAGCACTGGATGAATTGAAGAAGCTGCCCAAACGCAAGTTCTCGCAATCTTACGACTTGATTATTAATTTAAAGAATGTTAATCTAAAGACAACTCCTTTAGACTTCTATGTTGCATTGCCTGCCCCACGAGGGATTAAGATTAAGATTGCTGCTCTGGTCGATCAGGAATTAGCAGAACAAGCTAACAAGTTCTGTGATATCACTATTAGAGAAAACGATTTTGCTAAATACGTGGCAGATAAGAAACTAGCTAAAAAGCTTGCTCAAGAGTATGATTATTTTATCGCTCAAGCTAACCTCATGCCCAAGATCGCTGCCACTTTTGGACGATTCTTAGGTACGCGAGGAAAGATGCCTAACCCCAAAGCTGGATGTGTCGTTCCCGCTAACGCTAATCTTGAATTATTAGTCAAGAAGTTAAACCAGACGGTCCATTTCGCGGCTAAGAAAGCTCTTAACTTTCAATGTTTAGTAGGAAAAGAAGGACAGAAAGATGAGGATATCATCAATAACGTTCTGGCTGCTTTCCAAGCTACAGCTAAACAAATGCCTCAAGATGAAACTCAGAATATCAAAAATGTATGCTTAAAGTTGACGATGAGCAAACCGGTGAGGATCTAAAGATGGTCAACGAAAACAAAATACAACTGGTACAAAAGTTAACTAAAGAGATCCAGAAGTATCCTATCGTTGGACTAGTCGATATGCACAACTTACCGGCTCAGCAGTTACAGAAAATGCGTATTACTCTTAGGAGTAAAAACGTTAAGATGATTATGGCTAGAAAGAAATTGTTAAACCTAGCCCTAAAAGAATCTAAGCGAGAACATATCGAACAACTAGCAGATAAGATTAAAGGGATGCCTGCATTATTGTTCAGTAACGATAATCCTTTTACGTTATACGCTACTTTGCAGAAAAGCAAGTCTGCCGCTCCTGCTAAACCAGGCCAATTATCACCTAAAGATATCGTAGTTAAGGCCGGTCCGACCAGTTTCGCTCCCGGTCCGATCATCTCTGAATTAGCCGCTGTAGGTATTAAGACTAAGGTAGAGAACGGCAAATTAGCAGTGATCACTGATGCCACTATCGTTAAAGAAGGCGAAGTAATTTCTCAGAAAGTGTCTGACACCTTAAAGAGATTAGATATTAAACCCATGGAGATTGGACTAAACATCGTCGCAGTATGGGAAAACAGTCTGGTATTTGATGCTAAACAATTACACATAGATGAAGCAGAGTATGTCAACAACATCACCCTGGCTGCTCAGTGGGCTTTCAACTTAGCCGCAGAATGTGCTTATCCCACCAAAGAAACGATGGACTTACTGTTGCAGAAAGCTTTCCGCGAAGCGAAAGGAGTAGGGTTAGAGTGTAATTACTTAACTAAGGACACTACTGATGAACTCTTGGCTCGAGCTGAAGGACAAGCTCTGGCAGTTAAAGAGGCAGGGAATATTGAAGCACAGATTGAACCGAAAACGGGAAATAATCATCCTAATTTCGGACACGTCAAAGAAGAGCAAGCTAAAGAACTTTTGGACCATATGCAAAAAGGTGGCACTCCTCGAGACGTCAACGTAAAAGTAAAAGAATAAAACTCAACAACTCATAGAGGAGGAATCGAAAAATGGAATATATTTACGCCGCAATGTTGCTGCACAAAGCAGGGAAAGAGATTACTGAAGCTGGTGTCAAAGCCGTGCTTACTGCTGCAGGTGTTAAGGTTGAAGAAGCTCGAGTTAAAGCTTTAGTAGCTGCTTTACAGGGAGTAAACATCGAAGAAGCTATTAAGAAAGCTGCTATCGTTGCTGCTCCGGCCGCTGCCGCCGCTCCTGCTGCTGCACACCACGAAGCAAAGAAAGAAGAGAAACCTAAAGAAGACGAGAAGAAAAACGAAGCTGCTGCTGCCGCTGGCCTAAGTGCTTTGTTCGGATAAAACTCTTCTTTTAATTTATTTTTTATAATTAAATTAATTGCCCACACTATAAAAACGGGCTTGAAACTGACGAACGCGTGAAGATATATGGACGAGAATAACCAAAACATTGAAGAATTAAGACAAGAATTCTTACAGAAGAAAAAAGAAGTTTCTACTCTCCGTCCCCAATTAAATTCTCTCGGCAACCAAAAAGAAGATAGTTTCCGCGAACTGCGTTCCGCTCGAGACAAAATCAAATTTAGAGCTTCTAAGATCCAAGAGCTAAAGAAAGAACGCGATGACTTGACTAAACAGGTCAAGGGGTTCAAAGAAGAACGTGAAAAACTCAATTTAGAAGTCAAAGAGAAATCTGAAGAAAGAAAAGAAATCGGTCAGAAGAAAAAAGAACTTCTTGATAAACTCAATATTAAAGAAGATCCGGCAAAGATTAAACACCTTATCCAATCTTTGGAAAGCAAGATTGAAACGGAAGTTATGCCTTTCACTAAAGAGCAGCAACTGAACAAAAAGATCAAAGAGTTGAAAGCTCAGTTAAAAGAACTAGATAAATTAGGTGAAGTGTGGAAAGAGATCAATGTTTCTTCTTCCGGACTATCTGAAGTCCGTCAGAAAGCAGAAGATTCTCACCATAATGTCCAATCTCTGGCTAAGCAATCTCAAGAGAAGCACGAAGAGATCAACCGTCTGTATGAAGAGTTAAAGGAATTACGCAGTCAGGAACAGCCTCTTGCAGAAAAATACTTGAAAGAAAAAAAAGAGTTTGAAGAGATCAAGAAGAAGGTAGATGAGTTGCAGGCAAGAATTTCCGAGCTGAGCAAACTGCTAAACGAGGAAGACGAGAAAGATTTCAAGAGCAAAGTGCAAGAGAAGACGGCGGAAGTTAAAGAGAAGTTAAAGAACAGGAAGAAGTTAAGCACAGAAGACATCCTTGCTTTTCAAGCATCTAAAGATTAAGTTTTCTTTTAATCTAAATCTAACAACTTAAAACGATCATTCTTAGGGCCGTTAACTAAATCTCTTTCTGTATTCTCTGCAAGATTTTCTTGTCCAGTAGTTTCATCCAGATCTAAAATATGAGATATATCTCTCGGAATAGGGGACGTATTCCGCGACCTTTCACCTACCATCTCTTCCAGAATTGGGACTTTCTCTTCATCAGAATGCAATAAAGGATTATCGTCATCTAATAATGCTCGAACTTCTTTAGAAGGATAACAAGCACAAAGAACCCCTATTAAATTATCCCAAGCCGAGCTGGGAGGATGTTCTTTTTTAAGCTGCATTAAAAAATCCACTGCCCATCTGACCTGATCTTCGTAACCATATCGTGCTGCTCTTTGCCAGACTAATGCTTGACCTTCTATGGCGTCAGGGATAAAGCCTAAACAGTATCTCTTATCCTTAGGATCATAATAATAAACGCCTACTCCTTCCAGGGAAGTTATCCTCGGTCGGATAACATCCACATAATTAAATCTAAGCTTCAAAGATAGTTCTCCAAAAAGATTACGCTGAGATAATAAAGAATGTATCACTTGAGGATTTGCTTCTATCCCGAAGAGACCTTGTATAAAGAATTCATAATTACGGTTAAACTTAAGGGCTGATTTAAACCTTTGAAGGAAGGTTTCTTCTTTTTTTTTAGCTATGTAGTTAAAACTAAAATCTCTTACTTCAGAAAAACCCAACTTACTGGTATAATGTGAGAATCTAATTTGATAGGTATACCTCCCCTTAGGTAAGGATAGTTCGTCTAACAAAATTGTAGTTCCAGTCAAGAAATAAGAAGGTTTTTTTCTTTCCGAGAAAGAGTTCTCCCCGCTTCTTCGAACAAGTTCTTGAACTTCATCCACTCCAAAAGCTGGTTCTCTAAACCCTTGGTAGAGGTTAGGAAAAGTAGCTAACCGTTGTCCGGCATGTTCACTAAACT
>Ga0172371_10014436_pt1 | contig 10179 bp, 5 predicted proteins | sample Lak12m_FD_114543 | JGI IMG/M metagenome (GOLD analysis project Ga0172371, IMG submission 114543) | Freshwater microbial communities from Kabuno Bay, South-Kivu, Congo - kab_022012_12m | ecosystem: Environmental > Aquatic > Freshwater > Lake | place: Democratic Republic of the Congo: South-Kivu... | reverse complement strand
TATATTATTAATCACCGGTTCTGTCTTGTTCTGTCCTGTTCTTCCACCTCCGTCCTCGTCCCGACTCCGTCGGGATTCGGACTACGGTGGACAAGCGCCCCTCCCTCTGGTCGGGGCTCGCAAACTACAGGGAGCGGAGAGAGAAAGACAGGGGGAAGAAAAAGACAAAAGGGAAAGGAAGGGTTTCACCCTTCCTTAAACCATCCCAAAGACATAGTAAGTGGTTGGTCGTCGACCCCATCCTTCGGAAGGTTGTTTAGTCGTAGCCGACTCTTTCGGTCAACCGTCTCAGAGTCGGACAACTATCTAAGTAGTAAAACTAAAGTAACGTAGGAATAGTAGTAGACACGAAGAACGGATGGGGTGAAAATGCTCGTCCCGACGATTCTTAATTAACAATAATCTTTCTTTAGACGCTTAGGTGTCTTGGATAAAGTCTCATATGTCATCAACCATTTTGAAAGGTTGTCGGGACTCGCTCCCCCCGCGAAGAGGTCGTATAGTCTGGAAGTTGTATATCTGTATCTACAGTATCTCGCTTAAGGTATGTTAGAGGCGCGCCGACTACCAGTAAACCAAATGAGAAACCTTAATAGTAGTTAGTTTACAGGTAAGCATTTCGGCGCTTAGATTTTCGGGAGTCCTACAATTCTTTTAAGACGGACTCCCTCAATCGGGTTAGTCATCGAGGGAGGCAGGGGGGCGGCATTTTTCAGACGACCAATTTATAATTTCCTCACCCCTGACCCCTCTCCTTCTCCAGAGACGGAGAGGGGAATTAATTGTTTATCGTCTGTCTGTTTCGGTCGGACAACCTTCATCTGTTTTTATCCTCCTTGCCCCGACCGATATCCCCTCCATCTTTCTCTCCTTTGTTCTAAAATTAACTTAATGAATATCAATAACTCTCAACGTCTTTTTACAACTCTTAGAATTGTCCGCAATAAGATTGCTTCCCAGTCCCGCGTTAAGCCATTTATGATTCTTCACAATAAAGTCTTGAAAGAAATCGCCGAGAAAAAACCTTCTTCCCTTGAGGAACTATCAAAGATAAAAGGAATGGGGCAAAAAAGAATTTCTCAATACGGATCCATCCTCCTTGAGACAATCAGTAACTTTACACCCTCTTCCACTCACCCCCAAGAAAAGATTTTTACGGTTAGCGAGTATGTAGATTGTCTTAATCAAATTCTTGTTCCGCAAAGAGCATTGATAAAAGGAGAAGTAGGAAAGATAAGCGGTCGAGATCGTTATGTTTTCTTTAGCCTTCGTGATAAGGATGAAGACGCCGTTCTTAATTGTTTCGTCTGGAAAAATGTTCTTGACAATTTTGGCATTACTCTTAAAGAAGGTATTGAGCTAAAGGTCGAAGGTTTCCCTAAGATTTTTAAAAGTCGCGGTAATCTTAACTTTGAAGTTGAGCGTCTTGGCCTTTTAGGCGAAGGTTCTCTAAAACAAGCTCTTGAAGCTTTGAAGAAAAAATTGGCCGCTGCCGGTTTTTTTAATCCGGAAAGAAAAAAATCAATTGAAAAATATATAAAGAAAATCGGTTTGGTTACTTCCAGTTTCGGTGATGCGAAAAATGATTTTTTGACTCATCTTGGCCGTTTTGGTTTTGACGTTAGTTTTTACGATGTTCGAGTTGAAGGTCTTCACGCTGTCGACGATATTGTCTCGGCTATTCATTATTTCAACGAAAGTCTTTCCGATGTTCAAGTGATTGTTCTTACCCGTGGCGGTGGTAGTCTTGAGAGCCTTCAAGCTTTCAATTCCGAATCTATAGCCAAAGCTATCTTCGCTTCCCGGATTCCGATTATTACCGGTATTGGTCATGAGAATGATGAAACGATTGCCGATCTGGTTGCCGACGTTAATGCTTCCACTCCTACCGGTGCTGCCCGAGTTCTTTCCGATCCCTGGCGCAATGCCGATACTTTATTGAATCAATTACAAAATGATTTAAGAAAAAGTTTTCTCACCCTTTTGGAAATAACCAAAGATAAAATAACATCAGTCGAAAACTTATTTACTTCTATTTTTAAAAGATATTCTCAAAAGCTGGAATTAATTATCTCCCAACTTTTACAAAATTCATCCGGCTGGTTTAAGTTTTTGCAAACTAAGTTGGATCAAGGAGAAAAGGTTTTGAATTTGATCGACCCTCAATTGCGTTTGAAACAGGGTTATAGTATAGTTTTCAATAGAACGGGTAAGGTTGTTAAAAATGTTTCCCAGCTAAAAATCGGTGAGTTGTTAAGTCTAAAATTTCATCAAGGCGAAGCATTATCTAAAGTTGAAAAAATCAATGGAAAGTAAATTTGATTTTTCCGATGCTATTAAGGAGCTTGAAGAGATTAGTCTTTGGTTTCAAAATGAAGAGATTGATCTTGACGAAGGGTTAGCCAAGTTTAAAAGAGGGGCGGCTTTGATTAAAAAGTGCCGCGAGCATCTTAAAGAGGTAGAAAATCAGTTTACCGAAGTTAAAAAGGAAATTGATATTGAAAAAAAATAAAAATCCTATGAAGTTCACAAGAAAGCTTACCTCATCAGGCAGATACTCCAAGGTTTTGGTTTTACCTCGCGAATTCCTAAAAGCCTTAGGATGGAGACAGAATCAGAATCTTGATTTGGAGTTGGATGAAAAAGGGAAAAGGATAATTGTCAAAGATTCTAAAGAAAAATGAAAAACAAAATACTTCTGACGCTTCTTATTTTGATTCTAATGACTGGTTCTTTTTTCGCCGGAGTCTACTTTGAAAAACAAAAGTTGGAAAAAGAATTCAAAGTTCAGTCTCAAAATTCCCAAACCACCCCAACATCCCCAATTCAAGAGGAGCTGACAGTAGTTGAGGTAAAAGATGGAGATACGCTTAAGCTTTCAAACGGTAAAGTATTTAGACTTTATGGAGTAAACGCTCCAGAGAAAAATGAACCATATTTTAAAGAATCCGTTGAATTTACAAAATCTCTGGTTTTAAATAAAGAAATCATTTTTGAACAAGAAGAAAAATATAAAGAAGATAAGTTCGGAAGATTATTAGGATATGTTTTTGTTGACGGAAAACATCTTAATCTTGAACTTGTGAAAAATGGCCTTGCCAGAGTTGTTCTTTATGAGAAAAGAGCGAAGATAAAATATCAAGATGAGTTTGTTGCTGCTGAAAATGAAGCAAAACAAAAAAAACTTGGAATTTGGGGAAGTGAAATACCAAAAGAGAATTGGGTTTATAACTTCGGCGAAATTAATTTCCCATATGAAAAAAGTTGGCAGATGATTGAAAATCAAAGAGAAGAAAAAACGATTAATTTTTTTATTAAATCATTGTGCATAAATAAAGAAGTAAAGCCTATCGTTGTAGATTCCGAAATGAACTGTGATATCACAATCGCCGACTATCTTCCCTTAAAAGATCAAAAAACAATTTTGACTTTGAATCAATTTATTAGTTTTATTTCTTCTCAAGGACAAGATAATACTTTACCAACGCCATTTTCAAATACTTTTGTTAATGACAACAACATTTCGATAATCAAGTGGGTCGGACCACATGCTTTAACAGGTCAGATAATTGAGGGATATTTTTTTGAATATATGGATCAAACTAATCAGATACATTTCGTACATTTATTTGGCGATCCTGTAAGAATTTCCACAAATAATGTGGCATTAAAATCTTTTGTTTATCAAATAGTTAAATCAATCGGATCAAATTAAAAAATATTTATCTGTTATTTTCCTCGTACAAGTATCTCAAATTAAAGTTGCCCGATTCAGCGTAGAAATTACAAATATCATCAGCATATTTTTTTATTTCCTTATTTTTCGACTTTTTAACCAAATCGTATAAATATTTGATAATTTCTTCAATATGTGTCCATTGATAATCAGGCGAGAAATTTTTACTTTCTTTTGCACCTTTTAACATCTCTATAAAAAGTTCAGCGGTATATTTTGCTGTTTGAAGTTTATTTTTTCCTTTATCCTTCAAAAGATTGAGTGATTTTATAAAAAAGGATGAATCATATCCTACTGTCACAAAAGGTGCTGACATTTTAATTAATTCGAATTCTTCTTTATCAATTTGAGAACAATAAACGGTTAGTTTTGAAAGTTCGCTTAAAGCTTTTTGATCATCCTCTCCCAGTTTCTTTTTCTTTTTATAAATTTTGACTACATATTTCCAGAATTTAAATATTTTTTCTTTAAAGTCTTTTCTAATTTTTTTGACTTCTTTTTTATCATTTGAGTTTTCCCCATTAATAAAATTTCTTTCTTGCCAGAAGAAACCACTCATTTCTTCAATTCTTTTTGAATGATTAAAAATAATTTGTTTAGTCATTAATCCTTTTTTCAGTTTCTCAAATCCTCGAAAATAACCAATTGCTATATGCTGGACAATTCTTTCTTTAAGTCTGTCCTGATCAAAAGATTTAAAAGTAATATCCAATCCTCGTTTGTAAAACGATCTCATTAATTTATAAAGTGCGTTATAAACATTATTTATATATAAATATCCTTCCAAAAACGATGCGTATAATTTCTCATCTTTTATTTTTTCTATCTTTTTTACTTTTTCTTCTACCCATCTTTTATCAATATAGTGAAGGTTAGCTAAATATTCTCCCATTAGAACATAGGCATCCGGAAGTTTCTTTTTATCTAAAGTATAATCAAAATTATTTCTTAGTTTTTCGCTCCATTTTGATTCTTTATTTTCTTTTCTTTTATCACTTAGTCTAGCTTCATGTAGTCCTAAATAGATTAGAGCGGATACTGTTTTTCCCAGAGGAGAGTTTAAAGCATGAGTTAATTGATCTTTTTGGGCGTATGCGTCTGGATCTTTATATTTTTCCAGTATTTGTTCAATAATTTCTTCTGCTTGACTATTTAATTTTTCATTAAAAGACCAATCATCAGTTTTACAACCTTCTTGGATAAGTTCGGCAATTGAAGACAAAGCCCAAGTGAATCCTTGTGTGAATTTTTCTTTGGAAACTTCTTTACCTTTTTCCCAAAGCAATTTAACAAAAGAATTCGTTTCCATTTTTTCTTCTTGAGGTCCATAGACATCTCTCCATACTCGATGTGGACACTGCAGATAGTCGTATAATTTCGAAGCCGTTATAAACATTGATTAGTCAAAATATTTAAGCAATTTATCTATAATAATTTTAGGGTCACGATAAAATTCTCTTGAAGAAATCCTTTTTATAATCCAGCCTGCTCTTTCCAAAATATCTTGACGTTCTATATCCTCCTCAATCAACTCTCCTGTATCAGAAAAATGCTGCATTCCATCACACTCCAAAGCCAATGTTTTTCCATTCTTGCGTAAAACAAAATCTATAAAAAATCCGCATGTCCCAAATTGAGGAATAATACTTAATTTCTTATCTTGTTTAAGGATTTCATAAACATCTTTTTCAAAATCACTTTGCATTAGGCCTTTAGTTTCTTCGAGATCCGTTGGACTTTTAACATAGTGTAGATATTCCTTAACTAATCCTTCAGGAAATTTTTGAATAGGTTGACTTATAAAACAAAAAATTTGTTTTCTTGCTCTTGTAAAAGCTACGTTAACCCTACGCCATCCGTCTTCGCCTCTTGTAAATGTAAAAATATTCGGGCTTGAGTTATTTGCATAACGGAAAGAGTATAAGATTACATCTCTTTCATCGCCCTGAAAACCATCAACAGTATCAGTAATTATTGAGTTTTCGTTTATATGTTCTCTTAAAAAATCATCTTCATAGATAAGTTTTCGCATAAAATTTGCTTGTTCACGAAATAATGATAAAATTCCAAAAGACAAGTTTTCATATTCAGGTTTACTAATTAATTTTTTTAAATAATCTATTATGACTTTTGCCTCTTTTTCATTTATCTTAAGATCATTTTCTATTCCATTCTCAACTTCGACTATGTTTAAAATGAGTCCGAGTTTATTATTTAAAGAATGCGTCATAATTCTTAGCTTATCTCTATAGAATTTTGAGTTTGAAAAGTTAATTATTTCGGGATAGCTTCTAAAATGTTCTCTTAATAAAATAGGTATTTCTCTAAAGACACTACACGAATCAAAAAGTGAATTTATTTTTGCGTCTAATGAATCAAACTTTTTAACCACACGTAATTTTAAATCATTGATTAGTGACTCATTTAGCGTTTTTGGTATCCATTCTTTAGTGAAATCAGAAAGTTGTTTATCATCGCCAACAATAATAGCTTTTTTTCCACGAAATAAAGTAGGAACAGAAGAAGGCAAACTACATTGTGATGCCTCATCGATCAAAACATAATCAAATAAACCGGCCTTGAGTGGGAAAACACGGGCTGTATCTTCAATACTCATTATCCAACATGGAAATACTTTAAGAAGCGCTTCAAAATTAAATTCTTCCTTTAATTCTTCAAAGGTTTTATAATTTTTTTTGCTTCTTCTTATTTGCCTTCTAAAATGCGCAATGTCTTTTTGTGTTGAAGGCGAATATTTATAATTTTTCATTAAGTTTATATCTATACAGTGCTGAATGATATCCTTAATAATTTTCTTTTTACTTGTTTTAAGTTGACTTATTTTCTCTAATATTTCTTCTGTACTAAGAGGATATTTCTGTTCAAGTTCTTTAATTTTATTATCTAAAATCTCACAATCAAAAACTTTGTTTATATTAGTTTCAAAATAATCAATAAAGTTATTTTTTTCTCTAATAGACTTTTTTAGTAAATTTATCGTTTTTTGAAATTTTATGAGCTCTTTCTCTATCGTTCTAGCGTTGAATATCAAATTAGTTTTACTACACAGATCTAATAGCTCTTCTAAAATTTTCGTTTCAAAATTATCTTTATTTTCAATTAAATGTTCTATAGTTTTATATTTATTTTTTAAGAAAGGTTTCATTTGTTTCGCCAAAGAAGACTCTTTCAAGGATAGTAGCTCGAAATTATAATAATTGTTTAAGGTTATAGCAAAACTTGTTATGTCACCAAAAGAATCATTAATATTTTTTAATGCTTCTTTTCCTAATTTAAAATGCGAAGAGAGTAAAATTGTAATTTTCTTAAGAATTTTAAGAAGTTCTACGGAGTTATTTATTGAGTAAATTATTTCGGAAGATTTAAGTTTTGGACCTTCTAAAAAACTAGAAACTTCTTTGTTAAAATAAAATCCTCTATTTTCTCTTTTAATAGTAATTTCAGCACTCTTATAAAGACAAGCATTTTCTAAATCCTCAAGAACGTGTACTTTAATAAATTGACTGAAAATTTTATTTGATATTACATGATGATACGGTAGTTTCTGTATTAAAGCAATAAACTCTGCTATTTTTCTGCCTATACCGTGTTTTTCTTTTATCCCTCTTATAATCTTTAAAATAGAATCTATTTCTGTGGGATCATCTGTTTTTATTAAATCAGAATAGGATAAATATTTTTTTAAGGTTTCAATATTTTCACATATTACTGCTAATTTTTTTTCCTGATCTTGTATGGCGTGTAATTCAATTTCATCCAACAAACTTTCTATTATTTTTTTGTTTTTTTTATTTACTTCTTTATCAATTTTGCTCAGTTGTTCGCCTAGTAAAATAAGTTCCTTTGATTTCTCAATAAGAACAGGTAAGTTATTTGAATCACCACCCTTTTTAATTTTGGTTAAATATTTGAAATTTTCTTTGTCAAAATATTCTTCCTTATGATTTTTTGTTTTAATAAGTTCCTTTACCAGTCCGCTTATAACATGAATATTTTTCGAATTACATTCGGTTTCGGAAATAAAGTCTTTAATTTTTTCTTCTTCAGGTAAGATTATTCTTAAAATCTTAATTAATTCTAAAAGTCTTCTTTTCAATTCTTTAGAATTCTCAATCGTGAGAAAGGGGATGTTATCATCTATCAGGTTAAATTCTTTGACTTTGTTGTATTTACGGAATAAATTTTCATTTTGGGATATAGAATCTTTCGTTTCCTCAAAAAGTTTTGTAAATTTAGCAATTGTTTCATCTGTTTCAATGTATTTTTGTTTTGATTCATTTTTACTACTTTCACTTCCTATTTCACTTTTTTCACTAATGTAGTAATCAAGATCTGAAATTTTTTCAATTAATTCTTTTTTTGCTGCTGTATCATTCTTAAGAAGCGTCATATTCAAATAATTAATATCTGTTTTTTTGAGGTAGTTTTCGTCGATAACCTCTAATGCTTTATTTTTTTGACTAGCAACAAGAACACTTTTTCCATTTGCCACCAAATGACAAATTAAATTGGATATTGTATGACTTTTACCTGTTCCAGGAGGTCCCTGAACGAGAATCAAGTCTTTTGATAAAGAATCAACTATTCTTCTCTGGTCTTCATTACTTGAATATGGAAATAAATATTCCTGTTTAGTAAACTCTTCTATTGCTTCGTCGTGTTCACTTAATCCAATATCTTCCGGATCGAAAAATTTAGCTAAAATTGAGTTTGTCAATTGGTCTCCTAAATTTATTAATTTTTCAAGATTGTTTAATATATAAAAACTTGACTTTCGAGCTAATAATAAAAAGGCCTTATTTATTAACCGAACTTTTTTATCTTCTTTAATAAATTCTCTATAATTTTCGCTTTCTAATTCAAATGAAGTTGGAATAGTACTCCTATCGAGTTTTAAATCGAGCAAACTATTAAAAGAATTAATAAAATCTTTATATATTTTTTCATCTAAAGGGAGATGCGGTTTAATTTTAAGTATTTCTTCCCTAATATAATCTTTTCCTTCTTCAACTAAAAATTTATCTAATACAGCGATATTTAATTCTAAATCATCCTTAATCAGGCTTAACTTAATAGTATTACGTGATGTCTCATACTCTAATTTACAAGAAGCAATAAACAAAGGAGCTACAATTAATTTATCGTTATCCTTATCGTTCAAAAAAATATAAGGAAAACCAAAGACAAGTTCTCTTTCATAAGTGTTTTCTTGAAACGCTAAAAAAAGTTTTTTAGCTTTTTCAAATGCTTCTTCCTGAATATTATTTTCGTCGTTTTCTTCCTCATCTTTTTTGTTTCGAACTTCGAGTTGCTTAAATATTATTTCTTCTTTACTTCCACTAAAAAGGCTTTCTTTCTTTAGAAAACTACTCAAGTCAAAATAATCAATAATTTTGTTTAAATTAGTTAAGTCATTAAAACTTGTTTTAGTTTTCTGGATATACCAGTAATATCGGAATAGTCTTGAAAAAATACTCTCTTTTTTAGTATCTTTTTTCTTCTTTATTTCTTGTTTCTGTTTTTCAATAAAACGTTCGTCAACTAAGATTTCTGTCGTACCGTTTCCTAGTTTTTTATCTTTGATCTCATTAGTTAATTTTTTCTCTTGAAATAAAGCTTGTTGACTGGGATTTGGAATTCTTGTATAGAGTTTTTCAATATTAGATACAAATTCATTAAAGTTGTTAGAATGGATAGAAATACCTCTTTTTGTATAACCCTCAAAGCTTCCTGAAGTTATATATTCTCTTATGTCAAGTTTTGGTTGCGCTTTATAATATTGTAATGAGACTCTGACAGTTTTGTTATCAGAAAATAGAATTTTATCTATTAGTTTTTCGGAAGTGGTTTTTTGAATATCTTCTTTTGTAATTTTATTAAGAATATCAATAAGTATTTTGGTCTTATTTTTGTCTAATATTAAACCGCTGTGTGTTGGACCTTGAAACGTTGGGGAATCAATCCATACCCTTAATGAAGCATAATCATTCCCTTTATATTTTTCGATCGAAAATATTAGTTTTCTTTGCGCTCCAAGTGAAATTTCCCCTGTTATTGTACCCATTCTGAATTCAATTATACATCTACCGTATAGCTTAGCAACTTTATTCAATGCTATACTTATATTGTCAATCTACCTAAAGCTGATTTCTTTAGCCATGGTAGAGAAAAATCCCAGTGTGGAAACGGAAGCTCTCCGTTCAGTCATCCACACTGGGTCATTATCTCGAAAGGGATAATGGGCGAAAGCCGGCTGGCGGGGAGCTTTGTTTTTTTGGGTAAAGATTTATGAGTAGAAGAAACAGAAGAAATCTAAAAAGATACTATCAGGCTTGGGAACTTAGGCAAAAAGGACTAACTTTCAAAGAAATAGGAAAGATAATGAATATCACCGGTAGCCGCGCTGCTGTTTTATCAAACTA
>Ga0172371_10014435_pt1 | contig 10179 bp, 4 predicted proteins | sample Lak12m_FD_114543 | JGI IMG/M metagenome (GOLD analysis project Ga0172371, IMG submission 114543) | Freshwater microbial communities from Kabuno Bay, South-Kivu, Congo - kab_022012_12m | ecosystem: Environmental > Aquatic > Freshwater > Lake | place: Democratic Republic of the Congo: South-Kivu... | reverse complement strand
CTGATTTTTATCACCATACGAAATATCTTCAATATATACTTCTGAATAGGGTTTGTTATGCGTCATTTCACGCCTCAAAGTATGCATTGCATATTGTGTATATTTAGCTATAAATGTTGATAATTTTGATTTCTTAGGATCATAAGAATCAAGATAATGCCACAAATAAGTATATGTATATTGATATTTGTCTTCATAGCTTGCACCTGCAACAAATATTCTTCGTAGAACAGAAGCAATCAATCCCTTATTTTTATTAAGTAATTCTATTTTTTCTTTTTCGGAAAATAAATTTGTTGCAACAAATTGCGGACGCAAAGTCTTTATAAGCCCTTTAGATAATAAATCTTTATATAATTCACACAATTTATAATAAGACAATGTAGAATAAACATTTCTTGCCAAAAGATCATTTATATTCGCCGTGCTCAGATTCAAAGATTCAAAATGTTTTCTTGCTTTCAAAATATCTTCTGTAAGAATATTTTTTATTTCATCTTCAGAATAACCTTTTGCAACAAGTATATCAATACGCTCTTGTTTTCTGATCTTTTCAACGTCAAGAAGAATAGTATCTAATGGCATTCTATTTTCTAACAATAAAAGTTTTTTTGCAAGTAGAAAATCTTTTCCATTAACTAAAATAATACTCCTATGATTATCTGTTATTGGATATCTTCTTGTATAAGGATCTTCTTTTTTTCTTATTTCTGCAATAGTTTTATAATTAGATGCCATACCTTCTCTTTTAAGAATGGCTAGTATTTCTTTAGTATATAATGGTCTTGTATATACAGTAAGTCCATTTGACTGACCCAAATATAATGCAGATAATCTTTTTATTAATCTATATACGCCGGCCTTTTCTTTTGAGAATTTACCTGTAATGCCCCTCATAATTTGTGTTTGTATTTCCTTATTCGCTTCTGGGGATCTATTAAGTAATGCACTAACTGTTGTAGCAGCTATATTATATTCTTTTGCAAGCTCCGTAATAGATTTTTTTCTTTTAACGCCACGCTGATCTATTATATCTTCGTTTTTGGCTTCGATTATTGCTTTTTTTAACTCACTCAATAGCACAGATAAATTTACCCCAATTTGCTTTGCAATTTCTTTATTTTTTATTGGTTTTATCTGACCTGAAGGTTTGGCAACTTTAACATGGCCGATGTATTGTTTTGCATCTGCCACTATTGTTGAATGTTTTTCCATAAATCAAACCTCTAATTACAATATATACGCTCTTTATTTATTATATTAAAATATTATTATAAATCTTTCTTTATATATCTTTTATGTGATTCTATGGTAAATCTGACAAAAAGTGAGCTGATTGTACTTAATTCATTATCAAAGGATTTCGCAGACTTAGCTGAACTTTCGAAAAAAACAAGATTAAATGAAGATACATTAAGGCGAGCAATTGAATTATTAAAAGCAGATGGATTAGTTGAAGAAAAACTGCTCACAGAGAAAAGATTTAAATTAGGTGAATTTGGAAAAAAATATCTGAAAGAAGAGTTTCCTGAAGAAATATTAGCAAAGGCATTGGATAAATCAAAACCATTAAGCCAATTACAAGAAGAATTGGGAAATAACGCAAGTCTTTTTATTGGATTAGCTAAAAAAGAAAATCTAATTGATATTAAAGACGGTGTAGTAAGATTACTAAAAGAAATTGATTTGAAGAAATTACAAAGACTTCATAATGCATTGAAAGAATTAAATGAGGGAATAATTCCCACTGACATTGAAGTATTAAAAAAAATGCAAAAAATGGTTGAAGAATATGAAAAGAAAATCTCTTTAATAAAAATAAAATCAAATGCAGAAAAAATAAAAAATACTAAAGTAGTTGAAACTATATCTGACTTAAGCCAAGATGTTTTAAAAAACAAAAGCTGGAAAGGAAAAGAACTCAGAAGATATAATGTGGAAGCAGATGTAGAACCAATTTATGCAGGAAAATATCAGCCATACAAACGTTTCTTAGATTTAATAAGAAAAAAATTAACATCAATTGGATTTGAAGAAATTGATTCAACATTAGTTACAACTGAATTCTATAACTTTGATGCACTCTATCAGCCACAAAATCATCCTGCAAGAACTTGGACTGCAACATATTCTTTAAAGGTACCAACAACAGGAAAACTTCCCGACAAAAAAATTGTTGACAACGTAAAGGCAAGTCACGAAAATGGTGCTGATACGGGCTCAACAGGATGGCGCTATAAATGGAATCCAGAAATCGCACAGAAATTAATGCCAAGTGCGCAAGGAACCGCAGCATCAGCAAGAAAAATGATTGAAGGAGTAAAGGTGCCCGGCAGATATTTTGCATTAGCGCGTGTTTACAGACCAGATGTTCTAGATGCAACACACTTAAACGAATTCAATCAATTAGAGGGATTTGTTGTTGCAGATGATATTAAATTTCAACACCTATTAGGCTTATTAGCACAATTTGCAAGAGAAGTTGCCGGTGCAGAAGAAATAATGTTCTATCCAGATTATTACCCATTTACAGAACCTTCTGTTCAGCTTTCTGCAAAGCATCCTAAATTAGGCTGGGTTGAATTAGGAGGAGCAGGAATATTCAGACCAGAACTTACAGAGCCCTTAGGAATAAAGCAAAGGGTAATTGCCTGGGGATTAGGGATTGATAGACTTGCTATGTTCAACTTAGGTATAAAAGATATTAGAGATCTATTTAGCATAAAAATTGATTGGTTAAGGGAAAAGCCTCTTGTAGAACGAATTTAAGTGATTTTAGTGATTAAAGAAAAGACAAGAATTAAACAAAGAATAAGAGGAAGAATTCCGTTTGATATGGAAAAAGAAAAGCAAGGATTAAATAAAAATATTGCACAATACAAAATGACTTTATCGGAAGAAGAATTACATAAGATTGAAAATATGTATAAATTCATAAGAAAAACAACAGGCATCAAGAAAGCATTAACAGAAATAAATTATGCATTAAAGTTAATATATAGGGAGAAATCAACATTTTATGCAGCCAGAAAAGTTTTACCAGAAAGAAACTACAATGAACTCTTAAATACATATAATAAAATTAAAAATATAGATGGAATAAGAGCAGCCCTAAACTGGCTAAGAAAAATAAACTTTATAAACTACAAAGGTTCAGTTAACAGACCTCCTTTTTAAACAGTATATTTTTAAACCTAATCTCTCCCTTAATATATACTCTTTTTAGTATGTTCTTTGTAGTTTATTTCTATATAAAATAAAGTCGATGTTTAGTAATCGATCATTTTGAGGAGAATGATTCAAAAAAAGAAGAGACCTATTGCTATGCAATAGTTCCTGAACATATTAGATGATATGCGGTAGTAGTTCAGTGAGAAGCTTTTAGAAAAAGCTTCGGCAAAAGAAGAGACCTATTGCTATGCAATAGTTCCTGAACATATTAGATGATATGCGGTAGTAGTTCAGTGGTTAGAATTGGAGCTTGCCAAGCTTCGGGCCCGGGTTCGAGTCCCGGCTTCCGCATGGCGCTTAGAAAAGTCGACACCCAAAAGTAAAATATCAGAAAGTATATAAGTCTTTATTTATGGAGGGGTTCCGGAGCGGTCAAACGGGACAGACTCAAGATCTGTTGGCATAGGCCTTCGAGGGTTCAAGTCCCTTCCCCTCCATTGCAGCCTTTTCAAAAAAGGTTCCCATCCAAAACATACAGAAAATATTAATGCAGCCTTTTCAAAAAAGGTTCCCATCCAAAACATACAGAAAATATTAATGCAGCCTTTTCAAAAAAGGCTATGATTCAACTTTTGTGACTCTAATCCAAAAGTTGTAGCACACTTCAAAGATGTGTGTCCAGTTGGCTCAGAAACACAAAATCTTCAGAAGTCCCACCCAAATAAAAGTTGATTCTAATCAACTGCAAAAAATGTAAACAAGGATATGATTATTATGAATATAAAGGATAATTTGAAAGATGAAAAAGAAATTAATGCTGATGAAAACAAGTCAAAAGTAAAATCAAAGAAAGTTGCAATTGACCAAAAAACAGCTGGCGAAATAAAAACAAACCATGAATCACAAAAAGAAAAGAAGACAGAATTGAGAGATATTTACATGGTTGAGTATTATATACGGGATCTTACATTAGATAAAGTAATTGAAACCAATCTGAGAAAATACAAAACAGAAAGTTATGCTGTTGTATTTTACAATGGATTAAAACCAATTCTTGCAGGAGTCAAAAGTATTTTCCCAAAAGTAGAATCAGAATTAAATGCAATGAAAATAAATGATGAAAAGACCATAAGATTAAATGTTGATGACGCATATGGAAAAAGAAACAAAGATATGTTAAGAGTTGTTCCAATAAAAGCATTTCATGACAATAAATTAAGACCAATTGTTGGACTAACAATAGATGTTGGCGGCGCATATGGAACAATAAGAAGTGTTTCTGGCGGACGTGTTATGATTGATTTTAACAGCCCTTATGCAGATCACGAAATAGAAGTTTATGTTAAATTAGCATCAAAACCACAAAGTAAAGAAAAAATTGATTCTGCATTAAAAGGCTTAATGCCTTCTTTGCAAACAAAAGAAACTGTTTATGATACAGTAAAAAAAGAATTAACAATCAAATTAGATAAATCAAAATATACCGAACAACAAACAAAAGGCATGGAACAGATTTTACTGGCAACAATTAAAACATATTGCACACTTGATAAAGTAAATATTCTACTTGAATGAAGTAAATAATAACATTTAGTATTTTATTTTATTCATATAATGTGTTCTTAATGTATCTCTTTCTTTTTCACGAAGTTGAACTTTATTTCTGACAAGACGAGCTACAATCTTTTCATATTTATTTCTTACTGTTTTTCGCAATAACTCGCTTCGAGGTAATAAGAGTTCAGGATCACGTGTACGCAATAAAACTGCCCTAAATTCTTTTTCATATAGAGTATGAATAGATTCCTTATTTATGTCTCCTATATACTTTTTATTTTGTTTATTCATTGGCTCTAAAAACATTTCATCCATACCTGTAAAAACTTTTCCATCAGGATTTATTGTAAATCTAAGTGCAAGTGAATGTAAACTGTTTTGTATCCCCATAATAGAAAGTTTCCTTTCTGACTTGCCTATAGCTTTGCCAATTGCCACAGGTTTCCCGCGATATACTATATAACTGTGTTTATATTGTTCATTTGTGATATCATCAAGTATTTTTGCTAATTCTTTATCTTTAACTGCAGGTATTTGATTTTTTTCATCTACAACATTTATTGCAAGTTCGATTTTATGATTAATAACAAATTTAAGCAAATTTTTTATTTTCATTTCAATTGTGCCAGTAAGTTTAAACTTTCCCCCAAAATGATAATTATCAAATGAAATAATAAACTTACAATTTTTTGGAAGCCACTTTAAACTCTCTTCAAGCTCATCATAATTTGTAGAAAATAATGTTGCATTTGTATCTATATTAACAAAAGATGCTATTTTACTTGCAAAAATAACAAACTGTTTAAAATCCTTATGTAACATAGGTTCTCCACCGCAAATAGTAATTTCGTTAATTAAAGGCGAGTCTGTTAAGCTTTTTATAACTTTCTTAATATCAAGATCTTCTTTAGGAATTTCATCTGCTAAACAATGATCACATCGTAAATTGCACCTTCCTGTAAGCATTAATGTCAATTCTAACGGATATTGTGTTTTTGTTAACTTATATTCTGCAATTCTTTTGCGAATTGCAAATTTAATTTTTCCTGGTTGATTGTAATATTTATCTGCAATTACATAAACTGAGGTATCAAATAAAGTTTTATATAAATCTTCTCGACTTTTTATAATATTTTGTTCTAAATATTCATCCACACAGTTCAATACACCTTCTGGATGATCAAAAACAGATATGAATTTTATCAATGCATTTTTATAATGGATATTAAGATATTGATTACAGCGATACTGTGATAAATCTAACATAATTTCACTTAATCCTGAAAATTCTTGTTTTGGCTAAAATACAAAACACATAATGCAATTCCTAATGATGCAAACACAAATAAAATTCTTTTGTCTTCAGGAATTAAAGGAATATCCCAGCCGCCTTCTGTTGTGTTTTTTGATGTACTTTGATATAACGGGTTCTTTGAAGCAGTTATTGCTCCACCTACATTTAATAATCCGTTTTCTCTGTATGAATCATCTAAAGGAAGCATTTGAGAGTTTCCTACATTCCATTTATTTGTTTTAGGATCAAAGTAAAAACTACCGTTTCTGCCTTGTGCCATAAGCAATTTGTCTTTTACTCCATTGTATGTTAAAACAGGTGCACCATTTTCAGATCCAAATTCAAATGTATGAGTTTTGCCATCAGCTGTTTTTACATTAAAGCCATCAGCTGTTTCTTCAATTGATGAAATCTCTTGATCAACAAGTGTTTCGCCTGTTGTCTTGTCAATAACCTTCAAGAAGTTTTTACACTGACCATCAACAAGTTTAGAATAAATCATAAATGCTTTATCCTTCGTCTCAAAATATTGGAATGGCCCTGCTCTTTCTAATGCTTGATTGAATTCTTGTCCGTCTTTCACTGCATCATAATCTAACTCATTTGGAACTACAGATAAATTAACTGCATGTTCATCACAACCATTAAGAGGATTTTTAACATCAGTTATATCTGCTTTCATTCCTTTAACTTCCGAACCAAGCATTTCAGCTAAAATACGCACCCACATTCCAAATTCTCTATGCTCTGCATCATACATTATTACTCCTTTCTGCATAATTACCGATGCAAATTCTCCAAGATCTGTTTGTACACCTTCTATATTTCCTGTTAAGTGAACTCCGCTATTTACTATCAAAGACTGATTAACAACATTTTCTCTTGCAAGTACTCCCCCCAATATTGCAAAGTGGGTTTGCAAAGGTTTAATATTAGTGCCATCAACTAAATTAATTTCATCAACCAAACCCATTACTGAAACTAATGAAACATCATTTAATTCTTTTCCCGTTTGTTCTCTTATTCCGTTTCTTATACAATTCATTGTGTCTGAATTCTTTACCAAAACATCTCCTAATTGTGTAAACTCAAAGAAGTCCTGATTGCCGTATGCAGGAATAAATGAAACTGTCTGGGGTATTTCAAATGCACCGGTACGCAGATTAACACCTGCATAAGGAATAACGGGAGACTGTATAATTACATTTCCTTCAGAATCTTTCAATGTTTCATCTTTGTTGTTAATTTCCATGCAATTTTCGCCTTTTTCATCACAGATCTTTACAACTGCATCTTTATTTAATTTAGTTTGGGTACACATAGATCCGCCATTAATCCAAATCAAGAAAATCGAATTTGATTCAAGATGTGTAGTGCTTTTTCCATTTGTGGTGTAATATAATTGTAGGAATTCTTTTTTTGCACTTGTGATAACACCTTCTATATTTTTCTTTACGCCAGACATTATATCATCAAATTTATTTCCTGCACTGTTTTCTTTTACTGCTTCATTTCCGACAGTAACAAGATTTTTCAGTGTATCTGTAACACCAGTTTTCTTTTCTTCTGGCGGCTGATAAATATATTGCACATAATATCCATCTTCAGAATCAATACAGTCTTTGAATGTATCGCTCATCCAATCTGAAAGTGCATAAGAAATAACTGCACCAACAACTAAACTCATCGGGCCTGCAGGCAATAGAAGCAATCCTGGAAGCTTCCCAGAATAAAAGTTATCTGCAATTCCTACGGCCAATCCTACTCTTGTTGGGGTATCTGTCATAAAATCAAATGAGCCAAATAAAGCCATTGCTTTTGCTTTATCAACACATGTATTCTGGCCTGTTATTCCTTTCTGAATATTTATAGTTTGTTCCAACGCAGGAGTCTTAAAATCAAGATTTGTGTGATGTAAAAATGTTGCAAGACTCAAACCATATTCTGTGTATGTTTCACCATCAGGAAATTCTAATGCATAATTTGTAGTGTCTTGCAATGCACGTGTTGTAACAACTGCTTTCCCATCTTTTGTGTTGAAAGTTGATGCACAGTCCGGACAATTATTCTGTGTTGATGTATATAATATTATATCCTTAACATCATCGCGTGTAATCAATCCAATCAATGTATTAACAGTTGGTTCTCCAAATCTTTCTCCCAAAATACTTGTGGCAGATTTGAATATATTCTCAAAGAAATCTCCATTATTTATACTTTCGTTAACAAAGACATCCATATACGCATCAGAATATACAGTTTCTTGTCCTAAACTAAATTGGACATTAGAATATTCGCCCTTACTAAAATTATATGCCTGCCAGATTGTTAAACTATCTGATGTTTTTAATTTCCAATATGCTAATGGAGCAACAATACCTGTTGCCATCTTTCTCCATATTGTTTTATTATAAAATGTTGTCTTGTTGTTATACAAAAAGTAATTCAAAAGGTTTGCATATCTTTGATCTATAACACCTTGTGCAACCATCATATTATGCATTGCTTTTGAATTTTTAGTTATATTATCAATCTGCTTTTTACCCCATTTTGACCAATCAGACATTAATTCGTCATATTTAAAATCAATACTTGGAACAAAAGTTGCTGAACTTGCAGTATACACCTGAAGTTTTGTTGCAGGTGGTAGTGTGCCAATTATTGCAAGTGCTTCTTTATTCAAAGGTATATAATAACCTGCAGGTAAAAGTACACTTGCATTCTCTGATGCAGCGAATCCAGATACAAAAGCTTCATCAAAAGAACTTGCGGCTTTTGGAATATCATATAAAGTTGGATTAGATGGTTTAAACATATATGTTTCTGTAACTTCGCCACTAAAGAACTTAGATTTAACTGCAGGATGTGAAGGAGGATAATATCTTTTATCATCTAATACAAATTGTCCTTTATATTTTGAAAAAGCAGGATTATCTAAGAAGGCTTTTGGGCCATCTAAACCCGCGGCATCAGAGCCAGATTTATCAAAATATGTAAATATTGCTTTTGATTTTGCAACTTTGTCATCGATTGCATCAATTGTTTGAGAAGCAACTGCTGAATTCTTTGTAATTGCTTCCAAACCTTCTCTTGCTGTTTTAATATCATCATAAGAGGATTTCATTAATGCAGGAATTCCATCTTTCTGAAAGTCTCCCATTGCTTTTATTGTATCGCTATCAGCCAGATTTCCTAAATTCGCTTTTCTGAATTTCAGGAATCCCTGTTCGTCAAGACGCGCAATTTCTGCTTTTGAATTAACTGCAACATTTTCAAGATCTTTTCCTAAACTTGTATTCCACGCTTTATTCCAAAAATCATTAAATTCATTCATTAGTTTTGTACTCTCTCTTGTTGATTTTGCAAAAGGTTTTAGTTCGCCAAATTTGGAAAATGTTTTCTGGCTTAATCCTATCATTACCGGACCCAAAAAAGAAGCAACAGCTGTGCCACTATAATATGCATTATAATATCTATCAAAATAAGAAACTAAAACAACTTTACACCTATCACTTGCATCTTCTCCACTACACGCATTCTGAAATGCTCCCGCATATAACTCTGTTTGTATGTGATTTGTTATGCGCTCAGATGATTTTCTTGTTGGTGTTATATATTGCAAAGCTTTTGCCTCATCAACTAAACTTAAGTCAGAAACAGGAATCACAACACCGTCATCTGAATTTTTTGCAGGAACATCTTGAGTCGGCTGTAATTCATCCACAAACTGTTTTGTTGCAGATTCTTTGCCTGTAATTGCTTCTAAAGCACTTTTCTTTAATAGTTCAATATAGCTTTCTGAATTTCTGTATTGCAAACCTGTTCTGTTAATCGCACAGTTATTTAAATCGTCACCATTTGGACAGCGCGCAACACGTAAAGTATCTGACAAAATTAAACCATAAGCGTAATCTCCCTTACAGCTTTGATTCATAGTGAAATCTCTTGAATCTGCAGATTTTGATTCAGAAGGCAATCCAACTGCAATTGCACCGCTCTTGTCTGGAGTCACAAGATTGATTTCTGTTGGTACATCGGATTTTGAGGATGCTGATTCTGCAGTCTTGTTTTGCTGCTGTGTTTGTTTTAAAACCTCTCCCGTATAAAGTGATGACCCTCTGAATCCACGAAAATGATATGAATCCCATAACTTCCTT
>Ga0172371_10014434_pt1 | contig 10180 bp, 11 predicted proteins | sample Lak12m_FD_114543 | JGI IMG/M metagenome (GOLD analysis project Ga0172371, IMG submission 114543) | Freshwater microbial communities from Kabuno Bay, South-Kivu, Congo - kab_022012_12m | ecosystem: Environmental > Aquatic > Freshwater > Lake | place: Democratic Republic of the Congo: South-Kivu... | reverse complement strand
CGCGTGTACAATCCCTGACCGGAAAGTTCCGTGCCGCCGCGACTCATTTCACTGGTAATCAGAGCGATGATCTCATCCTGTTTTTCGCTGATGATATAAAATGAGCGCGCGTAATCGATGCCATCCAGAATCAAATCCAGAATCTTACTGGAAAAATACAAACTGATAAAACCATAAAGCGCCAGGTTGACATTGTGAAATGCAACGCCGGCAAAACTTATCACGAAAAAATCTACGATCAGGATGCCGGTTCCGACCGAAACATTGCTGTATTTATTAATAATCTGCCCGATAATATCCGAGCCGCCGGTAGTGCCTTTGAAGCGAAATACGATACCCAGACCGATTCCAAGCACTACACCACCAAAAATTGAAGGCAGCAACGGATCAGTGGTCGCGGCTTCAACATGAACAATTTTATCGAAAAAATCCGTCACTAATGAAACCAGAACGAACGAGAAAAACGTACGCGGCCCGAATTGCTTCCCGAGCAGCTTTAATCCTAAAACGAACAATGGAATATTGAATACCAGCATGACCAGGCCGACCGGCAGTTTGAACAGATAGTGCAGGACAATTGCCAGACCGCTGACACCGCCTGGCGCGATCCGGGCCGGGATGAGAAAAAACACCAGACCGAGCGCCATAACCGTCGAGCCGATCGCCAGCCCGCAGTATTCGAAAACGATTGTCTTTATTTTTTGTTTAATCGCCATAATTATAAATAAATGTCAATTCAATTTTCAAATTAAACCAGTTCAATTATGGCCATAGTTTAATAAATATTTCATAAAGTTTGCATAAAAGAGTTTCGTCGCAAAATAGATTTCAGATAAATTACCGAGCATAGGCGACCTAATTCTGGTATACCCTTATTAGAATCAATTACAGGGGACCAAATACTCCGATACATTTCGTCGGAATAATCCGTGTAATATTTGATTAATGACCGCTAACTTATTTGTTCAGTCTTCTTAAATAACCAGAGTAATCTGGTAAAATCGGCTCGTAAACCGAAGCCATGAGCGGGGATGAACTAATATAGTCGGCCGTTGAGCGGTTACAAGCCACCGGAATATTCCAGACAGCCGCAATCCGTAAGAGCGCTTTAATATCGGGATCGTGCGGCTGGGCTTCCAGCGGATCCCAGAAAAAGATCAGCAAATCAATTTTACGTTGCGCAATATAAGCGCCGAGTTCCAGGTCGCCGCCCAGCGGACCGCTCTGGAGTTTATTAATGCGGGTGTTCATTTCCTTTTCGAGTAGTTTCCCGGTGGTGCCGGTTGCGAATAATTTATGCTGCTTGAGTGTCCCTTCGTTATATTTCACCCACTCCAGCAAGTCTTTTTTCTTATTATCGTGAGCAACCAGGGCTATATTTTTCGGTTTTATTTTTTCTTCTTCCAATCTAAATAATCCTCCATCTTTTCAATTATCAATCTTCAATCTACAATTTGAAATCAGTTTCCTCTGACGTCCCGTCCCCAGTTCAATTTCGTGCGGAGTGTACGATAGAACGAATCACCGCTGAAGCGCACGATCCGCAAAGGGAATTCGGCTTTATGTATCTCGACTTTCTCGGCTGGGCCCAGGGCAATCCGTTCGTGGCCGTCAATAACCAGCGAAACGTCGCTGCTTAATTCCGTACAATCAATCCGCACCACCTGGTCAGCCGAAATCACTACCGGGCGGACTGACAAACTATGCGGACATATCGGACAAATCACTAGTACATTCAGCTCCGGCGAAACTATCGGACCGCCGGATGACAAAGAATAGGCTGTAGAACCAGTCGGCGTCGCGATGATCAATCCGTCGGCGCGGTAGGTATTCAGATATTCTTCATCGACATAAGTACGAATTTTAATCATCGTGGAAACGCGGCCCTTGTCGATCACGAAGTCATTAAAAGCAAAACTCTCCTGAACATTGTCTTTAAAATAAGTTCGACTAATCAAACCCTGCCGCTCTTCGATGGAATATTTGCCATCCAGAAAATCAATCAGGCGGTCGTGATAATTTTCAGTTGAAACATCCGCTAAAAATCCCAATCCGCCAAGATGAATACCCAGAACCGGTTTGCGGCTTTTTGCCATCAGGCGTGAGGCGCGCAGAAAGGTGCCGTCGCCGCCAATACTAAAAAGGGCGTTGACTTTTTCCGGTAGCTGTTCAAGCGGGCATTTTTCGATTCCATTCAATTTTATTGACGGTGCGGAATCAGGACAATCTGCCACAACAACAGTTTGTCCGCGCTCAGTTAATAGTCCGACAATGTCCGGTACGATTTGATTGGGCAGGTCGATTTTTGGCGACAAAAGCAGACCGATCCTCATTCTGAATTACTCCTGGTCAAACAACGTATTAGCAGTCACCGAACCCTTGGTTTCACTAAATTCCTTTTCCTGGGTCGTGCCGTCATCTTTTTCAACTAAAATTTTTACGCGTTTTTCGAGTTCCTGAAGGTGATGCTGACATTCAGTCGAGATGCGAAGCCCCTCTTCAAACAGTCCAATCGATTCCTCTATATCGTTTTCGCCGGATTCCAGGATTTGTAGGATTTCTTCGAGTCGTTTTAGATTTTTCTCTAATGAAAAACTTTTTTTTGTCATGGATTCGCCTCGTTTATTTTTTCCTTTTTTTTGATGAATGAACATTTTCGGCGCGGGCTTTAAATTCGCCGTCGCGGACTTCCACTAAAATTTCAGTATCGGGCGTAACCGCTGTAACTGACTTGATCACTTTTTTATCAGGCCATTTATAGACAATGGCAAAACCGCGCTCCAGTACCGACCGCGGATTTAATAGCTCCAGTGTTTTCCGAAAGTTTTCTATCTCGATTCTGGCTGCCTGCAACCGATTCCCGATCGTCTTGTTAATTTGAGATTCCAGATCATCGACGCGTTGACTGCGCTGCCGTAATAATTCCAGCGGACGGTTAAGCAAAAGACGTTTTGTAAAATTAGCAATACCGCGATTTACGTTGTCGATTAACATCTCCGTGGTTTGGGCAATCTTGCGCGTGGTTCGATCGATCTGCCCCAATATATTCGTTCTTTCCGGAATCGTCATCTCGGCGGCGGCCGAGGGCGTCGGTGCGCGTAAATCCGCCGCGAAATCGCACAACGTGAAATCAACTTCATGCCCGACAGCACTGACCACAGGTAGATCGGATTTCGCAACGGCGCGTACCAGCGCTTCTTCGTTAAATGTCCAGAGATCTTCCAGTGATCCGCCGCCTCTGGTCACTACGATGAAATCGACATTCCGTAGACGGTTGAAAAGTTCAATGCCTCGCATAATCGTCGCAGCTGCTTCTTTACCTTGAACCAATGCTGGATGCAGGACAATTTCAACCGCCGGGTTGCGTCGCCGGCTGATTTGCAGAAAATCACGCAAGGCCGCACCGGACTGACTGGTAATTAAACCGATTCGCGTCGGAAAGGCCGGCAACGGTCGCTTCCGTTCCGGGTCGAACAAACCTTCTTCACTGAGTTTCTTTTTCAAAGCCTCAAAAGCCAGGAACAGGCTTCCCAGACCGGCCGCCCGGATTTGCTGGACGTTCAGCTGATATTGCGACTGCATCGCATAAGTAGTCACATTACCAAAAACCAGTAACCGCATTCCGTTGACAATTTGGAACGGAATCGACAAGGCCTGACTGCGCCAAATTGTACAATTCAGGACAGCGTTCTGATCTTTTAATGAAAAATACATATGACCGATGCGGCTGATGATAAAATTGGAGACTTCGCCTTCGATCCAGACCGGAGCAATAAACTGCTCAATGACGCGTTTGATATCACGCGTAATTTCCGAAACGGTATAAATGCGCTCTTCCATAAAAAAGAGTGGCGAGGACACTAATGCCATCACCACTCTCCTTCTTTTACAAATTAACTACCTTATTTTCTTTTTGTGACGATCTCTTCTGAGCCGTTTTTTCCGTTTGTGCGTAGCAATTTTTCTTTTTTTTCGTTTTTTCCCACAGGGCATAACCAACTACTCCTTTAGCTGTATAATCGGTTTTATTTTTGGTTGTATTCGAGGCTGATGCTCTCTTTTAATAATTTCGAGGGTTTGAAGACGGGGACGATCCGCGATGGCAGTGCAATTTCTTCTCCGGTACCGGGATTGCGGGCTATTTTCGGCTTTCTGACTTTCAGGCTGAAACTGCCAAACCCCCTGAAATCAATTCGCTCACCGCGTTGCAAGGCATCCATAATTGTGTCAATAAAACAGTCAACGACGGCTTCCGTATCGACTTTCGTCAGACCGATTCTTTGAGCAACTATGTCAACAGTATCAGCTTTTGTCATTTTTCTGCCTCCTCATTCCCGCTTGCCGTACATGAACGATCTTCACAATTTTTTATCAACTCTTTTCATTCCTGCGATCAGGATATTTCAGGCACCTGTTCGTTATTGTATCTCAGATTTTCAAACATTAGCAGAGTAAGAAAGCATACTCTGACCGATAAAAATACGTCGGACAATGAATATTAACAAGTCTTTTTTCATAGTCTTGGACACATTTATATCAACAATCATTTTGTAGTTTGGAAAATCCTCTGATTAAATGCAATCCGGATTACTCCAACTATCCCTGAATAGATTTATAAATGATAATCCGCTGACCGGGATAGATCGGTTTCCGCCCGTCGAGATCGTTCCAGGACTTGATTTTCGTCAGGCTGACATGATACCGATTGGCGATGGATGACAGCGTATCGCCTTTTTTCACGACATGAACGACCTTTTCATTGCCTTTGGGGGTTTCCGATGGAGTATCCTTAGCCGCGAGATTGGTCGGAATTTTCAGTTTCATCCCCGGTCGGATATTATCCTGATAGATATTGTTCATCGAGCGAATTTTACTGAGACTGGTATTATACGATTCGGCGATACCACTCAATGTTTCGCCACTTTTCACGACGTGAGTGATTACGTTGGTCTCAGATGATTTTTTCTCGGGCGCCGAGTAATATTTGCTGGTCGGGATCAATAAAGTCTGACCGACTCTGAGTTGATTACGGCTTCTGAGATGATTGGCAGACACCAGGGCAGAGACGCTTGTGCCGTATTTTTGAGCAATCGAACTGAGGTTCTGACCTTTCCGGACTTTGTGATAAATATATTCGGGTTGAACATCCTTGGCTTCCGGGAGCGCAGTCAGTTTTTCATTCAGGCCTTCAGCTTTACCTTTCGGCAAACGGAGAACATATTGATTGTCGTTCGACGGAGTCATCCAGCGCCGCAATTCCGGATTATATTCACGCAGAATATCAGAAGTAACGTTACAAGATCTGGCAATATCATCAAATTCGTAGCATCCGTCAACGATTAGTTCATCCCAAATCCAGGTCGGTTGAGTCGGTTTATTAAGCCCGTATTTTTCCGGATTTTTTGCGATTATCATAACCGCCATGTAGGATGGAACATAATTTCGCGTCTGTGACGGTAACGAACGCAATCTCCAATAATCGCGGGTACCTTCCCGTTTGATTGCCCGCCATATCCGCATTTCGCCAGCGTTGTAGGCGGCCAGTGCCAGATACCAATCGCCAAATTCATCATATAGTTTTTTGAGATACTGAGCGGCCGCATGCGTCGATTTAATCGGATCGCGTCTCTCATCGACCCACCAGTTTCTTTTCAAACCGTAACGGGCTCCCGTGCCGGCAATAAATTGCCACATTCCGGCAGCATGTGCATATGAATAGGCATTTGGATTAAAACCGCTTTCTATCAATGGTAAATAAAATATCTCTTCCGGAACTCCGTATTGCTTGAGAATTGGTAAAATATGTTCCCGATATTTATGCGAGGATTCTAAAAATCTCTGTATTCGTTCGTTTTGTTTGGTAGAATAATATTGAATAAGATTATCAATTTTTTTTGACCGGACGATGGCGATATGACCGGGCCGATCTTCGATAACTCTGAGGGTGTCATTACCGATATCGACCGAATCGATAATCGTTTCAAATAATTCTTTTCCAATCGAAACGGTCAGGGATGAGTCGGAATCTTCAAGCAGATAACTAAAATTAGCCTGATAATCATTGGTTATTTTCTCGTTAAAGCGATTGAAATCGTCCTGCTGAAGTAAGGTCAGACTATCCAACTCGCTGATTTCAGCGACAATCTCGAAAACCCGGTCAAAACAGTATTTGGTCTCGGAAGTATCGTTAAAATGAGCCGAAACCAGCGCGTCAACGTAAAATGATTTTGCCTCATTAAATATTAAATCAAAAATATCATTAGCCGATGAATCGACAATTTCACCATTACCATTCTCGACTTTATTATTTCGATTAGTGGGTGATAAAGCCAAACCGACGGCGGTTATTACCAGCAACAGGGTGGATATTCTTATTTTACGTATGATATTCATGACACTCCATCTTTAACAATTTTCAGATGCAAACTTATTTCAAACTCAGCATAATATCAAAGTGTTTGTCAGCTAAATTTGAAATAATTTGTCAATCAGACCGGAAGTCGACTTACCCTGCACCAACGGGAATACAATCACCGTACCGCCATGAGCTTCGACAATATCGCGGCCGACAATTGTATCCAGATTATAGTCACCACCTTTGACCAGGATATTCGGAATAATGGCTTCAATCAACTGCCGGGGCGTGTCTTCTGCGAATATTACAACATAATCAACCACCTCCAGGGCGGCCAGAATCCGCGCCCGGTCAGCCTCGTTGTTAAGCGGACGTTTCGAACCTTTAAGGTGGCGCACGGAATTATCCGAATTTAATCCGACGATTAAAATATCGCCCTGACCACGCGCGGCTTCCAGTAATTCAAGATGGCCAACATGCAGGATATCGAAGCAGCCGTTCGTGAAAACAATTTTCCGACCGGCATTTTTTAGTCGCGCAGCGATTTCCTGCATTTGTGGACGCGTTACGATTTTTTCATTTTTCGGCATATTTTTCCAGTGGGCATAATTTACAAGTATTCATATCACAATAGCGGCGGGTGAATTCGATCACTCCCTGAATTATATAATTACTCTTCAATTCCCGGGGTGTAAGCGACAACCGGTTCAAGGCAGTTTTCACGATACCCGGTACTTCACAACATTCGATCTGTTCAGCCAGGGTGATGCATCTGTCAGACAGAATCGGATCATTATTAATTGAGCCGGCCGCCCAGCCGAAAGGCAATAGCAAATTGCTCAGTAAGTCATTGAAGCGCTGCGCGCCAATCAGCCATTTCCCAGGCTGTTGCTTTAATAAGGGGTGATTGCGCCAGAGACCGTCCGGCTGCTGAAATTTATCGCCTGCCCAATCTTTAATCGTCTGAATATTGCGGGTATTGGATAAAATCTGCAACCAACTTGCGGCCGGTCGAGCCGGGTAGAATTTGTCCAGAATCTGGGCTAATGCCGCAATCCGCAGACTCGGAAAATTTGGAGGCCGCGAGCCCGCAAAATGCCATTCAGGACTCTCCACCTCACTCAGATTGTATTTCCTGGAAAGCCGCAACCAGATTTGACGTAATCCATTAGAGTAATCCGTATCCCGGATAAATTCCCTTAATTCGGGTTTCGTTAAAAATCCGGCGGTCCCGAATAAGAGGCTCTCCAATACGATAATCCGCTGATCGGATGGCGTTTCCTTCAATATGGACTGAATTGTCTGAATCGGGATTTTTTTTGTCAGGTTGACAAATCCCAATCGGTTCCGGCTATAGCCCAATACATCCGCCAGCCCCTCATAGAAGATTTGTTCGACGTCGTTTGACATAATCAGCGTCCGAAAGGTTTGAGCCTTTCTTCTGAATCGAATTTCAGCAAATTTCTGAAGGACATTACAAAAATCCGGAATTGATATTCGGCCCCATTCTTTGCAGGCCTGAATTGCCAATATCGTTTCGGCCGGTGCGATTCTTAAAGTCGGAACGATCCGATTTTGACTGGTTTTGATCGGGATTGCCTTACCAGAAGTTAGAACGACATGCAAAATTACATTATTGTAGTGCGGATCCCGATCGTGATTATGCCTGTACCAGTCGGCCGAATCCAAATGCAACTCAATGTCACCCTGTTCAAAACGTCCGTCGATTAATATCATAGCAGTGTGAAAATCCGGGCCTTCGGTCTCATTGCGTTCGCCCGGTTTCAGGATACTCAGGGATTGACCATCGACTGTCCGCAGATCGGTAGTTATAAAAGCCTGATTCAGCCAGGCATTGTACAGGCTCTTCTCTTTTCGGTTAAGTAAGAGTCCGGGCTCGGCAATCCGATTTGGCAAACAATTAATCACGGCAGATTATTTTCCGGCTTTTTTCATAGGCTTCTTTCCGGTCACTCATTTTCTGATGTAAATCTTCAATGCAGTCAGTAAGGGATGAATATTCATTCAAATGGACGACTTTCCCGATATGTACTTCAATTTTTCCCGGAATGACAGATAATTTTTTATTCGGAACGCAATGGCGCGCCCCCAGAATTACCACAGGCACAATCGGCAGATTGTGTCGCTCGGCCAGGCGAAACGCCCCCTTCTTAAAAGGTGCAATTTTGCCATCATAGCTGCGTCGGCCTTCCGGACTGACTGCAATGCAATACTGCTGGCGAATCAATTCCACAGAAATGCGATTGATTGCATCAATGGCTTTCCGCGGATTAGTCCGATCAATCGGTATATGACGCGCCAGATTGATTGCCCAACCAAAAAGCGGAATCCGGAAGAGCTCCTTTTTAGCCATGAAACGAATTCGTAAGGGTAAAGCCGCCATCAGGATCGGCACATCCAGGGCACTTTCATGATTCATAATAATTACTTTTGAGGACTTGGCTCTGATATTTTCCAGACCATACACCTTTAGCCGGATGCCCAGCAGTTGCAGGATCATTTGCGACCATTTGCGCATCAATATATTATGAGAAGGCGGAAAGGCGATGCTTAGACTGCCCAACAGAGTTGTGCTGAGAACAATCCAGAAAACGGCAAATATGTTCCTTATCATAGCCTTTAAATACGGTCCTGATTAATAAGTTTTCCGGATACTTTCCGGAACATGACAGAGTTCAAATAATTCCTCAATTTCAGTTGCGGATAAAGGTTGTGGGATTCCGAATGACTGCGTGATTGTCAATATTTTAAAGGCATGTTCAGCCCGTTCGGTTTTAAAGTAAGCCGCCTTCAGGTCAATGCCAGTCGAGACGAGTCCATGATTTTGTAACAACATAACGCTATAATTACACGCGGTTTCACCGACGAGCTCGGCTAATGCCTGGGTGGACGGCGGCCGATATTCTACAAGCGGGATTTTTCCGATGGTGATTATGACTTCCGGTAAAATTGGTTCCTCCAAACTTCTACCAGCCACTGCCCAGGCTGTGGCATAGGGCGGATGGGTATGAATAATCGCATTGACATCCGGACATTGCTGAAATATCGCCAGATGCATCTGAAATTCCGATGAGGGCACATTCTCATCGAGTCTGTTCCCGGCACCATCAATCAAGGCAATTTCTCCAGGTTGCATGGCACCCTTGGAAACACCGGTCGGCGTTATCAGAATTGTGTTATCGCTAAGACGAACACTTATATTTCCGTCGTTAGCGGCGATGTATCCGGCGGCCTGGACTTTTCGCCCGATCTCGCATATTTTTCGTCGATATTTTTCTACGCGCGTCAAACCTGAGACTTTATCTGGCTGAAACCGGTGTATTTTTGTAATACTTCGGGAATGATAATCGTCCCTTCCGGTGTCTGAAAAGTTTCGAGTAAAGCAATCATCAGGCGTGGCGTGGCCACTCCGGAACCATTCAGGGTATGGACAAAATTTACCTTATTATCGGCCGTCCGGCGAAATCGGATATTGGCCCGGCGAGCCTGAAAATCTTCAAAATTACTGACACTCGATACCTCAAAATATTTTCCACTGCCCGGCGCCCAGATTTCAATGTCGTAGCATTTGGCGGCCGCAAAGCTCAAATCCCCTGAACATAAAGCCACCACCCGGTAGTGTAGGTTCAACGCTTGCAGAATTTCTTCAGCATCCTGAAGCAACTTTTCGTGAATCTGATATGAATTTTCCGGAGTCGTGAACCAAACTAATTCGACTTTATTGAATTGATGAACACGCGACAAGCCCCGCGTATCTTTACCATACGAACCGGCTTCGCGCCGAAAACAGGCCGAATAGGCGGT
>Ga0172371_10014433_pt1 | contig 10181 bp, 6 predicted proteins | sample Lak12m_FD_114543 | JGI IMG/M metagenome (GOLD analysis project Ga0172371, IMG submission 114543) | Freshwater microbial communities from Kabuno Bay, South-Kivu, Congo - kab_022012_12m | ecosystem: Environmental > Aquatic > Freshwater > Lake | place: Democratic Republic of the Congo: South-Kivu... | reverse complement strand
TCGCCCGGCGCGACCGCGAGTGGAGGGGCCCGCTCTACATGGCGCTGGGGCTCTCGATCGGGGTTATCCAGAACAACTCTTCCACGGCGGAGCGGCAGGCGGCGTACTCAAGCGACATCACCTACGGCACGAACAACGAGTTCGGGTTCGATTACCTCCGCGACAACATGCGTCCGGCGGCCCGGGGCGACGACCGGTTCCCCAAAGAGTGGCAGCAGGCGCAGAGCCCGCTCCACTTCGCGATCGTCGACGAGGTCGACAACATCCTCATCGACGAGGCCCGCACGCCGTTGATCATCTCCGGCCCTGCCCATGACGACATCGACCGCTACCGCCGCGCCGACCGGATCGCCCGGCAGTTGAAGCGCGGCACGCACTTCGAGGTGAACGAGAAGGAGCACAGCACGCACCTGACGGAGGACGGCGTGCGAAGGGCCGAGGAATTGGCCGGCGTGGAGAGCTTCTACACGGCCGGCAACATGGAGTGGCCGCACCTGATCGACAACTCCCTGAAGGCCCATCACCTCTACAAGCGCGACGTGAACTACATCGTCAATCAGGCGGGCGAGGTGGTGATCGTCGACGAATTCACCGGGCGCCTGATGCCGGGCCGGAACTGGAGCGACGGGCTGCACCAGGCCGTGGAGGCCAAGGAAGGGGTCCCCATCAAGGAGGAAAACCAGACCCTCGCCACGATCACCCTCCAGAACTATTTCAAGCTCTACGACAAGGTCTGCGGCATGACCGGAACGGCCATGACCGAGGCCCCCGAGTTTTGGAAGATCTACAAGCTCGACGTCATCGCCGTCCCCACCAACAAGCCGCTCCACCGCATCAACCACCCGGACGTCATCTTCCGCTCCGAGGGCGAGAAGTACACCGCGATCGTCGACGAGATCGAGCGGATCCACAAGTGGGACGTGCTCCGATTGGATCGCGACAACGAGATGCTGGGCACGCTCGTGCGCGAGAGCGACGAGTCGGTCGAGTTCCAGCCCAAGGGGGAAAAACTCAAGGAGACGATCCCCCGCTCGCGAATTCTCTCCCTCGAGCGCAAGGGGCGGCCGATCCTCGTCGGCACGGTCTCCATCGAGCGGAGCGAAATGCTCTCCGGGATGTTGGAGAAGCGCGGTGTCAAGCACCAGGTGCTCAATGCCAAGCATCACCAGCGGGAAGCCGAGATCATCGCCCAGGCCGGACGCAAAGCGGCGGTGACCATCGCCACGAACATGGCCGGGCGCGGCACCGACATCGTGCTGGGCGGCAACCCGGAGGCCATGGCCTGGGCCCTGCTCCAGGACAAGTACCCGACGCGCCTCGACGTGCCCCGCGACGAATGGGACGCCCTGGTCAACGAGATCGAGAAGCGCGAGCAGATGAAGGCCGAGGGGCGCGAGGTGGCCGCGATGGGCGGGCTCCACATCCTCGGCACGGAGCGGCACGAGGCGCGGCGGATCGACCTCCAGCTCCGCGGCCGTTGCGGGCGCCAAGGCGACCCGGGCAGCAGCCGCTTCTACCTCTCGCTGGAAGACGACCTGATGCGGATCTTCGCCGGCGAATGGGTCAAGAACGTCCTCACCAGGCTCGGCATGCAGGAAGGCCAGGCGATCGAGAGCCGGATGGTTTCCCGCCGCATCGAAGGCGCCCAGAAGAAAGTCGAAGAACGGAACTTCGAGGTCCGCAAGAACCTCCTCGAATACGACGAGGTCATGGACGAGCAGCGCAAGCGGGTCTACGGCTACCGGCAGAAAATCCTCAACGGCGCCGACTGCCGAGAGCTCATCCTCGAGATGATCCACGGAGAGATCGACCGGCACCTCACCCAGTTCCTCGCCGGCGACTACGGCACCGAATCGTTCAGCGAGTGGGTGGGCAAGCAGCTCGGCGTCGAGTTCGATCCCCGCGACTTCCGCGGCATGGACTTCGCCTCCGCAGAGAACTATGCCCGCGATACCGCCGAGCGCATGGCCGAGGGCCAGGTCTTCGAGGCGATCGAGGAGAACCTCCCCGCCGAGGAAGACCCGGAAGAATGGAACTGGGAGGCCCTGGCCAAGGCCGCCAACGCCCGCTGGCGCCTCGGGCTGCGCGACCGCGACCTGAAGCGTCTGGGGCGCGAGGGCGTCGGCGAGCTCTTGATCGAGAAGGCGCACAAGTCGATCCAGGAGACCGACCTCGCCGAGGGGGCCAGGTTTCTCGATCCCGACTTCGGGCTCTTGATGGCCTGCGCCTGGGTCAAGCACAAGTTCGGCATTACCCTCGACTTCGCCGAGGTCCGCGCGCTGGAGCCGCAGGCCCTGAGGCAGCTCGTCCGCTCGCGGGCCGAGCATGCCTACGAGGAAAAGGAGGTCGAGTTCCCGGTGATGGCCGGGCTGTACCACTTCACCATGAAGGATCCTTCCGGCCACAAGCGCTACGACCGCGAGAAGCTGGTCCAGTGGGCGCGGGAGCGGTTCGGCGTGGAGCTTTCGATCGAGGATCTCCGCAACAAGCAGCGGCACGAGATCCACGCGATCCTCATCGAGCACAGCCGTCATGCGACCGAGTCGGCGCGGCGGATGATGGAAGAAGCCCACCGGCGCGTGGCCGAAGTCCTCGCGCGCGAGCCCAAAGGCGATCCTCGCTCGGGGGCGGGAAACGGCGAGTTGGAGTCGCTCTCCCAGTGGCTCCGCCAGAACGTTCTGTGTGATCTCCCCCCGGAAGAACTGGCCCGGCTCCAGCCCGAGCAGTTGCAGACCCGAGTCTCCGACGCCCTGGCCGAGCATTACCGGCCGGAAATGCGGCGACTGGAACGGACCCTGCTCTTGGAGATCCTCGACGCCGCGTGGAAGGACCACCTCCTGGTCATGGACCACTTGCGCCAGGGCATCGGCCTGCGAGGCTATGCCCAGGTGGATCCCAAGGTGGAGTACAAGCGTGAAGGGATGAAGACCTTCGAGGGGATGTGGGATTCGGTCGGTCAGCGAGTGACCGACTTGATCTATCGCGTGGAGCAGCTCAACGAGAGCTTCATCGGTTCCACCTGGAAAGAGAGCGAGGCGAAACACGACTCGGCCCCCTCCACCAGCGAGATTGCCCAACAGCAGCAGGCCGCCATCGACGGGACGCAATCCGATCACAAGCCGGAGCCGATCCGCCACCGCGAGGCCCGCGTGGGCCGCAACGACCCCTGCCCCTGCGGCAGCGGCAAGAAGTACAAGCACTGCTGCGGAAGGGGGAAGTAGGCGGAGGGCAGAGGGCATCAAGATGCCGCCGACGACAAACCGGCGAGACCGCAGCCCGTAACAGAGGACGAGAAGCACGAGTGGAGACGGACTCCTTATGCCGAGGCAAAGACACGAAAGGAGACGCGAACGAAATGGCTGGGAGCACGGGGGACGCTAGTTGCGGTATCGTCTATGTCCTGACAAACTCGGCGATGCCTGGTCTCACCAAGATTGGCAAGACGACGCAGGAAGATATTCAAACAAGGATGGGTCAGCTCTATACAACCGGCGTACCGGTCCAATTTGATTGCATATTCGCCTGTCAAGTCGAGGATTGTGCAACGGTCGAAGCGGCCCTTCATCATGCCTTCGGCAACACGAGGGTCAACCCGAAGAGAGAATTCCTCCAAATCGAACCAGAACGAGTGGTCTCGATTCTCAAACTACTGGCCGTTGAGAACGTCACACCGCAGGTTGAAAAGGAACTGTCTGAGGGGTTGGACGCCACGGACAAGGAATCACGCGATGCGCTCGCGAGAAGCAGGCGGCCTCCCCTTGAATTTCAAGGTCATGGGAATTCCCGTCGGCGCGATTCTGGCATATAGAGACGACAATCTGGTGCAACTCAAGGTCGTGGACGATAGGCACGTCGAGTATGATGGCGCGCCCTGCTCGCTCACCAAAGCGCACCGGGACATTTTCAAGCTCGATTACAACGTCCAGCCGACCCCGTACTGGACCTACAACGGCAAGAGCCTGAAGGAGATTTACGAAGAAACGTATGTTGTTGCAGGGGATGAGTAGGAACCGTCTTGAACGATGACGATGTGGCCTCTTCACGAAGACTGGGGCGCTGAGATGATCGAAACAGAAGTGCAAAGTGAACTCCTGAAGCATCTCGAACAGCTTTCCCCCGCGAAGCAGTGGCAAGTGCTCGGATTTGCGCGATCGCTTGCCAAGGGGGCGCCGAGAGGCGTGCCGGGAAACCAACTTCTCCGCTTTGCGGGAACAATGACCCACGACGAGGCGCAAGAATTCCTGAAGGGTATCGAGGAGGATTGTGAGAGGATCGAAGACGATGAATGGTGATGTTCTTCTGGATACCAACACGGCATGACTCTGGTGTCCCGTGATCGCCACTTCGCTGAGGTGGACGGCTTGCACTGGGAACAGTGGTGATCGTAAGACGTCGGGAGAGGATTCCCTCGTGCCATACTTGCTCGATCTCCTCTACGTGACGTTGATCCTCGCTGCATTTCCATGGTTCCTATGGTCCGCGGTCCGCAAGGGAAAGTACCGCGAGGGGTTTGCGGCCAAGTTTCTCGGGCTCGTGCCGCAGCGGGAGGCGGACTGCCGGTGCATCTGGCTTCACGCGGTGAGCGTCGGCGAGGTGAACCTGCTCGCGCCCCTGCTTGCTGCGTTGGCCCGATGCAGGCCGAAGTGGGAATGCGTCGTTTCGACCACCACCATGACCGGCATGGCCCTGGCCAGGAAAAAGTACCCGGGGCACCTGGTCTTCTACTGCCCCTTGGATTTCAGTTGGGCCGTGCGCGCCGCGATGCGGCGGATTCGGCCCGACGTGCTGCTGCTGGCCGAGACCGAGCTTTGGCCGAACCTGATTCGTTCGGCCCGAGAAGCGGGGGCCAGGGTGGCGGTGGTCAACGGGCGGTTGAGCGACCACAGCTTCCGCGGCTACCGTCGGATCCGGCCGCTGGTCGCCCGATTGCTCCGGCAAATCGACCTGGTCGCGGTGCAAGATGAGATGTACGCCGATCGCTTCCGCTGCTTGGGCGCCCGGCCCCAGACGATCGCCGTGACGGGCTCCATGAAATACGACGGGGCCCAGACCGATCGCAGCAACCCCGCCTCCGAGCGGTTGCAACGCCTGGCCGGATTTGCCCCAGACGACGTTGTGTTTCTCGCCGGCAGCACGCAGGAGCCCGAAGAGGCGGCGGCCCTGGCCACCTTCCTGGCCCTGAGAGACGCCTGGCCTCGATTGCGCCTGGTGCTCGTTCCTCGCCATCCCGACCGCTTCGAGTCGGTGGCCCGACTGTTGGACGACTCCGGCCTGCCGTGGCAGCGGCGGAGCACGTTGACCGAAGACGCAAGACCAACGTGTTTTGAGCCTGAAAGGCTCCAATACGATAGCCCAGGGCAACGCCCTGGGAATCGGGATGGTGAGGGATCATTCGCCCTGAAAGGGCACAATGGCCCAGCCGATATCTCGCCCCTTCAGGGCTTACACGGCCTTGGTGGGCCTCCCACCCAGGGCGATGCCCTGGGCTGTCCTATCCGAGCCCTTCAGGCTAGCGGATTCGCGGAGAACGTCGGATCGGTGACGAACAGCACCACCGTCCCTCGATGTTCGCCCCTCAGCACTCAGTCCTCAGCCCCCAGCCCCCAGCCCCTAGCCCCTAGTCCCCAATCCCGCATCCTCTTCGTCGACACGGTCGGGGAACTGGGGGCGTGGTGGGGGACAGCCCATGTCGCTTTTGTGGGCGGGAGCTTTGGCAACCGGGGGGGGCAGAACATGATCGAGCCCGCGGCCTACGGAGCGGCCGTGTGCTTCGGCCCCAACACCTGGAACTTCCGCGACATCGTGGCCACGATGCTCGACCGCCAGGCCGCCGTGACGGTCCACACCCCCGAGGAACTCACCGATTTTGTCCGCCGCTGTCTCGCAGAGCCCGACTACGCCGCTGCCCTCGGCGACCACGCCCGCGACCTGGTCGCCCGCCAACTGGGGGCCACCGAGCGGACCCTCGGCCACCTGATTTCGTTGGTCGAAGCCAAGCCTGTGGCCAGCCAGCGCGGGCCGCCAGCCGCGTGAGGTATCCCCACGATATGAGGGTTTGACCACGCCAGGTTTCCTTGCGGGCTGGCCGTAGGATTGTCTACAATATACGATCCATCGGTTTGGCTCAAAAGGGTTCGTAAGGAGGACGGTTCCGTGGCGAAGGGGAAGTATCTGTTTACCAGTGAGGCGGTCAGCATGGGGCACCCCGATAAGCTGGCCGATCAGATCTCCGATGGTGTTTTGGACGCCCTGTTTGCCAAGGATCCGTACAGCCGCGTGGCCTGCGAGACGATGGTCACCACGGGCATTGCCATCCTCGCCGGGGAGATCACCACGAAGGCGGTGATCGACTACGCGACCGTGGCGCGGGACGTGATCGAGAAGGTCGGTTACGTCGACGACGAAATGGGCATCTGTGCCCGCACCTGCGCGGTCATGCTCTCCTTGGACCGGCAGAGTCCCGACATTGCCCAGGGGGTGGACGCGAACGAGCAGTCCGGCAAGGAGATCGGGGCGGGCGACCAGGGATTGATGTTCGGCTACGCCGTCAGTCACACGCCGGAATTGATGCCCCTGCCGATCGCCCTGTCGCATCACATCCTCGCCCGGCTCACCGCGCTGCGGCAGAAAGGGGACGTGGCCTGGATCCGGCCCGACAGCAAGAGCCAAGTCACGGTGCAGTTCGAAGGCGACCGCCCGGTGCGGATCGATACGGTCGTCGTGTCCACGCAGCACAGCCCCGACGTGAGCCACCGCGAGATCCGCGAGTACGTGATCGAGCAGGTCGTTAAGCCCGTCCTGCCCGAGGAGTTGGTGAACGGCCAGATCACCTACCACGTGAACCCGACGGGCCGGTTTGTGACCGGGGGACCGCACGGCGACTGCGGGCTCACCGGGCGGAAGATCATCGTCGACACCTATGGCGGCTGGGCGCGGCACGGCGGCGGGGCCTTCAGCGGCAAGGACCCGACCAAGGTCGACCGCAGCGCGGCCTACATGGCCCGGCACGTCGCCAAGAACATCGTCGCGGCCGGACTGGCCGACCGGTGCGAAGTGCAGTTGGCCTACGCCATCGGCGTCTCCGATCCGGTGAGCGTGCTGGTCGATACCGACGGCTCCGGCAAGGTCGACGACGAGCGGCTCTGCGAAGTGGTGCGCGAAGTGTTCCCCCTCACGCCCGGCGGGATCATCAAGTATCTCGATCTCCGGCGCCCGATTTACCGGCTTACCGCCGCGGGCGGGCATTTCGGACGCAGCGAGCCGGAGTTCACCTGGGAGAAGACCAACCGCACTGCCGATTTGCTGGACGCCTGCGGCGCGGCCGTTGCTGTCAAGTGACGGAGGGAAACGAGTGATGACGAACTTGTTGGAAAGAGCGTTTGAAGAAGCGTCGCAACTCCCTGAAGTGGAGCAAAACGCTTTGGCGAAGTGGGTGCTCGAGGAGTTGCACTCGGAGAGACGATGGGCGAGAAGGTTCGCAGAATCGGAAGGTGTTCTTGAAGGACTTGCCGACGAAGCCCTGGAAGAGAGACGCCAGGGCCGCACGATGCCCCTCGACCCGAATCGCCTATGAACTCGGCGACCACCGAGCGATTCTGGAAGTGCTATGCTACTCTGCCTGCGGGAGTGAAGGCCCAGGCCAGGGAGGCTTACGCACGGTTCACCAGAGACGCTTATCACCCCAGCCTGCACTTCAAACGCATCCATTCGGTTCGGCCGATCTTCTCCGTTCGCATCAGCATCGATTACCGGGCTCTCGCCATCGTTCACGGCGACGAGATCACGTGGTTCTGGATCGGGTCGCACGCCGAATACGACGACCTCCTGAAACGACTGCGAAAAGCCTGACAGGGCGTTGCACGACGAGTTGCCGGTGCCTGAGTTCGGGTAGCCTTCCCGCGCCAGCGTTGAGATCGGCCCACCCTAGGAATCCGTTATGATGCGTCGATCCTTTGCGTGGATGGCGATCGCGGGTCTGGTCGTCTACTTCGCGCTGTTCTACCTCGTCGCGATGCCCAGCCTGACTCAGGCGACGGGCAAGCCCTTTGTCCGCGGGCAATTGCTCCAGTATCTGCTCGTCCCGGAGTCGCTCGGCGAGTGCTGGTTCGGCGCCCCGCCCGAGTTCTCCCTTGCCGACCGGCTGCCGGTTGTTCTCTTGGCCGCGGGCATCATTGCCTGGGCGTCTGTCTTGGGCTGGCTTCTGCTGAAGTTGTGTCGGCTGGACCGGGGGCTGACGCGGCTGGAGACGTTTGCCTTTTCCGCCGCGGTCGGGCTGAACGCCGTTTCCACGTATGTCTTGGCAATGGGGCTCCTGGGCTGGCTCGGGCGTGCGGTGTTCGTGACCCCGGCGCTCGCCACCTTTGCGGCAGCGGCGTGGTTGTGGCACGAGAATAGGGGAACCGCCGCGATCCGTCCGGCCCCCACCTCGCGTGTAACCCCGGGAGAGAACGGAACGACTGCGATCCCGCCTTTTCTCGTCTACGCGCTTGCCGCGCCGCTGGTGGCGATCCTCCTTCTCGGCGCAATGCTCCCGCCGGTCGAGTTCGACGTGCGCGAGTATCACCTCCAGGCGCCCAAGGAGTTCTATCAGCAAGGCCGGATCGGCTTCTTGCCGCACAACGTCTACGGCAACATGCCCCTCGGAACCGAAATGCTCAGCCTGCTGGCCATGGTCCTGGGGGGCGATTGGTGGCTGGGGGCCCTGGCGGGAAAGACCGTGCTGGCTTCCTACGCGGTGCTCACAGGTCTCGGGTTGCTGGCCGCGGGCCGACGTTTGGGGAGCGAAACCGCCGGCACGGTGGCCGCGCTAGTGTATGTTTCGATTCCTTGGGTCATTCAAGTCTCGACCCTGGGCCTGGTCGATGCGGCCCTCGGCTGCAACCTGTTCCTGGCTTTCTACGCGGTCTGCCTGGCCCTTGGCTCCCTCTCCCTTGCGGAGAGGGTTAGGATGAGGGCAGACGGTCAACGGAGCACGCGCTCCACGGAAGTCCTCGCAGGACAACCAACGAAGCCTCTTCCCCGACAACGAAGGAAGCAAGAACGAACAAACCCGAAACAAGACGCGACTTCCCCTCACCCCGACTCTCTCCCGGAGGGACAGGGGAAATCGGCGCACCCTTCGCCGGCGCAACCTTCCCTGTTGGTCCTGGCCGGATATCTGGCCGGCGGGGCGGTGTCGTGCAAGTATCCCGGGTTGGTGTTCGTTGTTTTGCCCTTGGCGGCTTGGGTTTTCTTGGCAAGATTCACCGCAGCCGAGAAATGGCGATTGGCCTGGAAGTCGGCGGCGGTCTTTGTCCTGGCTGCGGCGGTAGGCTGTGGGTCCTGGTTCGCCAAGAACGGGGCGCTGGCCGGCAATCCCACGTATCCCCTGCTCTACTCGGTCTTCGGCGGCGAGACCTGGACGCCCGAGAAGGACCGCCAGTGGAACGCGGTGCATCGACCTCACGATTTCTCCCTGGGAACGTTGGGCGCGGACCTCGCCCGGGTCGCTTTGACGAGCGAGTGGCTCAGCCCCCTGGTGATGCCGTTGGCGGCGTTGGGGTTTGCGGCCCGGCGGCGGCGACTGGCGACCGGCCTGGCAACGTACTTTGCCTTTGTGGTGGCCGCATGGTGGCTCTTGACGCACCGCATCGACCGCTTCTGGATCCCCGCCTTGCCCCTGGCCGCGATGCTGGCCGGCATCGGGGCCACCTGGAGCCCGCATCCCGCGTGGCGGCGTGCGCTGGTCGTGTTCTTGATCGTCGGCGCGGCGGCCAATTTCCTTGCGGCCAGTTCGGTGGGCGGCGGGTACAATCGGTATTTCGTCTCCCTTGAGCGGCTCCGCGATGATCCGGAGCGTGTCGACGCCTGGCATCGTTACCTTAACCGGCACGCGAGGGACGGCCGCGTGCTGCTGGTGGGCGACGCCCAACCCTTCGACCTCGAAATGCCCGTGCTCTACAACACCTGCTTCGACGACTCGATCTTCGAGCAACTCGTCAAGGGCCGCTCGCCGCAGCAGGTCCACGCCGCCTTGATCGAGCAGGGGATCACCCACGTCTACGTGGACTGGCCCGAGATTGCCCGCTACCGCCGCACCTACGGCTTCACGGAGTTCGTCCAACCCGAGGTCTTCGACCCATTGGTGGCTGACGGGGTTCTCGACCCGCTCCCCGAGATCCCGGGAAATCCCGGCCGCGCCT